>JAABUS010003938.1_pt1 | contig 22679 bp, 24 predicted proteins | sample 5560161 | NCBI WGS metagenome assembly JAABUS01 (sample SAMN10711885, study PRJNA513376) | rock metagenome | isolation source: Antarctica rocks | place: Antarctica: Victoria Land, Trio Nunatak nord | collected 2016-01-04
CCTCGCCGCTGCCGCACCGCAAGCACCGCCTGGCGGCGAAGCGCGAAGCTTGGACGCCGCTGAACGTGCCGCCCGCCAGCGTGTGGCGCTACACGCCGGTCGCAACGCTCAATGCGGTCTAGCCGGGGTCGGCCACAAGCTCGGCCGCGGCGATGCCCGCCAAGCCGGCGGCCTCGTCATTGTCGGACGTATCGCCCGATAGCCCGACCGCTCCCAGCAATGCCCCGGCAGCATCGCGTATCAGGATACCGCCAGCAACCGGGATCAGCGCGCCGCCCGCCACATGGCTGACGGCGGCGATGAAATACGCCTGCTCGACCGCACGCTTGGCGATCGCGCGCGACCCCATGCCAAGCGCCAGCGCGCCGTGCGCCTTGCCGTGCGCGATCTCGGCCCGCATCAGGCTGGTGCCGTCCTCGGCCGCCAGCGCCTTGTAGGCGCCGCGCGCGTCCAGCACGGCGACGACCATCGGCTTCAATGAAAGGCGGCGGGCTTCGGCCAGGGCGGCGGTGACAATGCTTTGGGCTTGGGTAAGCGTCAGGTCAGGCATGGGATCCCCTTGGAACAGCGTGCCATGTCCCATCCCCGGCGCTGCGCCGCAAGGCGCTACGGCAGCCCCAGCGCATCACGAACCTCGCGCTGCGCCGTGGCGCGGTCGGCGATGAAGGCCGGATCGTTGAACAGCACCGCCGCGATCGCCGTGCCCGCGTTCATGCCGGCCAGGATGTCGGACCGGAAGTGCAGCCCGGCGATCACCCGGCTCTCGGCGTAGTCCGCGGCGCGGGCGAACAGCGCGCCCCGCCGCTCCGGCAGCATCGCGGCCAGCACGATGGCGGCCAGCCGGCTGCGGGTCGCGTGTCCGGACGGGAAGCTGCCGCTGCGCGATGGCGGGGCGTAGGGCCGCGGCCGGGCATAGCCGCGCTTGACCGGGCTGGTCACGGCTTCCTCGGTCTCGGCGACGCGGTCGAACAGCGCGGTCAGCAGCGGCAGGCGCTCCGGGGTGAACGCCGGTCCCAGGACGGCGCCGAACATGTCATAAACGCTCTCCGCCACGTCGGCCCGGGCCTGCGCCGCGCGTGCTGCGGTGCGGGTCGCCTCGAACGCCACGACCTCGGCCATCTCGGCCGCAGTCTGCGCGGAGTCGTCGGCCGGCGGCGGCGGCAACAGCCGTATCAGATCGACCTGGCCGGCGGTCAGATACGGCTCGGCCGCCCAAGCCGGGGCGCTCAGCAGCAGCGCCAGGGCGATCAGCAGCCAACGTCTTGCGGGCATGTCCGGCCGCCTCCCTATGCCTGGCCGACCCGCGCCTGCCAGTCGGCGAGCACGTCGGCGAGGGTCTGCTCCCAGGCGACCGCCGGCGCCCACCCGAGCAGTCGCCGGGCCAGCGAGGCGTCGCCGGCCGCGACGGGAATATCGGTCGGGCGCAGGCGGCTGGCATGGGTCGCGATCTCCGCCTGCACGCCCGCCGCCGCCATCAGCGCGGTCAGGATGTCGCCGACCCGGCGCGGCCGGCCCGACGCCAGGTTCAGCACCGTGCCCGGCGCCAGCGCATCCGTATGTGCCAGGCACAGCGCATACGCGGCGCAGACGTCCCGCACGTCCAGGAAATCCCGCCTGGGGTCCAGCGCGCCCACCCGCAGCACCGGCGGCTGCAGCCCGGCGGCGACGCGGGCGACCTGCTCGGCAAACGCCGCCACCACGAACTCGGCCGACTGGCCCGGCCCGGTGTGGTTGAACGGCCGCACCCGGATCACCCGCAAGCCCTCGGCCGCCATCGCGCCCAGCGCCAGGTCGGCCGCCGCCTTGGTGGCGGCGTAGGTGTTGAGCGGCGCCGGCAACGCATCCTCGTCCAACGGCGCACCCGTGCGGAACGACGCGCCGTAGATGTCGGCGCTGGAGGCAAACAGCAGCGTGCAGCCCGGCGCCCGGTGCAGCACCGCCCGCGCGATGTTCAAGGTGCCCTTGAGGTTCACCTGCCAGGCATGGCCAGGGTCGAGCCGCGCCGCCGGGATCGCGGCGACGGCGGCCAGGTGGATCACGGCATCTGGCCGGGCGGCATCAGTGGCCGCATCGACGGTGTCCGCATTGGTAATCTCGAACGGAGCCGTGTGCAGTTCGGCGTCGGGGAATGCCGTGCGCAGCGCCGGCAACAGATGCCGTCCGACAAAGCCGCCGGCCCCGGTCACCAGGATGCGGCGGGGCGGCATCGCCTAGCACGCCATGCGCGCCCGGTGCCGGGCCAGGTCGGCATCGACCATCTCCGCCACCATCGCATCCAGCGGCACCTCCGGCGCCCAGCCCAGCCGTTGCCGGGCCTTGCTGGCATCGCCCAACAAGACGTCCACTTCGGCTGGGCGCATGAAGCGCGGCTCCACGCTGACGTGGTCCTCGTAGTTCAGGCCGACATGGGCGAACGCGGTGCGGCACAGGTCGCGTATGCTGGTCGTGACGCCAGTGGCGACCACGTAGTCGTCCGCCTGGTCCTGCTGCAGCATCAGATGCATCGCGCGCACGTAGTCGCGCGCATGGCCCCAGTCGCGCTTGGCGTCGAGGTTGCCCAGCGGCAGCGTCTGCGCCAGGCCGAGCTTGATCCGCGCCACCCCGTCCGTCACCTTGCGGGTGACGAACTCGATGCCGCGCAGCGGGCTTTCGTGGTTGAACAGGATGCCGCTGCTGGCGTGCAGGCCGAAGCTCTCCCGGTAGTTCACCGTCATCCAGTGCGCGTACAGCTTCGCCACGCCGTAAGGGCTGCGCGGGTAGAACGGCGTGCGTTCGGACTGCACTGGCTCCTGGATCAGGCCGAACATCTCGGACGACGACGCCTGGTAGAACCGTGCCTCGGGCCGCATGAGGCGCACCGCCTCCAGGATGTTGCCGGCGCCGAGCGCCGTCACGGTCCCGGTCAGCAAAGGCTGCTGCCACGACGCGGCGACGAAGCTCTGTGCGGCGAGATTATAGACCTCGGCGGGCTTGTGGGTCTGCAGAATGCGGATCAGGCTCGACAGATCGACGAGGTTGCCGTCCACGAGCTGCACATGGTCGAGCACGCCCAGCCAGCGCAGCCGCTCGCCGATCACGTCGGACGACGCCGAGCGCCGCATCAGGCCGACGACCTCGTAGCCCTTGCCCAGCAGATACTGGCTCAGATAGGCGCCGTCCTGGCCGGTGACGCCGGTGATCAGGGCTGTGGGCATGAAGTCCCCCGTTCGCTAGGCGCGGCCATAGGTGTCCTCAAGGCGCACGATGTCGTCCTCGCCCAGATAGCTGCCCGACTGCACCTCGATCAGGGTCAGCGGGATGCGTCCGGGATTGGCCAGGCGATGCGTGCAGCCGAGCGGCAGATAGACGCTCTCATTCTCCCGCACCATCAGCTCGTCGGCGTCGCGGGTGACCAGCGCGACGCCGCTCACCACGACCCAGTGCTCCGCCCGGTGGAAATGCTTCTGCAACGACAGCTTGTGGCCCGGCGTGACCACGATCCGCTTCACCTGGAACCGGTCGCTGTGGATCAGGCTCTCGTAGAAGCCCCAGGGGCGATACGAGCGGTTATGCGCGACGGCCTCGTGCCGCCCGGCCTTGCGCAGGCGGTCCACCACGGTCTTCACGTCCTGCGCCCGGTCGCGGTGCATCGCCAGCACGGCGTCGCCGGTGACCACCACGACGACATCCTGCAACCCGACCACCGCTGTCAGCACGCCGTCGCTGCGGACGTAGCAGTTGTCCGAACCCTCCAGCAGCACGTCGCCTACGGTCGCGTTGCCGGCGGCGTCCTTCGCCGACTGCTCCCACAGCGCGTCCCAGCTTCCGACGTCGGACCAGCCGAGGTCGGCCGGCACCACGGCGGCGACCGTCGTCCGCTCCGCCACCGCATAGTCCAGGCTGATGTTCGGGCAGGCGGTGAAGGCGGCGGTGTCCAGCCGGGTGAAGTCGAGGTCGTGCACCCGGCCGGCCACCGCGCGGCGCACGGCTATCAGCACCTCGGGCGCATGGCGTTCCATCTCCGCCAGCAACGTCGCGGCGGTGAAGACGAACATGCCGGAGTTCCATAGGAATTCGCCCGACGCCACCAGCCGCTCCGCCGTCGCTGCGTCGGGTTTCTCGACGAACCGCGCCAGGTCGTGCACGCCGGGCGCATCGGCGAGTTCCGGGCCGACCTCGATGTAGCCGTAGGCCGTCTCGGCGCGGTGCGGCTGCATGCCGAACATCACGAAGCGTCCGGCGCGGGCCGCGACGGCGGCGCGCGCCAGCGCCGCGTGCAGCTCCTCCGTCCGCTGGATCGCCGCGTCGGCCGCCATCATCCACAGTACCGCATCCGGATCCGCCTCGGACGCCAGCAGCGCCGCCGCGGTGATCGCGGGGGCGGAGTTGCGGCCAACCGGCTCCAGCACGATCTCGGCGTCGGCGATGCCGGCGGTGCGAAGCTGCTCGGCGATCAGGAAGCGGTGCTCCTGGTTGCACACGACGATCGGGCGCGCGAACCCGGGTCCGACGCCGCGCAGCGCAGTGTCCTGCAGCATGGTGCGGTCGGACACCAGCGGCCAGAGCTGCTTTGGAAAGCTCTCGCGCGACACCGGCCAAAGGCGGGTGCCGGTGCCGCCGGACAGGATGACGGGAACGATGCTGGCGCCCGTTGAGGCGGAAAGCGCGGTCATGGAGGCCTTGGGTGCGGAGGGCAGGGACGTCCCGGCATCCGTTACAGTCGGGCCGCGCCGCTGTCCAGTTGGAGCATCATGCCGGCGACTGACCCAGTACCCAGCCTTCCCAGCGCCGTATCCAGGGATCGTCCGGCGCGGCGTCGGTGCGCCGTCCCGCCAGCACCTGCAGCAGGCACAATACGCCGAGGACGCAATCCATGCGGTCCTCGCCGGCCGCGTCCGGGCCGAAGCCTTGCGCCATCAGCCGGTCGAGCGCCGGGTCCGGACTGGCGGACAATGCGGCCATCGCCTGCCGGATGGCTGGCACGAGTGCTGTGCGGTCGGCATGGCGTCGTTTGCTGCCGCCCATGCGCAGGCCGAGCTGGCGCATCGCCTCGGCGGGATAGGTCTCGGCCAGCACGACCCGATCCGCCTCCAACAAGGACAGCAATGCCCCGTCGAACGGCCACAGCGCCGGGCGACTTGGCCCGGCCAGCGCCGGCAGCAGCAGGTCGCGCCAGGCCGAGATCGCCGCCTTGCCGGTCTGGTTGGCGCCCAGCGTCCAGAACAGCGGCGCGCCGGCCGGGCGGTGCGGGGTCGCGATGTCGCAGGCCCGCGATAGGCTGGCCGCGCTGTCCAGCCCCAGCGCCAACGCGTGCGCTAGCCGCGTCATGCCGCGCACGCCGTGCATGGGGTAGAACGGCCGCGCCGGCCCGACCTTGTCAAGCGTGCCGCACACGGACAAGAAGTCGGGCCGGTCCGCCAACCCGCGCAGGAACGCCGGGAAGTCTGGCGCGGCTTCCTCGCCCAGGTGACGAGCAACAAAGGCGCGCGGCAGGCCGATTGGGAAATCGACGCCCAAAGCGACCGGCGCGCCGTGTGCCAGATCGCGGAGGCGAGCCAGCAGGGTCGAGACATCCCCAACCGGCTCCACTCCCAACGTCCAGCCCGATGCGCCTGGCAGCGCCAGCGCCATCCACCGCTTGCCCGGATCGACGCTCCAGTCCGCGTGCGCGGCGATGGCCCTCAGAGCGGCTTGTGCGCGCGGTCCAGCAGGCGCGAGATCAGGCCAGGCTTCTTCTTCGGCGGCGGTGCGGCAGGCTTGGCCTCGGCCACGGCGCGCTTCTGCTTCGCGTCCAGCCAGCTTTCCAGCGACTTGCCCGCCTTCACGGCACGTTTCTGCTCATACGCGCGTTGTGCGGGGGTGAGGGTCTTGGGATCGGCCATCGCAGTCTCCTTCCGCCAGTTGTGGCAGCGCCATGCCCCGCCTTCAAGAGACCCCGCCTTTAGGCCTCCCCTCGGCGCCGCAGCAGCCATCCCGACAATGCGCCCAGGCCCGCGTTGATGACGATTCCGGCCGCCGAGAGCAGCGCCAGCGCCGCGAACATGCGCGGGATTTGCAGCCGGTAGCTGGCCTCCAGGACGCGGTAGGCAGCCCGGACGCGAAGCCGCCGGACCCGGCCACGAACTCGGCGACCACGGCGCCCACCAGGGCCAGCCCGCCGGAGACGCGCAGCCCCGCAAGGAACAGCGGCAGCGCCGCCGGCAGCCGTAGCAGCCACAGCGTCTGCCATCGCCCGGCGCCGTTCAGCCGGAACAGGTCCACCAGCTCCGAAGGCGCCGCCGCCAGCCCGGCCGCCGTGTTGGAGAACACCGGGAAGAACGCGACGATCGTGGCGCAGACCACCAGCGAGGCGAACGGGTCGCCAACCCAGACGATGATCAGCGGCGCGATGGCGACGACCGGCGTGACCTGCAGCACCACGGCCCAGGGCAGGATCGCCGCCCGCGCCCACGTGCTGGCCGCCATCAGCCCGGCCATTGCCACGCCAAGCACGCAACTCGCCAGCAGCGCGGCTGCGGTGACGGCGAGGGTGGACAGCAGCGATCCCAGCAGCAGCGCCGGGTCGGCCATGAAGGCGCGTAGGATCGCGACGGGACCCGGCAGGATGTATGGCGGGATGCCGCTGACCTGGACCGCGGCCTGCCACAAAATCAGCGCCAGCAGCCCAAACAGCAGCGCCGCCGCCCTCACGCCGCACGCGCCCGCTGCATGGCATGAGTGATGTCGGCGACCAGCGTCGCATAGGCTGGGCTCAACCGGCGCTCCCCAGGCGGCCCGAGGTCCGAGGACACCTCATGCACGATCCGGCCGGGGCGGGACGACATGAGTACGATGCGGCGGGCCAGGAACGCGGCCTCGTAGATCGAGTGCGTCACGAATACGACGCTGCAGCCGCCCTCCGCCTGCAGGGCGAGCAGGTCCTCCTGCAAAACGTGGCGGGTGAACTCGTCGAGGGCGGCGAACGGCTCGTCCATCAGCAGGAGCTGCGGGCCGGCCACCAGGCTGCGGGCGATAGACACGCGCATGCGCATGCCGCCGGACAGCTCGCGCGGGCGGGCGTGCTCGAAACCCGCGAGGCCCACCCGCGCCAGGGCGGCGGCGGCGCGCGGGGCGGAGACGGCCGCCCGCTCGCCGCGCAGCCGCAGGCGCACGTTGTCGGCGGCGCTGGCCCAGGGCAGCAGGGTCGCGTCCTGGAACACGTAGCCGACGCTGCCGGGCACGCCAGCGTCCCAGCGCACGGTGCCGGCGTCCGGCGCATCAAGCCCGGCGATCAGCCGCAGCGGCGTGGACTTGCCGCAGCCGGAGGGGCCGAGCAGCGCCACGAAATCCCCCGCCCCGACCCGGAGCGACACGTCCGTCAGCGCCTGCGTTCCGTTGGCGAACCGCCGGCTGGCGTGCTCGACCGTCAGCACGCGGCTATTTCGGGCGCATGGCCAGCCCGTTGCCTTTGTTGACGAACTGCAGGGTGTTAGGCGCGTTTGTAATCCAATGTGTTGGGATAAAGTCTTTGCCCGGCCATCGAGCGAAAGAATGCCTCCCACCGCGCGTCGCTCATCGCGCCGACGCCAAGGGTCAAGGTGTCGCCGGAATCAACGATGCCGCGCTCCCGCAACACCGTGCGGCCGTAGTCGAGCAGCGCATCCGTCATCTCCGGGTTATCGCGTTTCATCATAGCGTTCGCCGCAGCAGGGTCGCCATACAGATAGGAATACCAGCCCTCGATCGAGGCATCGAGGAAGCGCTGCGCCAAGTCCGGCTTCTCGGCCAGCAGCTTCGTGCTGGCGGTGATCAGGCTGCCATAGCCGCTGAACCCGGCGTCGGCGATTAGCAGGACCACCGGGTCGAAGCCGGCCTCCTGCCGGACCGCGAACGGCTCCGAGCCGAGCTAGCCCTGCTGCACCGCCTGCTTGTCCGCCAGGAACGGCGCGAGGCTGAAGGCGTAGGGCCGGATCTGCGCGTCCGTGTAGCCGAAGCGGGCGCGCAGGAAGTTCCACCAGCCGGTCCGCGTGTCGGCGCCGATCATGATGGGCTTGCCGCGCAGCGCCTCGAAGCTGTCGTTGCCCGCGCCGGGATGCGCCAGCAAAATAGCTGGGTCGCGCTGGAACATGGCGGCGATGGCGGTGAAGGGCAGGGCCTCCTGCGTCAGGTTCAGCGCGAGATAGCCGTTGGAGGCGATGTTGAAGTCGAGCCGCCCGGCCAGCAGCAACTGCGTATGGTTGACCTGCGGCCCGCCCTGGCTGATCGCGACGTCCAGGCCGCGCTTGGCATAGATGCCGGTGGCGACCGCCTCGTAGTAGCCGCCGTATTCCGCCTCGGCCTTCCAATCCAGCCCGAAGGCCACGCGGTCAGGCGGACGGCCCTGCGCCGTCGCTTGCAGGCCGGAGAAGGCTGTCAGCGCCAGTAGGATCAGGCAGGATGCGCGCCACATGGGACCTCCGATGGGTTTTGTGGGAGCATGACATGGCGGAACCGCGGGTAAAGGCGAAGTTGTGGGTGCAGATGGCGCTCCGCATGGGCGACGTGGACGGCCGGCCTGGCGCCGTGCTGCGCGGCGGGGACCCCGACGCCGGCGGCATCCTGGTCGTGCTGCGCGGGCGGGAGGGGCTGTGCGTGCTGTCGCAGGTGAGGGTCGGCGAGGGCGACGTGTCCTGGATGCGCGCGACCGGGGCGGCAGCCGTCACGCAGGATCAGGCCGATGCCTATGTGGCCCGGCAGGTCGGCCGCGACCCTGATCTGTGGGTGCTGGAGTTCGAGGCGCCGGACCTGCTGCCGCCGTTTGAGGCGCGCATCGTATGAGATAAACCAACAGGTTGAAGGATGGCTATTCCACGCATCTGTAATCTCACGACGATGTGTGGTATATCTGTTTGGCGCTCTGTGGCGATTCTGCAACAACCCCTGGCAAAGTGCCGCAACCTTCTCGCACTCGCGGCCATAAGTGTTATGGTCTGGATACCGAGAGGCGGGGGAACAGTCCCGCAGGCCCCCGGATGCGTTGAACGCGCAGTTTGTAATTGAGGAGAGAAAGTATGAAGCTCCGCAGCGCGCTACTGGCCGCGACCGTCTTGGCCGCCCCCATAGCTGCAAAGGCCGAGGCGATTAGTGGTTTGTATATCGGCGCTGGCGCCGGTGCCAACTGGCTGCAGCGGGAAAAGGTCAAGTCGGTCGGCTTCCCGCAGGCTGGCATCCGGCAGACAAACCTGAATACCCGTGGCCTGACCTCCGAAGTGCGTTCCGACGTTGGTTTCGTCGGCGTCGCCAGCGTTGGCTACGGCCTCGGCAACGGGTTGCGGATCGAGGTCGAGGGCAACTACCGCTCGAACAAGTTCAATCGCATTGGCGGCGGCGGCCTTCAAGGCTTCTCGAGCGCTGGCGGCGACGAGCGGAAGTACGGCGGGATGCTGAACGTCCTCTATGATTTCGACCCGAACGTGCTTGGCCTCGGCTTCTTCCCAGCCGCAATCACTCCGTATGTCGGCCTCGGCGCCGGCTACGTGTGGGCGCAGCACCAGAACGTGCGCTTCTCCGGCAATCCAGGCCCGACTGCGGGATTCCCAGGTGGCTTTAACGAGCTGGCCCGCACCAACCAGGGCCAGGGAGCCTTCGCCTACCAGGCCATCGTCGGCGCGGCGTTCCCGATCGAGTCGGTGCCGGGCCTCGCTATCACGGCCGAGTACCGCTTCCTCGGCTTGGAGGGGGACCGCACCTACAACTACCAGTACTTCGCGCCGGGGGTTTCGACCCGCGCCCGCATCCGCTTCAACGAGGAGTACAATCACAGCGCGATGATCGGCGTCCGCTACGCCTTCAATGCCGCGCCGCCGCCGCCGCCGCCGTCGCCGCCCCCGGTGGTGCAGCGTGAAGCCGCCCGCACCTACCTGGTGTTCTTCGACTGGGACCGTGCTGACCTGACCGATCGTGCGCGTCAGATCATCGCAGAGGCGGCGCAGGCCACCACCCGCGTGCAGGTCACCCGCATCGAGGTGTCCGGCCATACCGACAAGTCGGGCACGCCGCGCTACAACCAGGGCCTCTCGGTCCGCCGGGCGCAGAACGTCGCGTCTGAACTCGTGCGCCTCGGCGTGCCGCGTCAGGCCATCACGGTCCAGGGCTTCGGTGAAACCCGTCCGCTGGTTCAGACCGCCGATGGCGTGCGTGAGCCGCAGAACCGCCGCGTCGAGATCGTGCTGCGCTAACCGGCACGAACCACCGCTAAGGTTGGGGCCGGTCCACGCCTGGACCGGCCCTTTCTATTTCAGGAGACCCAGACCATGCGCTCGACCCTGATGGCCGCCACGCTGCTCGCCACCTTGTCCTTGTTCCACGGCGGGGCGCAGGCCCAGCCGGTCAGCGGCATCTATATCGGCGCTGGCGGCGGCGGCAACTTCCTGCAGGAGGAGCGGATCAAGGGCATCCGCGGCCCTGGCGGCACCACGCCGTCCAACGTGCGCGCCGGCTTTCAGGCGGGTGTCGCGGGCCTGGGCAGCCTTGGATACGGCTTCGGCAACGGGGTGCGTGTCGAGCTGGAGGGCAACTACCGCTACAACCGGCCCGATTCGTTTCGCAACGCCGGGCCTGGAATCAGGTCGATCGGCGGGCGGGAGCAGAAATACGGCCCGATGGTCAATGTCTTGTTCGATCTCGACGTCGGCAGCCCCTACGTATTCCCCTATATCGGCGCCGGCGCCGGCTATAGCTGGGTGGCCCACCGACTGCGGGTTGCGAGCACGGATGGCACCCTCAATACCCAGGGCGGCACGGATAGCAGCTTTGCCTACCAGGCGATCGCCGGCCTCTCCTTCCCCATCCCGCCGGTGGTTGGCCTCTCACTGACCGCCGAATACCGCTACTATGCGCTGACCGGGGAGCGTGGGTTTGGCCGCACCATCTCAGGGCCGGGCGGATCACTCAGCAGCCAGGTTCGGACAGCGGAGAACTACAACCACAGCCTGCTACTCGGGCTGCGCTACGCCTTCGACGTCGCCCCGCCGCCAGCGCCGGCAGCCGCCCCGGCGCCGGTTGCGGCCGTCCAGCAGGCAACGCGAACCTATCTGGTTTTCTTCGATTGGGACCGCGCCGGACTGACCGACCGCGCCCGGCAGATCGTGGCCGAGGCGGCAGGTGCCAGCACTCGCGTCCAGATGACCCGGATCGAGGTCGCCGGCCATGCCGACCGGTCCGGGCCGGACCGCTACAACCTGGGCCTATCGATCCGCCGTGCCCGGGCGGTTGCGGATGAGCTTGTGCGCCAAGGCGTCCCGCGCGGCTCCATCACCACGCAGGGCTTCGGCGAACGCCAGCCCTTGGTGAATACCGCCAACGGTGTTCGCGAGCCGCATAACCGCCGGGTCGAGATCGTCCTGCGCTGAGCGGCCAGGACGTCCTACGATGCTTGCGAACTAGGAACGCCGACGCGTCCGCGTCCGCGTGGCGGGCGCCGGAGTCGCGCCGCACTCCGCCATGGAGATCGGCTGCATAATTGACTTGCCTGCCGCGAAATCCGTCAGCTCGGCCGAGTTGCGAAGCGCCATCACCTCATCGAACGTGCCGAGGTTGTAGCGGCAGAACAGGCTGCCCTGGCGCAGGCCGGTCTGCGACTGGCTGTTGGCAAGCTGCGTGATGTAGTCGTCCTGTTGCTGGCGGGCGCGACGGCCGTGCGCACGGGTGAAATAGCTGCCCAAGGCTTTGTCCTGCGACGCCAGCTCGGGCCGGTATTTCATAACAAAGGCGTTGTACTTTTCGTCGGCGCCGCAGGTCAGCGCAGTAACCATCAGCTTGGTCTTCAGCGCCGTTATGTCGAACGCGGGGTAGTCGCCGGATCGGACGCACTGGGCGGCAGCGACGTGGCTGGTGAGCAACCCAGCGGCAAGCAGTCCGGAAACAAGCATGCGCATAAAAATATCCTCCAAGCCACTCGGGACGAAATCGGACCGCAGAGAGCTACGCAGCATCACACGACGGATGAGGTAAACCGTCTATTGCTCGGATATGCAACAAGGAATTGCAATGAGATTAGCGGGCGTGCGGCCTGTTGCAGGAATAGCGCAGTCAGGGCGACGTTGCGTTATGGTCGTAGCCGGGCATGCTCTGTGCATGGCCCGGCCATCGACGACACCGAAACCGCATGCAACGAAAGCCACACCGCCGAATGCAGCCGATTCGCGCCAACCCATTCACCGCGTACGACCCGGGCGCCTACTACTGCGAGCTCACGGCCCGCGCCGGTGACGCCGGCTCGGCGGCGCTGGTCCGGAAACGAATCACCGCTATCGGGCTTGACGCCCTGCGCCTGCGGGCCCGCGCCGCGGAGCGCGACCTGTTCAACCTCGGCATCACCTTCACCGTCTACTCCGAGGCGTCCGCCATCGACCGCATCCTGCCGTTCGACTGCGTGCCCCGCATCATCGCCGCCAAGGAATGGTCCGTATTGGAGCGCGGCGTCGCCCAACGGGTCCGCGCGCTGAACCTGTTCCTCAGCGACATCTACAACGCCCGGCATATCACCCGCGACGGCGTGGTCCCGCCGCAGCTCGTCTATGGCAACGCCAACTACCGCCCGGAGATGGAGGGCTTTCCCGTCCGTTTCGGCACCTACGTCCACATCTGTGGCATCGACCTCGTGCGCGACGAGCACGGCGCATTTTCCGTGCTGGAGGACAACGCCCGCACCCCGTCGGGCGTGTCCTACGTCGTTGAGAACCGGCATTTGATGATGCGCGCCTTCCCGGACCTCGTCGCCGGCATGAAATTGCGCCCGGTCGATGACTACGGCCGCCGGCTGCGCAACGCCATGGACGAGATCGCGCCCGAGGGCATCGACAACCCTCAGGTCGTGCTGCTGTCGCCCGGCATCTATAACGCCGCCTACTTCGAGCATGTCTTCCTGGCGCGCGAGATGGGCGTGCCGCTGGTCGAGGGCGCCGACCTGACGGTGGAGGACGACAAGGTCTGGATGCGCACGACCGCCGGGCTGCGCCGCGTCCATACCATCTACCGCCGGATCGCCGACGACTTCCTGGACCCGAGCGTGTTCCGCCCCGACAGCCTGCTGGGCGTACGCGGCCTGATCGGCGCCTGGCGCCATGGCAACGTGACGCTCGCCAACGCCGTCGGCACCGGCGTCGCGGACGACAAGGCGGTGTACGCCTACATGCCGCGCATCATTAAGTACTACCTCGACGAGGATGCTATCCTGCCGAACGTCGAGACCCACATCTGCGGGGAGCCTGCGGGACTGGCCTACACCCTTGCCAACCTCGAAAAGCTAGTGGTGAAGCCGGTGGGCGAGAGCGGCGGCTACGGCATCACCGTCGGCCCGCGGGCGAGCCGGGCGGAGCTTGACGCCGCCCGCGCGCTGCTGGTCGCCGACCCCGCCAACTGGATCAGCCAGCCGATGATCTCGCTAAGCGTGGCGCCCACGCTGACCGATGCCGGGCTGCGGCCGCGCCATCTGGACCTGCGCCCCTTCGCCATCACCGGCCGGGAGACCTGGGTGCTGCCGGGCGGCCTGTCCCGCGTCGCGCTGAAGGAGGGCAGCCTGATCGTCAACTCGTCGCAGGGCGGCGGGTCGAAGGATACCTGGGTGCTGGCGGAATGATCGGTCTCCAGCGTCATACGCCGCTGCTGACCCGCGACGCGGAGGGCCTGTTCTGGATGGCCCGCTACCTCGAGCGGGTCGAAAACCTCGCCCGGCTGATCGACGTGACGCAGACATTCGAGAGCCCGGGGCGCGAAGCGGAGTCGTGGGCGGCGCTGGTTGCCATCATCGCGGACCAGGACGGGCTCAAGGAGCGCGGCCTCGCGATCAACGCCGCGAACGTGAAGCATTTCTATCTGCTGGACCCCACCAACCCGACTGGCATTCCCGCCAGCATCGAGGCCGCCCGCACCAACGCCCGCACGCTGCGCCCGCTGATCAGCACCGAGATGTGGATGCAGCTCAACGTGTTCCACCGCGACCTGCTCGCCATCGAGGCGTGGGAATTGGATGGCGACGCGCTGTCCCGCCTGTGCCGGCGCATCAAGGAAGGCGTGCAGGCGCATACCGGGATCACCGAGGGCACCTTCTTCCGCGACCAGGGTTGGCACTTCTACGAGCTGGGCCGGCTGATCGAGCGCGCCGACCAGACGACCCGGCTGCTCGACATCAAGTACCACCTGCTGGCCCGCGGCACGGCGGAGGAGCGCCGGGTCGTCGAATTGACGCAGTGGAACGCGCTGCTGCGGGCGGCGGCGGGCTATCACGGGTTTCGCCGCGTGGCGCAGGCGGGCTTCGTGCCGGCGGATGTCGTCGCATTCCTGCTGGGCGACACATCGTTCGCCCGCAGCGTCGCGCTGTGCGTAGGGCAGATGGAGTGGCACCTCAGCGCGCTCCGCTCCCGCTACGGCCTGCGCGACACCGCGCCGGTGCTGGAGCGGATCGAGGACCTGCGCGTTGCCCTGGGCGAGCCGGTGCTGCGGCTGCTGCCGGATGGGCTGCATGATTTCTTGGACAGCATGCAGCACGACCTGGCGGGATTGGGCGAGCTGATCGGCACGATGTTCTTCCGCGACTGGCGCCCGCTGAAACAGCTCCGGTCGGAGGCGCCGGACGCTCAACCGCACTCCCAGGATGGGCAGTCCCATGATGACCCGTCTCAAAATGGTCAATCCCAGTCGCAGGGCCAGCGGACGACCTGAATAACGGGCCGGCTTGACGGGCAGACCGGCTGCGCCAAGTGTCCGGGACGAGGACAGGGGACGGCATATGCGGGTTTGGCTAGGATTGGGGCTGCTACTCCTGAGTGCAGCGTCGGCACCGGCACAATCGATCGCACCGGCGGGAATCCCAGCCGACCGGTTTCCCAAGCCGTCGCGTCCAGTCGCCAGCATCATCTCCGATCGCTGGTCGAGCGAGGATACGCGCGAGCGGGTCGGGGAGGCCGCCAACGTCATGCAGTTGCTCGGCGTCCGGCCCGGCATGGCGGTGGCGGATATCGGCGCGGGTTCGGGCTACTACACGGTGCGGCTGTCACGCCGCGTCGGCACGGCAGGCCGGGTGTTCGCCGAGGACATCATGCCGGACTACCTGGCCGGCCTGCAGCGCCGGGTCACGACGGAGGGCCTAGGCAACGTGACGCTGGCGTTGGGCGAGGCGCACGACCCGCGCCTGCCGCCGGCCTCGGTGGATTTGGCGCTGCTGGTTCACATGTATCACGAGATCGACCAGCCCTTCGGCCTGCTGGTCAACCTGCTTCCCGCCTTGCGGCCCGGCGCCCGCGTCGCGATCCTGGACGCCAACCGGCCGACCCTGCAGCACGGCACCCCGCCCGCCTTGCTCGAGTGCGAGCTGCGCGCCGTCGGCTACCGGCAGGTCGCGTTCCACCCGCTGGAGGCTGGCGCCGTGTATCTCGCAGTGTTCACCCCGCCGGCCCAGCCGCCCGCCCCGGCCAGCATCGTTCCTTGCCGGAGCGAGGCGGCGCGCTAGACAAGCCAGGCTACTTGCTTGCACCTTGCCGCGACGCAGGAGGACGGTGCATGACCCCGCTGGACCTCGACGCGGAGTGGCTGGAAGCCGATGGACGCGGCGGCTTCGCCTCCGGCACGGTCGGCGGCCTGCGCACCCGGCGCTACCACGCGCTGCTGCTGTCCGCGCTGCATCCTCCCGCCGGCCGCGTCGTTCTGGTGAACGGGATCGAGGCATGGGTCGAGCAGGACAGCGGACTGGTTCCTCTCAGCAGCCAGCGCTATGCCCCTGATCTGGTGCACCACGACGCGCGTCCGCTGATCGCGGCCTTCAGTGCCGCACCCTGGCCGACCTGGACCCTGCATTTGCCGGATGGCACTGAGCTCGCCCACGAGGTGCTGGTCGGCCGCCACTCGGGCGCGACGCTGCTGCGTTGGCGCCGGATGGCCGGCCATGGCGCCTGCCGCCTGCACGCCCGCCCGCTGCTGTCGGGCCGCGACTACCACGCCCTGCATCACGAGAACCCGGCTTTCCAATTCGCAAGCCAAGTCCAAGGTGACCCAGCGGGCGTCACGGTGGCCTGGCAGCCCTATGCGGCGCTGCCACTCGTCACGGCGCAGGCCAACGCGACGTTTGCGGCGGCGCCCGATTGGTATCGCAACTTCCTCTACACGGCCGAGCGGGATCGTGGCCTGGACGATGTCGAGGACCTTGCCGCGCCGGGGCGCTTCTCCTGGGATCTTGCGGCCGGCGTTGCGGCGCTTGTGCTGCGTGCGGGCGAGGCGACAGGCGCAGCGGCGCTGGAACAAGCGGCGATGATCGACGCCGACGAACGCCGTCTGCGCGACGGCTCGACGCCGCCCATGAGTTCCGTGCGTTGCTATGTCGTCGAGCGCGGCGTGGGGAAAACCATCGTCGCGGGCTATCCGTGGTTCACCGATTGGGGCCGCGACACCTTCATCGCGCTGCGCGGCCTGCTGCTGGCCATCGGCCGCCTGGCCGAGGCGGAACGCATCCTGCTCGCCTGGTCCGGCCTGGTCAGCGAGGGCATGCTGCCCAACCGCTTCCCCGATGATGGGGGCACGCCGGAGTACAACTCGGTCGATGCCTCGCTGTGGTTCGTCGTGGCGGCGCATGACTTGCTGCTCGCCGCCCCCGAGTCGCCGTCGTGCGCGGCATTGCAGAACGCGGTGGGCCTGATCCTGGAGGGCTATGCCAACGGCACGAGGTTCGGCATCGCGGCCGATGCGGATGGGCTGCTGCGCGCCGGCGTGCCCGGCCAGCAACTGACCTGGATGGATGCGAAGGTCGGCAACTGGGTGGTGACGCCGCGCATCGGCAAGCCCGTCGAGGTGCAGGCGCTATGGGTCAACGCGCTGCGGATCGGTGCGGCGTGGTGGCCGAAATGGCACGCGACGGCCGTCCTGGCGCAGGCGTCGTTCCTGCAGCGCTTTCCCGGCCCGGACGGCGGCCTGGCGGACGTGGTCGACGCGGACGGCGTGCCAGGCCAGATCGACCGCCGCATCCGGCCGAACCAGATCTTTGCGGTCGGCGGCTTGCCCTTTCCTCAACTAACGGGTGCGGCGGCGCGGCGGGTTGTGGACCTGGTCGAGGCGCGGCTGCTAACCCCCATGGGCCTGCGCACCCTGGCACAGGACGATCCCGCCTATGTCGGCCGCTACGCCGGCAGCCCGCTGCAGCGCGATGGCGCCTACCATCAGGGCACCGCCTGGCCCTGGCTGATCGGACCCTTTGTCGAGGCCTGGCTGCGGGTCCGCGACGATAGCACCGCCGCCCGCGCCGAGGCGTCCGCGCGGTTCCTGGCACCGCTCCGCACGCACCTGCATGTGGCCGGGCTAGGCCATGTGTCGGAGGTCGCGGACGGCGATGCCCCGCACACGCCCGGCGGCTGCCCGTTCCAGGCCTGGTCGCTGGGCGAGCTGCTGCATGCGGAAAAGCTGGTGGCGCCTTGACCCTGTTCGACACGGCCGAGGGTCGCCGCCTGCGCGCCACAGGGCCGGGCGCCCGCTGGCGACGCTGGGGACCCTACCTTGCCGACCGTCAGTGGGGCACGGTGCGGGAGGACTACAGCCCTGGCGGCACCGCCTGGGACTACCTGCCGCACGACCACGCCCGCAGCCGGGCCTACCGCTGGGGCGAGGACGGCCTGGCCGGGTTCAGCGACGACCAGCAGACCTGGTGCCTGGCGCTGGCCCTATGGAACGAACGCGACCCCATCCTGAAGGAGCGGCTGTTCGGCTTGACCAACGACGAGGGCAACCACGGCGAGGACGTGAAGGAACGCTACTTCTTCACCGACGGGACGCCGACCCATTCGTATATGCGCATGCTGTACTGCTACCCGCAGCAGGCGTTCCCGTACCAGCAACTGCTCGACGCCAACCGCGCACGCGGCATGGATGAGCCGGAGTTCGAGATCGAAGACACCGGGGCATTCGATGCTGCCGGGGCTGGCTGGTTCGACGTCACGGTCGAGTATGCCAAGGCCGGCCCTGATGATGTGCTGATGCAGGTGACGGCGCTGAACCGCGGCAACTCCACGGCGCCGCTGCATGTCCTGCCGCAGTTCTGGGCGCGCAACACCTGGTCCTGGGCCGACGGGCCGCGCCCCAGCCTGCGCCTCGCGGCCGACGGATCGGTGCATGCGGTGCGCAAGGGCTGGCGCCTGCGGCGGTTCGAGATCGAGGGCGGGCACCCCTGGCTGTTTTGCGAGAACGACACCAACGCGCGCCGCCTGTTCGGCTCGGACCAGGCCGGGCCGTTCAAGGACGGGATCAACGACTTTGTCGTCCACGGCGACGCGGCGGCGATGTCACTGGACGATAGCGGCACCAAATGCGCCGCGCATGCCCGGTTCGTCGTGCCGCCCGGCGGGCAAGTTCAGCTTCGCGCCCGGCTGCGCACGGAGGACGGCAAGCCCGCGCAGAGCGAGTTCGCCGCGGTGATGCAGGCGCGGCGTATCGAGGCGGACGAGTTCCACGCCGTGCTCTCCCAGGACATCGCCGACCCCGCCAGGAAGCTGGTGCAGCGCCAGGCCTTCGCCGGCCTGCTGTGGACCAAGCAATTCTATCATCTCGACGTGGCGCGCTGGCTCGACGGCGACCCGGCCCAGCCTGCGCCGCCGCCGGAGCGGGAGCATGGCCGCAACCGGGACTGGCGGCACCTGAACAACGCCGACGTGCTGTCGATGCCGGATAGCTGGGAGTATCCGTGGTATGCCGCCTGGGACCTCGCGTTCCATGCCGTCGCATTCGCCAGCTTGGACCCGCAGTTCGCCAAGGATCAGCTCGTATTGCTGACCCGCGAGTGGTACATGCACCCGAACGGCCAGTTGCCGGCCTATGAGTGGGCATTCGGCGACGTGAACCCGCCGGTGCACGCCTGGGCGGCGCTGCGGGTGTACCAGCGTGACGCCGAACTCACGGGCACGCCGGATCGGGCCTTTCTGGAACGTGTGTTTCACAAGCTGATGATCAACTTCACCTGGTGGGTGAACCGCAAGGACCCGGACAGGCGCAACGTGTTCCAGGGCGGGTTCCTGGGCCTCGACAACATCGGCCTGTTCGACCGGTCGAAGCCGCTGCCGACCGGCGGCACGCTCGACCAGGCGGACGGCACGGCCTGGATGGCGATGTATGCGCTGAACCTGATGCGCATTGCGCTGACGCTCGCCCGCGACAACGCAGTCTATGAGGATATCGCCACCAAGTTCTTCGAGCACTTCCTGCTGATTGCCGAGACCATGTCGAACCTGGGCGACGGCGGGCTGTGGGACGAGGCGGAGGGCTTCTACTTCGACGTGCTCCGCCTGCCGGACGGCTCGACCGAGAAGCTGCGGGTCCGCTCGCTGGTCGGCCTGATCCCGCTGTTCGCGGTCGAGGTGCTGGACGCTGGCATGGCGGCGGCCATGCCGGGCTTCGCCGAGCGGCTGCAGTGGTTCCTGAACCACCGGCCGGAGCTTGCCGCCCTGGTGTCGCGCTGGACCGAGCCCGGGCTGAGCGAGCGCCGGTTGCTCTCGTTGCTGCGCGGCCACCGCATGAAGGCGCTGCTGCGCCGCATGCTGGACGAGGCGGAGTTCCTGTCGCCCTACGGCGTCCGCTCGCTGTCGAAGGCGCACGAGGCCGAACCCTATGTGCTGGAGCGCGGGGGACAGCGTTTCACCATCGAATACGTGCCGGGCGACAGCCGGACGCGCGCCTTCGGCGGCAACTCCAACTGGCGCGGCCCGGTGTGGATGCCGGTCAACCTGCTGCTGATCGACAGCCTGCGCGAGTTCCACCGCTACTACGGCGCGGAGTTCCGGGTGGAGTGCCCGGTCGGCTCCGGCACCAAGCTCGATCTCGGCCAAGTGGCGGACGAGCTGTCCGAGCGCCTGGCCCGGCTGTTCCTGCCCGACGCGCAGGGCCGCCGGCCGTCGATGCCGAATGAGCCGCGGGACGACGCCATCCTGTTTCACGAGTATTTCGACGGCGACACCGGGCGCGGCCTGGGCGCCGCGCACCAGACTGGCTGGACCGTGTTGGTCGCTTTGCTGCTGGCTGGGCGCAGGTGACGCTTGCCATCCCGCCAATTCGTTGTAAGGGCATGACATGATCTCGCTCGCGCTCGCTGCCCTGGCCTTCATCGGCATCCATCTCGGCGTGTCCGGCACCGTGTTGCGGGACCGGCTCGTGTCGCGCATCGGACTGCGCGGCTACATGGTGCTGTTCTCCGTCGCGTCGGTCGGGGCGATCGTCTGGCTGGTGTCGGCCTACCAGGCGACGGCCTACGTGCCGATCTGGGGCCAGCTCGAATGGTGGAAGCCGTTCGCGATCGCGCTGATGCTGCCGGCGTTCCTGCTGGTGGTCATCGGCCTGACCACGCCCAACCCGACGTCCGTGGCGCAGGAGGGCCTGGTGGACCGCCCGCCGCAGGGCATCGTGCGCATCACCCGGCATCCGTTCCTGGTGGGCGTCGCCATCTGGTCCGCCGTGCACCTGATCGGCAACGGCGACGTGGCGTCGCTGCTGTTCTTCGCGGCACTGCTGATCGTCGCCGCGGCCGGCACGGTGTCGATCGATGCCAAGCGCCGCCGGGTGCTGGGGAACAAGGCTTGGGACGTCTTCGCGTCACGCACCTCGATCGTGCCGTTCGCTGCCATCTTGTCCGGCCGCAACAACCTCGTGGCGCGGGAAATGGGCTGGTGGCGGCCCGCCGCGGGGTTTGTCGCCTATGCGTTGATGCTGGGCGGTCACGCGCACATCGTCGGCGTCTCGCCCTGGCCGGCATGACGCCCGGCGCATGATCCAGGCGGTGGTGGTCGGCGCCGGCGGCGGCCTGGGGCACGCCCTGACGATGGCGCTGGAGCAGGGGGGCGCCTACCACCGCATCACGCGCCTTGGCCGCAGCACCACTCCGCCGCTCGATTTGTTGTCGGAGCCGAGCATCACCGCCGCAGCCGCCTGGGTGGCCGGACAGGGCGAGGTCCGCTTGGTGCTGGACGCCACCGGGTTTTTGCACGACGACGGTTATCGCCCCGAGCGCGGCTGGCGCGACATCGATCCCGCCCACATGGCGCACGCCTTCGCCATCAACGCGATCGGCCCGGCGCTGCTGATCAAGCACCTTTGCCCGCTGTTTCCGCGCGAGGGCCGCGTAGTGTTCGCCACCCTGTCCGCCCGCGTCGGCAGCATCGGCGATAACCGGTTGGGCGGCTGGTACAGCTACCGTGCATCCAAGGCGGCGCTGAACCAACTGGTGCGGTGTGCGGCGGTGGAACTGCGGCGGCGCAACCCAGAAAGCCTATGCGTTGCGTTGCATCCGGGGACTGTGGACACGGCGCTTTCGGCGCCATTCGCCAAAACTGGCTTGGACGCCCGATCGCCTGACGTGGCGGCCAAAGACCTCGTAGGCGTGCTGGAGGGGCTTAGCGCAGAGGGCAGCGGAGAATTTTACGACCAGCACGGCGAGGCAATACCTTGGTGACGGCTTGGCAGCTATATCCGGACCGGCACTCCTGACGGAACTGCTATGCGGTGCACACGTTGCCCTATGATGAATCAGCCAAAAATTCAGACCGACGATCCACCCGCCGAGGGCACGAGCCCGGACCATAATCCGACCGGGAACACCCCGCACGGTATTCCAAAAGGGACCGAGAACCAAGCGGCGAAGGCATTGCCCGACAACGCTCGTCAGGCCAGCGAGACGGCGCCGCTGAACACCGAGAAGACCTGACCGTTCAGGTCGCGTCTCTGGTCCACATGAAGGTCAGCTCGTGCTTGTTATGGAACAGATGCGCCAGGTATCCATGCGGCAGTGCAGCAAAGCCGTCGGCCGCCGCATGGTTCGTTTCGCCTTGAAACTTGATTGTGCAGATGATTTGCCGCACCGTTTCCGCTGCGATCCAGCGCTTCATCAAAGTGAGTAGCCGGGCTGGATACGCAATCACGTCGCATACCAGCCAGTCCACCGGTTCAGGCGGCAGGGCAAAGGCGCTTTCGATCACCTGTTCCACTCCGGGCATCGCCGCGATGCGTGCATCGAGCGGAGCTTTGTCCACCGCCCGCACCGACGCACCCAGACTTGCCAGCACCCAGGTCCAGCCACCTGGCGATGCACCAAGGTCTAGGCATGCGTTGCCAGGGCCAGGATAGGCGCCAAGCCGGGTCAGCGCTTCCCATAGTTTTAGATAGGCGCGACTGGGCGGGCCGATGTGGTCCTCCTCGAAGTGGTACTCTCCCAGGACGCAAGGGCTTGACTTGGTCGGGCTGGCAAGCAGCCGGTCGCGATCCAGCAAGGTCCATGCACCCAGATGAGACGTGGGTGCCGGCTCGGGGAAGTGTAGCAGGCGGGCGCGGACCGGAGGCAGGTGGCTTTCGATCAACGCCATGCGGCGGTGGTGCAGGGCAGCATAGGCGGACCAGTTGCGCTGTTGCGCGCGCAGCAGATCGGCGGCGGCCTTTACTGATGTGATCGCGTGCTCCCGCGGCGCAGTCCAAATGTCGAGCGCCCAGATGCTGGCGTATGGCGGATCTGGCGACAGTGCCAGGCGACCGTGCCACGCGCTCACCGTAACGCCGGCCCGGGTCAATTCTTCCAGCAGCGGCTGCTGCAGGCCTTCGGCCGCCAGATAGGCGCTGCCGATCAATGGCGTGGTCAACGGCGACGAAGCGCGGACAGGCCCAGCAAGGCCCAGCCTAGCATCAGCAAGCTGCCGCCTACCGGAGCCAGCGCGCCCAGATGCGGTCCGCCG
>JAABUS010003939.1_pt1 | contig 22665 bp, 9 predicted proteins | sample 5560161 | NCBI WGS metagenome assembly JAABUS01 (sample SAMN10711885, study PRJNA513376) | rock metagenome | isolation source: Antarctica rocks | place: Antarctica: Victoria Land, Trio Nunatak nord | collected 2016-01-04
GGGAGGGGGGAGCGGATAGCTTGAGGCGGGATGGAAAAATGATCGAGGTGTAGCTTGCGGTGTGGTGAAGAGTTGGCTTGAGGGGGTAGTGATAGGGTTAGTGCTGGGTTGGGAAGAAATGTGGTTTTGGAGGGCAGATGAGTAGACGAGACGAGAGAGCTGCTGGGTGGCAGGGTGCGGATTCGGGTTGGTTGATTTTTGGGTCTCTCAACATGAGGTATGGTCATGGATTGGTTGAGCGATATAAGGACATTGCTGATGAGGGTAAATCGATAGAGTGGAGTGATACTGTTGGTTCGGTAGAGAAGCTCATAAGGAGGGTTTCGAACGAATAAACAGACAAGAAAGAATGCACAGGTTGATTGGGAGGGCAAATGGCAGCTATCGATGCCAGGGCGTAGGAGAGACGGAAGAGTGATCTTATCTGAGATAGCCCTAGGGAGGCTTTTCTCAGACTCGTTGAGGTGACATGACACGGCCGCTTTTTCGAATGGACACCTGGAGGATTGAAGCATAACGAGATGGAAGATGGAGTCTCGTACCTTGAATGCAGGTACCGCGTGAACTGTGCGCTCTGCCTCTGAGCTCTGGCACGCATCACCCCCCTAAGCCGAGTACCTCAGCCAGCGAAGACCCTCCCCGCGTCAATCTCCCCAAACGCACTCATCGTATGCTTCCACACCTTCTCATACCAACCTTCCTTCCTCACCTTCTCATACGCCTTCTCGTTCGCCACCGTCTCCCCATCCCAATTCACAGCATACGCACCACTCCCCACCTCCCCATCCGTGCCCCTCGCAATCCCAGCCGACCCCCCGTCCCCTTCCCTTATTCCCTTCGCCGGATACCGCTCCGTAGCAAGAAAGAAGACACGCTCTCCAATCTCCCTCGGTGGCGTCGAGAACCACCCCGCCAAAGGCCCGACAACCCACCAAAGGATCCGAAACCATCGCGGGAGATGCTTATCGTTGAACGCTTCCGTCATGACCAGGCCCGGAAAGACATGCACACAGCTGAGCTTGTGGTGCGAGGCCAGATTTTCGAAGAAGAGGGTCTTCATGTAGCAGACGTGCGAGCGGAGGGTGGAGATGTTGTAGTGTTTTGGGTCGCGGAGAGAGAGGTCGGAGGGGTGGAAGGCGGCTTCTTTGCCGGCGGCGTAGATGGAGATGATGTGGGCGCCGGTGGGGAGGGGGGAGGCGCGGAGGAGGGGGAGGAGGTTGTGGGCGAAGCGCATGCCTATAGAGTTTCGGAGTCAGCATTCCTCCTTTTGTGCGATTCGTCGAGTCAAGAAACATGTCTCTGGAGCAGATGCTACTTGGGACATGTCTCAGGCCTCTCGATACACTCGAAAGGGGTTATATATGCTCGGAAAATATAACTTACGGGAGTAATAGAGGAGGGAGAGGTTGGTGTCAAGGCCTTCGGGTGTCTCTGTGTGGGGTATTTAGCCATACATGGAGCAGGGATAGGGATAGACGTGGTATTATGCACGTACCTTTTCGCGGCTGGAATAGCAATGGGAAATATGCCTGGCTCATCACTAACAGATCGAGGCTTGGCTTCCCTCCATTAGACGCGACTTCTTTCTCTTCAAGCCGTACGATCTCAGCACAAACGCGATCGACGTCTTTAAGCAACGATAGATCGTTGGCTTTCACGAACAAGAATTGTCCCTGGGAGCATACGCTTCTGCAGTACGCGATTGTCTGCTCGGCAGCAGCGGCGTTCCTACCAACAATATATATACGCAAGCCTTTACCTTGGTCGCCATGTGTAGCTGCTAGAGCACGAATAGTGTACTCGCCAATGCCAGATGTACCGCCCACAAAGACGGCGACGAGGGGTTGGGATTGGACGAGCGCGGTGTTGCTGGCGCGGACGGCGGGGAGGGCAACCATGACTGTCCAAAACACCACGAGAAGAATGCAGACAAAGCCAATTCACGAAGGAGAGTAGAGAAGAGAGCAAGGGAGTGACTGTTATACATAGAGAGGAGCTAACTCATTCGGTATTCGCCAACCCCTCCACCTAGTAAGCACTATGCCTAATTAGGGACACCTCGTCGCTGTTGTTGTTAATTATAAAATAGTGTTATTAAAGTAATGAATATTTCTGGTAGAGTTTTTGATTCAATACATAGTTGCAACAAGGAAGGGGCGGTCGTAGAATGAGATTATCCCGATCCTGGACCCTGCGCTAACCTCCACTCGCATTGAGAGATACGTTAGCCGCTTTCGGACGCGGCCGTATGCATTCTGAGCTGGCCTGCTGGCATTGTTCATTCAGCAATTGAAAAATAAAAGTCTCGCCCCACGGCGCTTCCAGAAGACGTCTTCGCGAGATGATGGGTTACTGAGCGACTAGTGACAACCCACAGCCAGGAGGCAAACAACCCATCGGTATTCCCTAATTGGGTATCAAAACCATTGTGGATCATTGGGGGGCATGTACGTCAGTCGTACTCTGGCTCTTGCAAAGAAGGTATGCCTTGGTAGCCTACGCATAGAAGAGAAATTGTTTCCAAACTCGGGAACGGCTTCTTGAGGATATGGCCATCTCTTTCAGTCCCTGTAGCACGTAGCTGAACTTACCGGACTATCGCTCCCTTGCCCTTGATGCTTGAGATATTCAAGGTGATACCAGGTAACGCATCCTTTTCCTCTTCACTTTCTCATTCCCATTGCAGGCTCTACGACAACGTGTGCCCCCCACCTACTCTCCGCCCCAGCCCTCTCCACTGCCGCCTCGATCTCCTCAAGCCCATACTCTCCCCTCGTCACCACCCCACTTCTTCCCCCTAATGCCAGAACCCCCGTCTCCGCCATCTTTATGCACCTTCTCACCTGTTCCTGGCTATACATCCACTTCCCAAAAATCTTCAAATCATTATGCACAATGATACCATACGGTATACTCACTGCACTACTCACACCTCCCATCAACGCCACTCTCCCACCATGCTTATAAGAGAAAGCGCCGCAGGGAAATAGGTGTTCCCTGCAGCTGGTGGAGGCGAGATGTCGAGGAAGGCAGAGAAGCCACCCGTGGAGGCGGCACGGAGGGCAGAGGTATCGTCTTCGAGGGTGCCAGTCATGGGCACAGTGATTAGGCGGCCGGTCGGGCCAAAGGTGGTATTTAGTCGCTCGAGGATGTCGCCATTGCGGCCCATAGCGATGACAGTGGCACCCATGGCGAGGGCGACCCCGACTGCAGCGCCGCCGAACTGGCCGGTTGCCTATTTCATCATCCGCGTTAGCTCGATCGATGTATGTCATGCAGAGAACCAGCGAATAGAGCAATTCCAGTTCCTGACGCCCCGTTTTCGTCCAGCATTCAGGAGGAAGGCCATAGTCAACTCACAGGGGCAATGACGATCGTCTCGCCCGCCCTCAGACCAATCTCGTCTAGGCCTCCAAAAGGGACCAATGATGTAGGCAGCGTGCACAGATCACAGATGCTGTATCCTTGTCTCTTCTACAGTAGGTCCTCGTTCAGAGGGTAGAGATTTTCTAATGGGAATTTGACGTATTCAGCCCAGGTCGAGTGGCGCCATTCGCCATCCATCAAGAGGCGAGATCTGGGAGAGCCGGAATGCAGGCCCATGAGGAAGCGGGCGGAGAGATTATCGCGCGCAGAGACAAATACATCGCAGAGGACGAGGGCGCCGGGTGTCAAGAGAGTGGTGTCGGGGCCGGTGGCCGTCACTGCAGGGCGTTAGTTTTCGACTGCAGGAGCAAATCGACGAAGTGCCTGCTATGACGGAAAGAAAACATGCGACGTTAGAGTGCGAGGTTGACAAAACGGCAAAATCGCGAAATGGAAATTCTTGTTACAACCTAGCATGCTAATTGCCTTTATTATTATCTAGAGCATATTTTTTGATAGAATCCATAAACAAAGCCAATACTCACCACGTCCAATGGCACTGATTCCAGGCGTAAGTAGGAGCGACATAGGGTAAGGTCGTTTGCCAGACAGAACGTCGGACATGTACGCAAGGATTAGTACTGCGTGTATTCGGACAACTGCAGACCCAGATCCAGGAATAGGGATAGGCACATCCTGAACAGCTAGCGGAGTATCGACAGAAGAATGGATAACAGCACGGTGGGTCTTTTGAGCCATGATGAGATTGCGGAGAACGGAAATCGGCTAAGGAAAGGAAGTTGCAATGCGCGAGACAACAGTGACAGATATTATATAATTTATGGGAAAGACTTCGTCGGAGATTCTTACGGTGTCAAGGGCTTATTGCCGGTGGTGGATGAAAAAAAGACTTTTTGCAAAGGAAAAACGAAGACCGTTCCATGAGAATCCCCTAGGTCCCCGTTACTAACGCTAAGACGTTTTTACGTTCTTCGAGCGCCATGAAGATCGGGATAAAGAAAAGCCAAACCTACACAGATTCAAAATAACGTTGAGCGTTGGGCAGTGCGCAGCAACCCCCAAAAATTTAAGCAGAAGGAAGCATCGAAACGCTTGATCGAAGCTTGAAAGCCGTTCATTGGTGCATTGTGGATCGAATGCAAACCAAGAGAAGAAACTCGTAATCTTGCTGTCATTGAGAGGCTGACCTTACGGCTCTGTGGCAGACCTCATCGCTCTATGGGTTTTGGCCTCACATCTACCTCGGTGAAGGTATTTCAGCCTCCTGCTTGCTAGCGGCCTGCTTCTCCGCGAGCACCTTCTTGACCGCTGGCCTCTCCTGCAACTTCTTCAGCCAAGCATCGTAGTGAGGTGTCTCCTTCTCGATGTCGAAATCCTGAGATTTGAGATTCGGAAACATGGAGGCCCACGGGACGAATGCCAAATCCGCGTACGTGCACTTCCCACCAACCAGATATCCATCGCCATTCTTCTTCAATACCGAGTCCAGGACCTTAGTGACACGCTTTGCCTCTTTTTGATAACGTTCAACGGCGCTGGGGAGCTTCTCGTGGTGGAAGTTGATGAACCAACCAGCCTGACCAAAGTAGGGGCCTTGACCGGACATTTGGTAGTGGAGGTACTGCTGAGTAAGGTACTTTTCAGGGAAGGAGGAGAAGCTAATTGAGTTCTTCTTGTCGTACTGGTCGATCAGGTACTGTATGATGGCGCCAGACTAGGGATATGAAGTTAGTCTTTCGGCTTGTCTCACGTCTTGGGAGCCACGGTGGCTCACCTCCCAGAGCGTGATACCAGTATTGGGATCTTCGATCGTAGGGGCACTAAAGGTAAACGTAAGCTGTTGTGACGACGACTCAGATGGTGAAAGCGGCAGCTCACCGGCCATTGGGGTTCTTGGACTCATAGGGGGCCTTCTTCATGTTCTCAAACTCCAGGAACTCGGTTTTGTAAGGAAGACCGAGTTCTTCGAGGATGAAGGCAACCTTCCATGGGTTCGGGCCACTGGCGTGGGAGTAGAGGGTGATTGTTTGTGTCACGATGGTCGTCGGGAGTTCGGGTGTGGTTACGATAGACTTTGGAGGGTGTACGGAACTGGAATTCCTTGATAGTGGGAAAGCGACTCTCTTATAATCGTCCTTAAATATTGTGCTTGGCGAATTGTAGTGGGGCACCGGCGATTACCCCACCATCCCATTATCGCTCGCAATCATATCTCATTGAAGCCTTGGCGCTGGGTGTCGGAAGACAGATGGGCCGTCTGCATTATTCAGCATCAGAAGCAACTTTGTCAGCATTTGCCTCAATTCTCAGACGTATCGCGCCAAGCCTCTTTGAGTTGACGACTAACAAGCAGTCTTTCAACGACATGTTTGAGTCCAAAACCCTATATTTTTAGTTAAATCGCGTTATTTTGCGAGTCGCTTATATATTTTCGACGCGTTACAATTTTCTCTTCTCTATATTTATCTTTGCGACGCAATTATTATTTTATTATTATTGTTGTTAATTAAAGCGTTTAATTCGACAATATATTTGCTTTTGCTCTATTTGCTATACTATATTATATATATATAATTCTAGAAACAATATTTTTTTAATTTGCTATTCTTTTTTGACTTGTTTTTAATATTAAAATTTAATTATTATTTAATTAATTTAGCAATTGTCTTTGTTATCTATTTTTAATCGATAAAATTATATAGATAAACAAATTTTCGAACGCAATTTAATATATTTTAGATACCTTAATTGTAATAAACTCGTAAAAATGCAATTTTAATATAGAAATAAAAACAATAAAAGATTGTTAATTCTTTGCAATAAATTAACATTTTTATTTATTTAATAATATAACTTGTAATTTTACAATTTTTATTAAAATTAATTGAATTAAAGATAGCAATAGTTATATTAATAATAATATATATTTATATTAATAGCAAAGTTTGTTTTTGCAATATTCTTAAACAATAATAGCAACAAAGATATTTTCTTTATTAATAAAAATACAAATACGCAAAATAATTAGTTTAAATAAAGCAAGAAATTTAAATATAATAGCAAACTTAAAATTTTTAACAATTTTAACAATATTTATAATTTTAATAATATCGAAAGAAATAATAGCGCAATATTTGTTTATAATATTAAATATATATATAATAACAAATATATTATAAATAACTTTGTAATTAAGAAGATTTAGAATCGATTTAACTTTATATTTAGATTGTAACAAATTTAATATATTTAAACTTTGTTAATATATTAAATCGATATAATTTTATATATTAAAATTAGTTTTAACAAAAGTTTAAATTTTTAGACAATATTATTAATATATAATTTGTCGAAAACAATATTAATTATTATATTATTTAAAACTTTAAAAACGCAATAATATTAGACGTTAATACAAATTTAAAATTATTATCTTTTTATATTAAACAATAATAGCAACAATAAAGAAAGTTAAAAGTATATAAAATAAAATAAATTTATATACAATATATATATTTATATAAATTAAAAAACAAGAAAAAAATTAACTTATATATAATTGTAGTATTTACTAATTTAAAAATAGTATTATTTAAGAATTTTAAAAACAACGTGCTAAGTAAATCTAGTTATATTAATTGATTATATATAATAAATATCGACAAACTATATCTATATAATAAGTAACAAAAATTTCGATCTAAATATTATAATCTTAAAATACTATATATAAGATTGTTAATTAAATTGTCTTTTAATACAAATTTAACTACTTTAAATTTAATAATACTTGCAAATATTATAGATTAATATTATTTTTTAAAGAGTATATATATTGTAAAGATCTTATTAAATTAATTAAAAATCTATATTTAAATTGTTAAACTCTAGATTGCAAAAAAAAAAATAGCAAATCTTTAATATATTTTACTATATAGTATTAGCAACTTTTATAATATTTTTAAAATTGTTATTTTTATAAATACTATTATAAAGATTTTGCAAATTGTAAAATTAATTAGATTCTAAATAGTTATATTAGATTATTTGTCGAAATTTGTATTATAAATAATATTCTTTTTTAATTTTATAACAAAAAGCAATAAAATAAGATTTTTTAATTAATTCGAAATTTTAAATAATAATTGTATAAATCTTTTAATATTAATAATAATAAAAATTTATAAATTTAAAATAAACAATTTTAATATTAGAAAAGTTTTTTAATAATTATCTCTAAATTTGTTGTCTTAAATAATATAATATTTAGAGCGCACTATACAATGCAAACTTTTATAAACTTTTTTATTTTTTTTATTTTAATTAATATAAAGAGATAAAGATTTTACTTAAAGTTAAGAAATATATAGAACAAAATAATACAATAAATAATTTTTAAATATTAAACAAAAAACAAATAAATTTAAAAAAATATTAAAATTTTAATTGCAATATATAAAATTTAATAAATTTTAATTTAAATAAATATTTTTGCAAGTATCTATTAGATTTTTTCGATAATAAGAATTATAAAATATTAAATTATTAAAAACTTATCTATTGCTATATTATATATAATTTCGATTATAATATAAAAACAAAATTATATATAATATTAAATAACAATATAAAAAGAAACAAACTTAAGATTTATTGATTTCGAGAAAAACTATTATAATAAAAATAAAACAAAATATACAAATTGTTTTTTATATTATATATTTGTTACTTTTCTTTATTAATTATATCGAACAATATATTCGAAAATTTAGTTAAATTCGAGAATTATATTAAGAATAAAATCTTGTTATAACAATTTTTTAATATAAAATAAATCGAAATATATAAATTTTGCAATAAAATTATATCTATTATAGAAAAAAATTAAAGTATAGACAATAATAAAGATAAGATATTTAAAATTTAAAATTGTTGTTAAAATATTGTTAGTAATTAAGTTAAAATATTAACTATAAATCTAGATTGCAAAATCTTTAATATATAACAAAAAAAATAAATAGAAAGATACAATAAAACTCTTAAAATATTAAAGTCTTAAAAAAAAAAAAAAAAAAAAAAAATTATTTTAAGAGTAAAAAAACAATTAATTTAAAGCAATTAAAAAACTTAATAAAAACTAGAAATTATTTAAGAGTTTTAAAAAATTTATATTATTTAAAATATACTATAATATTGTCGAGATACTTGTAGTATTTAGCTATTTTGCAATATTTAATATTGCAATTTTATTAGATTTTGCAACTTAATTTCGACGCAAACAAAAATATTATTGTTATTATTATATATTGTTTAACTAATTCTAGTTTAAGAATTGTAATATTTGATATTTATATAATTGTTACAAATATATTTTTATTGTTATAGATTATATTAACAAACGCAACTATTAATAGATTTATTATTATATCTAGCAATATTGTTTAAATTCGAAAAAATACAATTGCAATTAATATCTATATATTAGAAATAGTAAATAAGATTAAGATAGTAGTATTGTTAAACAAATATTAAAAATTATTTAATTAGATTAAAATAGCTAAATTGCTAAATTAAGTCGAGATACTTAAAGTCGATAGCAAACAAAATAAAATAACAAGAAACAAAAAATATAAAATATTAAAAAAGATACTCTTAAATATAATTGTTATATTATTTGTATTATTAAAAATGTGTTTTCAAATAAAAAGAAAAATATTAAAGCAATTTCTTAAATAGTTGTTGTATAAAATTGCACAATATAATTTGTCTTATTATAATAACTTCGAAATTAAAATTTATAATATTATATAATTATTTTTAAAATATATATTTGTCTTTTAATATTTATTATTGTATAAATTGTAATATATATACTTTTATAATATTGCAAAATATACTAATATTTTTGCTTTAATATATTAGATTTTGAAGACAACTATCTATAAAGATAAGTTTTTTGTATTCGACTTATTATATATTATTTGCATTTATTAGTTAACAAATATATTTAATTAATTACTTATTATTTTTATAAATAGAATAAAATTGTTTAATATTTATATTGTATCAAACTTATTAATATCTAAAATAAAAAATAGCAAAATATTATTAATTTTGTTTTGTATAAAGCTAATTGTTGTTATACTTACAATCTATTTTTTATTATATTTAAATATATTTTTACTTAATAATATAAAATTTTTGTTATATAAATTAAGCGCAAAGTTAAAAGAGAAACAATCTTAATTTATATAAAGTTATATAAGAGATTTTTGTATTAAATTTTAAATTAAATTTTAAATTTTTTTTGTAAAAGATTTTGACAAATATTTGTTTAAATTTAATTTTTTAAATATAGATTTAATAGAGTTTTTTAAATTTATAAAATATAAATTGTTAAAAATTTAATTTTTAAGAAAAATATTGCTATTTTTAGAAAAATAAATACAATTATATTAAAATATTTTTAAACTATTGTTTAACAACTTTAATAAATAATTTGTTTTAAAATTAATATCTTTTTTATTGCGCAAGTTTACAAAATTGTTTCGTAATATAATTTGCTACAATTTTATTAAAATTGTTAATATATTAATAATATAAAGTATATATAATAGTATTTGCGTATATTTAGAGATATTAATTGTATTTGATTAAAAAATAATTGTAATTTATTAAAATATATATTGCAACAACTTAATATTTATATATTTAATAATATGTTGCAATATAAGATAGATTTTTATATAGATACAAAAGTTGCAATAATTCTTTTACTTTTTGTTGCGCACAAATAATTGTATTTTTGATATAATTAATATTAAAGAAATATAAAGTTTGTTAGTTATTTTCTCTAATACTTGTATTTAGCTATTTTGTTTGTTAATAATCTAATAATTAAATTAATTTTGCAAATTTTTAATTTAATTTAAAAATATATTTTGTTTTTACAATTAATAAATTAGAGATTTTACAATATAAGATTAATAATTATAAATAATTAGTTCTTCTAGTATCTAAAAGTTCTTTAATTGCGCTACTTTTTATTAATAGTTTTATCTATTAATAACATATTAAAGTATTAATAAATTAAATATATTTATACTATCTTAATAAATTTTGTATATAAGCTAAAATATATTTAGTTGCAAATATTATAAATTTAGTTTAGACAAAACTTAATTAAAGCAATCGAACAAGTAATCTAAGATTTTATATTGCAATATTTTGATAAATTATATATATAATTAGATTTTAAGATTATTAAATACAAGATACAAATAAATTTAATAATAAAAGTTGTTCTTCTTAATAAAAAATTATTTTAAAAAGATATTTTTCAAAATTTAAATATTGTTTGTTATAATACTTTTGTTCTTAAATATAGATTTAAGTAATTATATTATTGTTTTCTTTAATTTAAATTTTATAAGTAATAATATATTTGTTAATTATAAAAGCAACAATTTTTTTATTGTTTGTCGATAAACAAGTATTTAATAGCTAATTTTAAATATATATATTTAATTTAATTTAAGTTAGTATAATTATGTTACAACTCTAGCTTGTTACAACTAGTATATATTCTACAAAGCAATTTGTAGCATATAGTATAATTACTTGCATGTTTAACAACTTAGCAAACGAACATTGTTCGACACGCTAATGAATAAGTTCGACATGTTTGACAACGAACAAAGCGAACAAAATTCGACATGTTTGACAACGTACATAACGAACAAAAGAAATCTCTTTAGTATATAGATTCCCTAGATACGACTTTTTTATAAATCGTATTTAACTTATTTATTAAGTTATTCTTTATTATAGATACAAGCTACAAATCTTTGTTATCAAATAATTGCTTACATTGTCTAAAGACGTCTACAAATCTCTCTAACAATATTAATCTATCTTGATACTCTAGTCGCCTAGATAGCAACGTAACACTTTGAACACTCTAAGAATTTTTATATTAGGTCAACGCGTCTCTACTCTAAGCATTAGCTCATTAGCATCACGTCAACTCTTTATCGATAAAAATGACAAAATCAAGATTAATAAATCTAACATCTATTATAAAGATCGCATCAATCTAAAGAACTAACTTATATAAATAAATATCTATTTTATCTTCTATTCTATTTTAGCGAACAAGAAAACGATTTTTGCATTAACATTTTTTAGAAAAAGAGTTTAGCATTGATTCAAGCTAAACTTACGCAAGTATCTAAAGAATTATAACAAAAATTCTTGTGCAATGTTTACGAATTTCGACAATTTTAAAAGAGAGCTTCGAAGAATCTTTGAAACATCTAACGAGAAACAAATTGCGAAAAAAGTGATTTAACATTTAATTTAACGAATCTTTGCAACAAATTACGTAGCAAAATTTTAAAAGTATGTTAATCTAATCAAGTAAAACGATATTGCACTTATAACAATGTTTCGACGAAATTTAAAAAACAATCTAAAGAACGAAATTATGCGTAACGAAAAACGTATTAACGACATGTTTAATCTCATTAAAGTAGTTATCAATTTCGACGACAAATTGTATAAAAGAGCTATAAAAAAAAGATACGATCAATCTTAAGAAAGAGCAAAAATCTTCTTTGAATCAACGATCAAATATTAGCAAAAAGAATCTTGTTTTAACTAGAAGTACAATAACTTCAATTATCGTAAACTTGCATCTATAAAACTAGATTTTACTTAACAACGTAAAAAGAAAAACTCTAGAGAAAAACAAAATAACAAATTCTAAAAAACGTGTTATTTATGTGACAAATCGAATCACTTCGCAAGAGATTATTGATTGCGAAACTTAATAAATCGTCGAAAAATCAATGTTATGTTAAGAGAGATATCTAATAGCTAGAACGACATTAGGGAGCAAATTGACACAAAGGCGAACACCCCCAAAATTGAATCGAACGACGACTACTATTTGATAAAAAACTTAAATTAATTATAGAAAGTTCTAGATAAAATATCATCAAGCAAAACATTCGCATTTACGTAGAAAATTAATCAAATACTTAATGAGATTATAAGAGCGAAATGATTAAAAACGTTATACTTTTATTTAGTAACAAACTTAGACGACAAATACAATTAAAAGAACTTTCACAAATGCCTAAATAACATCACGAAACATCTTAAGACTTTAGCTAGTTCATCGAAGAAACGACAAATAAACTAGATCGTAAATAAATGTAAAAAAGCGCTAAAAAGCGACGCCACTATAAAAAGAGATATTTTTAAGAAAATCGAACAACAATTAAGCAATGTTAGTTTATTTAAATAAACGATAGAGAAAGCAAAGAAACATGCGACACTTAATTGAACAAAATGCTATAACGACTTATGTTAGACTCATCTAGAAGACAAAGAAGAAGTCAATTAATTCTTTAGAAAATTAAAGTTATTAATTTAGCATAGAAAAAAAGTTTAATGTAAGCAAACGTTCGAAGCAAAAGTCGCAACACAAAAACAAAGAAAAGTTTAAATTTTTTAATAAAGAGCATACTAAAGAAATGCAATATGTTAGCCCAATAGTAGCAACTAAACTTAATAGCATACGCACGATGTTTTATTACACTAGTTAAGATCAATGATTATCGACTTACTACAATAGTTGATTTTAATGCAATAAATAATTTTATAATCAAAGCTCTTGTTAAAAGAAAAGAATATTCTACTTAAAAAAAGTCTAACGCATACAATTTAATAATTATAAATAAAAACTTATTATTTAACGAAAATGAAAAAGTAAATAAAGAAACGAAATTATTATCGATAGCTATTTAGCAACATTACGAGAAACTAATTTTTAATATAGTGAAAATAATTATTTATAATATTGTTTTAGAAATGTCTTGATTGAAGCAACACAATTTAGAAGTTGACTAAAATATACAAATACTTAGATTCGCACAATGTGATCACGTAATTCACATCTAATCTACGCATCAATAACGTTCAATAATAGATAAAAGATTAAATCGAAAATTGATCGCAAGTAGCAAGCTTGCATTTTTGCAAAAAAACGATTTAACAAAGTTCAACTTAATAAATACTAGCAAAGATTAGTCGAATTACAAAATCAAAGTAAGTAAAAAAAATTACGAATTTTTCAAAAGCTTTAAACTATTTAATATAGCGAAGAAATCGCTAAAGTACGTATTACGAATATACAACAATTAGAAGCATCTATTTCAAGAAAAGAAAACGACAAAAATTCTCTCTAAATATTAATTGTATAATTACGAAATTAAATTTAAATTAAACAAGCAATTTACGTTTAAACTTATATATATTTTATTTAAAAAAAAACTCGAAGTACTTCGCGAATACTTAGCAAAAAACGAAAAGAAAAAATTTATTAAAAAATCCTAATCATAGATAGAATACTTAATTCTCTTTGTATTAAAAAAAAATGAAACTTTTTATCTATGTGTCAATTATTAAAAGCTAAACAATATTATAATTAAAAATCAATATTTATTATCTAATATTAGCGAGCTTTAGAATTGATTATTTGAAGCAAAGTACTTTACTAAATTGAATTTACAAGAAGCGTATAATCAAATTAGAATAAAAATAAAGAAAGAGTAAAAAATAGCTTTTTGCACACAATATAAATTATACAAATACACGATAATGTCGTTTGAACTTACAAACGTCTTAATAATCTGTCAAAAAATAATTAATAATGCATTACGACAATATTTGAACCAATTTATTATAACGTACTTGAACGACATCATGATTTATTCAAAAATCTTAAAAAAGCATGTTAGTTATGTCTTCAAAGTATTAAAATGTTTAAATATAAAAAATTTACATCTTAAATTAAAGAAATGCGAATTTCATCGAAAAAAAGTTAACTTTCTTAAATTTGTCGTTAAACGATACGAAGTACGCATAAATCTTAAGAAGTTACAAACAATTAAAAAATAAAAATTATCAATAAATGTTAAGAAAGTATAATTTTTCTTAAGTTTTATAAACTACAACAAAAAATTTATTAAAAACTACTTAATAAATGCAATACTATTGACGAATTTTACGAAAAAGAATACGTCATAATTATAAAAATTCGTAAAAGAGAAATTATTCTAAAATCTTAAATTAGAATGTTTAAAAAAATTAATATTAAAAATGTACAATTTGCAATTGTTAAATAGAATTGAAATTAACGCATTAAATTTAGTTATCAATGTATGCTTTAATTAAAGATATAAAGATATATAACACTTAATAACATATCTTTCGAGAAAACTCTCGTTAATTAAATAGAACTATAATGTCTACAATAAGAAACTACTCGCTATAGTAATTTTCTTAAAGTTATAAAGAGTATACATAGAAAAATCACTAAAACTTATAATTCTTACAAATCATAAAAATCTTGTGCACTTTATTATTATTAAGCAATTAAACAAAAGATAAATGCGATAATTAAAGAGACTAAAACAATACAAGTTTAAAATACAATATACTTTAAACAAAGATAATGATAAAGTAGACGCACTTAGCAAAAGAAATAATTATATAAAAACGAAAAAATCGTTTAATTATAACATATTTAAGATCAATTAAAATGAATTATTATTAGCAAACAAATACAAGCTAAATGTTACACTACGAATATTTCAAAATAATACAAAAAAGTTTTTAATAAAGAAAGAAAAACTTCAAATATTTATTAATATCGACAAATATATAAAAGAGCATCATGATAAATTACTACAAAGACATTTAGAAGTAACAAAAATTCTTTAGCTTTTACGCTAGCATTGTTAGTTCTTACAAATAAGACAAATTGTCGAAACATACATTAAATCATATCTTAATTATTAGCAAAACAAACATGATACATATGCGAACTATAACGAAATTTAATATTAGAAATTATTTAAATCGTTATGAAATAAAGTTACGATAAACTTTATTATTAAGTTGTCAAAGTCGACGAATCTAGCAATTGAAAATAGATATAATTTAATACTAATAATAATTAATAAACTTATTAAGTATTTACATATTATCGTATATAAAGAGAAGTTTATTGCAAAACAACTAAAATACATTATATTAAATCAACTTATACAATATCACAATATACTTAAGAAATTAATTAGTGACAAAGACAAACTTTTTACGTCTAATTATTAAAAGACGCTTCTCTTAATGTTAAATACAAAACTTCAAATGTCTATTATCTATCATTTAATCATAAATGATTAAATAAAAAGAACAAATTAGAGTCTTAAGCAATATTTAAGACATTACATCAACAATATTTATAACAATTAAATATTACTTTTATCTATAATATAACTAGCATTCAATGCTAAGATTTTAAATATTACTAAAATAACTTTATTTTTTGTCAACTATAACAAGAAATTAAATTTTTTCGAAAAAGAATGTACGCATTTGTTAACGTAATTAGTTATCAAAAGAATAGCGACGTTAAAAAAGATACACAACAACATCTTAAGAATGCAAGAAAGATTAATCAAATATTAAAACAAAAAACGAAAAATAACATCTTAACTAAAAGAGAGAAATAAAATATATCTTTTTACAAAAAATCTTAGAATAAGAAAGTTAAACAAGAAGTTAAATTATGTCAAAGTTAAATCGTTTCTCGTTAAAAAAACTAAGAGATCAATCAATTATAAACTCGACTTATCTAAGAACGTTAAAGTATTTCTAGTATTTCATGTATCATTGTTAAAATTAATCGACTTAAATACGTTTATATAAGAAACATTTTATTATAAATTACAAAAAGAAAATCGATTTAAGATTAAAAGAATTTTAAAACAATAAAATTAACAATATTTTATAAAGTGAAAAAGATACTTTACGACAAAAAACACATGAAAATCAACTAGCAATCTTGACGACTACGATATCCTTATCTAGAAATTTCATTAACGTTCGAAAAATCGTCTAATATAACAAAAGAAAACTAAATAGTAAAAGATGTCTTAATTAAAGCATTCGTAATAAGACAATTTGACGACTTTGTAACATTTAACTTCTTTATACTAGATAATAAACACTATGTTTTTCGTTTTATCTTTGCATTAATTTTCTTTAGCATCTTTTTATTACGAAGCAATCACGTAATTATAATTATTAACACAATCTTATTCTTTGCTACTTTAGAGAACAAATTTTCTTTAATATAATTTAAGAAAGTTTACGACATATTTACATACAATTTGTTCGCGCAAACACATTTTAAACACTTTAAATAAAATAACGAATCTTTTATAATAATGCAAAGTTTGCTAATATAGTAGCAACGTTTACAAGCGAAATTAATAAATGTTTCGTAATAATCTATTTTAAAGACAAAACAAATACGATTTTAATAAAACGATATAACATGTAAGCATTCGTTTTTCGAAACGAAAAAGTTTAAAGAAGAAGAATAGTGTTACGATTTTAATTTGTTATAGCTAATATATACTTTACAAAGCAATTTGTAGCATATAATACAATTATTTGCATGTTTGATGACTTAACAAGCGAGCATTGTTCGACACGCTAATGAATGAGTTCGACATGTTTAACAACGAGCAAAACGAATAGAGTTCGACATGTTCGACAACGAACATAACGAACAAAAAGAATCTCTTTAGTATATAGGTTTCTTAGATACGACTTCCTTATAAATTGTGTTTAACTTATTTATTAAATTATTTCTTATTATAGATACAAACTACAAACTTTTGTTATTAAGTGATTGCTTGCATTGCCTAAAGACGTTTACAAATCTCTTTAACAATATTAATCTATTCTAATACTTTAGTCGCCTAGATAGCAACGTAATAGATTAATAGATTTTGTTATATTAATTTTTAATATATCTTTGTATTTATTTAATTTAATTCTAGCTTTTTCGCAATCTTAATTGCAAAGAGTTAATTTATATTAAATTATTATAAATTTTATATTAATAATCTCTTCTTAAAATTAAACTCTTTAAATATTAAAAATATTATTATTAATTTTAATTTAATCTTTTTATTTGTATATTTGTTTTTTCTCTCTTCTATATATTTAAAATTATTGTATATACTAATTTTGTCGAATCTTTAATCTATTGTTTAAGCTCTTTATTGTATTTTTTTTGCAAAAATATTTGTTTGTTGTATTAAAATATTATATAACAAAACTATTTTATATTTGTTAAAAGTATTAATTACTTGTTATTAAACTCTATTCTTGTATATATATCTTAAATAAATTTTATAAATTGTTTATCTTTTTAAGTTATCTTTTGTAATATAGTAAATTTATAAATATAATATATATATTAATAAACAATATATTACAGTAAACCTTCTCTATAAGCAGTCAAAAAACATAGATATTTAACTGCTTATAACGCGATACTGTGTATATTGGGAGTCTTAACACTTATCGCGCTAAGCTTAATTAGATTAGTTGCTATCTCTTGATTAGACAAGATTACGTATCTGCGAAATGTAATAGAATAGACAATTTGTTGTCGTTTTGACGACGACGTTATTATAGTTAAAAGCGATCGCAAAGAGTTTATTCTAGACTTAATTAAAATAAGTGCACGCGATAAAGTAGTAGAAGAAGACATATTGAGTCTATACGAAGTACAAGAGCAGAAAATGTGAAAAATTTGATTAAAATTTGGTCGATAAAGCCTGCATTCAGGGAAAGAAATCAGGTTTTTCTTCAACTTTTTTATAAGTAGTCTTACCAAAATTTTCGAGAAATCTATCGCCTCTTTCTATAGACTAAAACTGCGATAATTACTATCAAAATCGATAATTTTGGCAAAATTGACTATCTATAACCCAATACTACCTATAACTCGATTGCTTATAAAAAAGGTTTACTATATTAATATTAAATATAGTTAACAATTTTGTTTTTATATTTGTAACTTCTATTATTTTTAATTATATTAAAATAAATCTCTTAATTATTAAATAAGTTTTACTAATTGTTACTATTGTATTTTGCTTATTAATTTTAGTTAAAAGTATATATATAATATATATAGACTCTTTATATAGTATATTAATCTTATTGTATAAAATTTGTATTATTTAGTTTTAGCAATATTGTTATAATAGATAGTTTTGTTGTTCTTTTTTAATATATATTATAAAATTAATTTAAGCAAAATAATTATTGTATAAAAATTTTATAAATATATTATATATTTTTTGTATCTTTCTATTTAATTAATCTTAAATTTGTTTGTATAATATTATTAAAAAAAATCTTAAATTTAGTTTAAGCAATTTTATTAACTTTAATATTATTATTATCTTTTTATTATTATTGTATCTTAGTTGATCTTCGAAGTTACAAAATAGTAAATATAAACAAAATGCTCTTAATTGTTAAACAAAATAAATATAAAATAAACTTGTAACTAAGAAGAACAATAATACTATTAAAAAAAATAAAGATAAAAATAAAAATAAAGACGCAAGTCTATAATATAAATATATTATATTTATTGTAATAAATAATAAATAATAATATTAAAAATTGTTTAAATATAAAAATAAAATTGTTTGTAGACAAAAAAAGAAAGACAAAAAACAATATATAGCAAAATTGTATTTTAGATTAAACAAAAATAAGATTAAGACTAATAGTAATATTATATAAAAAGAGAGAGTTCTTAATAGATTTTAATTAATTCGAAATAAAAACAAAAATAATAAAAATATTATTTTGAATTTTCTATATAATTAAGATGGTTGTTTAAGTCAAAATTAAATAATAATTAATATATAAGAAGTTAAGTATACTTAATTTTATATTAATATTTTATTTAGATTCTAAATATCTAGCAATTCGATATTAGTTAAAAAAATAGCTTAGAAATAAGTAAGTTTTTAAGAAAAATTTAATATTGCAAACAACAATTAATCTTAATTGCGTACTATATATTGCAATTATATATTATTATAATTGTTTTTGTTTTATATATTGTAAATCAATATTAATATAAAATATAATTAACTATTATATTGCGAATGCAATTACTTATTGCGCAATAGATATTTCAATAGCGTCTTCTATATCTATTGCGAACAATAATATATATTAATAGCTATATTTTGTTTGTTTCGATTTCTAGTTTGTCTATACAAACAAATAAATTTTACAATATATAATTTATAACAATAGTATTATTAGATTATAATTGTTGTATTAATAAAGTAATTGCAATACTTTTGTTGTTACAATATATTAATTATAGTATAACTAAACAAATGTTTATTTTTATATATTTATCTTGTTGTTAACGCAAACTATTAATCGAGATACGTTCTATATTATAGATAGAAAATAAATAAAATACAAACTATATTGCGTTTAATATATTTTTTTAAAGCAATTAAATTTATATTTATTAGTATTTTGCAATCTTTATTTTAATATTTTTTAAACTTTAAATATAATTCTTATATTATAGTATCTAATTTGCAATATTTAATTTGTACTTTTTATTTTATAAATCTTATATTATTTTGTTTATATTAAAATATTAAAGATAAAAATATTAAAATTTGTATTATATTTAAGTATCTAATCTTGTTGTTACAACTAATTGTTTAGTATATATTCTTTTACTATTGTTTGCAAAAATAGCAATATAATAAATCTATTATTAGATAAAAATAATAAAATAGTTTGTTGTTATATTAATATTCGAATATATTGTATATTTAAATTTAAAAAAAAAAATATAATTTGTTTAAAATTGTTGCGCAATATAACAACAATATATCTAAAGTTTGCAAATTGTAATAGTAGCAAATAAATAATTAGAAGAATTGTTTATCTACTTTTAATTAATTTGCTTAGCAAGTTAACTTAAATCTAAATTAACTTAATTTAGATAAACTAGACTTAATTGAAACTAGCTTAAAGACTACAATATATTTTGCAATCTTTATTGTTTATATATAGTTATTTTTGATAATACTAATAATTTATTATATTGTTTATTATATTTTTTAATAAATTATAAATTCAAGTTTGCAAAAACTTTTAATTCGACAATTTCTAACATTACTATTGCAATAGTTTCGATTGCATTTTATAAAAAACAAAAGATATTATTATTAATAGACAAAAATCAATATATATTTTTGAATTACACAAAAGATTTTTGTATAAACAAATTAATTTTGCTTAATTACAAGTTCTACAAAAAACAAACAACAATAAGAAAAACTAACTTATATATTTAAAAAAAAGCTAGTTAATACTTTAAAGAAAGCAAACTATATTGTTTAAAAAAAGGTTAATTAATATTTTTAAAAAAATAGACTAAATTACTTTCGAAAAAGCAAATATAGTATTAAAAAATATTGTTAAAACAACAACATAACTACAATTTTTGTATTAAATTAATAAAAAATTAGTATATTAAATCTCTTTATTGTTACTTAATAAATATTACTTTATTTATCTTTTAATTCTTTTGTTAATTTTACTTTATTTATTTCTATATATTATAAAAAACAATATATATAAAACAATTAATATACTTAATTAAATTATAAACAAACAATAATTTTGTTAAATAAAAAACTATTTTATAGTAGAAAATTTTTAAAATATAATATAATTTTTAAATTTTATTGTACTTTTTATCTTTATAAGCAAAACTAATTTAATACTATTAATAATTTTTTAATCTAAAAACATAAAAGCAAATATTAAAACTACTTTTTATTATTTGTTTAGTTTAAACAAAAACAACAAAAAAACGTAATTGCTATAATTATTATATATAAAATATAATTTTTTTTAATATATAAGTACAAAGAGAAGCTTTAAACTATTAAAAGATAATATTTAATAAACTATATAAATTACAAGAAGTTTATCAATTAAAATATTAATAAAGTATAAATATATTTTAAAAAGCTAGAACAAAAAATTGCTAAAATTTAATCTAATATAAAAAAATTATATTGCAACAATAAACTAATTTAAATATTATTAATCTTTTTGCTTTTAAAATATATTGCAATTTAAAATACTTTTAATACTTTTAATACTTTTAATATTAATATAATTCTTTAAAAATTACAAAAAAAGAAATTATTGTTTAAAGTTAATAAAATTGCTATATAAGTTAAACGCAAAGCTAGCTATTCGAAATTTTAATATTAATATTAAAATTTCTTTTTAAAATTTAACTTCTTTAATTAAAAAACTAATAGAAATATATATTGTTGCTATTTTTGTTAAAGTTTTAAGTATTTTGTCGAAAAATATTTTTTTTGTATTAATATTTATAAATATATTTAAAAAAAAATTAAAAAAACAAAGATTATTAAAAATAATAAACAAAATTTTTATAAAAAGAATTGTATTTGCAATATAAAAAACAATAATTTATTAAAGAAATTTTTACTTAATAATAGCAACTTTAATATTAAGAAAAATATTAATAAAGAATTTGCAACGTTATTTAAAAATATTAATGAAATTTTTAACAATAAATAGATTGTTAATATTAATATTTTTTATATATAATTAATTAGCTTCGATATTTTAGAAATTCTTTTATTGTTATTTCTAGATATATTATTAAGATTAAAGAGAAAAAATTGTTTTTAAATTAAAATAAAATAATAACAATATATATAAAAAACAAAAACAAAGTATATTTAATAATTTTTTTTTTGTTTTAGATTTTAAAGTTAATCTTTTGTTTAATAGATATATATATTTAAAAAATTTATATAAAGATTTTAACAAATATAGTATATAAATACAAAATAAATAAATAAAATATATTTTTATTGCAAATTAGCAAAAATATATATATATAATAAACAAAATAATATTAAATTACAATAAATTTGCTTTTATTATTATTATATAACAAAAATCTTTTGTAGCGTTTTTAGCAATTAATAGCGCATTTAATTAGAAGAATTAAATATAAATTAATATTAATAAAACAATTATTAGCAATTTTAAAGCAAAGTTGTATAGTTTTTAATATTGTTAATTTGTTTATTTAAACGCAATTAAGTTATAAAAATTGTATAAAATTACTATACTTTTAAAGCTTGTTTCTATTATTAAAAACATAAAAAATTCTTGTAAAATATATATTAATTAAGCTTTATAAAAGAGAAATTATTATATTAGTAAATATAAAACAATTATTTTAACTTTTATTTTAATTAATATTTGCAAATTACTATTAATTTTAAAACTTAA
>JAABUS010003940.1_pt1 | contig 22653 bp, 7 predicted proteins | sample 5560161 | NCBI WGS metagenome assembly JAABUS01 (sample SAMN10711885, study PRJNA513376) | rock metagenome | isolation source: Antarctica rocks | place: Antarctica: Victoria Land, Trio Nunatak nord | collected 2016-01-04
GGTTGTGGGGGGCGGGGGGGGGGGGGGGGTTGGTGGGGGGGGGGGGGGTGGGGCTGGAGGAAGCCGATGGGGGCGGTGGAGGAGACGGTGGCTACGAGGGTGGGGTTCCAGGGCATGAAGGCCATGATCCTGGGTAGGGGCGAGAGTTAGTGGAGGCGGGGGTAAGGGAGGAGAGGGAGTGGGTTAGTGGTGGGGGGGTGGGAGAGAAGGGGGTGGGAGCGCACCAGGCTGAGTGGGAGAGCTCATCACTGTCGTCTACGCGGTCCTGTTTGACGGTGTACCATTTCCGGAAGAGCCCGTTCTCGGAAACGAAACCTCGGCCGGACCAGGCTTGTTTGTATTAGGTGAGGACGTCGTCGACAATGTTGGTGTTGTTGAAGATGTCGTTGTAGCGTGTTGCGATGATCTTGCTTTTGTCAGCGAATTATGGGTTTGCTTGGTAGAGGGTGAGATACCGGAAACTGGTTGCAAACGATGAAGACGGTGTTCGGCTCGCAGCAGGCACCCATCCAGCCAACACGTTGCATCTCTCCGAGAATCGTGCGTTGAAGCTTCATCTTATTGTAGCAGTAGCGTTCGGGGCCCATGCCCCACCACATAGGATTCCATTCGAAGACAATGCTGTCTTCTTGGTCATAGCGGTCGTCATCAAACAGCATCGAATACAATGACACCATCAACAACAAGTGCCCCGAATACTAACAAGTAGATGTCAGTCCATTGGCTAATCTCATACCTTCAAAGCGCAAGACATCTTAAGCATTACTTACCATAACGTTCTCTTTACAAACCGGGTCCGCCCACGGCTTCCTCAACTCTTTGAGATCTGGATCAAGCTTCGGCCCCGACTGGCTGGTGAGATACCAATACCCCCAGACCTCCGGCCGAAGCATCTTCGAGATCAACTTCTGGATCAAGGATCTGAAGACAGACCTTAGCGCAGGCAGGCGGTGATAATGCGCTGCACCAGCTGCATAGGCCATGAAAGCTAGCTGGTAGCGGTAGGATCCCTCGTCATGGTCTTGCCCGGATGCGCCTCCCATGAACGACCAGTCGCCGTCCGGCTGCGAGGCGAGGTTGTGAAAGTGGCGGATGTGACCACAATGTTCTCGGGTCAGCTTGGGGAGCTTGGAGATGACCTCAGCGCATTCTTTGGGTAAAGTGGGAGGGAGGATTTCGTAATATTTGTCGTCCTTGACCAGCGGTTGGTCGTGAGCCAGATCATCGTTCATGACGCTGTATGAGAAGGTCGGAGACTTAATGGAGTATCAATGATTGTCACTCGGTGTCTGGTATTTGGTTGAGTAGGTATTTCGGGAATGTATGAGCCCTTTATCAAATACAAAATTTGGGTCGACGTCTTGCTTTGGCCTTTCTCACGATGCTGCCACCGCGTTCTCGGAGTACAATCCGGGGGACCGATAATGTGAGCTTGATATGCCCAATAGCCGGTGTCCGTAACAGTGTGCTTAATGATGATCCGTGATGACCACATGATACTCCGACTGGTCTTCGGTATTTGCTGTGGACAATATTCTTGCATCACCCTGCAACCGAGCGAAGACCCTGCGTCTTTCGTCATCTTCAAAGCCTTTTAGGTTGAGGAACCAGCATTTGTTGTAGGTATTCTGTCAGCGGTCTTGTGAAGGAATGATTTTCCACAGAATACAGCATGAGACCGAGATCTGTCCATGAAGAACTTCCTCCCCCACAGCATCCGGAAACCTTGAAGGATGCGTGCTCAATTGGCGGAGGGGTCTGCAGCTAGGAATCAGAATGACACGCACCCCTTCAATGGCTGCCGTTTTGACGAAGCAACCATGGAGCTACTGTATGCTTTCAGTCTGCGCGGGAACTTTGCATTCAGGCCATCACCGAAGAATGTGTACAATGCACGAAGTTGTGCAGCCCAAGCGATACGCCTACCAATAAGTTGCGAGATGAAGCTTATTTCACCTTGTGATCTCTTGCTGTTATAAAGTGGTGTTCTCGTCCTGCGCTTCGCCTTCCGCGCTCGGTGTACTATAAGGAAGGGACATCTCTATCTGGGACTAGTCCTACAATGATCTGCAACAGATTCTCACTGACTTTCCATACTCTCATCCGCTCCAGCAGCTTAGCTACCAGATTAAGGACTTGGCGTGGGCCGTCCACGCCCGTTAAGTCAGGTACACTGTGAATACTGACACGAGGATTTGCCCCAGGGACCCCATCTATAATCCATGGAGCGACGCAGTTCGAATAGCTTTCTTCGTCCATCTCGATGTCTAGTTGGTCAAGTCGGATTTCAAGACTGTTCTCCCAAGCAGGCAAATCCGTGCCGGCATACTGCTCTTGCCATAGACTTGAAATCAGCCACATGTAAAGCCCAGCATGGAAAGTAGCGAACACTTCCGTTGGGAAGTTGCTGGGATATTTGCGGGTAATTGCCAAGATCTGAGCGCTGTGGTAGGCGACCTCTCGTACTTTCACGGGGTTCTGGGCAGCCCATTGCGCAGCGCGAGCTTTCCAGCGTGCGGCGACATGGCCCCGGCGGATGAGGGGATAGAACCAATCCATCACATCGTCAGCTGCATATAGATGTGATATGTGGATGATCAGGGAGCTCTGTAGAATGGCGCCAGTTGAGCTTGGTAGTTGCAGTCGCCAGGATGTCCTAAACATTGTCGCTCTTAGCCCATCAAGGGTTGTGAGGATGTCCTGCTTGGTGTCCTGGAAATGCTCCATTGGCATTCTCCCATGCTGTACTCCAGGAGTCGTCAGGATTTCATTCCAGCTCCATACCATGCGCGCCAAAGTCAGTATGAGGATATGCCTGTGCTGCAGATTCCCAAGATCGCGCGCATGATCATGGTCAGATCCGCTGAATATTCGGTTCAGTGTAGTCTCAAAGCTCTTTCTTGGTGGTGCTAGTGGACTGGACGGATGCAATGATGCCCAAGCTTGTGCCGAGTCTGCTTCCCAGAGATCTTCTGAGCTTGGCAGTTGAAGGCGCATACTACTGATGGATAAGAACGGACGCTTGTTCAGTAGAAATGTCACCGAAGCATCGACTTCCTGCTTGTTGTAAGCTAGCAACCAGGGTTCGAGCGACGCTGGTTGACGTACGTAGATAGCCCAGCCCAGACGACAAAGCTTCTCTTCGCGAATCCACGAATCCCAGAGGCTGGCAGTGGAAGGGTCGATAGAGGAGGCAGGCTTGATCTCGTCAAATAGTCCAATGGCGGCACCCTGACAGATCAGTGTACTGCGTGATGACTCGCTCAGCTCGAAGTGTCTCCTGTTCCCACTACAGATGCCAAAGAGGACTCCGAGGATTTGAGCAGTGACGTAGTCAGTACTTCTGGTGAAGCGAGGGTCGTTCTCACCCTGAGCCTTGAATTTCAGCAGGCTTGTGGACTGAAAATTTGTTAGACTTACCATGAAAAGCAGAAGGCGGCGATTTAGCTCTGCTAGTGCACTAGCAAAATCATGGGCACCTTCGCGCTCGGAATAGCAAGCACCAACGGAGGCTAGGGCAATCGAAACAACGAATGGGTTTTTGTTGATGTCGAAAGTTGGGCGGTGTATAAATGAAAGGTACTGCTTCCGTGTAAGCGTTGATCCATTGTAGCGTGAAGTTCACTGGCCTATTTACAGGATGGAAGTTGGCAAAGTACAAATCAACACATTCATCGAGGTCGGCACCTGTAAGAGGATATTCAAGCGACAGAGATCGCCACGGTGTATATACAGTAGGCATTTGGATAGCTTGTGACATGTCCATCAGAGTATCCTCGGTCATTGCTGGCAGATGGAAAAATGAAGCTTCAGATGCTCGATTAGTCGGACCGAGTCGGGGAACAGACTGTAAGGCCTGAGCATCCTCCGCCTTTCCAAAAGGTCATTGATTCATTGAAGGAGTAGTACATGGAAGAGGTAGGATTGCCTTGATGGTTTCTTTGACAGAGGCTTTTGGTTGGCAGACTTCAGCCAGTGCATGATCCGACGCTGACGGAGCGATACCTTGAATTCCTGACATCTCCGGAGTGCTGTCAGGATAATACGGAGAAGCTGGCTCTTCTGCCACCATTCCGATCGGAAAGAGCCAATCTGACCAGAAGTTGTTTCCCCAATCAACATACCGCAGGTCTCCAAGAAGGTCGATGGAGTTCACTGTGGTGTCGGTAGCTGTGGGGAAGGATATATTAGAGTCTGGAACGACCGATTCTAAGCCTTGGGTGTCTGTAACAGATTGGGTCAGCATTCACACCAATCAGCGGAGTCCAAAGAGCTCACCAAGTGGGGCACATTCTAGCTGCGAGCCTGGAGTAGTCCCTGATTGAGACATTGTTGCTGGTTCGACGCTAGCATCAACGACTCCGTAGTCGCACAGAGACTTGGACTTGAGGCAAGCTCCACAGATCGGACGCGCACGCGAACATCGTAACTTTGATCTGTCAAACAAGGTGACGCTTAGCTCGGAGCTTACTTCGAAAAATACATTGAAGCTGTAAACACAGCTTCTCATCCCGAGAGGGACATACGTGATACATTGCTGGCAAGACTTTCTCCTTTCTTTCTTCAGACGGTCAGGCTCGTGCACCTGCAAATGTCGACGGAGCGAATCACTGAATTCGTAAGTTCAGCCCACCATGAAGTATGAGCTAAATGGCACAATCTGTTTTCGTACCTACGCCGAAAGCTCCTTTGACAAACGTGGCATTTTGGTTGTGCATCCATGACTCGTCTTCTTAGAAATCACGACATCTATGGGCCAGTGATGGACTTCCCAGATTCCCAAAAGCAAACATTTTGAGAAAGTTGAGGAATGAAAGCTTCGGCTGGAAAACGACAGAATTATTCGTCAAGCGTTTGACGGATAGCTAAAGTCAGATGTTGTATTAAGAACTCGGAGTTCGGAGTGACGGGTGGTTGCACTTGCCGATGATCAGCACGAATCGTTCGGGGTAAAGCGAAAGAACATCGGCTTCTTGGCTACGAGCTGCGCATCTACGCAGAGGTCCCACGATATGGAGATTATTGCCAGATGATGACGGCGATCCTTGCATTGGCGAGAGCAAGATTACCTTAGGAGACCACCTCCAAATATATATTCCTTGCATTCGTTATTAACAAATTGCGTAATTCATTGTATAGAGGCATCTACTCTTCATCCGCCTCCGCATAGCTGATCTTCTTTGCTCTCGAGCTCTGTCTCGTAGATGCTGCTTTTCTCTTGGTTGGCGAGGGCTGTTCGTCTGCTGAGAAATCTGGCTCGGGTCCATCTTCCGAGACCGACGGCGTCGGTACACTTGCAGCATCTTTCTTAACAGAAGGCTTGTTGGCAATCTTTGCACCAGCCTTTTTACCTTTCACCGCAAGCATTAATGGAGGCTCTTTGCCATCCTGCTGTTTTGCCTCTTCTTTCGTTTTCGTGGCGTCTTGCTCAGCCTCTACGGCAGCCTTGCCCTTTTTCGCTGGTGTAGCTTTGGCATCGGGGTCTTTAGGTTTCACGACTCGCTTCACCGGTCGCAGCCACTCTTCCATACCAGGCGGCCAATATACTCTGCCCTCAGGCCCGCCCATACCGACTTCGTCGTTCTCAATGACCGGCTGTATGGGATCGTTTTCCGGCTCCTCTGTGGCTTCAACCTCCTCATCCTCCGCTTTTCCATTCTTGGCTTTCTTTTTGGGCGTTTTCTTCTTCGGTGCCTTTATCGGCTTGTTGTCATCCTTCCGGACATGTGGGATGATATCGTTGGATCGGTCAAACCCTGGCAGCTTGAATATCCGCATCAACTCAAAGACCGCTTGCTCCTTGTCCTTCGCCTCGATCATGAGATCCATGTCCGGCGGACAAGGGGGCAGCGTCGCAACTCGCGCACTGTGTTTCCTTCGTTGTCGACCCGTGATAGCGGCGGCGGTTGGTTCTGAATAGTGCATCTTTGGAGTGATGCCCTTGCGTGACCAAGTAGCGCAGATGCGGGGAAAGAGGTCGATGATATCCTTCGTGCCTTCACGGATCTTGTCGGCGTCGAAGATGATGTTATGGTGGTGGAAGTCCAGGACGAAGGGTATGTTCAATTCCTCACAGATAGGTAATAAGTCATGCATGGAGTAACAGACGTCATCGTTCTCGAGCACTAGACGCCTCTTTACGTTGTCAGAGAGTTTGGCATAATTCTCACGGAATCGGTCGAGCGTCGCAGGCTTGTCACCAAAAATGCCACCCATGTGGAGGATCATGACGGCGTCACGGTCTTGTTGAGGAGGGAGCTTGAGGAGACCGAGAAGCTCGGCATGGTAGTCGAGGTCACGCAACGCATTGTCAATGACTTGCTTCCGCGGAGAGCCTAGCTGGGTAAATTGTCCAGGGTGAGTCGTGAGCCGGTGGCCAAGTTCTGCAGCGATGCGACCAGCTTCGGCTAAGGCTTCGGAGGCGAATGGGGCGAGTTTATAACCGTACTCAGGGTGGCTCGCAAATGGGAACATTTCACTGCTAAGACGCATGAACTTTATACCATAGCGATCGTTCCAGCGGAGCATCTTGACAATGTCGCGTGCATTGGCTAGTCCCAGACTCTCGACAAACGCTTGTCCGCGCTCGATGCTGGCAGGTCGCTCGCGGTCAGGTCGGTTCTTTGTAGCGTGTGGTGCAGCATTGGGGTCTCTTAAAGGATGGCGATTCTCGAGAATGGAGGCGATACGACAGGTTCGGGAAGTAAAGACCGGGGGATTTGAGAAGCGGAGATAGGTACATAAGCACGCCTCCATGAATGAGCAAAGTTTCCCAAGTCTGGAGATAAGGGACCTACATAGCCTATCCTGCCCTTCCAAGGCAATGGCAAGTAATCACTATTGACTGGGGGTGGCCGTAACAGCGCAGCTTGTATCTCTTCTTCGTCCGCTTCCTCAAGGTCCTCCGCCTCGGGATCAAGGAATTGCGACTCTTTAGGTGGTTCCTTCTTCACCTTCGGGCTTTCTGTCTTCGTCGCGGTGGGAATTGCATTCCCTGTAGACTTTGAGGAGGCGGAGGTCTTCCCTTTAGATGCCTTCGTTTGCTTTCCTGGCTTTACAGGCGATTCCATGTCCGACATCTCAGATAGCGAAGAGTCCGAGTCGACTAGTGACAGCTCATCTTCCTTCTCGTCTTTCACCTGCTTCGCCACATCCATCCCTGCCGCCTCGAGATTCATTCGCTCGTCTTCTTCCTCGGCATCTGGAGACGCTCGCAGCGGTCCAGGAGCATCAAGTACGTTTGCAGTCTCGTTTGGGTTTGTAGATAGAGATTGTGTTTTGGGCTGGGTCAACCGCCTTCCGCTTGCTCTACGTTTGGCGGGAGGGGCATCACCGTCGACGAGAGGGTGGTTTTCAGGCGATTGATCTGTGGCGATTGTTGAGCTCTTTCGCTTGGCCATTGCAAGGAGGGGCGGGTGCAGAGCCAATTGCACAGAATGCGTATAGCAGTGGAGACTTGAGATGGGATCCAAAGTTGCAGATAGAAAACGCGAGGAGAAAGTTGGGCTCGACGTCCACTTGACGCGCGTCTTGAACACGCAGCGTAACATACAGTTATGCTGGAAAGGTTCAAGACTCGACGGATCTCAACATAAAATCGCCACTCGAACAAGATCGCGATCTCAGATTTCCAAGATCCCTTGGCGCAACCCTAACGCCCGATGACGTTAGAGACACTCTTCTGAGCCCTCCAGTCTAGATACCAGATAATCGTGGGTGCCCCACCAAAAAACGGCAGGCGCTTTTAGGTGGGCCACACCTTACCCGCCTCCACCCCTCACCCGCCTAAATTTTCAAAATATTATCATTCACCTAATTATTTTAATAGATTATCAATTATGCCTTTCGTCACCTATCTAGTACGCGAAGAACGTCTTAAAGAGACTATCGATATCTTAAACAAAGAGATTTATATTAATATCGCAAAATGCGTTAAGAAACACAACGTCAAACAAAGAACTTTAATCGATCAATAAAAGAGACGACTTTCGAAATTCACGCATTTTGTATCTAATAAAAGATTTACAAAGATACAAGAACAAGCAATTGTTATCTATATCTAGATTGACCGTTCGGGTCGAGTCGGTTCCAATAATTGGAACCGAAACCCAAATCTTGGCACGATCACGTGATAAATTCGGTTCCTAGCGATCAATCTATCTATATTAAACAAAACAACAAAAGAAATCTTTATTTAATCTCGAAGTTTATTATTGTTGTTGCAAATTTCGTACTTAATTTAAAAGAGTTATTAATAAGCAAAAATTAAATTACTTATTTTTTAAAACAATATTTAGAACTTTAAAAACAACAATAACGTTTTATATTTATAATATATAAAAACGTCTTTTATATTAAAGAGTTAAAATTTTATTTCAAGCAATTAAAGTATATTTGCGAGAAATTTAACATTTTATCGACGAATATGTAAAATATAAATAAGACAAGATTTCGCATTAATTGCGAAAAATTATATATAATTATTACAATAAAGACAAACTTATTAACAAAAGTATTATCTATAATAATAGATCTAAACAATCGCAAATATATTATGTTAATAAAAACTATAAATGCAAAGAACAAAACAATTGCGCTTTTATTAATCTTTAAAAAAAGCTCTTTTTAGTATAGATATTTTATTGTTAACAATTTATATTTTTATATAATATTAAACTTTAGCAACTTTGTTTATATTAATAATAATTTATTCAAAAATTAAATACAATATTTTATCAAAAACATTGTTAAAAAATACGTAAAAAATAAGTTTTATTATTGTTAAATAATTACAAATTATATTTAATTTTTCGCTTTTAAAATTTTGCAACAAAGTATAAAATTATTTTATTTTACGCATTTATTTTAATTGTTAGATATAAAAGTTTTTTAAATTTATAAACAATATTATACAAACACAATTTACTAAGTTGTTTGTATTAACAATATTAAATTTAATTTTCTAAATATCTTTTAAAGCTTTCGAGACAAAACGTTTAAATATACAATTATGTTACGATATTTCTAGCTAGGTAGGAATTTAGGGTCTAGGAAGAATTTGCCTGCTTGCGAAAGTCTTTCGTAGACAAACACGACTCTTAGTGTATATAGTTAGTTTTCGTAGCATTAATAAAACTTAGCTTTCTATATCTACATATTCTTACAAATTATTAAATACGCTTAAAGAAAGTATAAAATAGTATTGTATTGTTATAAGCTTATTAAAGCTATACTAGTAATTTAGATTCTATATCTTTGGGGCAAATTTGCTATTATATTTGACATACTTAACAAACAAATATTCTAAATATAATATTTAATATGTTTGATAAACAAATATTGCGAACAACTATGTTTGCTATACTTAATAAGCGAACAAAACAAACAATTAGTATTTTCTTAGTATATAGAAACTAAAATACGACTCTCTTATAAATTGTATTTAATTTATTATAAATTTTTACTTATTATTACTTTAATTTATCGAATCTCTTTTAAAATTTATTAAATATAAAAATTATCTATAATTGCAATTTTTGTTATTAAGTAATTGCTTATATTGTCTAAAAACGTCTACAAATCTCTTTAATAACACAACTTACTCTAATATTTTTAAAGAAAATACTAGCGTAATACTTTAAATACTTAAAGAATGTTTGTATTAAATTAACGCAAATTTATTTTAAGCATTAATTTATTAGTATTACGTCAACTATTAATTATAGAAGACAACAAAATTAAAATTAATAAACTTAATATCTACTATAAAGATTGTATTAATTTGAAGAACTAATTTATACAAATAAATATTTACTTTATCTTTTATCTTGTTTTAGCAAATTAAAAGACAATTTTTGTATTAATATTTTTTAAAGAAAAAGTTCAATATTAATTTAAATTAAATTTACAAAAATATTTAAAAAATAATAGCAAAAATTCTTGTATAATTGTTACGCTACTATCTAGACAACTAGAGTATTAGAGTAGATTAATATTGTTAAAGAGATTTGTAGACGTCTTTAGACAATGCAAGCAATTACTTAATAACAAAAATCTGCAACTTTGTATCTATAATAAAAAATAACTTAATAAATAAGTTAAATACAATTTATAAAAAAATTGTATTTAAAAAATCTATATATACTAAAGAAAATTCTTTTTACTTGTTATATTTGCTATTAAATATGTTAAGCTTTGTTTGTTTTGTTTGCTATCAAATATATTGAACTCGTTTATTAGCATATTAAGCAATACTTGTTTATTAAGTTGTTAAATATGCAAATAATTGTACTATATATTATAAATTGTTTTGTAAAGTATATACTAGTTGTAACAAATTAAAATTGTAACACTATTTCTTTTTTTTAAATTTTTTTGTTTTAAAAAGTAAATACTTATATATTATGTTTTTTTATTAAAATCGTATTTGTTTTGTCTTTAAAATAGATTATTACAAAATATTTGTTAATTTTGCTTGTAAACGTTGTTGCTATACTAGTAAATCTTATATTGTTATAAAAGATTTGTTATTTTGTTTAAAATATTTAAAATGTATTTGTGCGAACATATTGTATATAAATATGTTGTAAATTTCTTTAAATTATATTAGAAAAAATTTGTTCTCTAAAGTAATATAGAATAAAATTATATTAGCAATTGTAATTATGCGATTGCTTTATAATAAAAAGATATTAAAAAAAATTAATACAAAAACAAAACAAAAAATATAGTATTTACTATTTAATATAAAGAAGTCGAATATTACAAAATTGTTAAATTATTTTGTTGCAAATACTTTGATTAAGACATCTTTTATTATTTGATTTTCTCTTGTTATATTAAACGATTTTTCGAATGTTAATAGAATTTTTAAATAAAAATATTATAATTGTCGAAATTGCTAGTTGATTCTTACGTATTTTTTGTTGTAAAGTATTCTTTTTATTTTACAAAATACTATTAATTTTCTTGTTTTAAAATTCTTTTAATCTTAAATCGATTTTTTTTCTATAATTTATAATAAAACGTTTTCTATATAAATATACTTAAGTCGATTAGTTTCAACAATAATATATAAAATATTAAAAATACTTTAATGTTTTTAAATAAGTCGAATTTATAATTGACTAATCTTTTAGTTTTTTTAATAAAAAACAATTCGATTTTAATATAATTTAACTTCTTGTTTAACTTTCTTATTTTAAAATTTTTTGTAAAAAGATATACTTTATCTCTCTTTTTTAGTTAAAATATTATTTTTTATTTTTTGTTTTAATATTTAGTTGATTTTTCTTGCATTTTTAAAATATTGTTGTGTATCTTTTTTAATATCGCTACTTTTTCGATAACTAATTGCGCTAACAAATACGTACGCTCTTTCTTAAAGAGATTTAATTTTTTGTTATAATTAATAAAAAATAAAATTATTTTAGTAATATTTAAAATCTTAGTATTAAGTGTTAATTATATTATAGATAAAAATAATATTTAATTACTATAAATATTGTTAATATAGTATCTTAAATATTGTTTAAAACTTTAATTTATTCTTTCTATTTAATTATTTATAATTAAATAGTAGATAATAGATATTTAAAATCTTGTATCTAATATTAGAAGAAACATTTTTCAATAATTAGATGTAAAGAGCTTGTCTTTATTACTAATTACTTTTTTAAATATATTGTAATATTATATAAGTCGATTTAATATAATATATTTTAATTGTTTTGCGATAAACTTCTCTTTATATATAATAATATATAAATACTTGATAAACTTATTAACTATTACTAGTATCAAATTATATTTATTTTCAATTGCTAGATTTGTCGACTTCGACAACTTAATAATAAAGTTTATTATAACTTCTTCTTATAACAATTTAAATAATTTCTAATATTAAATTTTGTTATAGTTCGCATATATATTATATTTGTTTTATTAATAATTAAGATATTGTTTAATATATATTTTGACAACTTGTTTTATTTGTAAAAACTAATAATATTAACGTAAAAACTAAAGAGTTTTTGTTACTTTTAAATGCTTTTGCAATAGTTTATTATAATACTCTTTTATATATTTGTCAATTTTGTTAATAAATATTTAAAGTTTTTTTTTTTTTATTAAAAACTCTTTTATATTGTTTTAAAGTATTTGTAGTATAGTATTTAGTTTGTACTTATTTGCTAATAATAATTTATTTTAATTAATTTTAAGTATGCTATAATTGAACAATTTTTTTGTTTTTATATAATTACTTTTTTTGTTAAATGTGTTTGCTCTATTATTATTTTTATCTAAAATATATTGTATTTTAAACTTGTATTATTTAAGTTTTTTTAATTATTATATTTATTTTTTGTTTAATTGCTTAATAATAATAAAGTGTACAAAATTTTTATAATTAATAAAAATTATAAGTTTTAATAATTTTTCTATATATATTCTTTATAATTTCAAAAAAACTACTATAGCAAATAGTTTTTTATTGTAAATATTATAATTCTATTTAACTAACAAAAGTTTTTTCGAAAAATACATTATTAAATGTTATATATTTTTATATTTTTAGCTAAAATATATATTGATAACTAAATCTAATATATCGATTTCAATTTTGTTTAATAATCGCAAATTGTATATTTTTAATATTAATTTTTTTAAGCATTTTAATTTAAGATTTTAGAATAATTTTTCTTTTGCAAATTGTTATAATTATAACGTATTTTTTTTTGTAAAATTTGTCAATAATATCGCGTTTATTAAGTAGTTTTTAATAAACTTTTTGTTGTAATTTATAAAATCTAAAAAAAATTATATCTTTTTAACATTTATCAATAATTTTTATTTTTTAATTGTTTATAATTTCTTGAAATTTATACGTACTTTATGTTGTTCAACAACAAATTTAAGAAAGTTAATTTTCTTTTAATAAAATTTGTATTTTTTTAATTTAAAATATAAGTTTTTTATATTTAGATATTTTAATATTTTAAAAATATAATTAATATGTTCTTTTAAGATTTTTGAGTAAATTATAATGTTGTTCAAGTATACTATAATAAATTGATTCAAATATTGTCGTAATATATTATTAATTATTTCTTAATACATTATCGAGATATTTGTAAATTCGAATAATATTATTGTGTATTTGTATAATCTATACTATATACAAAAAACTATTTTTTACTTTTTCTCTATTTTTATTCTAATTTAGTTGTACGCTTCTTATAAGTTCAATTTAATAAAATATTTCGCTTCGAATAGTTAATTTTGAAGTTCGCTAATATTAAGTAATAAATATTAATTTTTAATTGTAATATTATTTAGCTTTTAATAATTAATATATAGATAAAAAGTTTTATTCTTTTTTAATACAAAGAGAATCGAGTATCTTGTCTATAATTAGAATTTTCTAATAAATTTTTTCTTTTTGTTTTTTACTAAATATTTGCGAAGTATTTCGAACTTTTTCTTAAATAAAATATATATAAATTTAAACATAAATTGCTTGTTTAATTTAAATTTAATTTTGTAATTTTATAATTAATATTTAGAGAGAGTCTTTGTTGTTTTCTTTTTTTAAAATAAATGCTTTTAATTGTTGTATATTCGTAGTACGTACTTTAGCGATTTCTTTGCTATATTAAATAATTCAAAACTTTTAAAAGATTCGTAATTTTTTTTATTTATTTTAACTTTATAATTCGATTAATCTTTATTAATATTTGTCGAATCGAACTTTGTTAAATCGTTTTTTTGCAAAAATACAAACTTGTTATTTGCAATTAATTTTCGACTTAATCTTTTATCTATTATTGATTGTTATTAATGCGTAGATTAGATATAAATTACGTAATTATATTGTACAAATTTGAGTATTTATATATTTTAGTTAATTTCTAAATTATGTTGCTTTAATTAAAACATTTTTAGAACAATATTATAAGTAACTATTTTTACTATATTAAAGATTAATTTCTTGTAATATTGCTAAATAGTTATTAATAATAACTTTGTTTCTTTATTTACTTTTCTATTTTTATTAAACAATAAATTTTTATTTACAATTATTAAATTGTATACGTTAAGCTTCTTTTAAGTTAAATATTTTTTTCTTTTGACAAAAGCTTTAGTTATAAAATTATTTGTTGTATCAAAATTAATTATTGCAATAAATTGTTGTTTATTAACTCTAATTAGTATGATAAAATATTATACGTATACTATTAAATTTAGTTGCTATTATTAAATTAACATATTATATTTCTCTAATATGCTCTTTATTAAAAAATTTAAACTTTTTCTTGTTCTAATATTATAATTTTCGCTTTAAATATCTATTTGCGTTAAGCTTTCTTTTTATACTAAATTAGTAACTTTAACTTTCTAGAAAATTAATTAATTTTTTTTTGTTTTTTAAATAAGTTTAATATAAATTGTTATAATATTTTGTTCAACTAAGTATTATATATTTCTTTGCTTTCTTTATTTTCTTTTAAAATAAATTTATACTACTTAGTTGTTGTTCGATTTCGTTAAAAATATCTCTTTTTATAGTAACGTCGCTTTCTAGCGCTTTCTTGCATTTATTTATAATTTAATTTATCTCTCTTTCTCTTAATAAGCTAACTAAAGCGTCAAAATGTTTCGTAATATTGTCTAGATATTTGTAAATTTTTTTTTAGTTATATTTGTTGTTTAAGTTTGTTACTAGATAAGAACATAGTATTTTTAATTGTTTTGCTCTTATAATTTTATTAAGTATTTGATTAACTTTTTGTATAACTACAAATGTCTTGCTTAATAATATTTTATCTAGAACTTTCTATAATTAATCTAGATTTTTTACTAGATAATAGTTGTTGTTTAATTTAATTTTAAAGATGTTTGTCTCTATATCAATTTATTTTCTAATATTGTTTTAGCTATTAAATATCTCCCTTAATATAATATTAATTTGTTAACAATTTATTAAGTTTCGTAATTAACAATCTCTTGCAAAGTAGCTTAATTTATTATATAAATAGCACGTTTTTTAGAACTTGTTATTTTGCTTTTTTTTAAAATTTTTCTTTTTATATTGTTAAATAAAATTTAGTTTTATAGATGCAAATCTACAATAATTGAAATTACTATACTTTTAATTAAAACAAAATTTTCTCTACTAATATTTAATTGTTAATTCAAAAAAGATTTTTGCTTTTTCTTAAAATTGATTATATCTTTTTTTTATAACTCTTTTATACAATTTATTGTTAAAATCGATAATTACTTTAATAAGATTAAATATATTGTTAAAAGTTTTTTTATTATGTATAATTTTGTTCTTTAAATTGTTTTTAAAATTTTGTCGAAACATTGTTATAAATGCGACATTGTTTTATTCGATTAAATTAATATATTTTTAAAATTTAGTTACGTAGTTTGTTGCAAAAATTTGTTAAATTAAATATTAAATTATTCTTTTTGCAATTTGTTTCTTGTTAAATATTTTAAAGATTCTTCGAAGCTCTTTTTTAAAGTTGTCGAAGTTCGTAAATATTATATAAGAGTTTTTGTTATAATTTTTTAAATACTTTTGTAAATTTAACTTAAATTAATATTAAACTTTTTCTTTAAAAAATGTTAATACAAAAATCGTCTTTTAGTTCGCTAAAACAAAATAGAAAATAAAATAGATATTTATTTATATAAGTTAGTTCTTCAAGTCAATACAATCTTTATAATAAATATTGAATTTATTAATTCTAATTTTGTCGTTTCTTATAATTAATAATTGGCGTAATACTAATAAGTTAATGCTTAAAATAGAGACGCGTTAATCTAATATAAACATTCTTAAAATATTTAAAATATTACGTTGCTATCTAGACAATTAAAGTATTAGAATAGATTAATATTGTTAAAGAAATTTGTAAATATCTTCAAACAATATAAGCAATTATTTAATAACAAGAATTTGCAACTTTGTATCTATAATAAAGAGTAACTTAATAAATAAATTGAATACAATTTATAAAAAGGTTGTGTCTAAAGAATCTATATATACTAAAGAAGATTCTTCTTATTTGTTATGTTTGCTATTAAATATATCGAACTCTATTTGCTTTGTTTGTTGTCAAATATGTCGAGCTTGTTTACTAGCGTATCGAACAATACTTGTTTGCTAAGTTGTCAAATATACAAATAATTGTACTATATACTACAAACTATTTTGTAGAGTATATACTAGCTATAACGAGCTAGAATCGTAACAATAATATTTATAGATTTTAATAATTTTAAAAAAAAGTTTTAAAAAAGTTTTAAAACATTTAACAAAAAACAAATTGCAAAAAAAGTAATTTAGTATTTAATTTAACAAATCTTTGCAATAGATTATATTATTAGATTTTAAAAATATATTAATTTAATTAAATAAAATAATATTGTATTTATAACAAGATTTTAACAAGATTTTAAAAACAATTTAAAAGACAAAATTATATATAATAAAAAAACTCTTAACAATATATTTAATTTTATTAAAATAATTATCGATTTTAATAACAAATTATATAAAAAAATTATAAAAAAAAGATACAATTAATTTAAAAAAAAAACAAAATTTTTCTTTAAATTAACAATTAAATATTAATAAAAAAAATCTTATTTTAATTAAAAGTACAATAATTTTAATTATTGTAAATTTATATTTATAAAACTAGATTTTATTTAACAATATAAAAAGAAAAATTTTAAAAAAAAGCAAAATAATAAATTCTAAAAAATATACTATTTATATAACAAATTAAATTACTTTGCAAAAGATTGTTAATTATAAAACTTAATAAATTGTTAACAAATCAATATTATATTAAAAAAGATATTTAATAATTAAAATAATATTAGAAAGCAAATTAATATAGAGACAAATACTCTTAAAACTAGATCGAACAACAACTATTATTTAATAAAAAATCTAAATTAGTTATAGAAAGTTTTAAATAAAATATTATTAAACAAGATATTTGTATTTACGCAAGAAATTAATTAAATACTTAATAAAATTATAAAAGTAAAATAATTAAAAATATTATACTTTTATTTAGCAACAAACTTAGACAACAAATATAATTAAATTTTTTTTCATAAATATCTAAACAATATTACGAAATATCTTAACACTTTAACTAGTTTATTAAAAGAAAAAAAGATAAATTAAATTATAAATAATTGCAAGAAAGCGCTAAAAAGCAACGTTACTATAAAAAGAGAAATTCTTAATAAAATTAAACAACAACTAAATAGTGTAAATTTATCTTAAAAAAAAAAAAAAGCAAAAAAGTATAGAATACTTAATTGAACAAAATATTATAACAATTTATACTAAACTTATCTAAAAGACAAAAAAGAAATCAATTAATCTTCTAAAAAATTAAAATTATTAATTTAATATAGAAAGAAAACTTAATATAAACAAATATTTGAAGCGAAAATTAAAACATTAGAATTAAAAAAAGTTTAAATTTTTTAATAAAAAGTATACTAAAGAAATACAATATATTAATCTAATAATAGCAACTAAACTTAATAATATACGCACAATATTTTATTATATTAATTAGAGTTAATAAATAACAATTTATTGCAATAATTAATTTTAATACAATAAATAATTTTATAATTAAAACTTTTACTAAAAAAAAAGAATATTCTATTTAAAAGAAGTCTAACGTATATAATCTAATAATTATAAATAGAAATTTATTACTTAATAAAAATAAAAAAGTAAATAAAAAAATTAAATTATTATTAATAGCTATTTAACAATATTACAAGAAATTAATCTTTAATATAGTAAAAATAGTTATTTATAATATTGTTCTAAAAATATCTTAATTAAAGTAATACAATTTAAAAATTAATTAAAATATATAAGTACTTAAATTTGCGCAATATAATTATATAATTTATATTTAATTTATATATTAATAATATTTAATAATAAATAAAAGATTAAATCGAAAATCGATTGCAAGTAGCAAACTTGCATTTTTGCAAAAAAATAATCTAACAAAGTTTAATTTAATAAATATTAATAAAAATTAATCGAACTACAAAATTAAAGTAAATAAAAAAATTTACAAATTTTTTAAAAATTTTAAATTATTTAATACAATAAAGAAATTGCTAAAGTATATATTACAAATATACAACAATTAAGAGTATCTATTTAAAAAAAAAAAAAGACTTTTTCTAAATATTAATTGTAAAATTATAAAATTAAATTTAAATTAAACAAGCAATTTATGTTTAAATTTATATATATTTTATTTAAGAAGAAGCTCGAAATACTTCGCAAATACTTAATAAAAAACAAGAAAAAAATTATTAAAAAATCTTAATTATAGACAAAATAATCAATTCTCTTTATATTAAAAAAAAACAATTTTTTTTATCTATATATTAATTATTGAAAGCTAAATAATATTACAATTAAGAATTGATATTTACTACTTAATATTAATAAACTTTAAAATTAACTATTTGAAACAAAGTATTTTATTAAATTAGATTTATAAAAAGCATACAATTAGATTAAAATAAAAATAGAAAAAAAGTAAAAAATAACTTTTCGCATATAATATAAATTATATAAATATATAATAATATTATTTAAATTTACAAATATTTTAACAATATATTAAGAAATAATTAATAATATATTACAACAATATTTGAATTAATTTGTTATAATATATTTAAACAATATTATAATTTACTTAAAAATTTTAAAAAAATATATTAGTTATATTTTTAAAGTATTAAAATATTTAAATATAAAAAACTTATATTTTAAGCTAAAGATATACAAATTTTATTAAAAGAAAGTTAACTTTTTTAAATTTGTTGTTAAACAATATAAAATATATATAAATTTTAAAAAGCTATAAACAATTAAAAAATAAAAACTATTAATAAATATTAAAAAAATATAATTTTTTTTAAATTTTATAAACTATAACAAGAAATTTATTAAAAACTACTTAGTAAATACAATATTATTAACAAAGTTTACAAAGAAAAATATATTATAAATATAAAAACTTGTAAAAGAGAAATTATTTCAAAATCTTAAATTAAAATACTTAAAAAAACTAATATTAAAAATATATAATTTATAATTATTAAATAAAATTAAAGTTAACGTATTAGATATAATTATTAATATATACTTTAATTAAAAATATAAAAATATTTAATATTTAATAGTATATTTTTTAAAAAAACTTTTATTAATTAAACAAAACTATAATATTTACAATAAAAAACTACTTGCTATAGTAGTTTTCTTAGAATTATAAAGAGTATATACAAAAAAATTATTTAAATTTACAATTTTTATAAATTATAAAAATTTTGTATACTTTATTATTATTAAGCAACTTAATAGAAAACAAATACAATAATTAAAAAAATTTCAATAGTACAAGTTTAAAATATAGTATCTTTTAGACAAAAATAACAATAAAGTAAACGCACTTAGCAAAAAAAATAATTATATAAAAACAAAGAAGTTATTTAATTATAATATATTTAAGATTAACAAAAATAAATTATTATTAACAAACAAACATAAACTAAATACTACGCTATAAATATTTTAAAATAATACAAAAAAAAAATTAATAAAGAAAGAAAAACTTCAAATATTTATTAATAAGATTAACAAATATATAAAAGAGCATTATAATAAATTACTACAAAAGTATTTAAAAGTAACAAAAATTCTTTAGTTTTTATATTAGTATTATTAGTTTTTACAAATAAAATAAGTTATCGAAATATATATTAAACAATATCTTAACTATTAATAAAACAAATATAGTATATATGCAAACTATAACAAAATTTAATATTAAAAATTATTTAATTTGTTATAAAATAAAGTTACAATAAACTTTATTATTAAGTTGTTCAAATTAATAAATTTAGCAATTAAAGATAAATATAATTTGATACTAATAATAATTAATAAACTTATTAAATACTTATATATTATTGTATATAAAGAGAAATTTATTGCAAAACAATTAAAATATATTATATTAAATCGACTTATATAATATTACAATATATATAAAAATTAATTAGTAATAAAGACAAACTCTTTACGTCTAATTATTAAAAGATGCTTCTCTTAATATTAAATACAAGACTTAAAATATCTATTATTTATTATTTAATTATAAATAATTAAATAGAAAAAATAAACTAGAGTTTTAAGCAATATTTAAGATATTATATTAACAATATTTATAATAATTAAATATTATTTTTATTTATAATACAACTAATATTTAATGCAAAGATTTCGAATACTATTAAAATAATCTTATTCTTTGTTAATTATAGCAAGAAATTAAATCTTTTTAAGAAAAAACGTACGCATTTGTTTGCGCAATTAATTATTAAAAGAGTAGCAATACTAAAAAAGATACACAATAATATCTTTAAAATATTAAAAAAATTAATTAAATATTAAAATAAAAAACAAAAAACAATATCTTAGCTAAAAGAAAAAAATAAAATATATCTTTTTATAAAAAATCTTAAAATAAGAAAGTTAAATAAGAAATTAAATTATATTAAAATTAAATTATTTTTTGTTAAAAAAATTAAAAAATTAATCAATTACAAACTCGACTTACTTAAAAACATTAAAATAATTCTAGTATTGTATATTTTATTGTTAAAGTTAACAAACTTAATTACGTTTTTACAAAATATATTTTATTTTTATTTGCAAAAAAAAAATTAATTCGAAATCGAGAAAATTTTATAACAAAAAAATTAAAAGTATTTTATTTTAAAAAATATATAAAAATTAAAAAAGAATCTTAATGTTACGCTAGTACTTTCTACAAAGATATTAAGATAGATTGTGTTATCAAAGAGATTTGTAGATATCTTTAGACAATATAAGCAATTACTTAATAATAAGAATTGCAACTATAAACAATTTCTATATTTAATAAATCTTAAAAGAAATTCAATAAATTAGAGTAATAATAAGTAAAAATCTATAATAAGTTAAACACAATCTATAAGAAAATTGCGTTTAAAAATTATATATCTTTCTATTATTAAGAGTTTAAGATATTTAAGATAATTAAGATCTTAATTATCTTAATTATTTTAATTAGAATTTAAGATATTTAAGAATTAAACTATCTTAATTATCTTAATTCTATTAATAGATTTTTTCTTTTTAATTACTTTGTAAAGAGCAATGCGCAACAACTAATATATATTAATATATAACTTGTAATACTATTTTCTCTTTTTGAAAATATTTGTCTCAAAAATATTTATTCTTTTTTTATTATATTAACGAAGTTAACTACTAAATAACGTTGCAATTTGATTGTTAATTGTTGTTATAAATACGCTTCTATCTTAATATGTTCTTGTCGAACTTATATATTGTTTAACATGCTCTATTAAATAAATTAAAAATACCTTAAGTATAAGAAATGTTATTGAAAGAATTAAAAATATAATTTGACTCTTAACTATTAAAGAATAAATAAAATTATAAAGAAGACTAAAAAGTTAAATAATAAAATAACGAAATTGCGTTTAAGAATTGCGCGTAAAACAAAACAAAAAAAATACTAATTTTATTGTTTAAAAAATATAAGTAATATCGAGTCGAAAAATATTTTAAAAATCAAAAAAGACAAAAAAGAGATCAAAAATACTAAAAAGATACTTGAAGTTCTATTTAATACAAATATCGATGTATTATTATTTGCTTTTTTGTCTCTTAATACTTTGTCTTCTCTTATAAGTAACTTTGTTGCTAACAAAATTGTTGCAACTTATTAAAACAATTTTTTAGATTTTTAAGTAACTTCTATATATTCTTAAAGATAGAATATTCTTTCTACTTAATAAGATACTCTTAATTTTTTTATTATAAAATTTTCTTAATTTTAAATTGTTTCTCTTTTTATAAATAAAAATAAAAGATATTTTGTAAAAACGTAATTAAATCTACTAGTTTTAACAATAAAATATAAAATATTAAAAATATTTTAATATTTTTAAATAAATCAAGTTTGTAGTTAATTAATCTTTTAATCTTCTTAATAAAAAACAATTTAACTTTAATATAATTTAATTTTTTATTTAACTTTTTTGTTCTAAGATTTTTTGTAAGAAAATATATTTTATTTCTCTTTTTTAGTTAAAATATTATTTTTTGTTTTTTATTTTAATATTTAATTGATTTTTGCTATATTTTTAAGATGTTGTTGTATATCTTTTTTAGTATTGCTATTTTTTCAATAACTAATTGCGCAAACAAATATATATACTTTTTTTTAAAAAAATTTAATTTCTTGCTATAATTAACAAAGAATAAAATTATTTTAATAATATTTAAAATCTTTGCATTAAGTATTAATTGTACTATAGATAAAAGTAATATTTAATTACTATAAGTATTGTTAATATAATATCTTAAATATTGCTTAAAACTTTAATTTGTTTTTTTTGTTTAATTATTTATAATTAAATAATAAGCAATAGATATTTAAAGTCTTGTATTTAATATTAAGAGAAATGTCTTTTAATAATTAAATATAAATAGTT
>JAABUS010003941.1_pt1 | contig 22650 bp, 24 predicted proteins | sample 5560161 | NCBI WGS metagenome assembly JAABUS01 (sample SAMN10711885, study PRJNA513376) | rock metagenome | isolation source: Antarctica rocks | place: Antarctica: Victoria Land, Trio Nunatak nord | collected 2016-01-04
ATGTTTCTCTTTATGTTTCTCTTCATGACTTTCTACCAAAAAGATAATGCAAAAAGATAATGCAAAAGTCGAAAAAATTTCTATATTTAACTCTCTTGACGTCAAGCTCAAGTTCTTGATGAGTCGAGTTGAGTTGACTCAATTTTCAGTCGAGTCGAGTCATGTTAAGTTGAAAATATGAGCAACTTGACTTGAGTCGAGTTGAAAATGTGAGCAATTCGACTCGATCTCAATTCGAGTTCAAAATGTCAACTCGAAACTCAACTTGATGATCAATCTATCAAAGACTTGTTGTAGTGAGTTGAATGAAGATAATGAGTCACTCTATGTAAGATCATAATTTGTTTAGTCAATTGAAATGTAAATTGAGTTTGAAGAAACTCTTTTATAGCTTGATCAAAGTGATTACTCTGTATGCATTGATTAAGATGAATCTGAATATCAATTCAATAAATGTAAATCTTATCAACAATGACTTGATTATTTTCTGACATCTTTTGCTGTTCATGTATAAACTGTAGAACAAGCAGTAAATCATTAAGCTCAACTCAGAAATTAACATTTTGTATATACTGCAAGCTCAAGTTGAAAGACTTGTTCATACATACAGTAAAATTAATCTCATCATCAGTAACATATCTTCATAATGCAACTTTGCTTCGTACAAGAAACTTGATCAGATGAATCTGAGTTTCTTATCATAGTATAATGAAGACAATCAGCGATTTATGTTGATCATAAATCTTCTTTTGATATCTGCAAAGTATGTTGAGCTGATGTTTGATCTTTCATATAAAGTTGACTATTTTCAAAGTCTTGATAAAGATAAATTGAATGAGTGATGAATATAGAAAATCTTTTAGTAGTAATTGCAAGTCATGAGAATCACATGAAACAAAAAAGACATGTTTTAATCTTGCATCAGCAGCTAGATTGTTTTAAACTGATCGCTTCAAACTGCATGTTGTTGTAAGACTGCTTGCATCATTCTTACAAGATAGTTAGTAAGAGAAAAGAGATCGAGATCTGAATCAATGATAAAAGAGTCAAGAAGCATTTCTCAAATGTATATATAAATGTCATTGCAACTTGTGTTACGAGCGTATCAAGACTGAAAAAGACTGAAGCTTTAATCAATTTGCAGAGTATGTTAGCGAGTACTTTATGTATTGATTAGAACTAGTCAATGTTTCTAGCTCAGATCTGACTCAGTCTCTATTTTCTTTTCTTAACATCTCTTTGTTCAACATCATCTTTCTTTCTACATCACATTTTACTCATGTCATAAACACATCTTCTTCAAGCTTAACGCAGTTTCTGAATATTACTTAAATAAAAGCTTTTGTACTTATCTTCTTCTGTATTTTTAATATTCAGTTATAGCTATTTTTAAAGATCAAGCATTATTCAATTCTGACTTTCGCTGATTGATTCATTTAGACACGATTCTGACATTATATTAAAAATTCATTAATCACATGATATTGATTTCATTACTCATTCAACATACTTGTACAGACAGAATGAGTTTAAATAAATTCATTTATTTGATGATCAACGCAATTGAAAGACTGAACAACATTAAAGAGTTTGATAGAATCAACGACAAGACTGTTTGAATCGCTAAACAACTTATTGCTCACTAAGTATGCAAAGTTCATTCAATCAAGAGAATCAACTTATTTTCATGAAACAGATGAGTGAAAATAAGCTGTTTAACTCAATTAAAAGAATCAATGATAAAAAATCTTCATAAATTGCTTAAGAATCACTCAAAAACTTACAAATCAAAAATATCTTTCTAATCAACAACATTCTTTTCTGAAGATTAAACACTTGATCATACATCTTTGTTAATACTGTTGAGCATCATCATTCGCTCAATCTCATTCTTTCTTCAAATTTCATCATGTCAAAACATTCATTTATTGAAGAATGTTTCAAAGAATTTCAAAGTCGCTTTTCTTAAATCTTTAAGACTGATTCATTGAAATTCTTTAGTGTTGAATCATTCATCAATAAAGATGATGAGTCATTCACTGAAACAGTAATACTTTCTGTTTCTATTGAAAACTGAAAGACTTGATGCATGATTCTCAACAGAGAAACAGATCAACTCAATGAGCTGAGTATTCAACGAGACAACGAAATCAAAGAGTTGAAGACTAAACTTCAAACTAAAGAAATCACTTCTTCTGATTTCATCTACTCTAAGCATTCTAGATCTCAGAAAATATCTGATTCTTTCTGATTTACTGATGAAAAGAATTCTACTTAAGAAAACTGATACGACAAAATTCAGAATAAACTAGAGATCAACGTTAATCTCTTTTCAAATGAACGAGTTAAACTGAGCTATGTACATTTCAGATTATTCAATGACGCAGTTAATATCGCTCAATTTAGATGCAAACATGACTGTGTCAATCTTTATAAAATCATCAATGATCTTTTGAAAGAACTAACTGAGTTGTTCAATGATTCAGATAAGAAAGTCAACTTTCATAGAAAATACTACAATTTGATTCAAGAATCAAAGAAGTTCAGCGAGTTTTACACTCAATTTCAACAATTATTTTTCTATCTGAAGTATCATGAAAAGCAACTAATTATTGATCTGAAAGATAAAATAAACTCTCGTCTTCGATTCATTTGAATAAATCAATTAGTTCAATCTGATTCTTTCAAAGAGATTTATTTCTATTTGATTCATTTGAATAATGATCAGCGAGTCATTCAAGAAATCAAGAACAAAGTCAATCTCATTAAACATGTTGATGATCTGTCAAAAATCATCTTTCATAAAGCTGTTGTTACTCAGTCAGTTGATCATTCAAAATCTGATCATCTAAAGTCGTGTAACGTGATTTTAACTAACATTAAAGAAGCAAACATTTTAGTTAAAATCTGTTTTATATGTTATAAATCAAATCATAGCTTTAAAGAGTGTTCTGATCAACTTACTAAAATCAATGCAGTGAATAATGAATATGATTGTTTTAAGTTCAATTTCAATTCAAATTTCAATTTAAAAAACTAGTCATCTTTTCAAAAGTCATTGAAGAGATAGAGATTATATCTTTGTGCAAACTAGATGAAATTTTATCAAAAGAGAATTACTTTGAAAAGTCATTTCTAATTGATGTTTTTCTTAACTTTCAGAATCAATCTTTTAATCTTCATTCTCTGATAAACAGTGATTCAGTCACTTATATGCTCATACACATTAATCTAGTCAATAGAGTATGTAAGAAACTAGAAATTCAATCTATATCATTGATAAAAGAGAAGTTAATAAGAGACTATGATGAAAAGATATTTAAGAAAATCATCATTCATAAAATTCTACTCAATCTCATCATTGAAAATCATAAGAAATTGACTGTATCAATGTTGATAGCTGATATTGATTATCATGAAGTCATATTGAGTAAGCTTTGAATGAACAAAAACGAAATATTATTGAATATGCAAAATGATGTCATTGTTTTTTTAAATCAATTAAATACTTCTATTTCGATTTTTTCAATTCTTCTCAATTCAAAGCACTCAAATTGACTGCAATCAACTTCGCTCTCTTTTATCATTCAGACTAAGATCTTTATTATGCTTAAACAATCTGTTTCAACTATGACTAAGAAAAAATCATTCTCAATTCAAAGCATAAATGCAGCTTCGTTCAAAACTTTACTGAATCAATCAAAGAAGAATCAGACTGAAGTCTTTGCTCTATTCATGACTGATATTGATAGAGAAATCACGTACAATACTCAGTGCAATTTGAACGTTTTAAACGTTTCTTTAATTGATGAAACGACTTAAAATTTGAAAGATATTAAAGTCAAGCTGTCATCAGAATATCATAAGTTTTTAAATGTTTTTGATTGAGCTCAATTGAATAAACTACTTTCTCATCGCTTCTATGATCATAAAATTGAACTCATCAGTGATTCAATGCTCTTTCACTGTTGAATTTATCAAATGTTCTCTGTCAAACTTCTGAAAGTAAAGAAGTACTTAAACGAGAATCTGTCAAAGAAATTCATCACTTTTAGTTAGATCTTCTATTTCTTTCTCGTTCTATTCACTCTTAAAGCAAATAAAGATCTTCAATTCTGTGTGAACTATTGAAAGCTAAATGTCATTTTCAAAAGAAATAAATATTCTCTATCGCTGATAAATGAGATCATTGATAAAATAGTGAGTTGCAAGCATTTGATCAGATTAAACATCATATCAGCATTCAACAAACTTCAAATGCATTTCAATAATGAGAATTACATCACTTTTATCACTGCTTTAAAAGCATATAAATACAAGATGTTATCATTCAAACTGACTAATGAATTAATCTTCTTTCAGCAATATATGAATGATGTTTTATAAAACTTTCTGAACGACTTTTGTCAAGTCTATCTAAATGACATTCTCATCTATAGCAAAATGAGAAAGAAACATAGAAATCACGTCAAACTAGTATTGAGTCGACTACGCAAAGCTGAACTGCAGATGAATATTTGAAAGTGCAAATTTAATGTAAAAGAGACTGTTTTTCTAAAAGTTATTGTATCAGAACTAAATCTTTGTATGAATCTCAGCAAAGTGACAATCATAATCAGCTGAATCACTTCAATCAATCTAAAAGAAATTCAGAGCTTCATAAAATTTGTTAACTTCTATTGTTGTTTCATTAAAAACTTCTTGAAACTAGTCAAATCATTCATTCAGTTGACTAGAAAGAATATATCTTTTGTTTAAAATGAGATCTGTGTTCAAGTCTTTGACAATTTAAAGAAACAAGTCAGCTTGATCTTAGTACTTCGTCACTTTGATCTCAAACGACAAGCTATTCTGAAGATCAATGCTTCAAACTATGTAAAAGATGAAATACTATCTTAATATAATGATGAGAAAGTTCTTCATTCGATGATCTTCTACAGTAAAAGCATGATTCTCGCTGAAATTAATTATCACATTTATGACAAGAAATTGCTAGTTATTATTTGATGCTTCGAACATTGATGACTCAAGCTGAAGTGCATTGAACTACTCATTCAGATATTCATTGATCATCAAGCTTTGAAGATCTTCATGAAAAATAAACAGTTGAGTTGATGATAAGTCAACTATTTGAACATTCTGTTGAAGTTCAACTTTCAGATCATCTTTAAATCAGACAAAATGAATACTAAAGTTAATGCTTTAACTTAAATGTCTTTAGCGAACATTTCTGAATCAGTTCAATAACTTGAAAACTGTTTTCAAACTATTCTGACTCTTGATAAAGTTGATGTTTTACTTATTGAATTGAAAGCAAATTTCTATCAGTGAATGCATATGATCAATCAAATGAATGAGCTTTGCAATGAATATAAACAAGCTATGAACGAGAACAAGCTCAAATTTTATATCACTAAATTGAAGAACTGCAAAATCATTAATAACGTTTTCTTTAGAAAAGACTTACTGTGAGTTTTCAAGAATATGCATATGAAACTGCTACAGAAAATTCATGATCAGTTCTCAATCTTTCATCTTGATAATAAATGAACTATTGATTTAATTCAATGATTCTACTATTGATCAAATCATCGAGTCATAGTCAGATAGTACATTCAAAACTGTCATGTTTATTAGCGAAGCAAAGTTTCTAGAAATAGCATCAATGAACTTCATCATTCTCTACTCATTTCACAAGAACGCTGAAAAGATATAATTATGAACTTCATTACTGAACTATTTCTATCAGAAGACTATAACATCATTTGCATAATCATATGTCATTTTATCAAAGAATGTCACTATGTTCTCTATCATTGAGAAGATGATAACATCTCAGTCAAAGAAATGATTTAAATCATGCTATGAAACGTTTATTGACTGCATGATCTACTCAGTTCTATTGTTTCAGACAGAGACTCTCAATTCATATCAACTATGTGAAAGAGTTTTTGCAAGTGACTGAGAATCACAGCTAATTTATTCACAGTCTATCATTCAAAAATCAATGATCAGACGAAATGAGTCAATTAAGACATTGAACGCGAACTTAGAATTTACTACAATTACATGCAGAACGACTGAGTTAAATAAATATCTATGATAAAATTCAGTGACAATTTCAATATCTTCTTGATCATCTCAATGATCTCTTTCTACTTCAATAAAGATTTTCACTCTTGAATGAGTTTCAATTCAGATACGACTGACTACAAAATCATTCATGAACGATTGAAAGCTAGAAAAGCAGATGATATTGTCATTTAAATGAAAAAGCTACTGAGCTTTGATCATCAACAATTGAAAAAGATGAAGCTGATCATTGAAGCACAGATCACTAAACATAGACGAGACGTCATTTATGAAGTAATTAACTGAGTTTGACTATTCTTCAGAAATGTCAAAATCATGAGATCATGCAAAGATTTGAAAGACAAACAACTAGAATCATATCAGATCATTGTCAAAGCGAAGATCTTCTATCATTTTCATCTATCAATCAGCATGAAGCATCTGCATTTGATGTTCAACTTGAAGTTACTGCAATTGTATTCAGAAGATTCTTTATCAGAACAGCATGCAAAATCTCTCAAACTCATCATTATTGATGAAGATGATGATGAATACTGAAAGATAAATGACATTCTGAACTTTAGATGCTATCAAGATCAAATACAGTACAAGATCAAATGAAAAGATCTAGATAGAGACAATAAATGATACTATGTCGATAAAGAAGAATTTGATGACTTCAAGAAAGTTTTGAACGAATTTCATATATTATACTCAAGAAAGTCACGCTAGTATTGAAATAACTCAGTAAGAAAGCAAGCAAATGAGTTACATTCATGCAAACATGAATTTTTGAAGAGAAGAGTAATGTTACGAGCGTATCAAGGCTGAAAAAGACTGAAGCTTTAATTAATTTGCAGAGTACGCTAGCGAGTATTCTGCGTATTGATTAAAGCTAGTCAGTGTCTTTAGTTCAAATCTGAATCAGTTTCTATTTTCTTTCTTCAACATCTCTTTGTTCAACATCATCTTTCTTTCTACATCACATTCTACTCATGTCACAAACATATTTTCTTCAAGCTTAACGCAGTCTCTGAATATTACTTAAATAGAAGCTTTTGTACTCATCTTCTTCTGTATTCTTAATATTCAGTTATAGTTATCTCTAAAGATCAAGCACTATTCAACTCTGACTTTCGCTGATTGACTCATTTAAACACGATTCTGACAATTTGTAAATAGAGACAAAAACATACACGTTTTACAGTATCTTTCTACTAGCATGATCATTGTACATATTCATTATTTGCTTTCTCTGTTGCTTTGATACGACTTTTTATATTGCATCTGTACTCTATTTCTTGACAACATATCAATGATGATGCTGTTGATCTTTCTGAAGTCTTTATGAGTCAAAATATTTATTTTGTTCAGCATTCAAACAGTTGTGTTTGCTGCAGATAATCTCATTGAGTCGACTGACTCTGAAAACGCATGAAAGAACTGTTTATTCTTCATTAACATACACATGTTGAGTATTTTATTATCAAACTGATTGTTGCTTTCGTTGCTGATGATATTCAGAAAGTTCATCTCATCAAAGAGTTGATTCATTGTTTCTTTGATGCATTCAAATGTCTCATTCAGAAGAGTTTCAGCAATTCTGTTATACAACGATAACGTGTATTCTATGCTCTTGATAAAGAACTCATGCATTCAAGAATTCTGAAACATGCTCAGTGATTGTTCATCACAGTAAATGATCTGAATCATCATTTGATCAAGCTGTTTCTGTTTTTCTGATGCAAAACTGTTGAAGATAGACTTTGTGTCTTCAAGTTTACTCTCAATCTTGCGAGTAATGTTGTTGACATGGTTCAAAGTTCTTTGAAAACAAAGATAAGCGAAGCATTTGACAAAATGAGCGCGTTGACGTGAGATATGCTTAGCAAAGAAGTCAGAACAGTGTTTGCATTGTACTACTCTTTCTCTTCTTTCTGAAACAATTGACTCGATAAATGCAACGTGTACAGCTGAATCAGATAGCATAGTGCTTATATAAAGTAGAAATAACAGTCAATAAAGATGATGATTGATGTAGAAAGGTTGAGGAAAGGAAGAATTCGACGAAAATTGCAAGATGTTTTATCGAAATGAGCTAGCCTATATCTAGAAAGAGTTAGCGCGAAACCCGATCTGACTAGACTGCTGTCATGTCATTTGTCAGGTCAGATTCATGTCACGACTTGACGTCATATGACTTGTCATACGATCGAAATGACGGTCATTACAGATTCCTAATCAAGATTAGCAAAACCGTGAATAATACATTCGTTACCAAGACACAATATTTCTGTAATTTTCTGTAAAATTTCCTGGACTAGTATCGCTGCCTAACCTGCGGCTGGTGTGACCAGGGAGCAAGTTCTTTTCTCCGAAACTCTAGATTGCTGACAAGGCATCCACTGATTCGCTCAGCCTCATCGAGATACAGTTCAGCATCCTATGATTCGCCTTCATCGTAGAGTCTGGCCATTGCATTGCCTTGAGAGTGCATTCGCTCCCCGACCAGTCTTCCTCCTTCAACGTCACTTTGAATACCTTGCCGCACTACCTGCAGCCCAGGCGGGAAGCAAAAGACTCACGGGCCACTCCACGTAACGGAAAGATTGGGCCAGCTCACTAGACTTCGGACGCCTGATGCAAAAGGCGAGATCGCATGCGAGACAGGATTAGGGCGCGCCTCTGCGATGTCTCCTTTTTCATTCGTCCACGAAAAATACCTGGCTTCTAACTCGGGGATTTGAATGGCGTTGCTTCCACACTAGTGATTATGCTCTCAAAGGGCCCAGTCCAGTAATGTGTGAATGAAAGAAAAAGGAAACTGGAGGGTGTGCAGCACTGCCGCATATTATTCCTGTACTTATAGTAGGATGGCGTGAAAAGCTGAGATACGTAATCTCCTTCTCCGCAAAGTTCGAATCTCTGTGATGCGATATGAGCTCCCTGATCGAAGAGTCCCCTCTTGCCCTTCCACCACCGGGCATCAAGGCAAATTTTCAAAATCCCGAGTCAAGGGCGTCATGGATTTACATCGCTGCCGCCGTCTGTCTACCTCTGATCAACCTCTTCGCAAGTCTCAGGTTTTATGCGAAGTTGTACCTTACCAAAGCGAGGACGTGGGATGATGGTAGGTGCCCCTCGAGAGTCGTGTACGAACAAATGCTTATGACGATGCAGTTGCATGCGTAATTGGATTTGTATAAGATCAAGATTGCTCCAGCAGTATCTTTGGCAAAGACACTGACCGTACCTCTAGATCGCCGGGTGTACATATATCAGTTTGACAGTGGCAGGTACAATCCCAACTCAGTCTGTCCATTTTGACTTTCCAGATACTGAAATTACTATAGTCGTTAGTCTCGGTGCATATGGCCATCACATTTGGGATTTCACCATCAGCGGCCTTTCCCTTGAGCTGATTCGCGTGAGTCCTCATTTCACCCTTACGGCACATCGCGCTCAACAGCGTGGAGAACTTACGCTAATCAACCTTTAGCTCACACTCGTCAACGAGGTCGTCTACGGCCCCTTCATCTGGGTGATCAAGCTTACGCTCTTTCTCCTCTTCCTCGAGCTTTTCGGCATAATCCGCTGGTTGAAATGGCTTGTGTGGAGCGGCGTCGTCGTGTCGGGTCTCTTCTATCTCGCCACTATGATTGTTTACATTGGCCTCTGCGCGCCGCACCACGGCCAATCACAGCTCGACTACCTAGCCGCCATCTCGGCGCCTAAATGCGAGAGTCAGAGCCTCAGCATCGTCATGGGTGCCTTCAACATGCTCAGCGACTTCTACATCCTGTGCATCCCCTTGCCGGCTGTGTGGTCCCTGCAGATGCCGCGGCGACGCAAGATCGGGATCTCGGCGATATTCCTAACGGGCATTACGTGAGTCTGCCGGTTGCGACATGGGCTCTTGGAAATGGACGGGCTTTTGCTGACAGGAACGCAGCGCCTGCATCAGCAGCAGCCTCGGTCTTGTCTACCGCCTCAAGCTAAGCCAAGGCACCGATAACACTTGGACCGTGGTTCCACTATGGGTCGTGACGTGAGTTCGCAGCGGCCTTCATCCTAATACGTCGGATACCTAACCTACATGTAGCATCATTGAGATCACCTCCGGCTTTGTCGTCTCATGTATGCCCTCCGCCGCCGCAGTGTACCGCCATGTGCGACCACGCGTCGCGATTTTCCTCACCAGCTATCAGCAGCGGTTGCGCGGCTACGGCTACTTCACCGAAAGGTATGAGCTACACGAGACGAGTAGTAAGTCGGAATTGCGGCCACAGCATAACCCTATTCGTGTCAAAACCTTCAATAGCACGAGAAGCCAGAGCCGGAGGGACTGGGGTGCGTCAAAAGTGTATATGGGCGGCGAGGCGTCACTGTGAAACTCGGCGACCGGAAGACATGGGAATCTGCAAGATAAAGTAGGGCGGAGTTTTGCAAGGCACCCGGGTGACGACAAGTAGGACACATGTTTGAGGAATACCGGGCGATACTGTGGTGTAGGATTGGCGAACGATGGTCTGATATGTATTTTGTTAGCTGCATAGCGTACGAATTTGGAATCTCGCAGATACACTTGCGGATAGTTCCAGTGTTCTCGGAATCATGTCAACTTCTCCAATTGCGCAGGTGATACCTCATACAAGGATCTGAGCGAGCAGCCTGAAGTGAATCGTATAGCATTATTGTTTCATATATTTTAAAGTCATAGCACCGATAAGACCCCTGTGCTCATAGCTGCCTTATCTAAGTACGCCCATGCTCATGGCCGAATGTGTGAGCGCAGTATCACTTTTCACAGTTTCAAATCTTCCGCCGCAGCTGCAAAGACCATCTCCGAGTCTGGGAGTTCAAAAGCCCAAGATCCGTCCTCGAAGCCAGCTCTCGGTTCGACTTTCACCGACAAGTCATAGTCAGGCTCCATGATTGCAGCGGCGATGTTGGTCTTAGCATGTGTGGGTGGCGACCAGCGGCCTGCTTCCGGCGTGAGCTCGTACCGCATGACGAAGCCCACCACAACAGCCAGAATTTCCGTCGTGGCGAAGTGTCGGCCGGGGCATAGAGTGCTGCCTCCACCAAAGGCCCTGAAGGCCCCTGCAGCAACGCGCTTGGTCTCCGGAGGCTTGTTAGCCTTGTTGGTCATGAATCGCCGGTGGTTGAAGGATTCGACGTCTGAGCCCCATATTTCTGCGTCCATGTGGATGACCAAGCTCGGCATCTGGAGAATCGCATCTTTTTTGAGAAGGTACTTCCCATCCAGTATGGTGTCTTCCATTACCTGACGAACGGAAGTACTGACGGATCGATGTCGGAGGACCTCTTGGAAGGTGGAAGTGAGCAATGGGCAGTGGGACTTAACGCTAACGATGTCAAGGGTTCGGACTGGCGAGCCGGAAGCGTCCTTGGTGACTCTCATAATTGCCGCTAATTCGCGCCTCAGGTCTTGAAGGACTTCGGGACAGGAGTAGACATAGAATAGCATCCAAAAGACGGTTGGGGTGGTGTTGACCAGTATGGCGATTCCTCCGCCTACCTCAAACTCTGCCGTATCTTCTACGGAGACGCCATTGCGTATACTAACATCATAGCGATTTTGTACGAACTTTGACCCCTGTTTCTGACCATCGGCATTGAAGTATTTCAAGAAAGCTGCTGCAACCTTCTTACGGCCACGAATTCCTCTCCGAGCTGTTATAGAAGGCGCAAGGTTCAGTAGTATCATGGTCAGATCATGCACAAGATCCCTGCATTGAAAATAGATATCAGTGCATAGCTTGTAACGATTGAAGATTGGCGCGTCACTCACCAGAAGCCGTTTTCCACATTCTCGTCCCTGTAAGGATTCTGTGGGCCGTATACAGCATATGTAGTCGCCAAGGTGATTTCGTGTCGAAGCCACTCCATCAGGCCTATTGTAATGCTGGAAGAGCTCTTCTCCACATGAAGCTTCTCCATAGACGCGGCCAACTCCTGGATCATTACACGATTCATCGAGTCCAGACCTGAACCGGGCGTCATAGCCGTCCGCATACATTTGTACGTGTCCATTGACAAGCCCCAATCGCCTTCATCGCCATTGACGTTCTTCATGATAATCTTGTTTGCCGTCTCGCTGGCTCCATTCAGGCGTATCCCCATCTTGGCCTCTATTGGAGGAAAGGCCAGAGTCTTAGGATACCTTTGAGTGGCAACAATGAGCTCAACCGAATTTATGACGTAGATCTTCATTCCGGGCATAGCCAGGGTATAGATTGGAAGCGGATTCTGGTCTCTATATCATGGGCTCAGTTAGGAGTGTGTTGCTTTGTGGAAGGGTGGACGGTGCACCTCAACTGAACATAATAGTCCGCTTTCCCCCAGATCATACCAATTATATGGCCAATCAAGGGGATTCTGTGCTGGAGGGAAGGGGGTTCCATGATGTCCTGCTCGGATTTTGAGAAGCGACGATAGAGGTAGAATAAAAAAGTCAGGAGGAGCAGAGCCGCTGCTTGCATTGTAGGCGCCATTCTAAGATCAGGGGGGAAGTAGGATTTAATAGAGCTAGCTTAGTAAACGGGAAGTGTTTTGAACAGCCAGGTGAAAAGAAAGAGCTGGCAGCATGTTGCATCTCGAGCGCAGGCTGGCATGAGGCAACGACTTTGAGTGAGACATGTGCCGCGGCTGCCTACGTTCACGTTTGTAGCACCTGAGATAGGCTGATCTTTCCCAAGCCTTGAGCAAGGAATGTGCAAGCGAGGGAGGTGGTCAATACGTTATTATCATGCGAGAGCCTTGCCTGAAACCGACCGCATTTATTGGTTTCACATTTGGGTATGCTTGCTTTCCCTGCGGCGTTGGGGCGCTACTACTGGAAAGGGAGTGGATCATTACCTTAGGTAGATTACACGTACTAGTAGATACGTTGTTTCATAATACCGAACGGTCGGCACTAAACGCCGATCATACGTCACACGATGCCATGCCTTCTCCAGGCCAGGCCTTTCATCATTGGGGAAGTAGAAAGAATTCAATCACACATCAGCAAATCAAGTCTAGTAAAATGGTACGTAGCTATTCGCTCAATAGGGGTGCTACGACTGATGAGCGGTAGAAGGAATAGCTATCGCACTTCAAGAGAAGGCCCACTTCTTTCCATCATCAGAACGCGACGTGATTCGGACATTGAAATCTTCCCGGAAGAAAATGCCATAGCAGCTGCTCTTCCACGGTCGATGTGGATTAGCGATGGCAACATCAAAATGCCTCAAAAGCTAGGTAGGTGAGAGTCAGCTTAAAATTACCAACTATCCCCGTTTTAATAGCACGGCCTACCTCAAAAATAACCTTGTATACTTTCATCATTGCCAAAGGCATTCCCAGGCACTTCGTAGATCCATGGCCAAACACGAGCTCTACGGTCCGCCGCATAGCTTTCAAACGTTCCTCGTCGTTGACAAGCCATCGTTCTGGCCTGTAGACCTCATAATCAGCTCCAAAGACCGAGTTCAATTGGGTACTCCAGGTGTTTAGCCCAATGTAAGTGCCCCCCGGGACTCGGTAACCAAGGACGTAGTCTCCTTCCGGCGGGACCACACGCTCGCGAAGTTGAGCAGCGGGTGGGTATTTTCGTAAGCCCTCAAGAATGCAGGCGGAGAGATAGGGCAGTTGCTGGGCTTCGGCGTACTGAACTGGCTGCGTTACATTCCCATAAGCCACGGCAGTGTCGATCTCTAACTGAAGCCTTCGGTACACAGGAGCGTTGGTCAAAATTGAAAGCAGTATGCTTTGGATGGACATCGAAGTGCTTTCAGATCCAGCAACCCTGGAGAAAGGTTATGTTGCCCGTCCTCTTTATTAGTTAGGTCTAGACTTACAATGAAACCACAATCTCTGTAGCAATTTGGTCCCTCGCTACGCCTCGTTTTAAAAACGAGTTGAGTAAACTCTTCTCTGGAATATTGCGCGACTCGGATATTTCTTCTATAGCCTTCTCGGCAAGCTGTACCGGAAAGTTAGCTCGAAATCAGTACAAACAGGAGGTCTGTCTTACCCCCATAATCTTGCCCAAGCCTTTCTGATCTGCCACAGAAGGTAGCAAGACTCGTCTGACAAGAGGTATTCGTGTGGCATAGTAAAAAAGTATACCTAGCTCGTCTAGGGCGGAGAATAATTGGGAAGCCTTGACGGCTTGCTGGATGGTGGCGAGAAAATCATACTTGTCAATGTTATTTTTGACGCAGTCAAACGACTCGCCCAGGGACACGTTGCTGATAACATCTACAGTCAGAAGTTGAATTTGTCGCCCAATGTCAACTTTTGGGGAGTCATTCGATTGAGAAACCCAGTTCTTATGAACTTGGTCAATCCAGGTCAACAGATGGTTGTCAATAATTGCTTCAAGATTACCCGCATCTCTGCCGGAGTACTGGTGCATGATTAGCTATTGGAAGCGACCTTGTGCGTGATATACTCACACCAGCAGATAGTTTGTGACGTAGAGCTTGATGTTTCTTTGGATCTCTTTCAGAAACAACGTTTGTGACTGCTGGATCAATCCTAAGGGTATCAAAGCATGGGGCTCGTAGATATGGCGACCTCGGTGCGAGGATTCTCCGAGTGGTCTCTGGGTCATCCGTTATGAGAAGATTGGGACCAATCCGCGCCAGCGGGCCTCATAAAAATTTAGATAATACATTTTATAGTAGGGGGGGATTTCGAGAGTACCATATTTCCGATTGACATCGATAAAGGTTGTTGGGGAGCTTCCAGATGCTAATGTCTTAACTATCCAGAGTCTTGTGTAGCGTGCCCACCAAGGGCCTGGGATTTTGGACAGAGGCCAGATTTGCGAAGCAATGAAGCCACCCCAGAACGCAAGCTTGACTATAATTGCTACCGAAAGTATGGTACCGCTGACAATCAGATGAAGGAAGAAAACCATAGTTTAGAGTTCCGGAGGTGTCGATGGGTCTGTCGGGAGTGGTCCTGCTGGCACGAAGAATCATTTTGTAGTGCTGGCTACAAAGCTTTGCCACATCGTCCAAACATCTGAGCCACCAGTTCTGAATGCCACCTGGGTTGCATTCCTATCGGGCTGGCCAGACGCCCAATTCAGCCTCACGGTATGGATTGCATATGGGTGAAACGTCGATGCTGGGATTTTCGAACTTGATTCTGTAAAGGTAGTTGTAATGGTGTACTGATTCACATCTTGGTGGTGCAGATCTCAGCTGAAGGAGTTGTGTGCCGTTCAGCCTGCCTCGAGTATTGACACGCCAAGTTTCGCCGCCGCAAGCCTGCGCCTCAAATACCAGTTCTCATATTGTATTGAAGTACATGTAACAAAGAGTATTTTACATGATCACGCAATGGTTTAATTGAAGTTAATCTTTCTGTACCAGGTATTGAGCTCAGTACTAAATCACGATCACAGAAGCGCAGTATAGCGTCCAGAAGTCCCTCGGCCGAGAAAAGATGAATATAAGATATTCAATTTATCAGGCAAAAGTGACCCAAATTTGATAATTTTTGCACCATTTTGAAGTTCTAGATTAGGCCTACAATTGAGACCATATAGCAAGGTAACCACTATATGGACACCACCCGCCTTTGCAGACACACCACCTGAACTTTGCATAAACACCACAACCCGCCACTAAGCCTAATCAGGTAATTTCAGGGTCCATCGCGTTGTTTATCTGAATATTCGCTCCACTTTTTACCTTCATTGCTACCCACCCACGCCATCGCCATGTCTATGCAATTACTTCCTTCTCCACCGACGCCGACTAACAGGTGTACCCTCATGTTTGGGAAACTCATACTCAGCACACCCAAACCATCCTGGCATTGATTTCAAGCGTAAAACTGTGATGGCGCTAGCATAACAATGCGCCTTTCAATGCAGAGCAGAGAATTGAGAAGACGCTGATGAGCTGACTGCATATTTTCCAGGCGAAGGGATGGAAATACCTACACGCTGCGGCTCCGAGCACCATCGGAATGTGCTCTTTGAGGTTAAAACCTAAGGCGACCTTCAGGCGCATACATATGATAGTGCGCCTGCCTTGCAGCTTTGGATTACAAAGGTGCACGATAAGACTATCGGGCTACCTTAGACTAGAGCTTCACGGAGCAGTCGCATGCGCCATGGTGGCGGCTGAAAATCAGAGTTTTCATGCCTCAATCATTAGGCTTGGAGGCCTAGAGGCCTGGTTATAAAAAGGGAGCACTGCTTGTAAGTTTGCCTTTCATCGCCTTGCATTCGGGCAAACGGGCTTTCAATGGTTTTTCGCCCGCCCACCCATTCCATAGACTCAGTCGCATGGGCAGAGGGAGTGCTTCGCACCCGGAAGCAGGATCTGAAGCCTTTTTGGCCTAGGAAGCTGCATCTAGGCGTGGAGTTTGACCGAACACTATGGCAAAACACCCCCCTTGATGTCCTCTGCATACGATGCCTGATAAACCATATTTATGCAGCCTCGTGTTACCATCTCAGCCTTTGTCGCTTCTTCTATAAAACAGGGGCTCCGGAACTGAAAGAACGGATGTCAACCACCAAAAAGACTTCCTGGTTTGGCGAAATGGCCTATGGTATATTTGCAGAGCATTAGCGTTATTTCCGATGGTAATGGACCAATTCCAATCTCTAAAGCAACCGCATGGAGCGAGTTTTGACGGAGTCAAGCTCGACAAAACCAAGGCTGAACCTTTACGCACACGGCTCGAGCTTTCGGATGCTGAAGTAGCTCGTCTCTTTCGCGATCTGTGGCGAGTAACTACTGACGATAACCGCTTGACACTGTTTGGCTTTCGAAGGTTCAGGACCGCTCACCTACTGAATCTACGGTTCTTGGAAGCTGAGATCGACCAGATAGATCATATAATCTACCAGGCTGGACTGAAATTAGATGTGCCTTTGGCGAAGGAGGATAGATTAGGACTGAGACATGGGAAAAAGGACGTCAACGCCCTCGGCGCAGAAGAGACAATTGATAGGGAATCAGTCTTGCACCTTCGGCATCTTCTTAAGGAATACGGTAATGCCTACTTTCCGCACACATGAATTATCTGTACATACTAACCTCAAGCGCTTTGCAAGACGATGGATTGACTTCATTCAACCAGCTCATGCTCATGGAAACCTTCTCCCTCGCCGACAATAGCTGGCAATCCAGCCTCCGAAGCGATCTCAACCCTTACGAAAAGTATAAAACCAGACTCGTCCGCGTCGACCTAGCCCATCGCAACGGAACCAGAGATCTGCTTCGACATAGCCTTCGAAGATTCCTGCGAGCTATGTGGTTCTTCGTTCGCTCGCCAAAGATCATGGTGGATGACCCCGAACATGCTTCATCTTCTTCCTCTGCAGTGCTGGAATCGCGCCTGAAATCATCCTATCAGAATACCACTCGGATCGCAGAAGTCGTCACGCGTCTTTTTGTAGCATTGCTAGCCGCTGCTTTCCTCGTCGTCCCGTTGGTTATCTTATCGCATCAACATACCGGCGAAGCTCAGCTGGCGACTGTCTGTTGTTGCATTTTAGTGTTTTCTTTGCTTGTTTCTCTTTTGTCCCAGGCGTCCAATCAAGAGACAATGGCCGCTTCTGCGGGATATGCTGCTGTTCTTTCCGTGTTTGTTGCCAGTGGGGCGAGTTCTTTCAGTCCAACGGCGTAATACGTTTGGGTAGAATAAAGTGCGAACGTCATGGACTTTACAAGTCGATTTTGCTAATTTCTACTTTGTATCTCGTTTCGGTCCCGCTTTCTCTATAGCTGCGTAACCCAAAAGCATCTTTTTCCTTCCCTGCCGGAATCGATTGTTATCTGTCTATGAGTCAATGCTCAGTGCTTACGTTCCGGCCCCTGCCTAGTACCTAGAAATGACTCGGATTTTCACCGACCGAGAAGAAGTACTCTCCTGCACCGGGGTTTGTAGCAAACCTCAGGTGTCATCTCACATGAATCCCATTTGCCACCTATTATGCGGATCACGGGTTGAAAACGGAAAGACCAATGGAGCACCCTACTGCAGCGACCGTAGTGGAAAATATCGTCACCAAGGCTCTGAACATGAACGACTCCTCCCTCTCACATCCTATAGAATATCACCTCGAACGTGTTATTTCACTTTGACCGCTTTGATCATGAAGACATTCTCGTGTGAAATCCGGATTCAAAGCGGAAACTCGAGGTCGAATTCGAGCGGGTGAGTGTCATGTTTATTGCTTAGGAAGATTTATGTTTTATAACTATTATGAACGCAACATACGTAGGAAGACCTATCAGACGAATCAGGTCGTCCTCAAAGCATCCTTCCTCACTCTAAGCGCAACCAAGCACCGCCCTTCAAGGGCCCCATACACAACTATCACCACAACTACCACCACAATCACCCTTCTCCTCATTCCCTCTCTCCTAGATAGACTCCTAACAGCAACAACCTACATACCAAAATGCCCCATATGACCTCGTGTCCCAAGAGGGATATTGTTGCGCGGGGGAATGAGGCTGATCTTTGGATTGGCGGGAAGTAGGAGTTGATGTGGTGAGTGAAGTTGGTGGGAAGTTTGCATTTTCACACTGCTAGATTAAAACTTCCGACAACGCTGTGAGCCTGGTATTGTGCACCGTTTATAAGCGGCAAGACCGAGGCAGGAAGGTGGTAAAACACGGATGATTGAGGTGTCGAGCGATCAACTCCGTCAAACGACCAGAGAATTTGCGCGAGCCACAGGCAAAATATTACGGGTGGAAATGCGAGATACTCTGGCCCGCAACGTGGGTCTGTTCTTGACGTGGGGAGAAGCAAGATTCGCAGATAGCTTTCATTGACGAGTTCCAAATCCGCGGCGGTATCAGATACACATAACGTACAAAACCGCAGCAACTAAATGAGTGTGCTGCTACAGACCCCCCGTCCCCTTCCTTCGTCCATAGCCCACCTTCATCTCCCTTCCGGATCATCCCACCATGAGTTTCCAGACCTCCCACCACCCTGTACCAGCATTCCCGGTAACGGGTATCTAGTCATCGCCTTCGCCCTTGTCCTCGTCGCCCTTGTCGTTCTTCTTGCACTTGGGCTTCTTCCACCATTTGTGAAAGTCGCCGTGGCAAGAGTCGTAGTACCTGGACCTTGTGTTAGCGCAATTGTTTCGGAGTTGGTAAGGGATAGTGTGAATGCGGATTATGCGGAGTAAAGGGAAAATTCTGGGGAAGATGAAGATACGGATTTCAAGAGGGAAAGAGAACGGTTGCAAGGGAGGGAGACACGTACCCGCCGTATTTCCGACCACAATCATCGTCTTCGTACTCGCACTTGTAGCACTCGTCTTCTTTCTCGGGGCAGTACGGCTTGGGGTAGCATTGGTCGAAGGACTCGTAGCAGGAGTTGTAGGATCTAGCGAGAGGGTGTCAGTATTGGTGAAGGACTGAGGAAGGTGGGTGTGGATGAGGGGGATGTCTTGGGGCAGAGATTTAGTGGGTGTGGAATGGGAGAGCAAGGGGGGCAAATTGTTGCAGAGGTGGTTTTGGGTATGGGTTCATAGGTGAGGCTTGGGATAAAAGAAACGATGGTAGAACTAGTGGGAACGAGGATGAGTGATATCGTACCCTCCGTATTCCTTTCCGCAGTCATCGTACTTGTACTCGCACTTGTAGCAGCTGTCATCCCACTGCTGATTGGGCAGGGCAGAGACGAAGCCGGTGCATAGGAGTACGGCGAGGCTGGCAAGAGCTTGGATCATCATGATTGCTGGGTTGTATTTGTAATGAGGGTGGCAGGTAATAGAAGTTGATTTTCAAGTCTAAATGTCTGACTATTTGGGTTGCTGGAGCGAGTCAGGATGGAGGTTGACCTTGGGAAAACACCCTCATCTTATAGCCACCGTTCAATTCGCTTACAAGAGCTTGCGATCAGGCAGAGTCTTGTCAATACTTCGTACAGACCTCCAAGCAACAGGCTTTTGGGAAATGAGGCCCAGAATGCCCCAATGCTGAGACACGGCAACTGCCAAACCAATGGAATATCTGAGCACCCGGCATAATTTTTAGACTTCAACCTTTCTTCTCATAAATTCCGTTTTTGATAAGATTCCGAGCATTGAGTTCACGACGAAGCCAGAGCAATGCAAGGAAACGCAGTAATTGTGCATATACGAAGCTGAAAGCCTCCGTGTAGAACAGGAGAAGATCTCGATGCGAACGGGACTAGATGGGAGAACAACGGATGAAAAGACCGTCAAGTAAGGGCCAGCTTGACTGGAGGCTATCGGCAAGCGGAGGTGGTTGCTACCCGGCTGGCTCGGCCAATGTCGGCCGCTAGGGAACAAGGAGATTAAGCGGGGAAAAGGGGAATAAATAGGCCGTCCTCCCCTATGTTTCCCCCTTCATCTCTTCCTGTTTCTCCATCCCTTAAGATTCAGCCAGAAACGCGCTTTTGCCCCACCCACCCACTCCATAGACTCAGTCGCTTAGATAGAGGGAGTGCTTGACACCTCAGGGCGGCTTCCGGGGCAAAATTTAGCCCTGGAGACCGCCAGGGGCCGTCGGGTTTGCCCAAACACATATAATATACATTGGTTCAAACGGAGGCGATGCCCGATAGCATCACACGTGTTGATCAGCCTCGTGAAATTGTATTTGGGGAAAACCCCTCATCGGTAGAGTTATACTTCAGCTTCGCCGTCTGCGGAAGCAAATAGTAAGTAAGACAGTTGAAAAAGACTAGCGAAAAGGTATAGAGGAAGCTCTGACTGAGAGATCGAAATTCCACAAGTTGCCATCTATGTTCTGCTGACTAGGAGGCAGAACGCAAGTCATGGAGGCGATCTTGCCGGCCAGGCTACTCTAAATAAGTAGAAAAGTGAGATTTGACAAGTTTCCATGGCTTGATCTGACTTCGATGTGGAGAAGCTTGAGCCGTTCCTGTTGAGGTCCAGGATAGTGATCGGCCCTCCCGTCCAGCGACAACACCGATCCAACCCGCAGGTGCTGACTTTGCAGGGTTAGCAATTCATTGCTGTTCAAGCCTATCGATTTCTGTGGCTTTGACTTCATGTCTGAGGTTAATTGTTGCCGACAGGAAATTTGCAGTAGTATAAAGTTTGCCCTAGGGAGTGGATCAATAAAGAAGCAATTCAAGGCGCCTTAGCGCAGACAGTTGTAATGCGGCAGAACTATTGGGTAATCACCAAAGGCGTATGACCATACGATGCTGGATGTGGTGCAGTTCGCATACGGAGGCATGTCGCTACATAGCCAGTGTGCAGCGACGGCGTGGATGTGTGGGGGATCCGCATTGGAGGCTCGACATTGTGGACAGAAACGAGGCCCATGTACCCCACAGTCCAGACAGCTGTAGCAGCAGCATGACTGCACGAAGTGTTCCTGAACTCCAAAGGTTTTCTGGGAGAGAGTTTGCAGTAGGCGCATGGGGAAGCCAGAAATGGAAATGGGGCTTGGTCAGACGAACCTTAATAGCTCAGAACGGTCAACCTTTGCAGTGGACATCCTGGAGTCTGATCCTGATGCGCAATGCCACATTAGAGCAGCCATACACGTTCTGGCATGTGCCGAGTGGTCAAGAGGTTATAGTGTGGCGAGTTGTCGAGTTGTCGCGTCGATTTGTCGCGTCGACGTTGTTGGAGATGCTCGGCTGTTGGTTGGGCTTTACAAGGTTCAAGTATTCAAAGTACCCGACTTGGCGTAATTCTCAGCACTTGTTCTTACATAATCAGGCAAAGCGTACCTTATCCGGCTTGCCTCAGTTCTCAGACGTGCCAGCGTTGGGGGTTACAGTTGGTGAGGGGTTGGAAAAGTTGAGCCAGGGCCGGAACTTTTTTTTTTTGATCCCGGCCCCGGCTCAACTTTCTGCATATGCTAACCATGAGTTCAAAATTATTCCAACCCCGACTCAGCTTTCTGCATATGCTAATCATGAGCTCAAGAATTAATATTATTTAGCTAAAGTAGCTAGAAGACAAACAGCTTGAGCGAAGTATTGAAGCCGTGCATATGCACAGCTTGAGCGAAACATCACATATATCATGAATCTACTTTGCAGCAAGACGAGCGAAGATTCTTCTACATATGCTTAGCATATGCATTAACAAGCTATCGCTTATGTTATTCTCATCAGATCTTTCTCGTGCATTTTCTTCTTCATTCTCATCATTCTGCTCATGATTTGCACTATCACTTTTCTCATCGTCTTCAACATTTGCGTTGAGAGAATCTTGAGCGAGCTGAGTTTCTTCTTAGTATATGCGTGGCATATGCGAAGTGTGACACTCACCTTCAAGTCATTTAGTCAATCTGTTATCTCATTCGCGCGATTTTCAGCGTCGATGCTTTCGTCGTTCATCGATATTTCTTTATGCTCAGTTGATGCTGCGCATATGCATCGACGAGGCTTTAGTGATCAGATATAAATTTTATTGTGGCCTCGCTTAATGCTCTTGGCATAGAAGTATTCCCGGCCCGATGCACGTTCCGGTCCCGTGCACACCCCACTTTACTACTTTCATCTTTCTTCAAAAATCAATTACAAATTCAATATGGCTTCAATTGAGGCAGCGCTTGCAGATCT
>JAABUS010003942.1_pt1 | contig 22649 bp, 24 predicted proteins | sample 5560161 | NCBI WGS metagenome assembly JAABUS01 (sample SAMN10711885, study PRJNA513376) | rock metagenome | isolation source: Antarctica rocks | place: Antarctica: Victoria Land, Trio Nunatak nord | collected 2016-01-04
TCGGCATCCGCGACATCCGCGACATCGACCTGCCGGACCTGCTGGGCCGACACCAGATCGACACCGACCTGGCGGCCGTCGCCGGCTACCTGGCGGGCCAGCGAATACTGGTGACCGGCGCCGGCGGCTCCATCGGCTCCGAGCTGTGCCGGCAGATCTCCCGCTGGAACCCGGCCGAGTTGATCATGCTGGACCGGGACGAATCCTCGCTGCACGCGGTACAGCTGTCCATCCAGGGCAGGGCCATGCTGGACTCACCGGACGTGGTCCTGGCCGACATCCGGGACGCCGTGCGGATCCGCGACATCTTCACCGAGCGCCGGCCGGACGTCGTGTTCCACGCGGCGGCGTTGAAGCACCTGCCGATGCTGGAGCAGTATCCCGGCGAGGCGGTGAAGACCAACATCACCGGCACCCTCGCGGTGCTACATGCCGCGAAAGCGTCGGGTGTCCGGCGGTTCGTCAACATCTCCACCGACAAGGCCGCCAACCCGATCAGTGTGCTCGGCTACTCCAAGCGCATCGCCGAGGGCCTGACGGCCTCGGTCGCCGCCAGCGCCGCCGGCACTTATCTGAGTGTTCGATTCGGGAACGTCCTCGGCAGCCGCGGTTCGGTGCTGACCGCCTTCGCCGCTCAGGTGGCCGCAGGCGACCCGATCACCGTGACGCATCCCGACGTCAGCCGGTATTTCATGACGATCGAAGAGGCGGTCCAGCTGGTGATACAGGCCGCGGCCATCGGCCGAGACGGCGAGGCGCTGGTTTTGGACATGGGCGATCCGGTGAAGATCGACGATGTTGCGCACCACCTGATCGAACTGTCCGGAAAGCGGATCGAGATCCAGTACACCGGCCTTCGTGAGGGCGAGAAGATGCACGAGGATCTCTTCGGTGAGGGCGAGCCCGACCATCGCCCCGCTCATCCACTGGTTTCGCACGTCGAAGTTCCGCCGCTGGACGGATTCTCCGGCAGTAGCGCTGGTTCCGACGCAGGTCGCACGGTGTTGATCGCCGAACTACGCGAAGCCTGTCGTCGGATGGCTTTCCGAGACCGCCGACTGACCGCCGGAAGAGACTCTGGTCGTCCGATCACCGACGCCTGGTCACCTCGACCGTGGTCCGAGCGATCACTCGAAGGTCGGTCATGAACGATCGCGTTCGGACATAATCGACGTACATCTCGGTCTTGTGCGGGAGCAGAACATCGACGTAGTAGCGCTCGGGATCGGCAGCCCTCGACAGCAGATCCGATTCGTGACGCAATTCGATACTCGCCGGATCCGTGATTCCGGGTCGGATACTCAGGATCAGCCGGCGCCGGTCCTCGGGCCACAGCGACACATATCGAGGTACTTCCGGTCGTGGTCCGACGATGCTCATCGATCCGCTCACCACATCGATCAGTTGCGGGAGTTCGTCGATCTTGGTTTTCCGGAGCAGCAGTCCCACCCTGGTCACCCGTCGGTCGTCGGCCAAAGAGAAGGCAGGGCCCTGTGAATCCGCTCGCATGGTCCGGAACTTGTGGATACGGAACAGCTCTCCGCCTCGTCCCACGCGCGATTGGCGGAACATCACCGGCCCGCGGCTGTCGATCTTCACCAGCACGGAGACAGCCAGCAGCAGCGGAGACAGCAGCAGCAGGGCGAGTCCGGCAACAGCCAGGTCGAACGCGCGCTTGGTCACTCGAGGACCCGATGGGCGACCTCGACCACCCGGTCGACCTGAGCCGCCGTCATTCCGGAGAAGAGCGGAAGGCTCACCACCTTGGAGAATTCTGCTGTCGCGACCGGTAAGTCCGCGGGCTTCAACGAGTACCGATCCCGCCAATACGGCTGAAGGTGCAACGGAATGAAATGGACGCTGCAGCCAACGCCCTCTTCAGCCATCCTCTCGATGAACCGATCACGGCTGAGCGGCGACTCACTGGTCATGCGAATCACGAAAAGATGCCAGGCATGCGTGTCGTCCGGCGCTGCGCGTGGCGGGAGTTGAATCGGTAGGTCAACAAGTCCGCGAAAGTACCGTTCGGCGATGCTCTCGCGGGATGCGCGCATCGCCGGAGCCCGCCGCAATTGCACGCGTCCCATCGCGGCTGCCGGATCTGTGAGGTTGTACTTGAAGCCGGGCGCCACCACCTCGTAGTTCCAGGCCGGAGAGGTGGATCGGTAACGCTGAAAGACATCTCGACTGATTCCGTGCAGCCGCATGGTGCGTGCTCGGGCGGCAATGTGCTCGTGTGGCGTCACCAGCATTCCGCCTTCGCCGGTCGTCATCGTCTTGGTGGCATAGAAGCTGAACACTGTTGCAGCACTGGATCCGGCACCGACGGCGACACCGTCCGACAGCGCCGGGAAGGCGTGGGCCGCGTCTTCGACGACGGCGAGGCCATGTCGGTCGGCGAACTCCGACAACGCTCCGCGCCCCATCGGAAGACCGCCGAAATGCACGGGCTGGATCGCTGTGGTGCGGGGTTCCATCAGGGCGGAGGCGGCATCGAGATCCATGTTGAGTGTCGCTTCGTCGACGTCCACGAAAATCGGTTCTGCCCCGAGGTACCGGACAACCTCGGCGGTGGCGGTGAACGTCCAGGTCGGCACCAGGACGCTGTCCCCCGGACCGACGCCTAGTGCTTCCAGGGCCAGATGCAAGCCGGCCGTCGCCGAGTTCACGGCGATTGCCTGAACGTGCCCGCCGAGCGCCTGCCGGAAGTCGTCCTCGAATCCGGCCGCTTCTGGCCCGGTTGTCAGCCAGCCGGATCGCATGGCCTCGACTACAGCGGCGATCTCCTCCTCACCGATGTCCGGCACAGCAAACGGAAGAAAATCGGACGCTGGATCTGCCAACTCGGTCCTCTCGACAATGCCGACTGACTCTGTGACAGCATCGTAGGTGCCGAGACGGCCCGACCCGGGACGGCAGGCCGTGCCGGGCAATCGGCGGGACGAAAGGGGGCGGACGCGTCGCATGCGTATCGGTCTGTTGACGCAGTGGTTCGACCCAGAACCCGGCCCCGCCGCCCTTCCCGGCGTTCTTGCTCGCGGTCTCCAAAGCCGTGGACACAGCGTGCAGGTCTTGACCGGGTATCCCAACTATCCGTCCGGGGTGCTCGCAGACGGTTACCGGATGCGCCGGCGAATGGATGAAACTCTCGAAGGGGTCGCCGTTCGCAGGGTCGCGCTGTACCCCAACCACAGTGCGTCGGCAATCCGACGCTTCGCCAACTATGCCTCCTTCGGCGCTTCAGCGCTGGCTTCCGGTATCGGCGTGCTGCGCGATCTCGATGCGATCTGGGTGAACTATTCGCCGATCACCGTCGCGTGGCCGATGTTGGCCGCCCGGTACGGCTGGCGAGTACCGACGGTGGCACACATCCTCGACCTGTGGCCAGACACCTTGCTGGCAGCCGGATTCGATGGAGGTCGCTACCACATCGCCAAGCGGATGCTCGATATCTGGTGCGGGGCCATGTATCGGGCGGCCGACTCGGTGGCCTACATCTCGCCGGGCGTCGGCGACGTCCTGCGCGATCGAGGCGTACCCGCCGACAAGCTCGCCTACGTTCCGATGTGGGCGGACGAGACAACATTCCGACCCTCGGACGCCGATATGCGGGACGAACTCGGTCTGTCACCGGAGACTGTCGTGTTGCTCTACGCGGGGGCACTCGGCGCGGCACAGGGTCTGGACGCGCTGGTCGACGCCTGTGCGCGGGTCACTGACCCGCGCTTCATCTGTCTGATTGCAGGGTCCGGCACCGCGGAGGTCGATCTGCGAGAACGCTGCGACCGGGTTGGTGCCACGAACATCCGCTTCCTGGATCGGCTTCCGCAATCGAGGATGACAGCCTTGATGGCCACCGGCGATTTCAACTATATCGGTTTGCGGCCGCATCCGATGTCAGCCCTCACCATGCCCAGCAAGACCCAGGCGGCGCTCGCGTCTGGTCGCGCACTGCTGGTTGCGGCGGAAGGGGACGTCGCCCGGGTGGTCAGCGACTGCGGCGTGGGTTGGTCGGTGCCGTCCGGGGACGTAACAGCCATCGCCGGAGCGATCGGTGTGGCGTGTCAGATGGGCCGCGCCGATCTACATAGAATGGGCGTCGCGGCCAAAACGTATTACGAGCGGACATTCTCGGTCGATCAGGGTGTGCAGCGGACAGAGGCGCTGTTGGAACGAGCAGCGGCAACGAGGGGACACCAATGACCAATATCGACGCGATGAACGGTGCGACGGTGGCCATCACCGGTGGCACCGGTTCTTTCGGGTCGACTATGGTGTCGCATCTCTTAACCCGCGGAGTAGAGGCCATCCACATCCTCAGCCGGGACGAGGCCAAACAGGACGACATGCGTCGTCGGTTCTCGGATTCGCGGCTGCGGTTTTTTCTCGGTGACGTTCGAGACGCCGAAAGTGTACTTGAAGCCCTTGTTCGCACCGATTTCGTCTTCCACGCGGCCGCGCTGAAGCAGGTGCCGTCGTGCGAGTTCTTCCCGCAACAAGCAGTGAAGACCAACGTGGTGGGTAGCCACAACGTGATCGAGGCAGCGCACTCAAGGGGCGTGCGGTCGGTCGTCTTCCTGAGTACCGACAAGGCGGTCTACCCGGTCAACGCCATGGGGATGTCCAAGGCGCTGATGGAGAAGACGGCGCAGGCCTTCGCGCGCAACAATCCTCGGTCGTCGACCACGGTGTCGGTGACGCGCTATGGCAACGTCATGTACTCGCGTGGATCGGTGATCCCGATGTTCGTCGCCCAGTTGCAGCGAGGCGAACCGCTGACTCTGACTGAACCGAAGATGACGAGATTCCTCATGTCGTTGGGGCAATCGGTCGACCTGGTGGAGTACGCCTTCACCCATGCCGAGCCCGGCGACCTTTTCGTCCGCAAAGCACCCGCCTGCACCGTGGAGGTCTTGGCTCGTGCGGTGGCGGGGCTTCTCGGTGTCGAGAACCCGGGACTGAGGGTGATCGGAACCAGGCACGGTGAGAAGCTGCACGAGACGCTGCTCAGCCGCGAGGAACGCATCAAGGCCAGGGACGAGGGCGACTACTTCCGAGTCCCGCTTGACGCTCGATCTCTCGCTTACGAGTTGTACTACGAGGAGGGCCAGCCGCGGGAGGCGGAGTTGGAAGACTTCACCTCGGAGAACACGGAGCGGATGGGAATTGAAGAAACCCAGCTGCTGCTGTTGACGTTGCCGGAGATCGGTCGACTCCTGAACTCGGCACATTCGCGATGAGAATCCTGCTGACCGGCGCCAATGGGTTCCTCGGCTGGCATACCCGCGCCCAGCTCCAGGCCTCGACCGATTACGACGTGGTTGCCGTCGGGCGCCGGCAATGGCCTGATCTCGCCGAGCTTCTCGACGGCGTCGACGCTGTTGTCCACCTGGCCGGCGTCAATCGCGGCACCGACCAGGCCGTCGAGCAAGGAAACATCGAACTCGCCCGGGATCTGGTCGAGTCGGTACGGGCGAGCGGCGGTACGCCGAGGATCGTCTTCGCCAACTCCATCCAGGCGGGCAACGATTCTTCCTATGGCACAGGGAAGGCGACAGCCTCCGCGCTCCTTTCGGCGGCAGCGGACGAGATCGGCGCGGGATATGTGGATGTGCGGCTGCCGAACCTGTTCGGCGAACACAGCCATCCGCAGTACAACTCTTTCGTGGCAACGTTTGTCGACGCGGCTCTCGATCACCGGGTACCGCAGATCGCCGACCGACCGGTAGATCTGCTGCACGCGCAGGCCGCGGCACACTCACTGATCGACGGCTTGACGACCCCGGAGAGGCGACTGGACCCGGCCGGGACACCGGTCACGGTCCGGGGTGTCTTCGACACGCTGGTCGAGTTCGACCGGCTCTATGCCACCGGGGACATCCCGGCGTTGTTGACCGATCTCGACGCCAATCTGTTCAACACACTTCGGGCCGCACGTTTTCCGGCTGGCAGTCCTTTCCCGATGACGCCGCGCGCAGACGATCGGGGGCGACTGGTCGAGGTGGTCCGCAATCATGGCGGGCAGGGTCAGACCTTCGTCTCCACCACCAAGCCGGGGATCACCCGCGGCGAACACTTCCACCTGCACAAGATCGAGCGATTCGTCGTGCTCAGTGGCCAGGCCCGGATCTCGCTGCGCAAACTGTTCAGCACAGACGCGGTCTGCTTCGACGTCGATGGCACAACGCCCGTTGCCGTCGACATGCCGACGATGTGGGCACACAACATCACTAACACCGGAGCAAGTGAACTGGTCACTCTGTTCTGGACCAACGAGCTCTTCGATCCGGCGGCCCCGGACACATTCCCGGAGCACGTCGAAGCGCAGGCGGCGAAGGCGTGAACGTTGCCGACACCTTCAGCGCCATGAGACCTGATGACGTGCGGCCATTGGCCACACTGCACCGCATCGCGTTCCCCGGGTTCTTCCTGACTGCTCTGGGCGAGCCGTTCCTGGTTCAGCTCTACCGCGGCTATCTGGCGGACCCCACAGCGGTGACCGTCGTCGCGCGTTCAGCGGATCGTTCGATTCGGGGTGCGGTGATCGGGACCACCGAACCAGCCGGCTTTTTCGGACGACTGCTCAAGAGGCAATGGCCGGGTCTCGTACTGGCGAGCGCCCGCGCGGTATTGACCCGTCCCAGTTCCACGCCCCGTCTACTGCGAGCGGTGCGCTACCGAGGCGATACACCGCCGGGTGTGGAGGGTGCGCTACTCAGCTCGATCTGCGTGGAAGCCGGAGCTCGTGGCGAGGGTGTTGGTGGCCAACTGGTCGACGCATGGGTGCGAGAAGTGCGCCGACGCGGCCTGCAGAGTGCGTTCCTGATGACCGATGCGGATGACAACGATGCCGTCAACGGTTTCTATGGTCGCCATGGATGGGTGCTCGATGAGCGCTACATCACGCACGAAGGGCGCTTGATGAACCGCTACACGATCTCGCTGGCAGATCTTTGATGCTCAAGGTGATGACGATCGTTGGCACCCGCCCAGAGCTGATCCGGTTGTCCAGGGTGATCGCCCGGCTGGATGCGACCGTCGATCATGTCCTGGTCCATACCGGGCAGAACTACGACTACAGCCTCAACGGAATCTTCTTTCGGGATCTGGGCATCAGGGAACCAGACCATCTGCTGGGTGTGGACACCTCGACTCTCGGTCACGTTCTTGGCGAGACTCTGATCAGGACTGAGCAGGTCCTGACGGCGGAGCGGCCGGATGCCGTGCTGATTCTCGGCGACACGAACAGCTCGATCGCTGCGGTGATGGCGAAACGGATGCGCATTCCCGTCTACCACATGGAGGCGGGTAACCGATGCTTCGACGAGAGAGTCCCGGAGGAGACCAATCGACGACTGGTGGACCACGTTGCCGACTTCAACCTGGTGTACACCGAGCATGCCCGTCGCAACCTCCTTGCCGAGGGACTGCATCCGAGCCGCATCATGCTGACTGGGTCCCCTATGCGGGAGGTGCTCGATGCCTATCGCCCGCAGATCATGGCGTCCAGTGCGCTCGAAAGGCTCGGTGTTACGGAGCGCAAGTACTTTCTGGTCAGCGCGCACCGGGAGGAGAACGTCGACTCACCGGACCGGCTCGGGATGTTGCTGGACTGCCTAGTAGCGGTCCATGAGGAGTGGCAGCTGCCGCTCTACGTCTCCACCCATCCGCGCACTCGAAAACGGTTAAGGGAGCTAACCGGCCGGGTAGAGCCGGACGGCATCACCTTTCACGATCCCTTCGGCTTCCACGACTACAACCGCCTCCAACTCTCCTCAGCATGCGTCCTGTCGGATTCGGGCACCATCGCCGAAGAGTCGACCATCCTCGGTTTCCCCGCAATCACGCTGCGGGACGCGATAGAGAGACCGGAAGCATTGGATACCGGTGGCATCATGATGACTGGCCTCGATTCTCACGACGTGATCGCCGCAATCCGCTCCGTCATGATGGGTGCCGAAGTTGGTGAGGGCTTGCATGACACAATCCCGTCCGCATATAAGATCAAGAACACTTCAGAGAGAACCGTGAAGTTCGTCATGTCGACTGCCAAGCGCAGTGCCATGTGGGCGAGACTGAGAGGGTGATTTGCGAACACGGCACTCGACAAGTACTTGTCGCCCTATGATGATGACCGCGAATGTCGTCCGTTTGTGGCGAATCCAGGCACAGCCGCTGAGTACCTCGACAAAACACGACAGGAGTTTGTAATGCGTTTGCTAGTTACAGGTGGGGCAGGGTTCGTCGGCTCCAATCTGGCCCGACTGGCTCTCGCCAACCAGATCGAAGTGACGGTTCTAGACGATCTCTCGACCGGGTATCTGGACAACATTGCCGACCTTGACCTGCGGTTCATCAATGCATCAATATTGGATCTCGACGCTGTGCGCCAAGCTCTCAAGGGTGTGGACTCGGTGATCCATCTAGCCGCTCTCGGTAGTGTTCCTCGAAGCGTGGCGGATCCTATGGCCAGCCACACTGCCAACGCGACGGGAACCTTAAACGTACTGGAGGAGTCCAGAAAGGCGGGGATTGGCCATCTAGTGGTCTCCTCCTCGAGCTCAGTTTACGGCATGAACCCTGCACTTCCGAAAAGTGAACGGGAATGGGTCCGTCCCATGAGTCCCTATGCGGTTAGTAAGTTGGCGACCGAACAATACGCGTTGGCTTACCAGCAGTCATACGGCATGAATACTCTGGCCTTCCGCTTGTTCAACGTCTACGGCCCGGGCCAGCGTGCTGGTCATGCGTACGCCGCGGTGATCCCCATATATGTGGATGCCTTACTCCGCGGGCTCCCCTTACCAATTCATGGCGACGGCACACAATCACGGGACTTTACATACGTCGGAACAGTATGTGATATCATCCTGGATGCAGCATTGCGCCGCGTAACGCACGCCGAGCCGGTTAACCTCGCATTCGGCACCAATACTACAATCCACGACCTTGTTCGCGCGTTAGGCCAAGTGGCAGGGACAACTCCGACGCTCGACTACTGCGATCCCAGGTCCGGCGATGTGGCACACTCCCGAGCTGACAACACGGTTCTTCGCTCGCTGTTTCCAACAGCACAGCCCGTCACCTTGCAGCACGGACTAGGCAAGACGTTCGAATGGTTCGGGGGGACAAAGTGAAACGCGTTGTGGTTGTCGGTCAGGGGTACGTCGGATTGCCAATGGCGTTGAGGGCAGCAGAAGTAGGTCATTCTGTCACCGGACTGGACACCAACACAGCTACTGTTGCCGCCCTGAACGCTGGGCGCTCGCACATCGATGACGTGTCGAACCAGCAGCTCAATGAGGGCTTGCTGAACGGCTACAGCGCGGCGACGGACACGAGTTGCATCAAGGACGCCGATGTCGTTGTCGTCTGCGTTCCGACTCCGCTCAATACAGAAGGAGGACCGGACCTCCAGGCGATCGAGACAGTTGCGACTACTATCGGTCACAACCTGGGGCCCGGCACATTAGTGATCCTCGAATCCACTACCTATCCCGGCACGACCGAGGAAATATTTGCCCCTCTGGTCATCAATGGGAAGCTAACGGTAGGTGAGGACGTCTATATCGCGTTCTCACCCGAGCGCATCGACCCGGGTAACGAACACTACAAGGTAAAGAATACACCGAAGGTTGTCGGCGGTCTGACGCCGCGGTGCACGCGCGCTGCCAGTGAATTCTATGCGACCTTCATTGACGAAGTCGTAGAAGCGAAGGGAGCGCGCGAAGCAGAAATGACGAAACTCTTGGAAAACACATTCCGTCATGTCAATATCGCTCTAATGAACGAAATCCTTCGATTCTGTGATGAACTAGAAATTGACCTCTGGAATGCGATTACCTGTGCGGAAACGAAGCCATTCGGGTTCATGGCATTTCGGCCGGGCCCGGGTGTTGGCGGCCATTGCATACCTGTCGACCCATCATATCTGAGCTATCGTGTACGTGCGAAACTCGGATACGCTTTCCGCATGGTCGAGCTTGCGGAGGAGATAAACAAGACTGCGCCTTTCTACGTCGCCGATCGAGTGTGGAAGATGCTCAACCAGCAGAAGACCGCTGTGAATGGCGCAAACGTTCTTCTTGTTGGTGTGACATATAAGGCCAATGTCTCGGACTGCCGCGAAAGTCCCGCCGCCCCCCTTGCTGAGCGGCTTGCTTCGTGGGGTGCGATAGTGACATATCACGACCCTCGCGTCCCCGTTTGGCAGATTGAAGATACAGGTACGGCGATCCAACTAGAAACCGTCGCAAATGTCTATGAAACCGCCGCGAACTCAGACATTGTCGTCCTCTTGCAGCCACACTCGGAATATGACCTCGATCGCTTGGCAAGTGTCAGCGTTCTGATGTTGGACACTCGCGGAACGGTGAATGAGACCGATACGGTCTTCCGGCTGTGAGGAATTCCGACCGATTATCAATGGTACCTATGCCTTGTAGCGGGGCACAGTTTGCGACGTCTGAGGATCGACAGCCGGTGTCAGACAAGTGCCGAACAGGCATATCGCCGGCCGCAGCGCGGCGGAGATCGACATCCGTGCCTCGGAGTTGCGTTTCATGTACTGAATTCAGGTCGGTCCAGGTCGAAACGTCCTTCTCCGCTCAGTTGGTAGCCAATCCGATCCGGATCGGTGGATCGCGTTACGTTGGAGCTAGAACTTCCGATGGCCAATCGGTGGACCACGATGCAAACCAGTGAAGGCGATCCGATGGAAGTGCGCCGGCGTTCGATCTGGGGACTATCAGGGACCGGTCAGGATGGCCAGACCGAACAACGTCGCGCCCGTGCGCGAGTACTCCGGTCGGGCATTCTCACGTCCCTGATCAGCCGATCCGTCGCAGCTCTCGCGCCAGTAGCCCTGGTACCGATCACGCTGGGATACCTGGGGAAGGAGGTGTATGGACTCTGGATGGCCATTGCCTCTCTCACGAGTATGGTGCTGTGGGCGGATTTCGGCCTTGGTAACGGGTTGATGACTGGCCTAGCGAGAAGTCGAGCCCAACGGGACGCAGAAGATGCAAGGAGGCAGATATCGACAACTTACGCGATATTGGGCGTCGGATCGCTAATGCTGATTGCTCTCCTGTGGTGCGTGGCTGGTGTCATACCATGGCACACGCTTCTCAGCATCACTGACCCCCAACTCGAAACAACCGCCCGCCGGACCGCGCTAATCTGTATTTCCGCCTTTGCAATAACCATTCCTCTCTCCATTATCGTCCGTGTTCAATATGCATTCCAACAGGTGTCCGCCAGCAACCTGTGGCAGGCCGCAGGTAGTATGGCATCCGTAGCGCTCGCCTGGATATGTATTAGACTCGGGCTAGATACGACGCTCGTAGTCGCGGCAGCCGTCAGTGGTCCGCCAATTGTAAACATCTTGAACAGCGTCTGGGTCTACTTGGGACCCCTCGCTGAGATAGCGCCCAAGGTACGAAGTGTAAACCGCGCGACGGCGAAAGGCCTTTCCCGTCTGGGTGGACAGTTCTTCGTCATCTCAATCCTCTCATCCGTGGCGATGAACGCCGATAACTTCGTTATTGCGAAGACGCTCGGACTCAGTGCGGTAACCGACCTCGCCGTGCCGGCCAAACTATTCACGGCTCTGGGCCTCGTCGTCACGTTGATCAATCTACCCCTTTGGGCCGCAATCGGAGATGCATTGGCTCGGAGCGATCACGAGTGGGTGCGCTCGGCAACACGACGTATGACTCTTCTTTCTGGCGGCGCCGTCGTGCTCCTTTCCGCCATTTTGCTCGCTTTCGGAAGAAGTATATTCTCGGTGTGGGTTGGCGACAATGTTCGCACTCAGCCTTCCCTGCTCATATTCTTGGCGGTATGGTGGCTCTTGATCGCGACTGCGTCACCGCGGTTCATGGTGCAGAATGCCTCGGGGGAAGTTCGTATCCAAATCGTGGGTTGGATCGCGTTCTTCCTCCTAGTCTTGCCGTTGAAGTGGTTCGCAGCTCAAACACTCGGTATACCAGCTGTCGCGGCGGCGGGGGCGCTATGTTATGCGGCGATTCTCTGGCCAACGGCCGCTGTCGGGTACAATCGGGTCATGCGTGCACGTGAAGTTGGATGTGAACGTCCATGAATTCGGTGACCGAGGGCCAGTGTTCAGCGATTGATGGCTGGCGCGCTCAAGCACTGCTCCCACGTTCTTCCCATACGAGACTAGGTCTGATGGTTCGAAACAATGAAACTTAGTCAGATGATTGAGTCCAAGTACTCATGCGTGCTGGTTGGGGCGTACCAGTTTCCAGCCGGCGATGCATCCTCGAACCGACTCCTTAGCCTCGCTAAGACTTTCCAAGCGGCTGGTTATGAGCCACTAATCTTGAACGATGCGAGGGGGAGCACGCTAGATAATTCTAGGGGTGAGTGCGTAGCCACATATGAAGGTATTGACTATCTTTGCATAGCCCCACGTCGTAATGACCGCATCAGCCGATTGCTTCATCGATTATCCAGACCGGTACGGTCTCGTAGAATCATCGACAGGGCGACTCATGGCGCAGCAGCACCTCCATGGGTCTCGATCGCGTCTGGTCTTTATACCTTAGGTATGCACGTCGCGATCCGCTTCTTTACTGGAACTACCCTGCTTGCGGATGTTGTCGAGCGTCACGACGCTAGGCAGTTCTCCCGGGGACGCCTGGATCCATATTTCATTCGCCACAGATTTACATCGTTCATCTGCGGCGTTTTGGCGACAAAGGTCATCGTAATCTCGTCCACGTTAGAGAAGAAATATGCTCGTCGCAAGTCGACTCTTGTGCTGCCTCCCGCGATCGATGTAACAAAGTTCGGAGTCCACCAGACCGATAGTGGCCCCGACCGCAAGTTGAGAATCCTCTATATGGGAAGACCGTACTCTAAGGATATCTTTGGCCCTATGTTGCGTGGTCTGCTGGAGATTGGCCCAGAAGCCGCCGATTTGATGTCAGTTATTGTTGCCGGAGTGGGGCGGCGTGAGTTGATCGAGTGCGAGGACGTCGGGATCGAGCTTTACAAAAGTATGGCAGGGATCCTGGACGTAATCGGTCTTGTTTCCCATTCTCGCATTCTCGAGATTCTTCAGGACGTTGACTTCACGTTTCTTCTTCGTCCAAACGCTGGGTATGCCCGTTCTGGCTTTCCTTCGAAAGTGCCTGAGAGCCTGGCCGCGGGATGCCCAGTGATAACGAACTTTACGAGCGACCTGGGCGCATATCTCACGGATGGTTCAGACTCGCTGATTAGCACAAGTGTCGGAATTGACGATGTGTCTACCGTCCTACGTCGGGCGCTCTCGCTAAGTCCCGTTGAACTGCAGCGGATGAGTGAAAATGCACGCGCGACAGCGGCTCAGAAACTCGACTACCGTAACTGGGCACAGTCGTTAGCTCTGTTTCTACAGAAATGATCTTGAGTGGAAGCCTGGTGCGCTGCATCCAGGCCCACCGGGGCGTCGGCACCACACCGATTGAGACCACTGTGTTGGTGGACGCTTCCATCTGCCCCAGACTGTGATCACGAGACTCAACTGCGGGAGGGAACTGCAACAGGCTCGCTTGAAAGGCTTCACGTCCGGCATGTTCGGCATTTGCTCTGGATACGTTAGAACTCCAGTACTGGTAGCTGCTTGAGTCTAGTTCAGAATGCAACCGGCGGTGTCGTAGCGTCGCAGCAACGTCCCTGGTCAGCGGGGCCTGATCGGTAGTGGGACGCGGATGGCGCGGCGCATGTTGACGTTGGAGGATCGGGCTGCGATCGCGGCGGTTTTGAAGGCCCGTTCGCTGTTGACGACGATCGCAGCTCACCTGGTCAGGTCGGAATCAGTGATGAGCAGGGGCCGGCGCAACCCGGGCGGCCCGGCCGTCTAGGCCGGTGAGCGCGGACTCGACCGCGAAGGCCAGACGCACCCGGCCGCAGCGGCGCAAGATCGACGGCGATCCGGTCCTTGGGGCGCGGGTGAAGGCGGATCTGCGGCATTCGCGGACGCCCCGGCAGATCGCCAGCTGGTTGCATGTGGAGGAAACCGACGCAACGGTAGGACGGGGTTCTTCCCCGGACGCCGACGGTCGGCTGGTATCGCACGAGGCGATCTACCGGTGGATTTATGCATTGCCCAAGGGTGAACTGGCCAAGCAGGGCATCATGTTGCGGAGCAAACGATCCAGCCGTCGGCGGCGCCGCCCGATCGGGAACCCAGCTGGGACCGGATCGTCGGGATAGTATCCATCGACGACCGTCCCGAACACGTCGACGACCGGAAGGTACCCGGCTGGTGGGAAGGTGACCTGATCGTCGGCAAAGGCGGAAACTCAGCCGCCGCAACACTTGTCGAATGCACCACCCGCTACACCCTGATCCTCGGTTTGCCACAAGGGAAGAAGGCCGACGGCCTGGCCGACGTGTTGATCGACCAGCTTGGATGATAGCATTGGTGACTGATGAAGCCAATTGTCATGCAGCATTTTGCTGGAGCTCCGGGGAGCGGGGGACCTGCTACAGCTCTGCGGAGGATCTTAGACTCTCCCCTAGGGGAGAAGTACAGCTTCCACACCATGCATCAAGCCGGACCCGCAGGGCCGCTGAACTTCAGATTGCTGTCTCGGTGGGTGAGCATGCTGAGAGAAGTCCGTCCGGACATTGTTCACGTTAGGGGTTTGGGTAACGAGGGGTTTCATGGCGCGCTTGCAGCGCGAATGGCTCGGTGCCCCCGCGTACTGGTAAGCATTCATGGAACTGTTCGAGATCTTACAAGTCCGATGACGGCACGCCGTAAGGTTCTTATCAGGGCCGCCGAGCCGGCGACACTAAGAATGGCAACGCATCTCGCGACGGTCTGTCAGTGGTCATCCGGTCGCAGCTACTTGGATAGCGTGCGGCACAAGCTGGTGGGTATTGTTCCGAACGGCGTGACGGTAATTCCGCCAGACCGAGACGCTCGTGAGAAGACGCGTGGAGTACTCGGTCTTCAGCATGATGACGTGGCACTGGTGGTGCTTGGAAGGTTGACCGTTGAGAAAGGTCATCTCGTTCTGGCTGAAGCCCTTCGATTGTTAGGCAGCACGCTCGCTCAAGTCTTCCTGCTCGTTGTCGGAGACGGTCCGGATTCTGATCTTATCCGATCCTCTTATCATGATGTCAAAGACTTGCGTTTCAGCATGTTGAGCAATCAGCCCGAAGTTCAACTGCTATTGAATGCTGCTGACGTGTTCGTCTTTCCGACCCTTCATGAGAATCTCTCTAACGCACTGCTAGAGGGTATGGCGGCGGGGTTGCCAGTTGTTGCTACCAGGGTAGGTGGGAATATTGAAGTGTTGGAACGCGGAGGCGGTGACCTTGTGGTTCCGCATGACCCAGTGAGTCTAGCAGAATCTCTCGCACGAATGATTGCAAATCGAGACATGCGAATGATTGCAGGCTCCGCGGGCAGCCGTGTAGTGAGGGAGAACTTCAGCTTGCACAGTATGCTTTCAGGTTGGGATGCCGTCTATCGTAGGATCCTCGGTGATTGTGCATGAATCATACTGATGTCACCGTGCTCGGCTTCACGCTGCCCGAGATGGAAATGGAACCTATCCTTCGATGGGATCCGGCAATGCCCGCCCAGACACACGCATTTGCTTGGGCCGTGGTGTGTGCTCTTCAGAATGCTGGATTAACGGTCGGCCTTTTGTCCTCCGAACCAGTGTCCAACTTTCCGCAGATGCCTCGCCTCTTTTACGCTGGCCACGACTTCAAGGCTGGCAATGTCGAAGGGCGCACACTGACTTTCGTAAACTTATTGGCAATCAAGCATGTTACAAGATTCATTTCCTGTCTGATCTCTGGTACGAGGCTATTAAGAAGCATCCGACCAGGCGTGCTTTTGATACATGGAGTTCACAGCCCATTTCTTTGGTACGGAGTTATAGCCAGACGACTAGGTTTGCGAACTGCGGTTATAATCACGGATCCGCCAGGTGTTTTCCTACCGGCCGACGGCATGGTTACCCGTCTTCTGAAGGCTGTTGATGCAAGACTGGTGAGGGCGGCTCTCGCTCGGGTGGATGGAGTCGTCGTGTTGACAAGGCAGTTGGCTCTCGATTATGCCGAGGGGCGACCGTTCTTAGTCATGGAAGGCATCTACAGCGAGCCTATCGACGAATCGGCTGTTCACGCTGCACCTAACGCAGATTTGTCTATCGTGTATGCAGGAGGTTTGAGTTCTTCGTCCGGCGTTGACCGTCTAGTCCTAGCAGTCGAGGCGCTCGCCAATTCCTCTGTGAAGCTAACGATTTACGGGAGAGGTGAACTCGCTGGCTGGATCGACCGGCGTTCCAAACTGGACGGACGCATCGAGCCAGTCAAGTATACGTCCCGGAAGGATGTAATGCGGGCCTGCCGTGCGGCTGATCTATTGGTTCAGCCAAGACCGGTGGATCAACTTGTAGGTGCCTACTCGTTCCCGTCCAAGCTGTTGGAGTACATTGGTTCCGGCACGCCAGTGCTCAGTACTCGTCTGAAAGGAATACCCGCTGATTATGAACCTTATCTCTATTGGACTGAGGATGATACGGTAGACGGTATTTGTAACGGTATTCTCGGTGTTCTTGCGGACCCGACGGAACATCGGCGCCAGAAGGCACTACGAGCGTCAGACTTCGTTCGCAGTTCTCGCACAAGTGCAGTTCAGGGAATAAGACTGCGTGATTTCCTTGGATCGCTATAGGCGTTCTTGGCGCCGCTCTTACTTGCCGCATCTTCGTCGAAAGTTGCGGCGTCGCTGAGATATCCTACCCGGGAAAATATTCCTAAGACTACCCAGGCCGCTGGGGATAGTTCCCAATGTCCGGATAGATAGATTGGCAGCCACGCCACAATGAGCGAGCCGAGGAGCAAGGGCCTCCTGTTAGGGCTCAAGGACCGGGTGCCGGTAATTAGCGTGGTGAACAGTATTCCTGCGAACAAGGAAAGTCCAAGTATCCCCATGCCTGTGCCAACTTCCAATACCACATTGTGAGCGCCGATCCCGCTGGGATCGACAGCAAGAAAGCCACCAGCTCCTACACCAGTGAACGGATGCTGCCAGAACACATCGCGCGCGATCGGCCACACCGTGAGGCGGCCGGCCAGATCGCCCGTCGAGCGTGCCAAACGATTGTCGACGGTAACTAGGACGAAATCCATCCAACCGGCGGGTATTGCGACGATCGTTAACACAACCAAGGTATAGATCCAACGCAAGCCCGAGGCGCGTGCTCGCGGATAAAGCCTGATCAGGATAAGCCACAACCCTAGTGCTCCCCCGGCTATGAGCGCGCCGCGGGACCCTGACAGTTGCACACCGAGAAGTAGGAATGCCGCCACCAGAAGCAAGACGGAGCGCGCTTTTCGCCACTGCCAAAGGAATACAACAATCACGAGCCCTGTGATCAGCGAATAAGCAAGATAATTGAAATTCAAACCAGTGATTCCATACCTGGCGTCCGCTAGTTCCGGAACAAAGTGCGTGGAGCCATTCTCCTTAAAGATAAGATACATGCCGTAAACGCAGCCTAGCAGGTACCCTGCGCTGATAATACCTAGATCTCGCTGGGTCCGAGCGACGGCTCGTACGCTGAGAAAGATGGCCACGACGGCGAGCTGGTTCTTGGCTGACAGGGCGGTGACATCTTCGTTCAGGGCCCACGTGGTTGATAAGGTGGCTAACGTAGCCATCATGATAGCCAGAACGTCAGAAGCGGAAACTCTCCAGGCCAAAAGCCTGGTCACCAGGACAAGCAGGCAGACTACTGCGCCGGCACGCAATGCAAAAGTTGGAGCCGTTGGTGTGGTCGCGGCCACAGCGGCAAGCAGCCACGAGCGCCAATTACCCACTGCGGCTGCCGAATGCGGCTGCTTGTCGCTCTGAGCGGGCCGATGGAGCATTTTTGCATCGGTGGCATGTCATAGGAGTCGCTGGGTTCTTGGACCGATGGCGACCCGAAGCGCGGTTATGAGCTCCCTCCTGGGCCCACCGCATGCCGGCAACTTCCGAGACCACACTGTCGTTCACTTGATCCGGTCGGGCAAGATTCGGATCCTCCTTTGCGTGCCCCATACGTCTCCCTTCTGGAGTAGAACGGCACCGGATCATGGAGTGCTTTATGGCCCGGCGGGCTGCGGCTTGAACGGCGATACGCCACCGCGGCGTAGTGTCGCCATTGATTATGCCCTAGTTCGGCCGCAGGTCCAGCTTTCGCCGTTTGAGCCGGTGAAGGTCCCAAGGCTCACGCGTGGTGCTGGACGATCCGAGCCGACTCGGCCGGGCGTTGACTCCGCGGCCGTTAAGGCGGCCGAGTGCGAGCCTCATGATGCTGGACGGACCTGTGCGGCGGATCGCCGAAGGTCAGCAGCTCAGCGCTTGGATGCTCGGTATCCGGCGGCGACGGCGTCTCGGTGGCAAAGCACTGGGCTGTGTGTTGGTCCTGTCGTAGTACTCTCCGCCGGGCGTGTGATAGATCATGCTGTCGGCATTGCCCTTGCTCGAGTTGAGAGTGGGACACTCGCCCCCGGCCGGTCCAGCGGAACCGGCGTCCGAAGCCCGGTTCTCCACCACGACGGCCACCTGTTCGGGGACGGACGGTGCGGAGACGTCCGCGGCAGCCTTACGAACGCTGATGGTCTCGACAACCCGAATCGTTGTCGGAACCTGGACGGTCTTTTGAATTCGGACCGTTGTCCGAACCTGGACGATCGTCGGCACCCGCACAGTTATCGTTACTGGTGAACGCTTATCGGCGTGGACGGGCTACGTGATCAGAACCATCTTCTCGACTCGGACGGTCTTGACCGCGTTGATGGTGTCCGTCCCGCTTACCTTCGCTGCCGCCATAGGCGGAGTTCCGGTGACGGGCCGGATGCCCAGGCTTCATGGTTGCACTGGCCGAGCAGATAAGCGGCGCGCGGTTCGATCGCCGGTCGGATCTCGATCTGGGACGACTTCGAGTCCACCGATGACGAACTCGATGAGCTTCTCGACGAGCCGACGTGGAGTTACTGCTGGACACCCAAGTAGTGGTCTGGGAACTGGAAGGATCACGAACCATTTCGTCGGCCGCGTGAGAGGCCATCGAGCAGGCTACCGACTTGCTGTTCAGCGTCGTGTCGATCGCGGAGATCGGCGTGAAGGCAGCGATCGGCAAGCTTTCGGTTCCATGCGACCTGCGTAAATACGTGCTGCACAGCGGCGTTCAGGTCCTGCACCTCGATGCCGATCATGGGCGTCGCGGTGGCGGACTTGCCAATACATCATCGTGACCCGTTCGACCGCCTGCTCGTGGCACTGGCCCGTTCGGAGCACCTGGCGATAGTGACGGCCGACCGGGTATCGCTGCCTACGACGTGCCGCTCGTCGACGCGGCTTGAGCGCCGCGAGGTCAACCTTGGATCTCACACTCGAGCTCGTCACCGCGCCCGTCTTGGACGCTAGTCGCGCCGATGTCCTGGCCACCGCCGACTACAAGCTGGCTCCGGTCCGGCGATGGAAACGCTCACCCACGTTCGTCGTACGCCACTCTGCAGGACGGGCTCATTTCTTGGCGGCGTAGTGAGCACCGATCGACGCGGCGGACAACGCAGTGGAATACACCGCGACATTGTCGATGCTGCCGGCGAAGTACTGACTGGCTGGGAGGCTGGGCCAGCCGGCGAGGTTGTCGCCACCCACCCGCCACAGGCCCGCGTAGCCCTCGGCCGTGGTGGTTGCGGCATCGGCTGCCACGTGGGCGCCATCCACGTACAGCTTCATGCCGGCAGTCGACGGGGTTGCGGCGACGTAGTGCCAGCTGCCGTTGTTGTAGGACCCCGGCGATGTGATGGTCTTGGCGGCGGTCGGGTAGACGCCGAAGACCAGGGTTCCAGTGTTCGTCATGTAGATGTGCTTGTCGTACGAACTGGACAATCCGGTTTGCGCATTGCCGTATCCCACGATCTTGCCGCCCCGGGTCGTCGAGGTCTTGAACCACGATTCCACAGTGAGTGTGTTGGAGCCGGCGGCAGTGGTGGCCGCGGTGGGACTTACCAGCTGGGTGGTGCCGTTGAAGGTGGCGGCCCGGCCGGCATCACAGGGTGCGGTGGTGTCCGATGAGCGGGTGGTCCGGTAGGTTCCGGCCGGCCGTTGCCGGAGGAGTCGGCGGCGGAGGTACCGGTGGTCTCGTCGAACTTCCAGACCAGGTACGGGGAGCCGGCCATGGTGGCATTGGTGCAGCTGTAGTAGGTCGCAGCAGCGAGGCTGTTGCCGGTATTGGGGGCGGATGCTGTGTAGGCGGCCCAGCTCGGAGCCCCTCCGATGGCCAGGGTGGCGACCAGCGCGGTGAGCAAGGCTCCAACCGCAGAGCGCCGGAGGTTCGACCGGCCGCTCCCGACCAACTCCGGAACGGACGGGCTCGTCAGCAGCTCGGAGGCGTCATCCGGAATCTGCACCGAAGGGCCGTTGTCGAGCGGGTGATCATCGTCAGTGCCGTCCTGGGAGGAGTCCTGGTCGGGGGATCATGTCCGCGATGTATACAGTTGACGTATGCGGCGCACCCAGATCTACTTGACGAACGAACAGGATCAGCGCCTGTCCGCGCTGGCATCCGAACGATCGTCCTCCAAGGCAGAGGTCATTCGCGGGATACTCGACGCGGCTCTGGACACCGGGGATGCCGATGCAGATGCCAGGGCTGCGATCTTGGCATCCGCTGGGATCTGTGTCGACTACCCGGATTGGCCGGCGTGGCTGGATCGGGTCCGTAGCGGTCGCGGAGCGGATGCGCGACTCACTGGGCTCGGTTTGTGACGACAGATCCGGCAGCGACAGTATTCGACAGCACGATCCTGATCGCTCACCTGCGTGGTGACAACCGGGCGACCGAGCGTCTGCTGTCGGTTCCCACTACCGATCGGTTGGTCAGCGTGCTCACCAAGGTCGAGATCGAAGGCGGCATGAGGTCTTCCGAACGTGGGGACGTCGCCCGATTGTTCGGCGCGGTCCGCCTGTTACCGGTCGGTGACGCAATCGCATCACAGGCCGGCGCGTTCCTGCGAACTTTCCGGCGATCGCATCACGGCATCGACACCGTCGACTACGTCATTGCCGCCACCGCAACGGTGATGGACGCGGAGTTGGCGACCTTCAACGTCAAGCACTTTCCCATGTTCCGAGGGCTCAAGGCTCCGTTCTGATCCAGTCCGGTCCGCTGTCGGCCCTGCCTCCGCCAGCGCGGTTCCGGCCCCGGTAGCCGTGTTCACTCGACAAGGGAATGACGACTGCTCGTGTGCCCCGCACCGTCTGCCATTCCCAACATCCCGCGGATCTCACGGACGGCCACCCGCCCCGCCCTGTTCGCCCCGATCGTCGAGGCGCTGGGACCATAACCGATCAGATGCACCCGCGGATCCGCCACCGTCCGAGTGCCGTCCATCGCGATCCCGCCGCCCGGCCCGCGCAGCCGAAGCGGCGCCAGATGGCCGAGCGCGGCGCGGAAACCGGTGCACCACAGCAGCACGTCGGCATCGAATCGCTGTTCGTCCGTCCAGCTGACTCCCCCGGCGTCGATCGCAGCGAAAATCGGAAACCGTTGCAGCACGCCGGAATCCCGCGCGGCACGGATTGCCGGCGTCAACGGCAGGCCGGTGATCGAGACCACGGACCCCGGCGGCAATCCGCGCCGCACGCGTTCCTCCACCACGGCCACCGCAGCCCGACCCAACTCGGAATTGAACTCTCGCTCGATCCAGACCGGTGGTCGTCTGGTGACCCATAGATGTGCGGCAGCCACCGGCGCGAACTCCATCAGCAACTGCACCGCCGAGATGCCGCCGCCGATCACCACCACGCGCATGCCGGCCAACGCACCGGCCCCCGGGTAGTCCCTGGCGTGCCACTGCCGCCCGGCGAACAACTCCCGGCCGGGGTAGAACGGCCAGAACGGCCGGTTCCAGGTGCCGGTCGCGTTGATCAGCGCCCGAGCGAAGTATTCCTCGCCTGAGGCACTGACCGCCCGCAGCCCACGGCCGGCGGATTCCACCCTGCGAACGGTCACCGGGCGCTGCACCCGCAGCGAGTTCCGCTGCTCGTAGTCGGCGAAGTAGGCCGGGATCGCCACCCTGGCCGGCGTCGCGGCCGGGATCTCGGGGACCACAGATCCCGGCAGCTCCCGGATCCCGTTGACCGTCGCCATGGTGAGCGACTCCCACCGATGACGCCACGCACCACCAGGTCCACCCTCGGCGTCCACCACCAGATGGTCGGTGCCGGTTCGCGCCAGATGATGGGCAGCGGACAACCCGGCCTGCCCTGCCCCGATCACCAGGACGTCCGTCCGACGCACGGGGCCAAGGTTACGGGCGCGACCAGTAGGGTTTGTGCTTGACGGTGCCCTGCCACCAAGTGATGGGAACAGGTGCGGCGAGACCTCGCGTTGCTCGGCGTCGCGGCGTGTGCGTTGATCTACTGGGGCAACTCCTGGACCTATCGGTCAAGGCGTCGAACGAGCTCCCGCTCGACCGAGTCAGTAGCCGGTCGCTGCCAGCAGCACCCGGCAAGCTTGGTGCATTCGGAGCGCCGATAGCGCAGTCACCTGGCGACGAAACATGTCCTTGCGCAGGGTGTGCAGGTTGTCGAAGTTGGCGACGCATGCACT
>JAABUS010003943.1_pt1 | contig 22649 bp, 17 predicted proteins | sample 5560161 | NCBI WGS metagenome assembly JAABUS01 (sample SAMN10711885, study PRJNA513376) | rock metagenome | isolation source: Antarctica rocks | place: Antarctica: Victoria Land, Trio Nunatak nord | collected 2016-01-04
CAATGAAATTAGTTACTCATTGAAGTCATTGATTGACATCGAAGCTGCTGACTATTCGTTCATTGATGAAGTGATCGCGCAGATTGTTTGTGATCAGTTGCAAATCGAGTTTCTGACTTTGATCAAAACGAAGTCAATTCGAGAATTTGACGATCATTATGCTAAGAAATTCATTACTCATGCCATCTATTCGAACCTGACTGTTCAAGATCATACGATTGACACTGCTTCTATGTTGATCACTCGATTAAATCAACATCAAATAATTTTCGAAAAAACATGAATGAATAAAACCGGCCTAGTAATTGATATGCAAATTGATTCTCTTCGATTTTCGAATTTCAACTCTACTAGTCAGAAATCGATTGCTCTACCTTCTTCTCGTCAGTTCAATGAGAAGTCAGTTAAACTAATCGAACAGTCAAAATCGCGCGACGCAGTTTCGCCTAGCGTCAACCCTAAATCGACGTCAGGTTCAATGAACATAGCAATGATAGAGGCAGCGACATATAGAATGTTAGTCAAACGATCAGACGTCAAGATCTTTGCTCTTATTGTCTTGAAAATTGATCGACTCATAACTACAGCTGAGAATAAGCTCGAAGAAGTGAATCTACATGAGCTTTCACACGTCGAGACTCTCGAGCAAGTCAAGATCAAGCTTTTCTCTGAATATCACGACTATCTAGATGTCTTCGATCGAGCAATGATTGACCAGCTATCATTGCATCGTTTCTACGATCACAAAATTGAGTTGATCGATGAAGAAACGTTCTCGCGAAGTAGACTATATCAGATGTTCGATCACAAGCTTCAGAAGATAAAGAAGTATCTGATCGAACATCTGAACAAAGGATTCATTTTCTTCAGCTTCGCATCATACGTCTCGCTCATCTTGTTCGCTGAAAAGAAAGACGAAAGTCTGCGTTTCTGCGTCGATTACAGAAAGCTCAATGCTTTGATCAAACGAAATCGCTATTCTTTGCCATTGATAGACGAGACTCTCGCTCGTATACAAGAAAGCAAGTATCTGACTCGATTGAACATCATTGTCGCGTTCAACAAGCTATGCATGCATTCAGATAGCGAAGATTTGACTATCTTCATTATCTTCTTCGACTCATACAAATATCATGTAATGCTCTTCGAATTAATCAACGAATCGATGTTTTATCAACACTATATGAACGACGTGTTGTTTGAATATCTACATCAGTTTTGCCAGATCTATCTAGATGACATTATCATTTACAGCAAGATCTTGAAGAAACACAAGCGACATGTACGATTGATTCTGAATAGACTACGAGAAGCTGATCTACAGATAGACATTGATAAATGCGAGTTTCATGTTCAGAAAACCATCTTTTTAGAACTTTTGATGTCAATCGAGAAACTTAAGATGAATTCACGAAAGATGCAAGCAGTCGTTGATTGATCTACACTCAATAATCTCACTCAGATGCAGTTCTTCATTGACTTCTGCAATTTCTATCGACGCTTCATCAAGAACTTTTCGAAGATTGTTCGTTCAATGATTCAACTTACTCAAAAAAAGATCATATTTGAATGAAACGAAGTCTGTCAAACTGCATTCGATCACATGAAAAGACGTATGACTGAGACTTCTATACTTCGTCACTTTGATCAGACTTGCGATTTCATTCTTGAAATTGACTCATTCGACTACGTCAACGATGAAGTTCTGTCTCAATATGATGACGAAGATGTTTTACATTCGATTGTCTTCTATAGCAAGAACATGTCTTCTGCTGAATGCAACTACGAGATATACGATAAGAAACTGCTGATCATAATTCGAGCTTTTGAACACTGACGACTCGAACTGAAGCTAACTGACATTTCTATCAAGATGTTCATCGATCATCAAGCGCTCACCTCATTGATGAAAGATAAAGAGCTGAGCAGACGTCAGATGCGCTGAGTTCAGAAGCTAGCTGACTTCAACTTCAAGATAATGTATCGATCTGACAAACAGAACATTAAGATCGATGCATTAATTCGTCAAGCTGACTTCGTGCCTAGAGATCTCGACGATAAACGCGTTCGATATCAAAGAACTACTATTCTGACATTGAATCGAATGAAGATCGCTGATCTAGAGAAGAATAACGATCAATCAATCTATAAACAGATTCTTGAAACTAATGAAATCGACGAGAATTGTACGCTACTTCGTGAAGCAATAGCAAGAGACGAGACACAATATGAAGATATCAAATTGAAGAATTGTCGAATTCAGAATAAAATCTTGTATCATGATAGTCAGCTATGAGTCTCGTTCAACGAGCTTCTACAAATGAATCTGATTCGTGAGGTACATGATCAATCGTCGATTGACCATTCTGAAATTCTTAGAACAGTGAAGATCATAAAGCGAAATTACTATTGATCTTCTATGCGGAAAACGATAGATCGATATATTCGAAACTGCTACGTATGTCAACGTTCAAAGACATCAAGAGATAAATCAAACGACTTGCTTCAACCTCTATCTATATCTGAACAGCGATGACAAGACATAGCAATGAACTTCATTATCGATCTATTTGATTCGTACGATTACAACGCTATTCTGACTGTCATCTGCAGATTGTCAAAAGAAAGGCATTATATCTCTTGCATCATTGATGATGAAGATATCACAGCTGAAAAGACAGCTGAAATGCTGATTCAATGAGTATATTGAACTCATGATTTATCAAGCTTCATAGTATCTGATCGAGATTCGCAATTCATCTCTATACTATGAAAGTTCCTTTGCAAACGGCTGAGCATTTCTCTTCGATTGTTCATCGTCTATCATCTTCAGATCGATGATCAAAGCGAATGAGTCAATCAGAACGTCAAGCGATATCTTTGATTCTTCTGTTCGTATATGCAGAACGACTGATCTAAGTGACTATTTATGATCGAGTTTGTCGACAATAACGTCTTGTCATCAGTCATCTTCTTGACTCTCTTCTTCATGAACAAGAGCTTTCATTCTCGTATGAGCTTCGACTCTGACATCATCGAGTATGAAAGCATTCGCGAACGCTTGCAGATCAATCGAGTCAAGATTATATCTGAACAAATGAACAAGACTTTGATCTTCGCTCGTGAAGCTCTGATCAAAACACGGAAACAAATGATGAATCAAGCTAATAAGCATAGAAAGAAGATCAATTACAAGATCGAATCAAAGATGTTTCTGAACAAACGAAACATCGTTACAGCGAGATCTTTCAAAAAATTGAATGACAAGATGCTCGACTCATTTCAGATCACTGAGTCTGTTGACTCATTCTATAAGTTGAAACTATCAGAGACTATGCATATACATGACGTATTTCATTCAGAGCTTCTTCGTTCTGCCGTCGATGATTCTCTGTCTGATCAAAAGAATGAATCTTCGAAGTCAATAGTGATAAACGATGAAGACGAATGAAAAATCGATGATATACTGAACTTTCGACGCTATAGAAGACGACTTCAATATCGAGTCAAATGAAAGAGCTATGACAACGATCTCAACTGATATAACGCTGACGACGACGAATTTATGAACGCTCAAGAGATGATTGACGACTTTCATATCAAATATTCAAGAAAAGCGCACTAAGAAACAACATTCATGCGAACATGAATAGTCAAGAAAGAAAAGTAATGTTACGATTCTAGTCTTCGTCTATTCTTCGCCTAGTCTTCGCCTGATTTCATTCTAATCGAGCCTAGCGAGAATCTGATCTAGAGATGATATCATTGAAACTCTGCATCATATGTGTAAGACGTCAACTCAATCGAGTCTAGCACAGAGCTGAGAAACACACATATAAGAATCGAGTTCTTTTCTGTAGATACTTTTCTTTCTTAGCATTTATCTATTAGTTAAATGACATCTCTATGACTCGCTCTAGGTCGATCTCTAACAAAAGAAGCATTGATCAGAAATGACTTCTCAAAATAGTTTTCTTTCAATAGAACTTTGATTTGACTGCACAAAGATATGATTTCTACTTCTTTAATGACTTTAGAAGAGATAGCTAGTTTTTTGAATCAAAATCGAACTCAAAGTTCAATGTAAATCAATCAAACTCGTCATCTTCTAATGCATTGACTCTCATTCAATCAAAGCACTCTCTAGAAGTATGATCTGATTTGTAACAGATGAAATAAATTTCAGCTTGTAAATTAATGTTTTTGACGTTAGTTAAAATCACGTCACACAACTTTGAATGATCAACGAGTATAATGACTTCGATCTTTCTATAGAGATTCAATGAATCTCATTTCTCAGCAAAAATGACTTGCTTTCTGACTTTGATCAAGAATTTCTTTTCTTTGATGTTATTCATGACTCAATGCTCATTTTTCAAATGAATCAGATAACTATGAATTTCATTGAAAGATTTTGACTGAATCAGTTGACTACTTCAAGCTGCATGAAGATGATAGATTATCTTGTCTTGTAAATCAATGATCAATTGCTTTTCATGATACTTTAAATAAAAGAACAGACGTTGAAATATTGAATAGAAGTTGCTGAATTTGCTCTTTTCTTGAATGAGATTAGCATATTTTCTTCGAAAGTTTGTCTCTTTGTCAGAATCATTGTAAAGCTGAGCAAGTTCATTTAGTAGATCATCAATCGTTGAATAAAAGTTCAATGAATCTTGCTGACGTCTGACTAGAGTGATTTTAACTATGTTTTTGCTGATTCAAGAATGAATGTAGACTAGTATAGTTCTGTCATTGTTGAAATAATCGACGTTGATTTCTAGCTTGTCGCGAATCTTTTCTTGTCAATCATTTCAGATAGATTCTTTTTCATCAGTAAACAGAGATGAATTCAAAAGCTTTTGAAATCGCTTGAATGAATTGAACATGATAAAAGAAGTAAAAGTATCTTCTTTAGTCAATTGCAGTCGATGTTGTAGTTTCATCAGCTGATCTTGAAGTTTTTTAAGATTTAAATTTAATTGTTCTTTTGCTTGATCAATTTTCTCGAAATGAGTCTTTCATATCTGTTCACTGAGTATTTTATCAAATAGCTCATAAGCTTCTACATCTAGATCTCGTTGAGTTTGAAGATTGTTTAAATCTTCTAGAAAAACTTCTGAGTCTTGTTCAACTCAATGTTGTAGCTGCTCTACATTTTTGATATTTCAGAGAGTAAAGACTTTCAAAGATTCATCAAGTGTTTGAGAGTGAGGCATGAATTAATGATGTTTTCATACAAAGTCAGTTCTAAGAAATTTTAATAAACGAGAAGATAACTCAAGATAAATGACTGAATCAAGACTTTGATTACTCTTGAAAAGATCAAGTTGAGTATTCACAAATGATTGAATCATGATGAAGATTTTGATGATCAAGCAAATGATGATGCTTGATAGTAGATAGTGAGATTGTTTGTTAAAGTGTTTAGTCTTCAAAGAAGAATGTTGCTGATTTGAAAGAGTTTTTTTGTGATTCTCAAGCAATCAACGAAGATTTTTTATCGTTGATTCTATTAATCGATTTGAACTGATGCTACTGACTGAGCAATAAATTCTTTAGCAATCATATAATCATATGTTCTCGTTGATTCTATTGATTTCTTGATGTTGTTCTGTCTTTCGATGTCATTGATCATCAGATACACAAATTTCTTTATACTCATTTTGTTGTCAATCAAGTGAATTTGAATGAATATAAAGATCAGTATCGTGTGATTAACGAATTCTTAAAGTAATGTTGAGATCATGTCTAGAAACTAATCAGAGTGCATACATGACTAGAATGTTTAATCTATAAAGATAGTTATAATTAAGACTTTAAGAATACAGAAGAAAGAAAATATAAAAGACAAGAAAAACATGCTCTATATAGTAGTTACTCAGATCAACGCTAGTCTTAAAGAAGACGTGTTGAAACACAAGAAAGATGTTGATTTAAAAAATGTTTGTGACACAAAGAAATGTGTTTACTATAGAAATCTGTTGATCATTCGTAACACAAAGAAGTGTATTTGCCTAGAAGATAAACAGAAGCTGATTAGAAGATGTTAGAAAAGAAAAAAGATGCTGAGTCATATCTGAGTCAAGTTTGAGTCAGATCTAGATCAGATTTCGACTAGATCATTGACTAGCTTTAATTAACTCTGACGCATTCGTAACAGATCATCAAAGAAGCTGAATGATAAAATGCTAAAATCTTTCAGAATTCTGACTGAGATTGAACATGCATATTGACTGAAACTGTCATTGATAATGAAGATTCATTCAAAGTTCATTTTGAATTTACTATGATTAAATTCAAAAGACTTTCTGAAAGAACAATAAAATGAGTCGTTTGATTTTATAATAATAAATGATGAAGATGAATGAGAAGTGAAGAACATATTGAACTTTAGATATTATAAAAGGTAATTGCAATATTGTGTCAATTGAAAAAATTATGACGTTGATTTACATTGATACAATGTTAATGAAAATGAGTTTAAAGACTGCTTGAAGATTGTAAATGATTTTCATCAAAAGTATTTAAACAAGTCAAGTTAAAAATCAACTTAACAAGAATTAATCAATTGAATTGCAGCAATGAGAACATTGTTAAATGAAGAAGAAAGATAATGTTACAAGTATGTATTTCTGTTACTTTTGATTAGTTTGATTAGTCTAACATAAACTAGTATAAAGCTGTGAGTATGTCAGAATCGTGTTTAAATGATACAATCAATGAAGATCAGAATTGATAGTGCTTGATCTTTAGAAATAACTATAACTGAATATTAAGAATACAGAAGAAGATTGATACAAAAGCTTCTATTTATGTAATGTTCAGAGACTGTGTTAAACTTGAAAGAAATGTGTTTGTGACATGAAAAGAAGATGATGTAGATGAACAAGATGTTGATGAAAGAAAAGAATGTTAAGAAAGAAAAAAAGTGTTAAGTCATATCTGAGTCAAATCTGAGTCAAATCTAGGTCAGATCTTGACTAAATCATTGATTAGTTTTTGTTACAAAGTGTGTTGACGTTGAATAAAGTTTAGTCAATAGACTCTAGAGATTTCGATATGTGAACAAGAAACAATGATGTTTCAAATTGAAATATGCTGAAACATTTCATTTATTTGAGCTTTAGCAAATCAACTACTTCGTTTCTTTGTTTGCTTTACTATAGATACAGCTTGAAACTATCTTCTTTCTTCTGTATTCTTAGTTTTCTAGTTAGAGCTATCTCTATTGATCAAACATTCTACTCAGTTATGCATTATCTCGCTGCAGTATGATTAGATTTTAGACATGATCTCAACAGTTTTAATCAGTCTTGATACACTCGTAATATTATCTTCTTCTTTAAAAATTCATGTTCATATAAATGTAGTTCAATTGCTCACTTCTGTTGATAGTTATTTTAATATTTAGCGTGATTTGCTTGAATATAACTTATGAAATTCATTCAAAACTTTCTCTGAGTCATTGAATTTCTCTTTATCAACATAGTATCATTCATCATCTTTATCTAGATCTTTTCATTTGACTTTGTACTGTATTCAATCTTAATAGCGTCTGAAGTTCAATATATCATTTATTTTTCAATGTTCATCATCTTTAATAATGATTGATCTGAGTGATTCTGAATGTTGTTCTGATAAAAAAATTTCTGAATACAATCATAGTAACTTTGAGCTGAACATTGAATGCAGATGCTTCATGCTGACTGATAAATGAAGATGATAGATGATACTTACTTTAGCAGTGATTTGATAAAGATCTAGCTGTTTATTTTTTAAATCTTTGCAGAGTCTTATTGTTAAAGATCTGTTTAAAGCAAGTCAGATAGAAATGTCATTTAACTAGAAGATAAATGCTAAGAAAGAAAGATAGTTACAGAAAAGAAGTTGACTACATATGTGTGTTTCTCAGTCAACGCTAGACTCAATAGAAACTAGTCAAAATGATGAAGCGAGAATAAATCTGACAAGACTAGAAGATTGAGTCTGACAAGACTAGAATCATGACATTATTTTCTCTATTTAACAATTCATGTTTGCATGAATGTATTTTCTGTTCAACTCAATTAATTGCTCAATCATAATTTCACAGACTTAAGTCTGTTAAATCATGATTGATTGAATTGTTAATTAACGCGATTTGTTCAAGTATTAAATATGAAAATCATCAATGATCTTCTGAGCATTCATAAATTCATCGTCATCAATGTTATATCAATTGAGATCATTGTCATAGTCATTTCATTTGACTCTATACTAAAGTCATCTTTAATATCGACGAAAATTCAATATATCATTGATTTCTCACTCATCTTCATCGTTTATTACTATTGAATCTGAAAGTTCATTCTTTTGATCAGACAAAAGATCATCGACGACAGAGCGAAGCAGATCAGAATAAAATACATCATGAACATACATAAATTCTGATGATTTCAGTTTATATGAAGAGTTGACAAGATTTAGATTAATGAAAAAATCGAGCATTTTATCATTTAGCTTCTTGAAAAATCTCGCTGTAATGATGTTTCTTTCATTCAGAAACATCTTTGATTCAACGTTATAATTAACTTTTTTTCTATGCTTATTGACTTGTTTCATCATTTGTTTTCATGTTTTGACTAGCGACTTGCAAGCAAACTTCAGTGTTTTGTTCATATGTTCAGATATATTCTAGACTTTAGTCATCTGCAAGCGTTCATGAGAACTTTCATATTTGATGACATCAAATTCAAAGCTCATACGAGAATGAAAGTCTTTGTTTAGAAAGAAAGAAATCGAGAAGATGATTGAGAACAGAGCATTATTGTTAATGAACTCGATCATGAATAGTAACTTAGCTCAGTTATTCTGCATGTACAAACAGAAGAATCAAAGATATTTTTCAATGTTCTGATTGACTCATTCACTTTGATCATTGATCTGAAAATGATAAACTGTAAAGAGTTGCAAATTAATGTTTAGTCTTTTGCAAAGTGACTTTCATAGAATGAAGATAAACTGAAGATCTCAGTTTGAAACAATAAAATCAAATAAATCATGTATTTGATATATTCATTGAAGCATTAGCTCAGCTGTTTTTTCTGCTGTGATTTTCTCGTCATCAATGAAGCAAGAAATATAATGTCATTTCTTTGTCAGTTTACATATTACTGTTAATATGAAGTTTTTGTCTTTCAAAAAAGATAAGTCAATGATGAAATTCATGACTATGTTCTTTCATTGCTGTTCAAATATGAGTAAAGAATGTAGTAATTCATTGAATTTATCTTGAAAAGTCTTTGATTGCTGACAAATGTAGCAGTTTTGAATATATCGATTTATTGTCTTTTGCATTGAAGATCAATAGTAGTATCTTCTTATAATCTTCATCATTCTGAGAATTTCAAAATGATCAATAAAAGATTGATCATGAACTTTTCGAATTAACTTTATTTGAAGATGCTCATTGAAGAGAACTCATAGAAGATCATCTTGATATAGTATTTCATTCTGAACTCAACAATTTCTTAATTTAGTATCTTTGTATTGAGCTTCATTTTTTAATACAACTTCATGAAGTAAAATATAATTCTCATTGATTTTGTTAACTTCTAGAATCAATTGATAAATTAATTCATCATTCTCTTTCTCTTTTAAATCAATGATTTTCATTCAATTTAATGTAAGAATTGTAGTTCACTGATAGTGACATCATTCATTCTTGAAGCTTCTAGAAACTGAATTGACTTAATGAGTCAATGCATTGACTTTGATGTTTTATTTATCTGAGCGATACATGATTTTGAAGTTGAAGTTAACGAGCTTTTGTATTCAGCGCATTTAACGTCTACTTAGCTCTTTATCTTTCATTAATGATGTTAAAGCTTGATGATCAGTGAACATCTTAATGAATAGCTCAGTCAATTTCAGCTCAGATCATCAATGCTTGAAAACATGAATGATTGTTAGTAGTTTCTTGTCATAAATCTTGTAATTGCACTCAATGAAACTCAGATTCTTGCTGTAGTAGATCATTGAATACAATATTTCTTTGTCATCATACTGAGAAAGTATGTCATCATTGATGTAGTTGAATGAGTTTATTTCAAGAATAGTCTCTTTATTCTGATCAAAATGACGAAGAATAAAGACTTCAGTCATTTGTTTCTTCATATGATCAAAGATCATTTAACAAGCTTGATTTCATTCAAATATCATCTTTTTTTGAGTTAGTTGAATCAGAGAATGAACAATCTTTGAAAAGTTCTTTATAAAACGTTGATAGAAATTGCAGAAGTTGACGAAGAACTGCATTTAAGTGAAATTTGTAAAAGTAAATCATTTAACTACTGCTTGTACTTTTCTGAGATTCATCTTTAGTTCTTCAATGAATAGTAATAGTTTCAGAAAGAAGATCTTTTGAACATGAAACTTGCATTTGTTTATATTCATCTGAAGATCAGTCTCTTGTAGTTTATGTAAAACTAATCATATGTATCACTTATGTTTCTTCAATGTTTTGCTGTAAATGATAATGTCATCTAGATAAATCTGACAAAACTGATGAAGATAATCAAATAGCACGTTGTTCATATAATGTTGATAGAAAGTTGAGTCGTTGATTCATTTGAAAGACATCACATGATATTTGTAGAAATCAAAAAAGATGATAAAGATAGTCAAATCTTCGCTATTTGAGTGCATGCATAGCTTGTTGAACGTGACAATGATGTTCAATCAAGTCAGATACTTGCTTTCTTGTATACAAGCAAAAGTCTCATTTATTAATGACAAAGAATAGTGATCTTGTTTAATCAAATCATTAAGCTTTTTGTAATTGACGCAGAAACGCAAGCTATCATCTTTCTTTTCAATGAATAGTATGAGCGAAGCATATGAAGCTGAGCTAGAAGATATGAAGTCTTTATTCAGATGCTTAATCAGATAATTCTTTATCTTTTGAAGCTTGTAATCAGACATATGATAAAAACGAATTTGAGAAGATGTTCTCTTGTCGATCAACTCAATTTTATGATCATAAAGACAATGAGAAAATAGTTGATCAGTCATTACTTGATCAAACACATCTAGATAGTCATGATATTCAGAAGAAAGCTTAGCTTTGACTTCTTTCAAGATTTCTTCATGTGAAAGCTTTTGTAAATTTACATTTTCAAATTGATTTCTAGCTGTTTTTAGAAGTTAATCAATTTTCGTGATGATGATCGCGAAAGTAGTCACATTTGATCGTTTGACTAGTGATTTATATGCTGCAGTCTTTATTATTGCTATGTTCATTGAATCAAAAGATGAAGCGAAGTTGATTAAATTAGATGATTTCATGATTTTACTGAATGAAGATGACTTCTCGCTGAGTTGAGTGATGACAAAAGAGATAAATCTCTTTAGTATTTAAGTAGAGATTAAACTCTTCTGTTCTATCATGATTTTCTTGTTTGAAAGAACAGTTGAATGAGCTTTGATAGAAACTTTGATATGAGCTTCGAAACTAGAAAATTGAAGACAATCATCTTTCATATCAATAGTCATTTTGATCTTGTTCATTCATGTTTTTTCAAGAATCATCTGATATTGATTTAATTGAGTGATTAGCATAAAGATGAAACATTTCATATGATCTTGAACAGTTAGATTCAAATAAATTGCATGAGTAATGAACTTTTTTGCATAATGATCATTGAATTTTCTTATTGATTTAAATTTAATTAAAGATAAAGATTCAATTTGCAAATGATCACAAACATTCTGCGTAATTAATTCATCAATAAATGAATAATCAGCTGCTTCAATGTCAATCAATGATTTTAATGAGTAACTAATTTTATTGCTAAATAGTACACATTCAGTAGTCAAAGATTTCAAAGCAAAGAAATCATTTAAGCTGTTCATTGTTGAAGAAATTAACACATCTTTCATCATGTCTTTGATGAAAGTCACTAGTTTTTTGTCTCATTCTTTAATTTCTCTGTAAATAATTTCTTCTTTTCTTTTGACATGATGATCTCATTGAGACAAGAGATGAATGCATGAGATGTTGAAGTACTAGTCTTCAGCTGAGAGCAGTTCTTTGAAAGATGATTTGATACTTTGCAGTTGAAGCAGATGATTGACATTCTTGATCATTCAGATTCAAGAGTGAAAAAAGTAATAAATTGAACATAGCTAGTAGTTGAGACTGAAGCTGATGTTAACGAAGAAATAAAACGTTTTTTCGAAGCTGCTATCAATTTGACTGTTCATTGCTCATTATGTAGCTGATAATTAACTCATTGTTTATTATTTACATCTTGAAGAAAGATCTTGAGCTTATCAAGTGAGCTAACTTTATGAGACAAACTGACAATGCATTCTGAAGATGATTATTGATTTTATTCTGAATGTCATTCATCAGAATGATATCATCGTAGTTCAGAAAGCTGAATATTCTAGTGAATTTTAAATAAAAAGAGCTGAAGAGCTTGTTGAGCTGCGTCAGAGCAACATATTCATGATAACACTTTCAAATCAGATTCTAATTTTCATAAATTTCTTTCAGATGTTTCAATAACTTTGATAGTGACTGATAAAATGAGAAAGCATCAACATGATGCTTTGCATAAATTTGCTGATCAACATCATCTTCTAGTCTGAAAATTACATAAACAATATAAATCTTTTCAGTAGAATAATGATTTGCATTGACATTGAGCTTGTTAACTATTTTGATGTTTCATGTCTTTCAGATAGAATCATTTGTTTTGATGAAGATGAGTGAATTTGAAAGCTTGATGAACTTGTGATGATCATTCTCATTTTCATTATCAGATAGAGTAGAAGATTCTCATTGAAAGTGAGTTTTAAAAGTTGAGCTTCGTTCAACTTTCTGATTGACTCACTGCTCAGCTGACTGAGTATCTTGACGAGACATAAATTGATCAGCTTGACGTTGTTTCACTCTGAAGTTCAATCACTCATCTTGTAACTGATTGATCTTTTTCTTTAACTCATCATTTTTATCAAAGATGACTTTTAGTTGTTTTGCTCTCTTTTTGTGATTGTCTTGTACAAGAAATCAGTGTTCATTGAGTTGTAAAGTCAAGTTTTGCTGACTTCAAAACTCATTCAGCATATTGATGACTTCATTAAATTGATTGCTGACTCAATGAAACAATTGTTCTTCAATGTTTATGTTTCATGCAATGACAGCTTTCTCAGCTTCGACTGAAGCATTAATGAGTAGAAGTGAAACTCTTTTATTGACAATGCTTTTAAGCAGATGAGTTGTTCAAGACTCAACTGACTTGACGTTGCATATCATGATGAAAGAAGATAGAAGTTGTTGAAATAAAAATAGATGATGAGTTGATGTTTTTTGATGAGTGAAAATTCAAAGAATTTCTTATGAATTTCAAATAATAATTAAGTGCTTTATTCAAAGAATTTCTTGCAAATAGAATGATGAAAATGAGTGTAGAATCGAAGAATTTCTTGCAATCTAAAATGATTATGCAAATTTGAAGAATCTCTTGCAAATTTTTCTTACTGAATAGATTGTTTCATATCATCTATTCATCAATAGCAAAGTAGTAAATAATGAGCATTTATCTAATGTTAGAAGTCTGTCTAAAACGAGTCAGATAAAGATGTCATTTAACTAGAAGATAAATGCTAAGAAAGAAAGATAGTTACAGAAAAGAAGTTGACTACATATTTATGTTTCTCAGTTGACGCTAGACTCAATAGAAACTAATCAAAATGACAAAGCGAGAATAAATCTGACAAGATTAAAAGACTGAGTTTGACAAGATTAAAATCATGACACTTGTTGTCTTAATGTTTCTAAAAGATAGTCAAACTCAGTCATTTACTTCATATGTGATGTTTCATTTATGTTTATTGATCTGAACTTCAATGATCAGCTTCATCTTTTTCAATTGTTGATGATCAAAGCTCAGTAATTCTTTCATTCAAATGATAATATCATCTGCTTTTCTAGCTTCAAGTCGTTCATGAGTTGTTTCATAGTCAATTATATTTGAATTGAAACTTATTCAAGAGTGAAATTCTTTATTGAAGTAGAAGAGAATCATTGAAGTGATTAAGAAAATATTGAAATTGTCACTGAATTTCATCATAGATATTCATTTAACTCAGTCGTTCTGCATGTAATTGCAATAGATTCTAAGTTCACGTTTAACATCTTGATTGACTTGTTTCAATTAATCATTGATTTCAGAATGATAAACTGTGAATAAATTAGCTGTAATTCTCAGTCGCTTGCAAAGACTTTTTCACATAGTCAATATGAATTGAAAGTCTTTGTTTGAAACAATAGAACTGAATAGATCATGTAGTTGATAAATATTTCATAGCATGATTCAAATTATTTCTTCAACTGAGATGTCATTGTCTTTTTAATAACAGAGAACATAGTGATGTTCTTTGATGAAATAACATATGATTATGCAAATGATGTTGTAGTTTTCTGACAAAGATAGTTCAGTGATGAAGTTCATAGTTATATCTTTTCAGCGTTTCTGTGAAATTAAAAGAGAATGATGAAGTTCATTGATGCTATCTTTAAAAGCTTTGCTTCATTGATAAGCATGATAGTTTTGAATGTATCATCAAATAGTAGCTTGATGATCTGATCAATAGTAGAAACGCTGAACTAAATCAATGATTTGTTTATTGTCAAGATGAGAAATTGAAGATTGATCATGCACTTCTTGTAGTAATTTCATATGCATGTTCTCAGAAATTTACAGTAGATTTTTTTTAAATAAAACGTCGTCAATGATTTTGCAGTTCTTCAGTTTAGTGATATGAAATTTGAGCTTGTTGTCGTTCATAGCTTGTCTATATTCGCTGCAGAACTCATCTGTTTAATTGATTATACATACTCATTGATAGAGATTTGCTTTTGATTCAACAGATAAAACATTAACTTTATCAGAGATCAAAATAGTCTGAAAACAATCTTCAAGACATTGAGTCGATTCAGAAACATTTGCTAGAAACATTCTAATTAAAGCATTGACTTTAATGTTTGTTTTATCTGATTTAAAAATGATCTGAAAGTTGAACTTTGATAAAATGTTCAGATAGTTGACTTGTCATTGACTCAACTGTTTGTTTTTCATGAAGATCTTCAAAGTTTGATGATTAATGAACATTTGAATGAGTAGTTTAATGCATTTCAATTTGAGTCATCAGTGTTCAAAGCATTGAATAATGACTAGCAATTTCTTGTCATAGATGTGATAATTGATTTCAGCGAGAATCATGCTTTTACTGTAGAAGATCATTGAATGAAGAACTTTCTCATCATTGTACTGAGATAGTATTTCATCTTTTACATAGTTCAAAGCATTGATTTTCAGAATAGCTTGTCATTTGAGATCAAAGTGATGAAGTACTGAGACTGAGCTGACTTGTTTCTTTAAATTGTTAAAAGCTTGAACACAAATCTCATTTTAAACAAAAGATGTATTCTTTCTAGTCAACTGAGTAAATGATTTGACTAGCTTTAAGAAGTTTTTAATAAAATGATGATAGAAGTTAACAAATTTCATGAAGTTCTGAATTTCTTTTAGATTGATCAAATTGATTCAGCTGACTATGACTGTCATCTTGCTGAAATTCATACGAAGATTTAGTTCTGATATGATGACTTTTAGAAAAACAGTCTCTTTTACATTGAATTTGCACTTTTGAATATTCATTTGCAGTTCAGCTTTGCGTAGTCAACTCAATATTAGTTTGACGTGATTTCTATGTTTCTTTCTTATTTTGCTATAGATGAGAATGTCATTTAGATAAACTTGACAAAAGTCATTCAGAAAGTTTTATAAAATATCATTCATATATTGCTGAAAGAAGATTGATTCATTAATCAGTTTGAATGATAGCATCTTGTATTTATATGCTTTTAAAGCAGTGATAAAAATGATGTAATTCTCATTATCAAGATGCATTTGAAGTTTGTTGAATGCTGATATAATGTTCAATCTAGTCAAATGCTTGCAATTCACTATTTTATCAATGATCTCATTTATTAACAATAGAGAATATTGATTTCTTTTGAAAATGACATTTAGCTTTTAATAGTTCACGCAAAATCAAAGATTTTCATTTGCTTTGAGAATAAATAAAATGAGAAAGAAATATGAGATCTGACTGAAAGTGATGAATTTCTTTAACAGATTCTCGTTCAGATACTTCTTTACTTTCAGAAGTTTGACAAAGAACATTCAATAAACTTAACAGTGAGAAGATGTTGAATTACTGATGATTTCAATTTTATGATCATAGAAGTAATGAGAGAATAGTTTATTTAATTAAGCTCAATTAAAAACATTTAAAAACTCATGATATTTCAATGATAGTTTCGCTTTAATATCTTTCAAATTTTAAGTCATTTCATTGATTGAAGAAACATTTAAAGTATTCAAATTGCACTGAGTATTGTACGTGATTTTTCTATTGATGTTCATTATGAATAAAGCAAAGACTTTGATCTTGTTCTTCTTTGAATGATTTAACAATGTTTTGAATGAAGTGATGTTTATGCTTTGAATTGAGAATGACTCTTTCTGAGCAGTGATTGAAATGAGTCGTTTAAGCATCATAAAAGTCTTAGTCTGAGTAATTGAAAAGAACGAAGTTGATCGCAATCAACTTAAGTGCTTTGAATTGAGCGAGATCGAAAAAATCGAAATAGAAGTATTCAATTGATTCAAAAAAACAATGACGTCGTTTTGCATATTCAGTAATATTTCGTTTTTATTCATTCAGAGCTTACTCAATATGACTTCATGATGATTGATATCAGCTATCAACATTGATACAGTCAATTTCTTATGACTTTTGATGATGAGATTGAGTAGAATTTTATGAGTGATTGTTTTCTTAAATATCTTTTCATCATAATCTTTTATTAGCTTCTCTTTTGTCAGTGATATAGATTAAATTCTCAGTTTCTTGCATACTTTATTGACTAGATTGAAATGTATGATTGTATAAATGATTGAATCACTGTCTATTAAAGAATGAAGACTGAAAGATCATTTCTGAGAAATGAGATGAATGTCAATTAGAAACGACTTTTCAAAGTAATTCTCTTTCAATAGAATTTCGTCTAGTTTATACAAAGATATAATCTTTATTTCTTCAATAACTTTTGAAGAAATAACTAGTTTTTTAAATCGAAATTTGAATTGAAATTGAAGCAATCATATTCTTTGTTCACTGCATTAATTCTAGTAGATCAATCAAGATACTTCTTAAAGTTATGATTTGATTTATGACATATAAAACAACTTTCAAATAGAATGTATGCTTCTTTGACGTTAGTTAAAATCGCGTCGCGCGACTTTAGCTGATCAAACTTCAAATGATTGACTGATTAAGTGATAATAATCACTTTATGAAAGATAGTTTTTGAAAGATCATTAATACATTTGAGCTTGTTCTTGATCTCTTGAATGACTCGCTGATCATTATTCAAATGAATCAGATAGAAATGAATTTCTTTTAGAAAATCAGATTGAACTAGTTGATTTACTCAAATGAATTGAAAATGAGAATGTATTTTATCTTTCAAATCAACAATCAATTGCTTTTTGTGATAGTCTAGATAGAAAAATAGTTGTTGAAACTGAGTATAAAACTCGCTGAATTTCTTGAATTCTTGAATCAAGTTGTAGTATTTTCTACGAAAGTTGACTTTCTTATTCGAATCATTGAACAACTGAGCTAGCTTTTTCAAAAGATCTTCAATGATTCTATAAAAGTTGACATAGTCACGTTCGCGTCTAGCTTGAGTAATCTCAGCTGTGTCATTGAATAATCTTGAATGTATATAGCTCAATTTGACTCATTCATTAGAAAAAAGATCGACGTTGATCTTTAGTTTATTCTGAATTTTTTCGTATCAGTTCTTTCAAGTAGAATTCTTTTCATCAGTAAACAGCGAAGAATCAGATATTTTTTGAGATTTAGAATGCTCAAAGTAGATGAAATCAAAAGAAGTGTTTTCTTTAACTTGAAGTTTAGTTTTCAATTCTTTGATTTCATCTTCTTGTTGTTTATTTAACTTGTAGAGTCAATCTGTTTCTTCATTAAGAGCTAGACTTCAAGTCTTTTAAATTTTGTAGAACATGAAAAATATTATTGTTTCAATGAATGATTCATCATTTTCATGAATGAATAACGCAGCACTTGATGATTTTGATAAATCAGCATCAAAGATTTGAGAGAAATGATTTTGAAATTCTTCAGAATGCTTTTCAGTAAATGAATGACTAAACATGATGAGATTTATTTGAAAAGAGAGTTGAATGAATGATGATGCTCAATGATTGAAGAAGAAAAATGTATGAAATGAGATTCAATCTTCAACAAAAAAGATGAGATTTTGTTTATTGATTTGATTAATTTTCTAGTAAACAACGAAGATTCTTTATTGTTGAATCTATTGATTGATTTGATTTTTAAGCAATTCACAAAGATTTTTTATCGTGATTCTCATAATTAAGTGAACTTTACATACTTAATGAGTGATAAGTAGTTTAGCAATTCAAACAATTTTGTCATTGATTTTATTCAACTCTCTAATGTTGTTCTGTCTTTCAATTGTCATTGATTATCAGATAAATGAATTTCTTTAAACTCATTCTGTCTAAATGAGTATGTTGAATGAATAATAAGATCAGTATCATGTGATTAACAAATTCTTAATATAATGTCAGAATCATGTTTAAATGATACAATCAATGAAGATCAGAATTGATAGTGCTTGATCTTTAGAAATAGTTATAACTGAATATTAAGAATACAGAAGAAGATTGATACAAAAGCTTTTATTTATGTAATGTTCAAAGATTGTGCTAAATTTGAAAGAAATATGTTTGTGATATGAAAAGAAAATGATGTAAATGAACAAGATGTTGATGCAAGAAAAGAATGTTGAGAAAGAAAAAAAGTATTGAGTCATATCTGAGTCAAATTTGAGTCAGATCTAAATCAGATCTCAACTAAATTGTTGACTAGCTTTAATCAGTTTTAATATACTCATAACAGAGTAAAACTGTTGTTGACACGCTAGTGATTTAACATGTCTTTGTGAGTAAAACTCATGTCATGTTGCATCTTCTTTCTACTTCAGCTTTAAACTTTTAGTTAGAATACACTCATATGATTCACTTTATACAAACTCATAACACATTTATCACTTAAAGTGAAATAAAATTCGAATTTAAACTGATTTTGTTAAACTGTGATCTGCTTTTGTTAATAAAATCTGTGTTTATTCATATATTTTTGAACTGTATCTTGCTTTTGTTAATAAAATCTGTGTTTATTCATATATTTTTGAACTGTATCTTGCTTTTGTTAATAAAATTTGCGTTTATTCATATGCATTGAGCTGAATTTCACTTTCATTATATATGTTGCATATGTTGCATATGTTGACAATCACTTATTTACTCATCATTTTACATGCTCACTCATTTACTCGCTTAGCTACTCACTCATTCTACTCACTCATTCTACTCACTCATTCTACTCACTCATTCTACTTGCTCATTCTACTTGCTCATTTACTCACTCATTTACTCACTCATCACTTTACATGCTCATCACTTTACATGCTCATCACTTTACATGCTCATCACTTTACATGCTCATCATTCTACTCACTCATTTACTCGCTCATTTACTCACTTATTTACTTACTCACTTTACTCACTCATTTACTCACTCATTTATTTACTCAATAATCTTCACTTCAAGCTTTATAAAGCTGATGTTAAATAATTTGAAGTTTTCATCTTCTTTCTTTCTTTATAGTTTTTACTTTCTAGAACAACAACAATTAAAATATCAACATATTCAGCTATTAACTTAATTATCAACTCAGCTACAGTTCAGTTATCAACTCAACTATTTACTCATTCATTTACTAATCAGTTTACTTACTTCAAAACATGCTTTAAAATACGCGTTGATTAAGTGCATAACATAAGTCAAACAATGCTTTAAACAATGCTTTCTACTAATTTTTTGATCAAGTTATTTAATGAGCTTTTGATTGAGTTATTTACTGAGTTATTGACTGAGCTTTTGATTGATTTTTCTAGTGAGCTTTCTACTGATCTTTCAATTAAGCTTTCTATTGATCTTTCTACTAGTGAGTTTTCTACTGAGCTTTTTATTAAATACTTTATCAAACATTTTACATGCTTCAAAATACATGTTGATTGAATGCATAACATAAGTTAAACAATACTTTAAACAATGCTTTCTACATGATTTTCTACATGATTCTCTACATGACTTTTCATCAAGCTTTGAATTACTTTGCAATCAAGAATCAAATTTGTTTTCTATTAAACATTCTACATAACTTTCTATCTCATTAGTTTACTTATTAACTTTCTCATTAACTTTTTCATTGACTTTCTCAGCGTATATATTAAACTGTGTAAATAGCTATTATTTAAATAGTCAAATTAATTATTAATTATTCAACGTTGCAACTATCAATGTTACAAATGTCAGAATAGTCATGTTTATTGAATTAAATGATAAAGATGCATACTGTACTCATAAAAGTGTTAAAAATATTAATGTTTTTATGAATATTAACACTTTTATGAATATGTCTCAGTTAAAAGTGACGCAAATCTGAAATATAAGATTAAATGAATATTTGAAATATTGATCATTAAAAGTACTAAAATCTGTCACTATCACTTTTTACAAATTACAAATGATGAGAGCATTCAATTTTAAAAAGTCATGCTGAAGTTATATTAAGTGACAAAACATGCAGAAATACTCAAAAATGAAGCGATAAACAAGATGATTAATAATGTACATGATTTATTTTTATTATTGACTGAGCATTAATGCATTGAAGTGATGATGAGATTGATGCTCATACAGAAATAAATCAGATAAACATGAAGAGTAGTCTGAAAAAAGAAATTCAACGCAGCTCATTTTCAATATTTAACATCAAAGATAATACATCAACATCTGCAACTGCACAAAAATCATGCAAAGTCTCACAGCACATTATTAATGCAGTTATGTATGAGAAAAATTGACTTCAATCAATTTCTACATGAAAGACGAGTACTCAATATCACTATGATAACATGCAAGTATAACAGAGATTAAATGTTGATCAAGCACATTTTATTAACATGTTTCAGATGAAAATCAGAATGAAAAGCAATGCAACAAGAAGAAAACATCACAAACTTAAGAAAGCTTTTAGAAATCATGAGTGCAGCAACAACGATCATTCAAATGATACTCTTAATGAGCATATTGAATCAATTTCAAGCTGTGACATCATTGAAGAATCAGATGAAAGAGAGAGAAAATAGAAAAGAAACAGATTTATAAAGTTCTTGCATTGAAAACAGTTATAGTATAAAGCGCAGAAAGAAGCAATTTTTGATGCGAAAAGAGCGCTGCGCTAGCGCAGCGCTCGCTACAGTATATAGAATCTCGCATAGACTCATAATAAGTGTTGAATCGAGTAAGAATTAAAAAATATATATATATATATATAAATCTGCTTTATTTTCGACTCGAGATTAGGCTCTAAATTCGCGAGGCTCATCGTTTCTCGTACTCTCATTCTATATTATTTATTATCTAATTTTAGCCACGGTAAAGTTTCTTTGTGACCTTTTGTAGGTTCATCGATTTTGGTTCATTGGTTAGAACTGTTGATCTATTCTTCAACAACCAGCTACATACAGTACGACTATCAGATCTCTTACATCTACAATGACATCTAAAGCCTCACCAGCGAAGCCACTCTCGATACGGAAGCGAGATGCGATACTAAAAGTCGTCTCTAACAAGGACAAAATGAATGAGCTAAGAGTTCTCGTCGAGAAGTTCATCTTCTGGGATTGTAGCCATCCAGAAACCCGGGTAAACCACGAAATAATATGATCTGAATTTCAGCATTTCGACACTTCGGTCTTTAATGCCACTGATCCAGCTGATATCTGGACGTTGAATACGATCCTGGACAGGAGCAAGGAAGACCTCTTTTGGGAACAACAGATGTCAATGGAGAAGGGAGATGAACTGGAAGCAGCACTACGCTACGTGGCTCGTAACCTGTTTGTGTGGGGTGAGTCCAGGGTCTACCACTGTCGCTGAATGATACAAAAAGATCATGTCTTTTGAAATTGACACGTTGAGAGTGAGGGACCGGACTCTTCACTGGAAAGACGTTATTTCCTTCCGTATACCAGAGGAATGAGGTTTTCTACGTAGCCTCAAATACATCAACAAGACTATTTACGCGGATTCTTTAAATTCATGAAGGGTCTTCGAGATCTTTATGGCAGAAACCGGACTATCAGAACGACAATCTTTACTTTTCTGCCCGTGCAACCAGAACGTCTTTGGCTCGACATCGGCCTGCTCGCAGCTTCGCTAGCAATAGACCGCGACATCTTAAAAATGGTCCAGCATACATTAGAAGCTGACTAGTCTTATGTATTTCTAAGAGGCCAAGACGTCAGCGCTCGAAAATCAAGCCGGTTTTTGTTCACAAATAGGGGAAGGGGGTTTGCCAGAATCACCCGGAAGTTCAACAGACCAGTCCATGCAATTAGCCTTCCGTG
>JAABUS010003944.1_pt1 | contig 22632 bp, 21 predicted proteins | sample 5560161 | NCBI WGS metagenome assembly JAABUS01 (sample SAMN10711885, study PRJNA513376) | rock metagenome | isolation source: Antarctica rocks | place: Antarctica: Victoria Land, Trio Nunatak nord | collected 2016-01-04
TAGAGAAAGTTTCCAAAGGAGGTAAAGAATTTTTAATTATAAGAATATAATTACAGGTAGCTTCAATTCTTATATTTATATATAACAAAAGGTTTAAGTATCCTAAAGTTTTTAATCTTCTTTTTTAGACAATTTAGCTGCTTCTCTTTCTTTTAATAGGTTAACCACAACTTTGTCAATAGGAAGAGAAACAGAGTCTTTATTCAAATCGTTCCATTTAATCCATCTGAAAACTTCTGATTCTCCTAAAGGATCAGAAATTTGATGAGGTTCAAAATCGAATAAAGCGGTTTTTGTAGCCAGATTAACAGGTTTATCAGCATGTACAAAATAATAAATACTGATGATCTGGTGCGCACTGTTAAAAGCAGATATCTGGTAAAAATCAGTTGTATAAATATGGTCACCTATAGTTACATCAAGGTTAGTTTCTTCTTTAAATTCCCGTTTTAAACAATCCCTTGTTCCTTCACCCAGCTCCAGTCCTCCGCCTGGAAACTTTGTATAATAGCTGCCACGAATAAATTCATCGCTGACCAAAACCCTGTTTTTATTGTCCTTTAAAATACCATACACACGAATATTGAACATGATCATCTATTTGACTTTTGTTTTTCTGATACGATTATAATAATTCCAGCTTGCTGCCAATAATATGATAAATGCTATTATAACCGGAATCCAAAAAGTATAAGGTGAATTTTTGTAAGGAATAGGAGTATTCATACCATAAATGCTTGCAATTAAAGTAGGTACGGTTAAAATCAGAGTGAGTGTGGTAAGCCGCTTAAGAACTTCGTTTTGATTGTTGGCAATAATGCTGGCAAAGGCATCTAAAGTAGAAGTAAGAATATCTGTATAAATATTTGCCATCTCCAACGCCTGAGAATTGTCAACGATCAGGTCGTTTAATATTTCACGTTCATCTTCATTTAAACCTAAAAAGTTGGTTCTTTCAAGTTTCATCATCAGCAGTTCATTACTGCGAAGAGCAGTAACAAAGTATACCAGGCTTTTTTGTATGCGCACCAGTTCGAGTAATTCTTCGTTGCGATTTGCATCGTACAACTTTTGCTCTAATAGATTTCTGCGCTGGTTTATTTCCTTCAGATAATCCATGAAGTTGGTGACAATTTTTTCAAATATCTTCAGCACCATCAAATTCCTTTTATCCGGCTGTCGTTTTTTATAAGTGTTTAGAAATTTTTTTATTGCCCCATTATCAAAAGAATTGACAGTTACAATGTGATTTTGCGTTAAAATAATACAAATGGGAATGGTAATATAAAATGCATCGCTATCATTAAAAGAGTTGTTTTCTGCAGGAGTTTTAATTACAATAAACTTTACATTATCTTCCAGTTCAAAACGGGGCCTTTCATCTATATCAAGCGAATCTCTTAAAAATTCAATAGGAATATTCAATTCTTCGCCCAGCTCAAAAAATTCTTCTTCCTTAAACGGAGGCACAAGATTTACCCATATACCACTTTCGGGTTTGTCTATTTCTACAGTCTGGTTGTTTACATTTTTGAAATAGTGTATCATGCAGAAACGCTTGAAAATTATAAATACTAAATTATAAATCCTATTTATCTCCCTAAATAACCCAATGACTTAATGACCTAATGAAAATTCTAAACCCCAATTCTTTCTCTTTCTTAATGACCTATTGACTTAATAACTTCAGTTCAATTTCACCTGTGAAAACGAAAGTTGCAGGCCCGCACAGCCAAATATCTTTAAAATAATTGTCGCCATGCTTGTCAAATTCTACAGCAAGATGTCCGCCTGGTGTTTGCACTTCCACCCGGTTAAATCCGAGGTTATTGTGAGCACAGGCAAGAGCGCTTGCCGTTACGCCTGTACCGCAACTTAAGGTTTCGTTTTCAACACCTCTTTCATAGGTGCGTACCCAAATCCGATCATGCTCCATTTCTACAAAGTTCACATTGATCCCTTGCTCTTTAAATTCTTTGCTGTACCTTATTCTTTTCCCTTCATCAAATACATCATAATTCCTTACGTCGTTTACTATTTTTACATAGTGCGGAGAGCCGGTATCTATAATGCAATTGCCGTCATCCTCATCAACCTTATTTACATCTTTCATCTTCAACTGCACCCACCCATGATCATCAAAAAATGCTTCGTGCCGACCATCAACAGCAAGAAAATGGTAAGAAGATTTTATTATGCCCATATCATAAGCGAACTTTACAAGGCAACGCCCTCCATTGCCGCACATGCTGCTTTCTCTGCCGTCTGCATTGTAATATTTCATCTCAAAATCGTAACTGTCCAATAAGCTCAACAGCATTAGTCCATCTGCACCAATACCAAACCGGCGGTCGCATATAAATTTTATCTGTGCTTTAGACAGATGCCTATATTCTTCATTACGATTGTCAAGTATAACAAAATCATTACCGGTGCCATGGTATTTATAAAAGTGAATATTCATTTAATGCCTGATATAATTTCTAAAGATTTTTTTATCATATTCTCAACTGCTGCATCTCCGTCTTTACTGAATTGTTTATTGATTCTGTTTGCAACAATAGTACTTAAACTTAAGCATTGATGACCAAGCAGCCTGCCCAATCCATAAATAGCGCTTGTTTCCATTTCAAAATTAGTAATTCTATGCTGTCCAAACCTGAAATGACTCAGCCTGTCAATCAGGTCAGGGTTTGTAAGACCTAAACGCAACACTCTTCCCTGCGGCCCGTAAAAGCCCGGGCAGGTAATAGTTATGCCATGATAAAAACTATTGACAAAATACTTTAAAATCGGCGCACCCGCAGTACTTATGTAAGGATGCGAAACCTGGCTGCTGAGGTGCGTATGAGCAACAAACTGCTGAATGATCTGCATTTCTTCCTCGTTATTGTCGTGCCGGTAATAGTTCAGCAGGTTGTCAATGCCTAATCCATGAGTTGAAACAACAATACTGTCAACCGGAATATCTGCCTGCAAAGCACCGGAAGTTCCAAGCCGTATAATGGTAAGATGTGTAAGCTTAGATTTAATAGTCCTGGTGGCGAAATCAATATTAGCGAGTGCATCAAGTTCATTTACCACTATATCAATATTGTCAGGGCCTATGCCGGTGGAAACAACAGAAACCCTTTTATTGCCAATTGTTCCTGTATGGGTAATAAATTCGCGATGCTTACATTCATACTCAATCGTATCAAAGTGTTTACTTACTTTGCTTACCCTGTCAGGATCACCAACCGTAATTATTGTTCCCGCAATCTCCTCAGGTCTTAAGTTCAAATGATATACGGCACCCCTGCTGTTAATAAACAATTCACTTTCCGCAATTTTTCCCATGTTGAGTCTTATGATATCGGCTTAAGGAGGTTCATTTTTATTGGTAATTTTATGAAACCAGCGTTTTATGTTATAGCATCATCGTTGCGACGCTCCGTTCAACTGTATATCTTTTGGAAACTTTTATCAACGTTTGCTAACATGAGCTTTTAATCAGAAACGAATGATTTAAGCAAAAATAGGCAGATAATATTATTCAGATATTTCAATTTGCATACTTTTAGCTCGAGCTATAGCATTTGCCTGGTTGTGCTCTGTTCATACTATTGGGTTTACAACAATAAATAATCAATGAAACAATGCCACTTACTTCCATTCTTCAATCTTTATAATCATATTATATTTAAATAACTAATACATGCCTCAACAAGAATCTCAAAAGTCATCTTCCTTAAAACCGCATGTCGGAATAATCATGGGCAGCGACAGTGATCTGTTTGTAATGAAAGCTGCTGCAGATGTTTTAAAAGATTTTGAAATAGCATTTGAGTTAACAGTTGTCTCTGCCCACCGCACCCCGATGAGAATGGTAGATTATGCAAAGACAGCAAAAGAAAGAGGCCTAAAAGTTATTATTGCCGGAGCCGGCGGCGCCGCACATCTTCCGGGGATGGTAGCAGCTATCACTCCTCTGCCTGTAATTGGTGTTCCCATAAAATCATCAAATAGTATTGACGGATGGGATTCTATTTTATCTATTCTTCAAATGCCCAACGGAGTTCCTGTTGCAACAGTTGCTTTAAATGCAGCAAAAAATGCGGGGATACTTGCAGCAAAAATGCTTGCCTTAAGCGATGAAAAATTAACAGAAAAAATCTCTGCTTTTATGCTGACTCAGGAAAAATCTGTGGAAGAAAAAATAAAGTTGCTGTCAGATGAAGGATGGCCAAATGGATTTGATTCTAATGGTTAGAACGCAGATTGTTATGATCATTAAGATAAGCACAGATAAAATCCTAATAAATCATAATCATCATAATAAATCCGTGTTCCATAAAAATCATTCAAGTCCCAAAAGGCCAAACTCCTGTTCCAAAGTCAAAGATGCCTCATAAATTATAGTCAGCCATTCTTTACCATACTTAGCATAAAAAGATGAGAAGTTCTTAACTCTTTCCTGCAAACTATTACGAGGAAATAATTGCTGCCTTAAGTTATTGATTTGACGCTGTTGGGCATCAAATCTTTTTCTTTCAGCTCTCAGCATTTTCTTTTCTAAAGAATCAATTTTTTCTAAAGTTTTTACCTGTAATGCTTCTGTGTGTTCTGAAAGAGTTATATCTATTTTGGCAGTGACTTCTTTTATAGTTTTATACAAACTTTGAAGCTCTTTCTTTTCTTTATGCAGTGAAAGTTGTAAATCTGTTTCTCTCGTTACCAAAGAATTAATTAACTGTTCTGCCGGCTTAAATAAGTCAGTTAACCCAAACCCGAGTTTTTTGGTTTCCTGCTCCTGTATTTTATTTATTAACAGAAATGAATTTCTTACAATCAATACAGGAAATGGTACATTACAACTATGGAATACTTTTTTCATTTCAAGCCAATATGCAATCTCTCCTCCCCCACCAATAAACGCAATATTTGGTAAAATAATTTCCTGGAAAACCCCGCGCAAAATTACGTTTGCACTAAATCTTTCAGGATATTCATCTGCTTCAGCAAGCATTTCTTCTTTATTTAACGACAAGCCTAAGCCTTCAACCTTAAACCTTTCACCTTCTTTCTCTATTCTTTCCCTCTTTGTATCGGTCAGATAAAACAAATTAATCTCTCTTCCGCTTGCCTGTACTTTATAATGCTCACTCAATTCTCTACCTGTTTGCTCAACTAAAGAGTGTGAAAATTGTTCGGTCAATTCTTTTTTTACAATTGTATTAAACTGTTTTTTTAATTCTGAATTATCAGGAATGAGTACAAGCAATCCAAAATCTTTAAACAATTCATTTACCAGATGCAATGTTGCCTGTTGTATGAATACACCTTCTTTATATGCTGCCCTTAAAAGCTCAACCAGTTCTTTGCCATGTTTTTCAACTTCCAGTTCTCCGGCTATCCTGTCAATAAGCTTTATCAGTTGCTTATCAACTTTCATTCTTCCAACCGCACCTGTTTGTTTGGTTTGCCATTCCAACTTTTCGCCGTTAAGAAATATATGTCCAAGTTCATCAAGATCAGCATCTTCGCTGCCCATATAATAGACCGGGACAAATTTGTTTTCAGGAATTTTATTATTAAGAAGATCGGCAAGTTTTACAGCGTGTAATATTTTATAGATAAAATACAGGTGGCCCGTAAAAACATTGGGTTGGTGAGCAGTGCATACAGAGAATGTATTTTTCTGCAACAGGAGCTGAAGATTATGCTCTTGTCTTTCAGATAAAACCAAGCCCTCGTATTGCTTTGTTAATTCTTCAACAAGTAAAGTTCGAGGAGTTTCAAATTGCTTTCTTGCTTCTATTGAAGCCTTTATCCCTTCAAGAGATACAGGATATTTATAAAAAGGTTTTAATTTTTCATCAACATTCACATAATCAATCATCATCTTCGAAAAATACCCCGTGCTTTCGTAGCTTATATATTGGCAGTCAGACATGGATTAGAACGATTTTAACAAGGAATATAACGATTGAAAGGATTACACGGAACATTGACAAGGAATATAACGATTGAAAGGATTAGATGTATAGAACGAATAATGACTTAATGACCCAATGACTTAACGACTTTCTTATGCTATTTCCTTTAATCGTTTTAATCCGGGTAATCCTTATATAGCTTCCCCTTCCAAATCATAATCGTAAGCTTTTGTAATTTTTACCTTCACAAAATCCCCTATTGGCAATCGCTTTGTTGTGTTTATAACCACTTCGTTATCTACTTCCACACTGTCAAATTCGGTTCGTCCTATGTAGCGCCCTGCTTCTTTTTTATCAATAAGTACTTTGAATGTTTTGCCTATTTTTTTTTGGTTTTTTTCAAGGCTTATCTCTTGTTGCACTTCCATTATTTCCTGTGCACGCCTTTCTTTTTCTTCAGCAGAAATATTATCAATTAAATCATAAGCGGCAGTATTCTCTTCATGACTATAGGTAAAAATACCAACCCTGTCAAAACGTATTTCCCGTAAAAAACCTTTTAATTCTTCAACATCTTCTTCTGTTTCACCCGGAAATCCTGTAATTAATGTTGTACGTAAACATATTCCCGGCACTTTCTCCCGTATCTGATAAACAAGCTCTGTCATCTCTTCCCTTGTTATATGTCGGCGCATTGCTTTCAGCATGTTATTGCTTGCATGCTGCAATGGCATATCGAGATACTTACAGATATTATCACGCTCTCTTATAACATCTAAAATCTCCATAGGAAACTTGCTTGGATAGGCATAATGTAAACGTATCCATTCAAGACCTTTTATATCTGCAAGAGCATGCAGTAAACGGGGTAACTCTCTTTTCTTATTCAAATCCAAACCATAATAAGTAAGTTCCTGAGCAATCAGCATAATTTCCTTTACACCACGTCTTACCAGGCTTTCTGCTTCTGCAACCAGTTGATTAATGGATTTACTTACATGCTTTCCACGCATCAGCGGAATGGCACAAAATGAACAGGTTCGGTTACAACCTTCACTAATTTTAAGATAAGCATAGTGAGTTGGTGTACTTAACAAACGCTCTCCAACCAGTTCAGCTTTATAATCAACATTAAATTTTTTAAGAATTAGAGGCATTTCCATAGTACCGAAAAAAGCATCAACTTCAGGTATCTCTTCTTCCAGGTTGTTTTTATAACGTTCACTTAAACAACCTGTAACATACACTTTGTCAAGCTTGCCCCTCTTTTTAAGATTTACCTGGTGAAGAATTGTATTGATACTTTCTTCTTTTGCCTTATCAATAAAACCACAGGTATTTACAATAACAATGTTATAATCCCGCTTGCTGCTCTCATGAACCACATCAACATCATTTGATTTTAACTGGCCACCAAGCACTTCACTATCCACCATATTTTTACTGCAACCCAGCGTAATAATATTGACCTTATCTTTTTTAAGTGTTCTTGCTTTCATAACAAGGTGCAAATGTAATAAGATTGTGGAATTTAAGAACAGAAGAAAGAGGCACTTGCTTTCTGCATATGAGCAAGAGTTACTTGAGGAACGTGCGGCGAAGTTATGTTGTTGATCCTACACTATGGTTTGCTTCGCCATATTTAATAGAATTCGGTTTTTGGTTATTATACTCTTTTTCTTTTGATAATTCTATCTCACACTGAATTGAACATTCTTGTAAACTTAAAAGCCTTCTAATGAAGAAGGCTTTTAAGTTTTACATAAGTATTACGGTTAGTAAAAATTACTCATACTTATAATTCAATTTGTTTTTCTGCTATTATCTTTCGCATGTTCAAAAGACCATAACGCATACGGCCTAAGGCAGTGTTAATGGTGCAATTTGTCATTTCTGCAATTTGTTTAAAACTAAATTCGGCATAATGTCGTAAAACAATTACTTCTCTTTGATCTGCAGGCAGCATATCAAGTATACGACGGACCTGCTCATGACTTTTTACCTTCATCATTGCTTTATCGGCACCATCTTCTGCTACGTTAATTACTTCAAAAATATCACGGTTATCACTGGTTGTAATTGCAGGAGTACGATTTACTTTGCGAAAATGATCTACACAAAGATTGTGACCGATACGCATAGCCCAGGGCAAAAACTTGCCTTCTTCGTTGTAGCGTTTGTTTCGAAGTGTATCAATAATTTTAATAAACACATCCTGAAATAAATCTTCTGCCAGGTACCTATCCTTAACAAGAATGTGGATAGAAGTGAAAATTTTGTCTTTATGCCTGTTCAACAAAACTTCTAAAGCTTTGTTATCGCCCTCCTGGAAAGAATGTACTAATTGCTTTTCTGTAGCGGAATTAAGCGTTTTCATAGTGATTACGGTTTTTCTAAAGAATGATGGATAGATTTTTGAATTTTAATTTATTTGTTAGTTGAAACAACCAGGAATAAATCTTTTTTAGATTGTTTTCAGTAACATACACGAAGTAAGACAATAAATAAGGTTATAAATGAGTGCTAAGGGCAAAATGATAGCCCTAAAAGACACATTCCAAAAAAGAGAGCAATGACGAATATTGGAATTTTATAGATTTATGAGAATAGAAAGAGATTTAATTGCAAAATATCTGTTGCTTCTTATATTAAGAGAAGAACATAAACTAAGAAACCTCTTAACTAAAAGAGGTTGCTTGTTCGATATAGAAAAAGGGTTGAATCTTTAGGTTGGCTTGAAATGATAAATATAACTACACCCTAGAATCCAAAGAGTTAAAAGACGTGCTGTTAAGCTCAGGTCGCAACCTCCGCTTTGATTTATTAAATATCATTATTCCATTTTGTTTTCCTTCCCGCAATTTTTTTTGTTCTTCTGACGGTAAATTATAAATGGTCTGGCATTGAGTTGTGCAACAACCGTCATATTTGTTTGCACATTTGTCGCACTGTATAAAGAGCAAATGACAGGAGTCATTTCTGCAGTTGGTATGTGTATCAGAAGCTTCGCCGCACTGGTGGCACCTTGAAATAATATCTTCAGTAATTCTTTCTCCCAACCTGTCGTCGAAAACAAAATTTTTACCTGTAAACTTACTTTCAAGATTATTTTCTGCTACCTCTTTAGCATAATTTATTATTCCTCCTTCCAAATGAAAAACATTATTAAAACCATTATGAAGCATGTAAGCGCTAGCTTTCTCGCAACGTATGCCGCCGGTACAGTACATAATAATGTTTTTATCTTTTTTGTCTTTCAGCATGTCTGCTGCCATTGGCAGTTGCTCTCTAAAAGTATCGCTTGCGACTTCAATCGCATTTACAAAATGTCCTACTTCATATTCATAGTGGTTTCGCATGTCAACAACAATAGTGTTTTCATCCTGCATCAATTCATTCATTTGAGCAGCAGTCACATATTTGCCCTTTCTTTCCATGCTGAAACTTTCATTTTCTATACCGTCAGCTACTATCTTTTTACGCACTTTTATTTTCAGTACCCAAAATGATTTGCCGTCATCGTCAACTGCTATGTTCAGCCTTATACTATTTAAAAAAGAAAAAGAATAAAGATATTCTTTGAATGCTTCATAGTTTGAGGAAGGTACACTTACCTGAGCATTGATGCCTTCGCAAGCAACATAAATGCGGCCGAAAACATTCAACGGACTTAATCCTTTATACAATTCATCCCTGAATTCCTGAGGGTTTTTAAGAGTATAATACTGGTAAAAACTTATAGTCTTTCTTGGTTCAGCTTCTTTGTACAAACGTTCCTTTAATTCTTTTTGCGAAACTCTGTTATGTAATACCGCCATACAATTTACATTTTAAGACATCCTCATTTTATCGTTAACCTTAATCTTGACACTAATAAAAGAAATTAGGTTCGCTGAGTAATTATTTCAGATTATAAAAAATTGCAAGTGCAAAAATAGGAAACAGTTATCCTGATGAGTTTGTTTTTATAAAGTTTTAGAGAGTTTTTAGCGCTTCCCGGAATTTTTAAAAAATGTTTTTCTTTATTTTATACCTGAAATATTAAGGGTTGGGGAAGATATTATTATTAAAATTTGAAAAAGCCGGTTTGCTAAAAAGCTTCTGATAGGAAAATTCTAAGGAAAGTTTACTTTCACCTTTCATAGCTTTAATATATGCTGTAACACCGGCAAATTCTTGTTGAGCTGTCAGGTCAGAATAGTTTAAATCCAATGGCTAAACTTAAAGAACCGAAATCTTCTTTTGTTGTCCTGTCCCGGTTAAAAATATTTATGTAAGAAATTTTTCCTGTCCACCTTTGTGATCTTGAAAAGTAAAATCCAAATGAAGGTTTTACACCAAATAAAGTTTGTCCGCTAAGAAAACCTGGTCCTGCAGAGAAAGATAGATAAATAGTTTTCGAAGGATGAAACGATGTTCCTAAGAATAAATTTACCATTCCACCAACATCAACTATTTCAGTCCCGTTAGAGTTTATCCTGAAAACTTTATCATCTTCTAAGTATATGTCACCCGTAAGTTCAATATTCGGTTTAAACTTTGTTTTATTATTAAAAAAAGTTTGAAGTCCAAGCCCTATGCCCCAGGGATTGTTACCAATTGTCCTGTCATAAATTGTTTTGTTGTATTGAGTCAAAAAATTAGTGGTTACTTTTCTTTGTATTTGTCCAAATGCTTCTGTTAAAATGAAACAGAGTAAAAATATTGTAGTTATTGTTCTTTGCATAAAGAGTCTTTTTGTATTCCGAGGCTTTTTTATAACAGGCCTTCTGTTTTATTTCTTACTACGATGGTTATGACTTTAGACATTATTTACTAATTGTAAAATACTTTGATTTTTACATACACTTCAATAGAGAAGTCAATCCATCCTGTTCTCTGCAATTTTCTTTCTAACTGCTACCGGCGGAATTCTTAAAAGACTTCCCGTCAATGCTGCCAGTCCGGCAACAATCCCACCTGTAAGCGCGGTAACAAGTATCAAAATAATGTATGAGCCTCCCAAAGGTAATATTGAAGCAACTTTTGCAGAAAGTAAATGAGCATTGCGTGTATCTATCAGGATAGCTTGTCCTCCCCATAATAAGAACAAAGCAAAAAATGCAGAAATGAATGCCTTAAATGCTGTCTGAGGAATAAGTGCTGCAACAATAAAGGCAGCAACAGCTATAATCCACCACGGAAAAAATAAAGCCCATGAAAAACTTAATAAAGCGGTAAGAATGAATGCAATAATAAACTTCATAAAAAAATTAATCTTTTGAGAATGTCATAGTCCACTTTATATTACTGCTTTTTTTAGCAGCATCCTCGTTTAGAAACAACAACGGATAATATTTACCGCTTACCCATTTGTCAATAAAAGTATCATAATATTTACTGCCAGGGTTTCCGCTCTGACCACCAGGATAAACGCCATATGCTTCAATGTTATCACTGAGCTGCACTATCATTCGCCAACTTGGTCCATGATTTCCTGTTGTGGCATTTATTATATTTTCTCCTCCGCCAATTGGTAAATGCAACCTGCTGAAAGATGGTAACTTAAGCAAATGTCTTACACCTGTATCTTTAAATTTTCCCCATGCCAGCAGTTGATTATTATCTGCAGTCTTTATTTGCTTATAGGCCGATCTATATGCACTTAAAACAATATCCTGAATTTTTTCTACGCCGGGAGTATTAATATTGTCAACAAATTTATACGCACTGTCTTTCAGCAAGCCTTCCAGTAAGGTACTCTCATCCGGCCACTTTATAGGTAAATTAGTTTTAGAAAATTCATCTTCGAAAACTGCATTCTCCAATACGTTCCACCATAACTTAAATATAGCAGGACCTTGTTCATTGATATCATTTCTTAAATTCCAGCTTCGTAATTTTTGTATATATACTCTTTCATCTTTGCTAAGCTTACGGCTGTCAAGGTATTTAAGCAAAACAGGACGGGCCATCTCTGCAAATACATTATAATTATCTGTCTGCATTTGCTCCATATCCTCTATTGTTATATTATTCATCCGTCTAAGTTTTCGGTTTATACTTATACCCCGATAAATATTTGCTTCTCCTGCAAGATAATAAGGATAAGTTTCATCAGCAGCTAACTGGTTTGCGCTGCTCACAAAACCTCTATGAGGATTGTATACAGTAGGATTTTCCTTTGAAGGAATAAAGCCTTTCCATAAATAACTGCTATCCAATCCCGGCATCAAAAAATCTCCCTGTCTTTTCCATTTTGCAGGAAACTGTCCTTGCTGACGAATAGCTATGTTACCGCTTTTACTAGCAAAAACAAAATTCTGACCGGGACATTGGAAAGTGGAAATAGCCTTAATATAATCAACAAAATTTTTAGCGTGGTTTAGTTTATTAAATGTAAGCAACTCGTTACTCTGGTCATGCGCTTTCCATCTTAGTGCATAATACTTATTATTTTTAAGTGGATTGGGGTAAGTACGCTCATAGATAACCGGACCAAAAACCGTCATAGCAATTTTTTCTGTGACATCAGGCTTTCCTTTAACCTTAATAATTTCATTTCTGAATGCAGTTTTTACCCACGATCCATTATACATGTACTCCTGCATAGTAGTGTCTCGAAACCTGATTTCATAATAATCCTTTACATCTCTTCCGGCATTTGTTACCCCCCATGCAATACTGTCGTTGAAGCCGATAATTATTGCAGGCGACCCCGGAAAAGAAACTCCATATGCATTAAAAGCCGGAGTAGATATCTGCATCTCATACCAAAGCGATGGAAGGTTTAAACCCAAGTGAGGATCATTGCAAAGAATGGGAACTCCGCTTCTGGTTTTACTCCCTGCAACCGCCCAGTTGTTACTTCCGTTATTTTTATCGGGATGCAAAATGAAGGGCGCTTCAGTTGTATCGGGAAAATTATAATAAACAGAATCTGAGTTTAAAGGAGCCCTTGGCGTAAGGCTGGCGGGAGGAAATTGAGTCCCTTTAGGAACTATCGCGTCTAAACTATCCTGGGTAACCGGATATAATTTTTCAATGTCCTTTGGCGAAAACATACTTCTCGCATTTGTCATTTCAAAATCGTGATCTCCGCCTGCAAGATCATATGCCATATATTTCAGGAACAACTGAGTCTTAAGGTCTGTCCACTTTTCGGGTGCGTAATCCAGCAGCTTATATTCGAGAGGGAACTGATTGGGTTTCAGAGATGATATATACGCATTGACTCCTGCTGTATAAGCTTTTGTCTGGCGTCTTGTTATAGTATCTGCTTTAAGCTTTTTCAATGATTGTTCTGCTCCATAGACCATTCCTAACCGCCTGAAGTATCTGTCTATCTTTAAAAAGTTTGTTCCGCCGCTCGTTTCACCCATAATTTCACTTAATCTTCCTGCTGCTGCATATGTCTGAAATTCCATTTGCCACAGGCGAAACTTTGCATGCAGGTAACCCTGTACAAAGTATGCATCGTTTTCCTTTTTAGCATAGATATGGGGTACAAGTCTCTCATCAAAATATACATCTGCCTTACCCTTTAAGTATGAATAGCTATGCTCTGCAGTAAAATTATAATCTGCTGATTCTGCATTTTGCCAAAAGCCATGCCGGGGACTTAAAAACGCACCGAGTCGGGGAGTCTTATTTTCAGCTATTGTTAACGGAATATTTAAAGTAACAATTAAACCAATCGTTATCATTGCAGAAATAATAAAAGGTAGAATTCTCATAAATGAACTATTGTTGCCGAAAATACATTTTTAGTCAGCAAACATTTATTAATCTTCATTAGTATATCAGTGAAAGTCGTTTCTTTAAAGATAGTTTTACATTTTTTTCCTATTCCATTTTCGCAAAAGAAAACCAATTGCACTTTTTATTTTTGTTTTGCACAAAAATATTTGCAGCAAAAATAACAAAGCAACATTTATCCATTGCAGCTTTTGCTTCATTTAAAATTAAATAAAAACTTTTATAATAAAGACGATGGAAACTATATCAGAATATCAAAAAAATATTTTAGGGTTACATCTTCCCACAGATCCGCGGTGGGTTGATCTCGCTCATATCGCACTGGAGGAAATCTTAACTGATCATGCTTACTGCGAGCAAAAAGCAGCAACCAGTTGTATATCATTAATACAACGCTATCCCGATAAAGAAAAGCTTGTTATTGAGCTCGCTCCTATTGTGACAGAAGAATGGGGACATTTTCGCCTGGTTTTGTCTGAGCTGCAAAAAAGAAATTTGAAACTTGGAAAACAACGCAGAGATGAGTATGTAAACAAGCTTATGAATTTTCAGAAAAAGGACGGCAGTGATGAAGAAAGGTTTTTAGATAAGCTATTAATTTTTGCTTTGATAGAAGCAAGAAGTTGTGAAAGGTTTAAGAGACTAAGCGAAGGACTAAACGATACCTATTTAAGTAACTTTTACCGTCGCTTTATGGAAAGTGAAGCGGGACATTATTCTTTGTTCATTGATCTTGCAGAAAATTATATAGAAAAAAATAAAGTAAGACAACGATGGCAGCAATGGCTTGAATATGAATCCAGTGTGATGAAAGAACTGGAGGCAAGAGGTGATAGAATTCACTAGCAGGTATAAATAAAAAAAGTCCCAAAATGTTATTTGGGACTTTAGTTATGTCAGCGCGCAAAAAAACTAGTCGTTAGCTTTTTTTGCAGCAGCCTTTTTCGCAGCAGCCTTTTTAGGAGCAGCAGCTTTCTTAGGAGCAGCAGCAGCCTTTTTAGGAGCAGCAGCTTTCTTAGGAGCAGCAGCGGCCTTTTTAGGAGCAGCAGCTTTCTTAGGAGCAGCAGCAGCCTTTTTTGCAGCAGCTTTTTTTGCAGTTGCCATTGTTAGTAAATTTAAATGGTTAGTAAATATTCATTAAAATTAGATACTTAATTTTAACTGCCAAAATTTAATTAAGTTAATAGCTTCTGCAGACTCTATAAAGATTTTATTTGTGCAAGTTATTAAGAGCAAATTTTCAATTTGCATCGATAAACATATAAGTTACAGCTTGCGTTTTGTTGCAGTGGTTTATTAGCATCTTGCATGAAATTATTTCTTCATCCTTTTCCAAATTAACAGTAATAATATTATCTATCTTCACGCAATTTTTAGTCGTCGATTTTATATCAAATTATATACAGATAATGCCGAAATTCCTTCTTTCTTTTTTTATACAAGGTCGTGGCTTTCATAACATTTTCTTCGTTAAAAAGTTCCTGGTAATGTGAGTCTTCAATACCATCCTTTGACTATCTAACAACTCGATATATTCTTACTGATCTTCTACTTTTATTTTTCATAAGTTCGGATTTTATGGAATAGTTAAAGTTATTTATTTTGACTATAGATTGACTAATTAATTTATTTATTATTGTGTATCAGCAGTATAATGAGTTGCTTTTGACATTGTACTTGCCTGATCCAACATTAAGTAAGGAAGCAGATAAAATTAAAATAATTTTATTTTTATAAATGCTTTCGTAATTAAACTCTGATTTAAGCTGACGCGATTTGTTAAGCAGGAAGTTAATTGGGTATTGTTTTGTAAGTTGAATTTATAACATAGATATTAATGAAACAAGAAGGAATATTCATATAACTCACAAAGCAGGATATAAAAAGTTTTGTAAGTTTTAGTTAGAACCGGAAGTAATTTTAGATAAAAATAAAAAGGTGATTTTACTGAAATTGAGCTAAGGGAAATAAGAAAAATAATAGAGGAAAATAAAGAATTAATTTTACACTAGTTAGCTTTATTTTACGCAGGAAAACAAGTAAAATCAATAAAGAAATGAACACTTCAGTTATATATCCCTCTATTAAATCCATTGAATTTATCAATAGTACTATAATGTTTGTCCATTTGGATAACGACAGAGCTTTCGTTGTTCCGTTAGAAAAGTTCCCGGCTATAAAGGAACTTTCTTCAACTGATAAAAAAGCTTTTGAAATAATAGATAATAAATATCTTTCATTTCTATCTATTGATGATGTTTATAGCATTGAAGAATTAATTGGATTAACAGCAGTTTCTTAATAAAACTTATATACATCTTATTAACTTGAAATCTTTAACCTTTACGGTTATCAATGATCTTACTTATGACCAGCGAATGCAGCGCATTTGCAGCACTTTAGCCCATGCCGGTTATAATGTTTTACTTATTGGAAGAAAACTGCCATCCTCTCTCTCTTTAACCAGGCAGCCTTATAAGCAAAAGCGTTTGAAATGCTTTTTTAAAAAAGGCAAATTAATGTATCTTGAGTTCAACTTACGATTAGTGTTTTTTCTGCTGATAGTATCTTCAGATTGTTATTGCGCTATTGACCTCGATACTATTTTACCCAATTATTTTGCATCGAAAATAAAACGAAAAAAAAGAGTGTATGATGCTCACGAACTATTTACAGAGCAAAAGGAAATAGTTACACGTCCTGCTATTTATAAACTATGGCTGAAGGTTGAAAAGTTTGCCGTTCCCAAATTTTCAAACGGTTATACTGTTAATAATTTTATTGCTGATGAATTTAAAAGAAGATATGGTGTGCAATATGCTGTGTTAAGAAACCTTCCTAAACTTAGCCGTTTACAACCTGCTCCCGATAAAAAGAATCCTTTTATTATATACCAGGGAGCAGTAAACGAAGGCCGGAGTTTTGAAACACTTATACCCGCCATGAGGAATGTAAAAGCAGGTTTGAAAATCTATGGTAACGGCAATTTTTTTGATAAAGCTTTGCAGCTTATTAAAGATCACCGGCTTGAGGACAAGGTTGAACTAAAAGGATTGGTTGCTCCAGCAGAATTACAACAGATAACACCAACTGCCTTTGCTGCTGTTATGCTGTTTGAAGATACCGGTCTCAATCAATATCATTCACTTGCAAACCGTTTTTTTGATTATATAATGGCAGGCGTTCCACAGGTTTGCGTTGCTTATCCTGAATATAAAACCCTAAATAATAAATATGGCGTTGCCTGTCTCATTAACAATATTAATGCAGAAACTATAGCAACAGCTTTAAACAATCTGCTGGTTTATGATGTTTATTATAATGGCCTTCAGCAAAATTGTCTAAAGGCCCGCGAAGAATTAAACTGGGAAACAGAAGAAAAAGTATTAATTGATTTTTACAGAAAGGTTTTAGCGAGCCCCCACACTCCTTAAAGGGGGTTAAATCAGATGATAAGAAGCCTAAAAGAAAAACCAGTTGAATAAATGCCTTCATATAATTTGTTTAAACGTTCCTTACCCTATCGATTATGGTGGAGTTTTTGATCTTTTTTATAAACTTGCAGCACTGCAGCAACAGGGTGTAAAAATTCACTTACATTGTTTTCAATATGGCAGACCTGAGCAGCCTGAGCTTAAGCAATATTGCGAGAGTGTAAATTATTATAAACGTCAAACAGGGCTATATGGGCTTTCATTTAAGTATCCCTACATAGTCAGCAGCAGAAGAAGTAAAGCTTTATTAAATAAATTGAATGAAGATGATTACCCAATTTTAATGGAAGGAGTACACTGCACTTATTTACTGAATGATAAAAGATTTGAGCAGCGGATGAGTTTTGTAAGGTTGCATAATGCGGAATATATTTACTACAGGAACTTATATAAAAATACCGGATCGCTCTTAAAAAAATTGTACTTCAATCGGGAAAGTAAAATTCTTGAAGGTTACGAAAAATGTATTGTAAAGAAGGCAGCATTTTGGAGTGTTACAGAAAAAGATGCAGAAATTTATAAAAAGCTTGGATGTGAAAAAGTTCATTTTTTACCTTTATTCCTGCCTGATTGGAAGGTAAAGGCCACTGAGGGAAACGGCAGTTTTTGTTTATATCAGGGTGACCTTAGTGTAGCTGAAAACGAAAAAGCTGCAATATGGCTGATTAATCATGTTTTTAATGATCTGCAGATACCTTTTGTTATTGCCGGGAAAAATCCCTCTAAGCGCGTCTTTAAATTGCTTCATAATAAAAACACCACTTGCCTTATAGCCAATCCTGACGAAAAAGAGATGCAGGATTTAATAGCAAAGGCTCACCTCAATATTATTCCATCTTACAATTCAACCGGCATTAAGCTGAAACTGATAAATGCTTTATTCAATGGGCGACACTGCCTGGTTAATCAACCAACTGTTGAAGGAACAAATCTTGAAAAGACATGCCATATAGCTGATGATGCAAATGCATTTAAATCTGAAATTATTAAATTATATGGCCAGCCTTTCAGTAAGGAAGATGCAATTGTAAGACATCGTTTGCTTGATGATATGTTTAATAATGAGGCAAATGCAAAACAGATGGTAAAATGGATCTGGGGATAAATAGATTTTATTTATTCGAAAACGTTTGACTGGCATTTATTTTTGTATTTCACTCATTACTATTTTCAAAAAGTTCCTTTTGAGTGCCGCCATTGTTTTTTAACTATAAACTTTGTTTAATGGGACTTATAGTGTGTTTTTAATTACTTTTTTTTAAAAAATTACCATTTTTATTTGTATCACTATTTGTATCACATATTAAGAGGTATAACAGCATAAAAAAGTATGTTGATTTTCCATTTCTTTTCCCTCTCAGCATAAAAAGTTTTTCCTCACCACAAAATTTTTTCCGTAATATAAACTGACATAATAAAGCTTTCTATAAAAAGGCTTATAATTATAACCTTTAAAGAGTTATCATCTAAAATAAAAAACAGAAAATCCTAAATTAAATGGTATTGAAAGGCTTATAGAATTAATACAATTTTACCTTTTTAAATATTACAATGATCATAAAAAATAATAATAATCTATATTTGAAGATAAATTTTTGATAGAATCAAAAAAAGAGTATACCTTAATATTAGAAAAACTTTAAAAATGACACACCATACCATTTCCCGTATTTCAGTGACTATCTTAGGGGCTGTAATGATAATTTTTGGTCTTTATCATTTTTTCAAACCGCAAACCCTGCTGGTTTATGTACCCGAGTTTATTCCGGGAGGAATTATCTGGGTATACGTTGTAGGATTAGCATTTATCCTGGCAGGAGTCGCATTCATTGCACACAGGCAGGTTCAACTTGCAGGATACCTGCTTGCACTGTTGCTTTTTATTTTTGTACTATCCATTCATTTTCCCAATTATCTTAATGCGGGAGATAATGATATGAAGCAAATGGCTTTTGTGAACTTACTTAAAGATACTGCATTAGCAGCCTTTGCAATGTATATAGGCAGTAATGCAAGAAATTTTGAATAAGCAGCGGGAGTAAAAGCTTTACTTAGAATGATTTGAGGCAATTAAGAACCGCCTGCAACAGACTTTTAAGAAAATTAACCGCAATAATTAAAATTTACGGAATACTGATCCATTAATAGTTATTCCCCTCCCGATCATACAATACCATACTATAAACAGGCAAAGTTTGCCGGCCGAAGAAGTAAAAATTAACGGAGAAATACAGTTAGTAAAACAAGCGTAAGTGTTTGCAGAAAATTAATATAAATAAGCAAAATGTATAGGCGAGGCAAATAGTAGTTACCTATATTCTGTAACATAAAAAGGTTGTGCTCTCACAACCTTTTGGTCTTTTAAAATGGTTGCATATGGCAAGGCTTGCCTTTTTGTGGTCCGCCACCCTCTTCTGCTCTTTTACATGCAGGAGGAAGTTTTTTATAGCTATCTTCTTCCGCCTTTATATCATCAGCATCAAACCCGGCGTTGGCAAAAGCAGTCTGAATATAATTTAGACTTACCCTGTCCGGCCGGTACTGAACACGGGTAGTACCGCTTAATAGATTTATCTGCATTTTCATAATTCCACTTTCGGTTTGAGCTACTTCCCGTGCCATATAATCTTCTAATCTTTTTTTGCATTCCCAACACCTTAAGTTAGGTGTTTTTATAGTAGCCCATTGCGGCCTGCCATTTTGAGCAAAATTGTCAACTAAAAATCCTATAAGAATTATTACCAATAAAAGAACCTTTTTCATGCTATTGTGATTTATAATTTTAAGTTATATCCCTTGCCAGTTTGCAGGGTCTTTTCTCCATTGCAATAATAAAGTTTCTGCTTCGGATTGTATTTTCACTTTCTCAAAAACCAATGTTAATTAACGTTGAATAATCGGTTAACGATGGTTATTTAACACCTGCTTTAGCGAAATTTTTAATTGCCTAATCAAAACCATAAAAAAATATGAAAATTATTCCGATTATTTCCAATCCGGCTTTTCTTAAAACATCTGCAACCTGCCGACTACTTTTGCCTGTAGAAAATCGAATTTTCTACACCACCGTTTTCTGACCTTTTTCAAAAACACCTTTTATTTGGTTACCTGATCTCATCCTCTTTAGGTTTTGGCCTTACCTGTATAAAAGGCGCTTTAACTGATCTGCGGCCATTGCTCCCCATGCAATCCCTGCAGTTGCTGCATCGGCAATAATTTCGTCATAAAAATATATCCCAAATATAACGTTGCACACTTCGCTTTCGATAATGGAAAGGATAAAATTTTTCTATTGTTACAATAAATAGGACTTTTGCAGCCTATAGGCTATATAAAAGGTTTAACAGTACAAAGCTGTACTGCTCCTGTTTGTAATGGTGTTTCAGCTACTCCTTTTTTGGTTAGTCATACTAACGCAGTCAAGGGGAAAGACAATAGAAAAATTTGTTGCTTGTTACCGTTTGTCAGTGTCTTGTTTTCTGTTGTCCTGTGACTATTAAGTGTTTCTATTGTCAGTTGTCGGTTGTCCGTTTTATTGTTTTTATCCGTTGTTTTGTTTCTTTGCTTAAATTAGAAAATATGCCTGTTAAGATTATAGCCGCCGGAGGAATAGTTGAAAATGAAGAAGGGAAAATATTATTGCAATATCGCAGGGGAAAATGGGATTTGCCTAAAGGAAAGCTTGATGAAGGCGAAACTATTGAAGAATGTGCTGTAAGGGAAGTTGAAGAAGAAACGGGTTTACAAAATATTCAGTTAGGTGAGTTAGCCGGCATAACAAATCATCATTATATGGAAAAAGGTGAAAATATTAATAAGGAAACACATTGGTTTGCAATAAAAGTTTCAGGAGTACAGCAACTGATTCCGCAGACAGCCGAAGATATTTTAGAGTTGCGATGGGTAGCAGAGAATGAACTTGAATATTATTTATCAAACACCTTTCCAAATATTATTGAAATAATAGAGAAATATTTTGATGATCATAACCAAGTCAATTAAAGAGGCATTAAGTCAATCAGTTATATAGCCGAATGGTCTTTAAGGAAATTACATAATGTCAGGGGCTGCTATGGATTATCGGGTATGGTCGATAGACAATTTTCTATGCTTAGCTTGCTTAATAGATTTCCTGACCGCATCCGGCAAAAACTGATTAACATCTCCCCCGTTTCTTATCACATCTCTTACCAGGGTTGAGGCAACAGAAGTAAATTTTGGAAGGCAAGTAAGAAAAATAGTTTCAATAGAAGGGTCGAGGCTTCTGTTCATATCAGCGATTGCTTTTTCGTATTCAAAATCGTTGACATAACGTATGCCTCTTAAAATAAATTTTGCTCCTACCCTTTTACAGCATTCGGCAGTTAGACCTTCATAAATCACTGCTTCGACTTTAGGTTCATTTTTATAGATTTGTTTTAACCATTCCAGCCTTTTTTCTTCAGAATACATCGCAACCTTGTTTGTATTCTTTCCTATTCCTATCACTACTTTATCAAATAACTCTAAAGAACGGTCAATGATATCGGTATGACCTAAGGTCACAGGGTCAAAGGTTCCGGGGAAAAGACAAATTCGCGACATAAAATTTAAATTATAAGAAGCCGTTTAAATTTTTAAAAATGTTTATGTAAAAAGCATCGTCTCTGTGTCCTTTGTGACGAAAACTCTTTTCCTTCTCTGTGGTAGTTATTTTTCAGCGAAACACAAAGAATACAAAGCCTGATCATTTTATAATTTTAAACAATTTCTAAGAGATAAGGCGAAGTAACAGGAAAATTTTATATCTCTTTAATTTTATTATTCCTTGTCATTAAAAACCAAAGTCAGCTCTTGCGACTAGCTAAAAGATATAATACAGCCATTCTTACAGCTACCCCGTTTTCTACCTGTTGAAGTATAATACTTTCGTCACCATTAGCAACATCACTGTCAAGTTCTACACCTCTGTTAATTGGTCCCGGGTGCATAATTATAATTTTCTTCTTTAGACTGTCTAGTAATTTCCTGCTGATGCCATATGCAATATTGTACTCCCGTAATGAAGAAAATAAGGGTTGATTTTGTCTTTCAAGCTGTATGCGTAATACATTTGCAACATCACACCAATCTAATGCTTCCTTTACATTGTAGGTAACATTTACACCCAATGCTTCTTTTATATATTTCGGAATTAATGTAGGTGGCCCCGATACTGTAACTTCCGCGCCCATTTTTGTCAGTAAATAAATGTTGCTTAAAGCTACACGACTATGCATAATATCTCCTATTATAGCAATTTTTTTTCCATCGAGTCCTCCTGTTGCTTCTGTGATTGACAAGGCATCGAGCAAAGCCTGGGTGGGATGTTCATTAATTCCATCACCCGCATTTACAATTGCAGCGGGAATGTGCTTTGCTAAAAAATGAGGTGCACCACTTGCACTATGCCGCAATACTACCATGTCTACTTTCATGCTTAGAATATTGTTTACCGTATCAAG
>JAABUS010003945.1_pt1 | contig 22622 bp, 18 predicted proteins | sample 5560161 | NCBI WGS metagenome assembly JAABUS01 (sample SAMN10711885, study PRJNA513376) | rock metagenome | isolation source: Antarctica rocks | place: Antarctica: Victoria Land, Trio Nunatak nord | collected 2016-01-04
AGAATAGAAGCTGTAGAATTTACAGCTAAAAACCAGACAGATGCCAAAGCCTTAGGTTTTCTTGAAACGGCCTTAAATGATAAGTCTGATAAATTACGAAAATTTACCCTTGAGCAAATAAATACTAATAACGATACGGTAAAACAATCTTTAGAATCTGTTCTGGTAAAGATTTCACAAAACGATCCTAAAACGATCATAAGAGGAATGGCTATACAAATTTTAGGCAAGTATAAAAAGACCAGCTTCAAACCTCTTTTTATGAAAGCGCTTACTGATTCTTCTTACTTTGTTTCTGGCAATGCATTAGAGGCATTGAGTGAAATTGATACCGTTGCCGCAATGAACGAAGCAAAAATATTAGGGGCACAACGGGCAAAAGGAGTTTTGATGAATGCCTTAATAAAGTATTCGGATGAAAGTAAATTTGACTCCCTTGCTTCTAAGTTTGATAACCTACCGTTTGGAAGTACTAAAATTGATATGGTGTCACCTTTTGCAGAATTTATAACTAAGTTTAAAAATACAGAAAAGCTAAGAAAAGGTGTAGATATTATCGTAAAATTTCGTGAAGCTGTTCCTCAGCAATATCATCACTTTAGCGACCCTTTTATCAATAAGGTATTAAATGAAATTGCAGAGAAAAAACAAGCAGCAGGTATGAAAGAGCAAGCTGATTACATAAAATCAAAGCTTCCGGCCATAAGCAAATAGTATAGTGGTAAGTATTTGAGATAAAATATCACAAACAAAAAATATAATCTTTTTTGAAGAGGCTAAACGTGAACATGAAAAGTTCAATTTTATTTGTAACCATTTAATTTAAACATCTTGAACTACCTAAAGCATAACTTTAAACCCACCCATCACCCATCTTCCCGGCATTTTTGATCCAAGCAGATCACTGTATTGTTTATCAAATATATTATCAACCTCCGCAAAAATGCTTAGTTTATTTTTATATACAAATGCCTGGGTTTGCAAATTGAGCAAAAAATAATCTTTTGAAAGAGCAGCATTTATCGGGGTTGAAGCCTGTGCTTTACGCTCTTTATATAATCCATTTATACTTATAGAAAACCATCGTATAACATATTGCAAATTAAAGTTGGTCAGAAATTTAGCATGCGAAGAAACATAAAAAGAGGGGGTTACGTTGTCGCTTTTGCTATCTATCCAGGTAAGGCCAAATGTTGCCCATAGCTGTTGCTTGTCGTCAAATTGTTTGTTGTATTGTATATCTGTCTCAACTCCTGTAGAATTTACCCTTGCTATATTTTTAGCTAAAGCATAAGTGCCGGTGGGAGATAAGTTAGTTTTTCTCGGCATTTCATTGTAGGGTGTAGGAACATAATCTATCAACTGCGTAAAGTTCTGCCTGAAAACTGTTGCTGCAATTTTTGTATTTTTTATACCAAAAAAGTCTGCACCTCCTTCGTAGCTCAATGAGCGTTCTGCCTCCAGATCAGGATTTCCTATACTTCCGCTGGCTACAAATGGTTTATTGTAATTATTAAAGCGCTCTGTAAAATTTGCCTCACGTATGGTTTTACCTGCGCTTCCCCGCAGTTGCCAATAAGGCAATTTGTATGATAGGTTCATCTGAGGTACGATTTCCCAACCGCTTCTTTCATTCTGTTGAAGACGCATGGCAGGGTTTACATTAAAATGATCACCAATTCGTTGTCCAACGATTAGAAAAGCACCTGCTTGGTTAAGAGAATGATTACCACGGTCATTAGATTTTATTTTTTTACTTAACCATTGCCCTCCTGTGGTAAGAGTGGTTTTTTCGGCCGCTTGCCACTTGTATACTGCCAACCCCTGCAGCAGGTTGCTCTTATTCGTATTTGCAGAAACGCCAGTATTAAATTTGTATATATCTTTTGTTGCTTTATAACCGATATCAAGTGAAAAGTTATGGTTTAGCTTTGCATAATTGAGCTTCACCTGGTTCCAAAAAGAGGTTACTTTTTCGTTTGCAGTATCTGATTTAAAAGTTGTATAAAAATTTTGAGCGGCAAAGTCTCGCCTGTCAAAAGCAGATCTGAAAGAAACATTCCAATTCTTATTTATAAATTGATTTATAGAAGCCGAAGCTGAAGTATTGTGAAAAAAACCGTTGATTCCCCGTTGCGGCTGACCGGCTGCATTGTTAGTTAATAAACCTCCGGCAATTGCAGTATTTCCACTTTGGTAAAATCCTCCAAGTTGTCCGTTCCATAGCCCGTATTGGCCTGCTGTTCCCTGTGCAGTTAACTGCTTTGTTTTCTGGTCTCTTTTAGCAGCGAAAGTTTTAGTGATTATGTTTATAACACCACCAACCGCTTCTGAACCATAAACAGCAGAAGAAGCTCCTTTTAAAATTTCTATCCGTTCAATTTCTGCCGGCGCAACAGGAATGTAACTGTTAAAATGGCCTGTATTAGGATCATTTATCCTGATACCATCAATAATTACCAATACTTGTTGAAAAGTACCACCGCGCAAAACAATATCGCTTTGAGCGCCCATTGGTCCACGCATTTGTACCTCCAGGCCTGGCAAATATCGCAGCAGTTCATCAAGAGAATGTACAGGAAGCTTTGAAAACTCATCTCCCTTGATAACTAAGATATTACGTCCCGTGGCAGAGGCAGAGACAGGATTTAATGAAGCGGTAATGGTAACGGGATCAAGTTCTATTTGCTGTGAATAAGCTGAAGATGCAATTACAAGTAGATATAAAATAGCAATAAAAACTCTGTTCTTCTTTTTTTCCATAATATATAGATGCACAAACCCTAAAAGGGAAATTAAAAGGGCTGCAAATATGATAGTATTTTTTTTAATTAAAGCATAAGTATTCTTCTTTTACTTGCAAATTCCTGATTTTCTATTTTTTATTTTTTATTTTTTAATTCATTCTTATAAACCAAACCATCTTTCATTACAAACTTCACGTGCTCTAAAAGTGTAATATTATCTAATGGATTTCCCTCTACTGCTATGATATCGGCCCATTTTCCTTTTGTTATTGACCCTGTTTTTTCTTTCCAGCCTAATAAGTCTACAGCGTTAATAGTCGAAGATTGAATAGCCTGCATAGGTGTTAATCCAAACTTTACCATATAATAAAATTGTTTAGCATTCCATCCGTGCGGATATACGCCCGCATCTGTTCCAAAGGCTATCTTTACTCCTGCTTTTACTGCTTTAGCAAAATTTTCTCTTTGCAGTTTTCCTACCATTTTCTCTTTATTTATTATTTTATCAGGGTAACCAAGTTTGGAATATTCGCTTAAAATATAATCATCATCATAAATATCAGAAACGAGGTAAGTGCCTTGCTGTTTCATTAGCTGAATGCCCTCATCATCAACGAGGCTGCCATGTTCAATAGATGCTACACCTGCTTTTACAGCCATTTTTATTGCTTCAGCTCCATGAGCATGGGCACAGGTTTTTCTTCCCCACATTTTTGCTTCATCAACAATTACATTCATTTCTTCCTGAGAAAATTGAGGGGCACCTACGCTTTCCTCTTCTGATAAAACGCCTGCGCTTGCTCCGAACTTAATTACATCTGCCCCATATTTAATATTATACCTGACCTGCTTACGCAATTCATCTGTACCATTAGCAACGCCACTCATCTCTTTAGGTATCTGCCAATCAAGGAACGGTGAAAAACCATTCAGATCTCCATGACTGCCTGTCGAGCCAATAAACAACGTAGCAACTTCCATATGCGGACCTTCTACTTCACCGTTGTTAATAGCATTTCTTAGCGCCACATCTACAAAAGCCTGGGCACCTACGTCTCTGCAGCTTGTAAAACCTGCTTCAAGTGTTCGCTTTGCATAAATGTGTGCAGTAATGGCAGCATCAATAGGTGATTTGCGAAAAATATCGCCATAATAATCACCGCTTGGCTGGTTGGTAAGGTGGGTATGACAATCAATAAGGCCAGGTAAAACAGTTGCATTGCTAAGGTCAATCACTTCTGCATTTTTAGGAACGGGTAATGAAGAACCTATGTTGACAATTTTATTACTGTCAATTAAAATCACCTGGTTAGTAAGGATTGTTCCCGTTACAACATCTATTAATTTGCCTGCCTTGATCGCTTTAAGTTTTGCCTGTGAATTTGCATAAATATTTATTATAAGAATGAATGAAATAATAAATAAAATCCGGCTGTTAAATATAGACATCAATACAATTTTTTTAAATAAGATAAGTTGTTCAAAGTTATGTCAATGGATTTATCAGGATACAAAGTTGCAGAGCATACAGTTTGTTTAGAAAAAAAACAGAAGCCATCAAAAAGATGGCTTCTGTCAAAGAATAATATATTGTTATCTTGCTACCAGATTTTAATTCGCTTGTCTTCAGGCAAATACATCTTATCACCGGGCTTCACATTAAATGCTGCATAGAAAGGTGTAAAATTTTGCAGCGGACCATTGACCCGGTACATAGCAGGTGAATGCGGATCTGTATTGATACGTAAACGTATTGTTTGATCTTTTTGTTTATTTCTCCATATTTGTGCAAGAGAAACGAAAAAACGCTGATCAGGTGTAAAACCATCAATCTTAGTAGTGCCCTGCCCTTGTTTGGTTAATTTAAAAGCATCGTAAGCTATAGCAATACCGCCAATATCCGCCATGTTTTCTCCTGTTGTAAGGCTGCCGTTTACATGCAGAGTATCAAGTACAGTGAAAGTATTATAAAGGTCAATTACAGATTTTGATTTGGCCACAAACTTTGCACTGTCTTCAGTTGCCCACCAGTTTTTTAAGTTGCCCTCTTTGTCATATTGTGCGCCCTGGTCGTCAAAGCCATGAGTCATTTCATGACCGATAACCATGCCTATGCCGCCATAGTTAATAGCATCATCAGCATTAGGATCAAAGAAGGGAAATTGTAAAATGCCTGCGGGAAAAACAATCTCATTAAACGTAGGATTGTAATATGCGTTGATAGTTGGCGGTGTCATGCCCCATTCTGTTTTATCAACTGGCTTATTTAGTTTACTGAGCTGGTACCGGTATTCATTTTTTTTGGCAGAAATTAGGTTTTCAAAAAATGTTTTCCTATCCACTGTAACCATGCTGTAATCTCTCCATTTATCAGGAAATCCTATTTTTTGCATAAAAGCATACAACTTATCCTTAGCTTTGGCCTTGGTGGCATCACTCATCCAATCGAGGTTTTTAATGTGAGCATCAAAAGATTTTTGCAGGTTGCTTACAAGCTCAAGCATACGATGTTTTGCGCCAGCAGTAAAATATTTTTTTACATACAGTTGCCCTAATGCCTCACCAAGATAACTATCTGTTGCCCTGTATATTCGCTCCCAGCGTGGCTTTATCTGTTGCTGGCCGCTCAAAACGCTGGTGTAATCAAACTTGGCATTTACAAAATCACTGCTCAGGTAATTAGCTGCATCATCTGTAATGTGAAATTTATAGTAATCCTTCCAGATGCTTACCGGTATTGTTTTGAGTAAGCTGTTTATTTTTATATAATAAGCAGGCTGGCCAACATTGACAGAGTCAGTTTTTGCACCTACATTATTTAAAAAAGAAGACCAGCTAATAACAGGCATTTTTTTATCAAGCGCAGCTACTGACATTTTGTTGTAGTTACTTTGAGGGTCTCTCAGTTCTACATTAGTGCGGTGGCTTTCTGCCATTTGTTTTTCCAGTGCATACACTTCTGCCACTTTTTTTGATGCGGTTACAGAGTCATCCCCTGTAAGCATAAATATCTTTTGCATATAAGCTTTATATGCATCCTGAATAGCAGTTGTAGCGGCATCAGTTTTAAAATAATAGTCCCTGTCAGGCAAACCCAGGCCTGTCTGACCAAAAGCAGCAATATTCATACTGCTGTTTTTATCATCAGGACCAATACCCATACCTACCATATAACTAAAATATTCTTTTTGTCTTTGTGCTTCAAACTGCATTATGCTTTTTGCATCGGTAAGTGCATTTACCTGCTGCAAATAGGGTTTTATTGGGTCGTAGCCGCGTTTTTCTATTGTGCCGGAGTCCATGCCTGAAGCGTAAAAGACTCCTACTTTTTCTTCAAGGCTTCCCGTGGGTTGCGGAACTTTCGATACCGAATCAAGTATAGATCTTAAATGTCCTTTTGTACCATTATAGACATCTAAGAAAGAACCAATGCCGGATTCTGTAGGTGGTATCACAGCTTCTTTAATCCATTTTCCGTTTACAAACAAATAAAAATTATCTCCAGGCTTAATCGAAGAATCCATATAAGCTGTTTCGATAAATTTGGGACTTGTTTTTCTATCTCCTTTGTATGCATACAGGCTCAGCAAAATCAACAGTGAAAAAAAACTCAGCAATGCTATTTTCATATATTTCTATTTCTTTTAATAACCGGGTAAATAAACAAGTTAAATTTGTAATCAAAAATTTTATTGAATGATAAAGATATGAAGATGCTTTATCAGGAGGGTTTATTAATACATTTTTAGTAATATTTGACAATTTTTTACAAGAAGATTTACATGTTAGGTTAGTGATACCATATGAGTGTTGCTGTTTATAAATTACTCTTATAAGAGCAGCTTATTCTTCTGGAATAAATCAATGTTTTAAAGAAGACTTTATATTTGTGCGACATAATAAAATACAAGATAATGGCTTTAGATCAAAACGAAATTTTTGATGCATGCCGGCAAGGAAATACAGACAAGGTAAAAAAACTTTATGAAGCAAATCCTCAGATTATAAATGCTGAAGATGATAAAGGATTTACACCTATAGTACTTGCAACGTATAACAATCAACCTGAAGTAGTGGATTTTCTTTTGCAAAAAGGAGCAGTCATTAATTCACCTGACGGATCAGGTAATTCTGCGTTAATGGGTGTGTGTTTTAAAGGATATACAGAAGTTACTACAAAACTTCTCGATGCAGGTGCAAACGTAAATCAAAGAAATTTTAACGGAGCAACGGCTCTCACCTTTGCAGCCACTTTTGGTCACTTGGCAATAGCAGAGATGCTGCTGAAGAAAGGCGCAGACATACTTATACAAGATGCCAGAGGAAAAAATCCCTTAGACCATGCAAGAATACAGGAGAATTGGGAAATGTATGATTTGCTTTCGCAATATGCGAACAAAGATTAAAATTACATTTGCTTTATCATTTTGATCTCGCTGTCAGTTGCGGTAATTTGGGGATTAATAATTTATTGCAAGGCTACCTTTTATGAAATATTATATAATAGCAGGAGAAGCAAGTGGTGATCTTCACGGCAGTAATTTAATAAAGCAATTGCATCTCTTAGATACGATTGCAGATATTCGTTGCTGGGGTGGAGACCTGATGAAATCAGAAGGTGCAACGCTGGTGAAGCATTACAGAGATCTTGCTTTTATGGGGTTTGCAGAGGTGATAATGAATTTGCGAACAATATTAAAAAACATTGATTTTTGCAAAAAAGACATCCTTTCCTATAAACCTGATATTTTAATTTTAATTGACTATCCCGGCTTTAATATCCGGATAGCTGAATGGGCAAAGAAACAAGGAATAAAAACGGTCTATTACATTTCTCCGCAGATCTGGGCATGGAAAGAAAACAGGGTTCATACCATAAAAAAGTATGTAGATAAAATGTTGGTCATACTGCCCTTTGAGAAAGACTTTTACAGCAAATGGGAATATAAAGTTGAATATGTCGGCCATCCTTTAGTCGAAGTAATTGAGCGTTTTAAAGCAGCACATAAAAAACCTGAAACATCAGGAGAAAAAATAATAGCGCTTCTTCCAGGAAGCAGAAAGCAGGAAATTAATATAAAATTGCCTGTAATGCTTGAGGCAAGTAAAGCCTTTCTGGAATATGATTTTGTAGTTGCAAAAGCGCCCGGACTGGACGATACTTTTTATGAACCTTTTCTTCAACAGTACAAAAATATTTCTGCGTTGGCAGGAAAAACATATGATGTATTAAATCAGGCAACTGCTGCACTTGTAACAAGTGGTACTGCGACATTAGAAGCTGCATTATTTGGCGTGCCGGAAGTGGTTTGTTACAAAGGAAACCCTATTTCTTACCAAATTGCGAAATGGGTTATAAAAGTAAAATATATTTCACTGGTAAATCTTATAATGGATAAGCCTGTTGTAAAGGAATTGATACAAAATGAAATGACTGCTGAAAATTGTATAAAAGAATTAAAAGATTTGCTGGAAAATCCTGAACGAAAGGAGCAACTGCAAACAGATTACACGCGTTTAAAAAATTTGCTTTCACAGGGCGGTAATGCTTCGGCTAATGCGGCGAAGATTATTTATAATTTTGTACAGGAATTACATGATATTTGAGAAAGATTGATTATCAATTAATATAGTATTTAAAAATTATTAAGTATGATGTGATATTTGTGTTATTAGTAGGCTAAATTAATTAACAAAAAAAAGTGTTTTGAGAAAATGAAATTGTATAAGTATGTGTGTCCAGGGAGAATTAACATTCTTACAAATGGTACAATTCGTTTTACTCAACCCTTAGCTTGGAATGACCCTTTTGAATTAAGACCTTTTTATAAAGATGATAAAGCCAAAGAACCTATAGTACAATTCGCTAAGTTTACTAAGATTATGAGACATTTTGAGCAGACGGGTGAAGTGTTAGTAAAGGAGATAGAAGAATTCGAAAAAGAAAGAAAGCGGGTAACGAAAGATGATATTTATAGATTTATAAACGATAACGTTGTTGGATTGTCATTAACGGAAGATAAAGAAAATCTTTTGATGTGGTCACATTATGCAAAGGAACACAGTGGATTTGTTATTGAGTTGGATACAGAAGATGACTTTTTCAAAAGCAAGGACAAATTTCTTTTTAAAGTAGAATATGACATTATTAGACCACAGATTGACACTGATGCTTTTAGTATGTTAATGATTAATGTTTTACAATCATTGAAAGATAAAGTCGTATTAGACAAAGGACAACTCGAAAAAATTTCTTAAATTTTTAAAAAAAGTAAAGATTGGGAATACGAAAAAGAATGGCGGTTAATTTCTACGACTCAAAATGCAGCTAATTATAATATCATATAAAATAAGAAAACATATATTAGACTTGGAAAAGCAGCAGCAATGCAAGAATTTTACCACAGTGATTATGTCGCTTTATTCCATTTGCCTATTTCATGTATAACATCAATCTATTTTGGACTTAGGATACCTAAAAATATTCCAAAAGAAATATTCCTTCTACGAAATAAGAATTCAAACTACTCACATATAGATCTATACTTAGCGAAATTAGACGATGAAACGTTTAAATTAAACTTTGATGAACTTAAGGATATTGACGTATTAACTTTAAGTGAATTGCACAATAAGAATGTTGCTATACCGACAAGGCTTAAAGATAGAATTATCAATTTCTTTTTTAATAGACATTCTAAATAAACTAATTATAAAAGGTAAATACCCACCCCTAACATTTACCGATGTAAGAGTTAGACAGAAGTAGAAAATTAAAAATATGCTGCAATCAATAAACTTATTGCTGCTGTTTATAGATCATATTGAAAATAACATCAGAGAGATTTTTGTTTATCCATCCATTGTACACCTTCTAGTGCTTAAGCAATTCTTTCAGTTGAATTGGCTACTTTTAGCCCTAAAATTTGTACTCTTAAAATTAATAACCGTTTTTCATTAGCACACTATAATTATCCCAATGTCTGATAATAAATTTCCGCTAACAGGTTTTAGTTCACTCGCCATTCATGGCAATGAAAGCAAACATCCTAATCATGCACACGTAACCCCTATATATGCCACCTCCACATTTACTTTCGATACAGCACAACAGGGTATGGAAAGGTTTGAAGGAAAGCAGGAAGGTTATATTTACAGCCGCTGGGGCAACCCTACTTTCACCGATGCAGAGAAGGTGATTGCAGCAATGGAATCTTTTGGATTAAAGAATGAAGATGGCTCACCATTACAATTGAAAGCGATTTTACATGCAAGCGGACAAGCTGCAATGAGCACTATGTTTTTGTCTAACTTAAAAGCCGGAGATAAAATTCTGTCTCATTATTCTTTATATGGCGGAACACATGAATTGATGCTGAAAGTTTTTCCGGAAGCAGGTATTGAAACAATTATTGCAGACCTCGGTGATATAAATATTGTTGAAGAAACCATTAAGAATAATCCGGGTATCAAACTTGTTCATATTGAAACTCCGGCCAATCCTACTCTTGATTGTGTCGATATAGAAGCGGTAACTAAAATTGCAAAACAGCATGGATTAATAGTAACTGCTGATAACACTTTTGCAACTCCTTATCTGCAACAGCCATTTAAGTATGGTGTTGATTTCGTCTTTCATTCAACTACTAAATTTTTAAATGGTCATGGAACTGCTATTGGCGGTGTGTTACTTGGGCGAGACCTTGCAATGATGAATGGAAGAGTTACAAAATGGCATCGTTTGCTGGGCGGGAACAGTAATCCTTTTGATGCTTTTTTATTGTTGCAGGGATTGAAAACTTTAGAGATAAGAATGGACCGGCATTGCAGTAATGCTATGGCAGTAGCCAATTATCTTAATGATCATCCTGATGTTTTAAAGGTAAATTATACAGGGCTTCCTTCTCATCCTGATTTTGAAGTTGCACGTAAACAAATGAAGCAACCGGGAGCGTTATTAAGCTTCGAACTGAAAGGTGGTATTGAAGCAGGCAAACAATTTATTGATAAGTTGCAAATGTGTGTAAGAGCTGTTTCGTTGGGTACAGTTGATACTCTGCTTTGCCATCCCGCCACTATGACTCACTATGGTGTTTCCAAACAGGAAAGAGAAAGATTTGGAATAACAGATGGATTAATAAGAATGAGTGTTGGAATTGAAGGCATTTATGATATATTAAAGGATTTGGAACAAGCTTTAGCATATAACCCTTGAAAGCAGGAATGATTGTTGAGCCGGTGGTAGAAATAAAAATTTATAAGCTATCAGAATGATTCGCAGAACTTAAATGAGGTAATAGTATTAGTACATCTCTAATCTTCCAGGATAATTGAGAAAACAACCATCCGGGATTGTAATTTATCTAAGACATTACTGAATTTTAAATTTACGTCCCGGCTATGAATGTTGGTAAGGCCATTGCTGATCTTTAATTCAGGAGAAAAAGTTACAAAGCGAAAAAAGAAATTAAAGCCTATGCCTGCTTCAATTCCAAGATCATTTTTTTTAAGTTTTACCAGGTCTTCAGCATTGCGTGCCTGCGAGTTACTGGCAAGATCTATATCGTACTTTATACCGCCCATCATATAAGTACGAAAGTTCCTTATCCGGTCGCTGTTAAATTTTACCTGAAATGGAAAACTTACGATATTAGATGGAAGTGTTTTCTTCTCAATAAACTTCTCATCTAATGTGGGATACTTTAAACTGTAGGTGAAGTATTTGGCTCCTCCTATAATCAACTGAGGATTTGCCCTCAAAGAAAATCTTCGCGACAACTGCAGCGTTCCGACAAGGCCTAAAGCAATTCCTCCGCTGCTTCCCGGCTCTACTGCCAGCACACTGTCATTTTGTAAAAAAAGAGGATGCTTTGTAGAGTGCAAAGTCGAGGAGTTATAGCTAACAGACATGCCAAAATAATAAGGCCAGTTATCATGGTTTGGCCTGTTCTCTTCTTTCTCCTGGCTATTTGCAGCCAGTGAAAGAATACAGCATACAGAGAAAAGTACAACTGATTTTTGAAAAAAAATTATGAATCCAGAAAGCCCCTTTAAATCTGTCATGTAACTATTTTATTATTCTTCCTGTTATAGTAGGGTACAATTCTGCGTATAATTTTTTTTATGTTATTAATTAGTAAGAGGTAATTGGAAACGTAAAAGTCATCTTTTAATTGCAAAGCTTTTACTAAAAATTCTAATTGTTTAAAAATGTTACATTACTTACTCCCACAATAAACAGAACATATACCTAAAGTAAGTGTTTTATAATAGGTAGATTTATAACCTGCTTTATTTAATATCTTAATAAAATCTGTTCCTTCCGGGAATTTTTGTACAGACTCATTCAAATACTGATAAGCATCTTTGTTTTTTGCAATAAGTTTACCAAAACCAGGCGCAATGGTTTTCATGTATAAATTATAGATGGTCTTAAAAACAAATTGCTTTGGTCTCGAAAACTCAAGCACTACCAGTTTACCTCCGGGTTTTAATACGCGAAGCATCTCGGTTAAACCTTTTTCAAGATTTTGAAAATTTCTTACGCCAAAAGCTACTGTAACTGCATCGAAGGAATTATCAGCAAAATTCATTGTTTCACTATCGCCTGTTAACAGCTCAACTTTATTTTGTAAATCCAACTTCTCCAATTTTTTTCGCCCAATATCAAGCATGCCTTCTGAAATATCAATACCGGTAATTTTAATTGGCTTCAACATTTTTTCAGCAAGAATAGCAACATCACCGGTACCGGTTGCGACATCCAAAATAAACTTCGGTTGTGATGCCTGTAATTGTTTAATTGCTTTTTTTCTCCAGCTAACATCAATTCCGAAGGATAAAAACCTGTTTAAAAAATCGTAGCGAAAAGCGATTTTATCAAACATGGCAGCAACCTGCTGCTTTTTACTCAGTTCACTGTTTTTAAAAGGAACGATTGTATCATGAGCAAATTTTGGCATAGAGGCGAAGGTACAATAATAGGGTGCAGAATTTCTTCTGACAATCATTTAATATCGTTAAAGCAGAAGTGCTTTTACTTCTTTCTTATAAATAAACCAATTCCTTTTTTTAAAATAGAAAAAACTCCACCCGGATTTTTTATAGTATGCGTAAGAAGATTTTGTTGTTTTGTCTCAGCAGGTACCAAAAAATTATTAATCAATCTTTTACCTCCGTTCAAAGCTGCATTTGTTATCTTTCCTCTGAATATTTTTGGTATTAAGGAGTTAGCGCCAGCAGCGGCAAGTTCAGCAGGAAGTTCATACATTTTTAACCGTAATTCATGTTCCCTTTCTTTAATTCTTGCCTTTACAGTCATTTGTTCGCGTCTCAGCGCTTCTACAGAAGTAATATGGCTTAAGTTGTATGTAGTTTTATATTTCATTTTTTAAAAGTGTCTTTAGCATCAAATGAAAATTTTACAACCGTATCTGCAATTTTTTTCGCTATAAATTTCTTATTCAAGTAAAGTAAAAGAAAAATAAGTAAAATGTATATACCTGCAAGAATTCCAAAACCTGCAGGATAACTGCCAACAGCCTGCGATAAATAGTAACCAATTATAAAACTGATAATCATCATTAAAATAAGGCTTATAAAACTTACAGCTAAAGCAATAAAAATAAATGAAGAAGCCTGGGCTGCTTTTTCGGTTGTTTGCAATTTTAGCAGCAATAAGCGGTCTTCTACGTATTCCTCTACCATCTCTTTTGTTTCTGCGAAAAATCCTTCTTTTTCCATATATTTTCCATTTATAGTTGTTTATCAATAATTACACCACACAAATTGGTTATGTTTTAGATTTTTGGCCATAAAAAATTTTTTATTGGTAAGTTTCTTTTATTATTTAAAATTTGAAAATGGAGCTAAAACAACTGAATTTCGCGCTGGTTTTTTGTGAAACTTCGTGCCTTCATGCCTTTGTAATTCATAACCATCTTTTTTAATAGCTAAAAGGTTTTATTATATGCAGATAATTGAAGTGAGTGATAAAGCAACAGCAGAAAGTTTTATAAAGATTAATGTCTTAATGAATAAAGATAATCCAAAATATATTCGTCCTCTTAATAATGAAATAAATGATGTTTTTGACACTAAAAAGAACAAAGCTTTTCAACATGGTACTGCGAAAAGATGGATTTTAAAAGGTACTGATGGAAATTTTATAGGAAGGATAGCTGCTTTTATCAGTACAAAATACATCAATAAAGGAGATGCCCATCCTGTAGGAGCCTGTGGTTTTTTTGATTGCATTAATGATCAGGCTGCTGCTGATATTTTATTTGATACAGCAAAAAAATGGTTGCAGGAAAATAAGGTGGAAGCAATGGATGGTCCTGTAAATTTCGGCGAAAGAGACAAATGGTGGGGTTTAATGGTGGAAGGTTTTGATGAAGAACCTATGTACGGCATTTCTTTCAATCCGAGTTATTATGAAAAACTTTTTGAAGGTTATGGTTTTAAGAATTACTACAATCAGTATTATTATACGTTACAGGCATACGGCACCCTGAGCGATAAGTACAGGGAGCGCCATGCTACTTTTGCCTTAAAGCCTGATTACTCTGCCCGACATATTAATAAGAGCAATCTTCCCAAATATGCTAAAGACTTTTCAACCATCTACAACGATGCCTGGGCTCAGCACAATGAAGGCAAAGAGATAAGTTATGAGGCGGCGCTGAAATTATTTAGTAAGATGAAACCAATTATGGATGAAAAGCTGGTATGGTTCGCTTATTATAAAGACGCACCTATTGCTATGTGGATAAACATTCCGGATATTAATCAGTACTTCAAATACTTCAACGGTAAGTTTGGCCTGTTGCAAAAACTATGGTTGCTTTTACTGCAGAAGATAAAGCCGAGCCGCAAAATAAATGGAGTTGCTTTCGGGATCATTCCTAAATTCCAGGCACTTGGTATAGATGCATTTATAATTTATTCAGGCACTTTGGTTATTAGAAAACAAGGCCAGTATGATCTCATCGAAATGGGTTGGGCAGGAGACTGGAACTCAAGAATGGTTGGTATTTACAAAGCTATCGGGGGTACGCAAAGCAGGCGCATGGTTACTTATCGTTATAATTTTGACAGAGCCCGCCCTTTTGAAAGACACCCTGCGGTCTGAACCGGGATGTATGTGATCTGTGGGATGAGTGGGATTTACTAAGAATTTGCAATATGTCTGCGAAGGATACTGCAAATGCAGCAAATTTATTTCAGATAATTACTTTTCCTTAATTTCCCGGCAGTTCCAATAATCCTATAAATCTCGTTCAGACAATCTCCAGATATAACGCAGATTCAGGTGCAGACAAACAACTTCCATTTCCTTTTTTAATAACCAATAAAACCCTGTAAAACAGCTTTCAGGTCACCGCCAATAAAGTTTCTTGAAATCTCTCTGCAGGCCTGCATTACCGTGTAACTGCCCGCACAAGGGTCCAAAATATAATCCCCCTCTGCAGAAACAGCATCAATTAAATTCTTTTGAAGTATGAACGGTTTTTGATGAGGATGTTTTTTATCAGTTATTTTTTCAGTCCAAACATCAGGAATATCATGTCTTGTCCAGTATCCCTTGGCTTTTAAAGGTTGTTTTTGAATGATTAACAGGTATTCACTTTTTCTGCGGGTTCTGTAGCCCAAACCAATTTTACCCTTATCCCAGGTAATTAAATCAACAATCGAGAGGGAAGTACCGGAAGTCCAATGCGTTGTGCCTTCACAAAAATGAAATTTATCAACCCACAAAAACAGATGTCCGCCTGGTATCAAAACACGATCTATTTCTTTGATAAAAAGCTTTATTGTTTCTTCACTCATTTGCTCTAATTCAGCCCTTCCTTTTTGTCTTTCACCTTCATTACCGTATTTCATCTTATCCATTACTCCACGATATTGCGGATCAAAGAAACAAGCTGTAATTACGGCTTCATTAATATTATAAAGAAGATCTAAGCCGTTAATGACATTGGTATTATTTGCCAATATATTATCAGACTTAAAAATAGGTTTGAGAGAAGTGTTTCTGTTTGTTCTGATTTTGGAGAACACGCTTACATTTATTTCTGCTTCCAAAGCTTTCATTTTAGTCTATTCAGCCCTAACTTGTTAAATGCAAACTTAATCATATCCTTATAGTTTCACTCAAGTATAAATATTTGCAACAATGTTGTAAATTTATATTATTATATTTGCAACAGCGTAACAAAAATCATGAAAAATTTTATTATCCTTTTCTGTCTTGGTTTTCAGATTATAACACCTTTCCTGTCTTTCTCCCAACCGATAGGCAAGGGGTCTTTAGCCGGTAAGGTTACAGACGAAAAAGGAAATCCGTTAGCCGGAGCATCAGTTTTTTTACATGACGTAAAAGCGGGAGCTATTTCCGATGCGAAAGGAAATTATACCACCATTCCAATTAATCGCGGAAGTTATCTCGTTGAAGTTACTTATCAGGGATTTGCTTCGCTGATAGTACCTGTTACTTTAAATGGCAATACTTCAAAAAACTTCACCTTAAATACAACTGCAGTTGAGCAGGAAGCAGTAACGGTAACAGGCGTATCATCGGCTACAAGATTAAGAAATTCTCCGCAACCCGTTTCATTAGTTAAAAGAACAGATTTACTCCAAAATGCTTCAACGAATCTGGTAAATGCATTAGTAAGAAAAGGCGGCGTATCTGTAATAACAACCGGACCTGCTATTTCAAAACCTGTTATCCGGGGTTTGGGTTATAATCGTGTAGTTACTATAAATGACGGTATTCGCCAGGAAGGCCAGCAATGGGGCGATGAACATGGCATTGAAATAGACGAATACAGCGTACAAAGAGCCGAAGTTTTAAAAGGCCCGGCCTCACTTATGTATGGCAGTGATGGTATTGCCGGCGTTATTAATTTCATTACAAACCAACCCGTTACCGCAGGAACTATAAAAGGGAATTTATTAGTAACTTATACCGATAACAATAATACCGAGGGATTTAATGCTAATCTGGCCGGTAATCTTATAAATGGTTTTAACTGGAATATGTATGGCAGCTTAAAGTCAGCTGCAGACTACAGTAATAAGTATGACGGCCGTGTTTTTAACAGCCGTTTCAATGAAAAAAACTGGGGAGGGTATATAGGTATAAATAAGTCTTGGGGTTACACCCATTTAATTGTCAGCAGCTTTAATCAAAAACTGGGCGTGACAGAAGGTGTAAGAGACTCGGCAACAGGCAAATTTTTGTACCTGGCAGAGACACCTTACGAAGCTATAGCGACAGATAGACAATTAAAAAGCAAAGATTTTATAACTCCGTACCAGCATGTAGAACATTTTAAAATTGCGCTTGACAACAGTTTTGCTGCAGGTAAAAACAGAGTGGTAGCTACGGTGGCATTTCAACAAAATCAGCGACGTGAATTAGGTAATCCTGATGAGCCATCTGTACCTGATTTATATTTCAATCTGAAGACCATAAATTATAATTTACAATATCAAATGTCAGCACGCCAGGGTTGGAAAACAACTATCGGGGCAAACGGAATGTACCAGCAAAACCGCAATCTGGCAGCAGAAAAATTAATTCCTGAATATAATTTGTTCGATGCAGGGGTTTTTGTTTATACATCCAAAAGCTTCAATAAGCTAACGGTAAGTGGTGGATTAAGAGGTGACACAAGAACAATGGACATTAAAGGGTTACAGGAACTGGGTCATTCAAAATTTAATGCTGTAAACAAACATTTTGGAAACATAAGTGGCAGTGCAGGAATAGCTTATGAAGCATCTGATGGAGTAACTTTAAAAGCGAATATAGCAAAAGGATACCGTGCTCCCAGTGCTGCCGAGCTTAGCAGTAACGGTGCTCATGAGGGAACCTATCGGTATGAATATGGAGACAATAATTTAAAGACTGAAAATTCATTGCAATTCGATGCAGGATTGGAAGTTGTAAGCCGTCATGTAAGTTTCGGAATAAATACCTTTTACAATCATATCAGCAACTATATATATTACAGCAGGCTTCAGGCTTCAGATGGAGGAGATTCTCTAATTGATGAGAATGATGCAGCTTTACAAGCTTTTAAATTTAGCCAGTCAAGTGCAACTCTTGCAGGTTTTGAAGCAAATTTTGATATCCATCCGCATCCGCTTGACTGGTTACATTTTGAAAATACTTTCTCTTTTGTTGCAGGCACTTTTGACCGAGATTTCGAAGGCAGCAATAGATTGCCTGCTATGCCTCCCGCACATTTGCTAAGTGAGTTGCGGGCAAATTTTATAAAGGCAGGAAGCGTATTACAAAACCTATATTTCAAAGCTGAGATGGATGCAACAGCAAAACAAAACCGTGTATTTACAGCTTACAATACAGAGACTCCTACTGCAGGTTATGCCTTATTTGATTTAGGTGCAGGAAGTGATTTTAATGCTAAAAACCGGAAGTTATTTAGCTTATATCTTTCCTTCAATAACATAACAGATGTGGCTTACCAAAGCCATTTAAGCAGATTGAAATATACTGATATTAATAGTGTTACGGGCAGGCGCGGTGTATTTAATATGGGCAGGAACTTTAATGTTAAGATAAATATCCCTTTGGATTTTAAATAATACAAACCCAGGCTTTTCAAGTTTAGAAGCCTTCAGAAATGTGATAAAGGCTTTTTATTTTGTAATTTGCTCTTATGGATATTACGATAAATACACCTGCGCTTTTTTTTCCTGCCATCAGCCTGGTTATGCTTGCCTATACAAACCGTTTTCTTGCATTAGCAAGTGTGGTGAGAAACTTACATAGTCAATATAATGAAGGAGATAAAAAACAAAAAATTCACGACCAAATCAAATATTTAAAATACAGGTTGAGGTTAGTAAAAAATATGCAAACATTTGGAGTGTTAAGTTTTTTGAGTTGCATTTTCTGCATGTACTTTATTTATATAAGCCAGATGTTATGGGCTAATATCATGTTCGGCCTGGCTATGCTGGTATTTATTATTTCACTTGTTATGTCTTTGATAGAAATACGTTTAAGCACAAAAGCATTGGAACTGGAACTAAGTGACATGGATGGCCTTGAAGACCCGTCGGTAGTAGAATATTTAAAAAGAAAGTTTGAACGTGAATAAGATTTGTCCTGCCGGTCGAAAATGGTAAAGTATTATAAATTATTAGGCGAAATTCGAAAACTAAACGGAGTAAGCATTTTATTTACAAATCGTGTTACCCGTTATTTTGCTTTCCTTTTAATAGTTTTATAGAAACTATTTACTTTATTTTTGTTTTATGAGGTATCTTGTTTTTGTTTTTATTATCCTATTATTTTCAACAAAAGGAGTTGGACAAGAAAAATGGAGTCTTCAGCAAAGCGTTGATTATGCACTAAAGAATAATATTTCGGTAAAGCAATCAGATGTGCAGGCGCGGATTTCTGCAATTACTGCAAAGCAAAGCAAGGCGACCCTTTATCCAAACCTTACAGGTAATATAAACAGCAGTTACCAGCACGGCTTAACAACAAATCCTACAACTAATATACTCGAAAGTTCCAGCTACATTTCAGGAAATATGAATCTGCAGGCGAGCTATAACATCTTTAACTGGAATGCCCGTAAAAATACAATTGCTGCCAATAACCTTAATTTAAAAGCTGATGAAATTGGAATTGATAAAGCTAAAAATGATATTTCCCTGGCTGTAGCCAACGCTTTTTTACAGGTTATGTTACGCCGAGAGCAAGCCCGGATAAGTGAAGTTCAGGTGAATCAATCGCAGGCGCAGCTTGCAAATACACGAAAATTGGTGAATGCCGGAAGTCAGCCGGAATTAAATGCAATTCAACTGGAAGCACAGCTTGCAAAAGATAGTTCTGCATTATTGCAAGCTAATGCGCTTATAGAGCAGGCTTTAATTAATTTGAAAGCATATCTGAATTATGATTTTGCTTTGCCCTTCGACATTGCAGCACCATCTGTAGATGATATTCCTATCGAAAATATTACCGATCTGCAGCCTGAGGCTGTTTATCAATTAGCTTTAAATTCTCAACCGCTTCAGAAAATTTATAAATTAAGAATAGAAGCGGCTGATAAACAGGTAAAAGCAGCGAGAGGATATATGTATCCTGGTCTTGGAGCTTTTGGAGGAATGAGTACACGGGCAATCAATGCACAAAGGCCTGTACCTGGTCTTCTTCCTCCCCAGCCTAACGGATCATTTGTAAAAGTAAACGGGACTGAATATCAGGTTTACGCCCCTTCTTATGGTATCATAAGTTATAGCGGAACTCCTCTTTTTAAACAGTTGAACCAGAACTTTGGACAGGACATTGGTATAGGGATAAACTTTTCCATTTTTAATAATTATACCAGCAGAACCCAATGGGAAAGGGCAAAAGCAAATGTAATACAGTTGCAATTGCAGGACAAGCAGGAAAATTTAAACCTGAAAGTAAACATTTATAACGCTTACCAGGATGCATTTTCATCTTATCAGAAATATCAAGCATCGCAGAGAACAGTGGCCTATTCTCAAAAGGCATTAGATATATCTAAAAAGAGATTTGACATAGGTTTGCTTGGAACGCTGGAGTATATAATCACTCAAAATAATCTTTACCTTGCTCAGATAGAAGAAGTAAGTAATCATTATGATTTTGTTTTTAAAATGAAAGTGCTTGAGTTCTATAAAGGACAGGGAATAAAATTATGATCTTATAAGAAAGCGTAAAGTGAACGACAAACAGAAATTGTAAGGTATGAATAAAAAGCTGGGATGGATTATAGGTGGATTGATTGCGGTGATCCTGCTATTGGTAGTTTTAAAAAAGAAAGGTGTAATCGGAAAAGAAGAAGGGATAAAAGTAACTGCAGAAAAAGCGGCTAACCGTACTATAATTGAAACAGTAAATGCTAGTGGAAAAGTCTATCCAGAAGTGGAGGTAAAAGTAAGTCCCGATATAAGTGGTGAGATAGTAGAGTTAAATGTGAGCGAAGGCGATAGTGTGCGTAAAGGCCAGGTGCTTGCACGAATCTATGCAGACATTTACAATTCACAAAGAGACCAGGCCGCTGCGGTGGTTAATCAATACCAGGCTCAGGTATTAAATTCGACTGCCCAGTTAGAGGCATTAAAAGCTACTTTTGACCAGGCGGAGGTAACGTATAAAAGACAAAAACAATTATTGGATGATAAGGTTATCTCCCGTGCTGAATTTGAACAGGCAGACCAGGCTATAAAAACAGCCCGGGCTCAATATCTTGCAGCAACACAGGGTATAAAAGGTTCACAGGCTACTGTACAAAGCGCACGGGCACAATTGTCAAGGGCTAATAAAGATGTTAGTCGTGCGACTCTGGTAGCCCCTATGAATGGAGTGGTAAGTTTGCTGGCAGTGAAAAAAGGTGAGAGGGTAGTGGGCACCGCTCAAATGGCAGGTACAGAAATGCTTCGTGTGGCTGATATGAATGTAATGGAACTAAGAGTGAACGTAGGAGAAAATGATATACCAAAAGTACAGTTAAACGACAGTGCTTTGGTGGAGGTAGATGCTTATGCCAACAGAAAGTTTAAGGGAGTGGTGACAAAGATCGCAAGCAGTAATACAACTGCCGCGCAATCTTCCACTATAAGCACAGTCAGCAGTACAGAGGTTACAAACTATGAGGTGCATATTCGCCTGTTGCCGGAAAGTTACGGAGACCTGATTGCAGGGAAGAAATCAAAAACTTCTCCGTTCAGACCCGGCATGAATGCAAGTGCAGACATTCAAACTAAAACACATAATAACGTTTTAGCTGTTCCTATAAATGCGGTCACAACCAGAGACAAAAACGGAGATAAGTCTGCAGGTGATAAAGACAAGTCGTCAGGCAATAAAAAAGACGATAAGGAAAACAATAATGATAACAAACAAGACAATCCTGCGGTAAATATGGATGACCTTGAAGAAGTTGTATTTGTACTGCAGACAGATAAAACCACGGTAAAAAAGGTAAAGGTAAAAACAGATATACAGGACATAAATTATATAGAAATCGTAAGTGGATTAAAAGCTGGTGATGAGGTGATGACAGGCCCTTATAACCTTGTTAGTAAAACTTTGAAAGACGGAGATAAAGTGAAGCTTGTACCTAAGGAACAACTATTTGAAGACAATAACGCGAAATAATCAAAGTCTGATAATAAAGCCTTCTAAGAGAATAAGCTTTCATATTTGAAACAGCACTCATTATATGTTTGTTTAACAATTAAAGATCGTTAATGAATTTCGGAATTATAGGAAGCGGAAGTTGGGCGACAGCCCTTGCAAAAATATTGACGGATAATAATAATTCTATACATTGGTGGATTCGTAACCCAGGCACTATTCGTCATATGCAGCAGAGAAGGCATAATCCTCATTACCTTAGTTCTGCTTACTTTAATACATCTTTATTAAGTTTAGAAGAAAATATCGAAGAGGTAATTGAAAACTCAGATGTGTTAGTTATAGCAGTTCCTTCAGCTTTTATCGAAAGCGCTTTTGAACCGCTGCGTGCTGATATTTTTAAAAGTAAAAAACTTGTTTCTGCTGTAAAAGGAATTTTGCCATCGTGCAATTATCTGCTCAACGATTATTTATATGAAAAATTCGATGCAAAGCTTTCAGATTATTTTACAGTTTTAGGGCCTTGCCATGCTGAAGAAGTGGCTTCAGAAAAACTTTCTTACCTCACTTTCTCAGGAGTGGACGAAGATATGGCTGCACAAATTGGTGAACATTTTCATACAGAATATTTAAATACGGTCGTAAATCGTGATGTTGTCGGTGTGCAGTACGCGGCGGTTCTAAAAAACATTTATGCGCTTGGTGCAGGCATTGCTCAT
>JAABUS010003946.1_pt1 | contig 22621 bp, 27 predicted proteins | sample 5560161 | NCBI WGS metagenome assembly JAABUS01 (sample SAMN10711885, study PRJNA513376) | rock metagenome | isolation source: Antarctica rocks | place: Antarctica: Victoria Land, Trio Nunatak nord | collected 2016-01-04
AGAAGTTAAGGGGGGCGGCTACGGCGGGAATATGAGGAGGCGGAGGCGGATATCTTAGACTGGGACACAGTCGAACGACGTTTTGGGCTTTGGCGCATTTATAGTTTGGCTGCTTCTGCGATCAATAGGCATGAGAGACTTGGCTTGTTGGTCGGATGCCACAGAGTGACTTTCCCACGGCGATTGTGCGCCTTTGATCATGGACCTAGGAACCATTTCAGCCGTGCCCATACCGACACTTCTCGTAAGCTGTACGGTTTACTAACTGGATCAAGGGTTTCGCCTGATCAATATGGGGAGCTCGGGGCTCCCTGCCATAAACGGCATGTCTTTGCAGGAGTAGTCGGGCTGCTAAGTACACTTAGCTCACTCGACGCTCGCCCGAGGCTGCCGCTTTTGAAGGCTTAGATGCAAGTATGACGTAAAAGTATTTTACATCGATTTAGTGTGCTACGCTTTTACAGGTTTAGAGATTGAATTTGAGACTTTGTCATGCAGATTTGGTTAAAGATATTCGACATCGCCACCATGAATAATGAGTTGCAAAGATAGATCTCTGCCAAGATATTCAAGGCCAGACCATTCTATTTATAGCTCTTTCACATGGAAAACTCTATGCCTCGATTTTGTAATGCAATCAATACAACCGAGTAACTCTTGATCTAATCGTCTCATTGATTAGCTGGGTATTCAGCATCTAATTGTGTTTCATCCTGAGCTTTGAAAGAGTCTCAATTTGAGGGATTACCACTTCCTATCAATTGTATGAGGGGTGGCCTTGCTCGTCTCTCAGCCTTTCGAGAGGACTGAGTACCTTTGCAATGCGCATGTGTCGGAAGTCGCATTTGCGCCTTTACTTAGGAAGCTTTATCGACAATTTGCGTTACATTTCGATGTGCCAACCCTCCTCTTGTATGATGCAAATAGGAAGCTTCCTCAAGATGCAAATAGCAGGAACGGCGTCACTCTTCATACTAGGATGGCTGATCAAATCGAACCCAGTCAAGACTTCATCATATACAGCTCAACGAGCCCCTCGCGCGAATACTACTAAAGGAGCACAGGTAGCCGCGAACACGAACGTGTCAGGTCTGGACATACAGTTAGTATCAAAAAAGCAATAGTTATCTCATCTCCACCTCTACCGAGTTTCGAGGACTACCCAATAGATCCATACCAGATGCGAGTTCCTGACACCACCACGTCCCTAATATTCCGCAAATACGGGCCTCCAATACATTGTCAGACCCTTCTCGACTTGGTTGCTAGAGCACAACACCAGATCGTTCAATCAACTATCGCCGCCCATGGAGACGGGCCTATACTGCAGCCGACGCTCAAGTGGTCTGAAAAGAGCCTGCGCCTTATGATTAGTCGACCCCTCAGTCACCACAGTTTGACTTGGTTGATGCTGGCGGACACGCTAGAAGGCGTGCGGCTCTTCTTCGATGATCTACAAGGGTGGTTTGAAACGGAGATCACAATCTTGGATGCTATTGCAGGACCTGTGGGCCGTGGGAGTGTATCAACTGGGTGAGGAATGGAAATCGGAGTGGTAGATGGATACAGGGTGGGATTCTATGGCTGAATAATGGGTTTGAAGAGCCAGAGTAAGAGAATGTGGACATACCGTATCATCCCTACGGACATGACAATGGGGGTGGACGAACGATAGACTGGTATTTAGGTTCTCAAACTACGGAGAAGCCAATCGGGAGAGAGAACGCGGCTGGTAATTATTTTGCCGTTCTGGAGGGGAGTGGACAAACTTTCTCATATATTGTTGAAATTCGCGAAAGGTAGCCCTTGTTTTGTACAAACCTGCTTCGATTGAGCCCTGAAACCGAAAAGAAACATCTCCTTCATACGATGTAACTTCTCCTCTGTTCCTCCTCCTCACTTGTCGTCGCTAGCATACAGTGCTCGCTCTTAGCGCTATGTCTTTAAGCACCCACAACTTCTTCCTCCTTAACCATTATCACATACTCTGTTTGTATCTCCCCCTTCAACATCGTGACCTCAATAGTCAGTCCATCCCTTGGGTTGCTCACCTGGCAGGTCACAGTGTATCTCGGCACCCATACATTGGGCCAGTCCGGCTCAGCCCAATCTTGGTCGTCGACACGGTCGCTCATGCTTTCGTACTTGTTTCTGAAGAGAAGCTTTCCAGCAAGGTCTCCGGCTCGGGTACGGTCGTAAGGGACCTTGTCAATGTTTATGCCTTTTCCCAAAAGATCTTTCCGACCGAGGCCATCTCCTATGTCAAAAGTGGGACTTTGTGAAGAGAATGATGTGGATATAGGAGGGGTATTGGATTGCTGGTGATTGTGTGGACATGTCGGGTGAGTCTAGATGTGACCTTCGATCGTAAAGGTGAGACTAGCGGCTGGGTACTGGAGGTGATGAGGTGATTGAGTATTTGGAATGGAGATCGTAGGGAAGGAGTGCGGACACGATGATGACTAGGAAACAGTGTTGCAACGCGAGTTGGTAGAGGCCAGTACGCTTCAGCTCTGAAGGTCTGACTATGAATTTTGGAGCAATCGGCAAGCTCTTTAAGGACTTCACACACAGAAGGTACAAAGGAGAGCAAAGCGGTATTCACATACAAGACAAAAGCTTGGGTCAAATGAGTGCAGCTTTCAACAATTCCAACAGTAGCTTGTATTCTTTGAGTCCAATTAAGAAACTGATGGAGTAGACTGTTGACTTTTTCTTGCTGTGACAGCACCCTAAAGCTGGTCGAGTTTTGACATGCTTGCACACTCGGCCTCACTGGCCTTTGTTGGCGGTTTTCGTAGCCAAAGCTTGCCAATCCGTAGACATTCAACAACGAGGTTATGCATGACTGGGATGAAAGAAGAAAGCCCATCTCATGTACTGGCGAGGGATGATGTTCCCTGATATCGGCGCTCCCGAATGTCGGAATTGGTTTGATGCAATGTCGGCGGACTGTTTCACAAGGGAAGATATGGATCCAGAGAGGTAGACTCTTTGGGAAGAATCCATCTCAATCACAAAGCATACTCTCGGTGCATGAGACTGGAGGTAAAAACAACGGAGGCGTGGCGAAATTTGATTAAGCCTGCAACGAGTGCACCTTGCTGCTGCAGACGCAGTAGTTTATCCTTATTGAGTCAAAAGATGTCCCAACACGTCGACGAAATAACTGGTTCCCTGAAAACAACCATAGTATCGTATAGATCCTCAGCTATTTTGTTGTATAGTTAATAAGCGGGTTCGGCGCCGTAGCACTACATACCGGTCATTTCCCAAAAACTTCAACAAACCCTGAAGTATCGCCTCTGCACTTGCCAAAATGTAGACCAGGAGCGATTTGATAACAGCCTACTTGTATCTAGGCCTTCTGTTCCTTTTGTTGACTCTAGTTCTGCTACTTCCATTGTGCTCAGACGTATGTAACAATGATTAAGGAGGAAAGGAATGCTGCTGTAGTCTGTAACCTCCTGCTCCTTCCGTCCACCAACTTGTCAGCCTGTCCCATTCTCGCAACTACGATCGCGGCTGGGAAGGACCTGGCGCACGCGCAGATTCTGAAATAACGCATGCATATCGGGTTTTTACTCTCTGCATTTCAGCGGCGTGAAGAAATGGCCAAGTACGGCGGCTTCTTTAGTACAGCTTGGATTAGGTAGGACGTTATAGTATGTTATCAGTTGTGATCGTGGTAGGTTAACCCAGTAGCATATTACTAGTAGATATGGTAACGGCAATTAAAAATCACTTTTAGAACCGCAAAAGTCTCTATAAAAATATAGATGATTTCGCCCAACTAATACTTCATGTCAAGGCTAGCATCTCCTTCTAGACTCATTGTTCAGCGTCAGAAGGCTCGAAATTTATCAAATACCACACAGATTCCACTGACACAAACCAGAATTAATCGAAGTTCTATGCCTTATCATTGGCTAAGAATATCATCAATGTTTGGATTACTCGGGGGTTCTATTCTATATCCTGGCAGCTTCCAATCATGTAGAGAGCACCGTTTGGTGCTTCATGCCGCCAGCAATACTGCATAACAATGGCCTATCGCTATTCCCAAGCCATCGATCTGTTGATGAAGTCTTTGAGCGAAGGAAGTCGGTCCAATGTCTGTCAAATCTCAAAGAATCATGATCTTCTAGCTCTAAATCTGAGAGATACTTGGTAGCTAAAAAAGAGTCTACCTTTGAAGGTAAGCTAATGCAGAGACTGCAAAAGCATCCACACCTGTCCGCATTGTTGGCTGGATTGCCGGTGCGAAGAAAGCGGAATGATACTGCGGGATTTCGCTGACTTTATCTTCTTTTACCGCCTTTTCCCACCGCTTAGGCTCCACGATGCCATAAAGGGTATACACAAGCGGAGCATTACAGGCCGTGGCTAGTATGGAACAGTCTTCGCTTGGCCCTAGGGGATCCAGAGGAATGCTGTTGTCTCCAAAGTAGCCATTGAAGGCATCCTTGACAATAGCGGTCTGTTCGGCGTCGTTGATTGTAGAAGGAGCGTGCATAATAGTCTTGAAGGTCGGTTCGCGGATGTGTAGCGATCCAGATGCCTCGCATTCTGCGCGAATTACCCTTTTCACTGAGGCAAGCACGCGTTCGTGAACCTCAGGTCTATAGGACCGAATAGAGATCTTGATGTCCACATGGTCGGGGATGACGTTAGGAGCATTTCCTCCATGGACACTTGTACAGCCAATGACAGCAAAGTCCTCAGGCCTGACCTCCTTTGTAACTAGTGTTTGGAGGCGCACAATAATATGACTTGCAGTCACTACAGGGTCGACGCAGAGATCTGCACGACAGATATGTCCGCTTTTGCCAAAAATACGAACCTCGAAGGAATCAACTGCGGTGAGGATTGGACCTGCACTGAGGGCAACCACACCTGACTTGAAAGCGATCACATGCTGAGCGAGTACAACATTAGGAATGGGAATGCCGTATTTTCTAGGGTCATAAAGTCCATCGTTGACCATGGCTTGGGCTCCTCCGGCTGTTTCTTCGTCTGGTTGGAAAAGGCAAATCAAGGTCCCTTTCCATTCACTTCTTGCTGCCTGAAGCATAGCTGCGGCTGCCATGAGGCTTGTCGTGTGCATGTCATGCCCACAAGCATGCATAACAGGCGTCTCCTTGCCCTCGAAGTCTTTGCTAATTCTGGTACTCGCATAGTCCAGCTTGGTTTCCTCTTGGTGAGGTAGAGCATCCATATCTGCACGAAGAAGCACCGTGGAGCCAGATCCATTTCTCAAGACTCCAACAACGCCATGGCCACCAATACCACGGTAGACTTGGAACCCATGAAGGCCTTCAAGGTGGCACGCAGCGATGTCGGCGGTGCGACTTTCTTGCTTCGATAGTTCAGGATTCTGGTGAATACCTCGGTAAATGTGTTCGTATGGGGCCAAATCTGGGCGATACTTGGCGACTATTGCTTTGACATCCATGATGTTGGAATTTTTGTGGAATTCTTGTCCAAAGTACTCTGATACTCCTAATATCTGGGGCTTTGAAACTCCAGCTTTGAGACTACGAGAGCTTTCTGAGAAAAGGACCGAGGTTCTGCAAGTAAGATAATGGATCGCTGCAGACAGAATAGAGAAGCACTGACTTGGAAAGTGGCCTATATCCGCTCTGCTAGATGGGAATAACGCGCTGCGCATGGCATGCTTTGTTATTAGGTTCTGCCTATTGTATGGGCAAGACCTGTAGTGTTTGCTATCACATGACATTTTCCTGTCGGTGTGTGGTAGCATTCGTGCGATCGCGACCAATCATCCATTTACTCAGGCCTTGCACGTTTCAGCTTGGGCCGGGGAAGCTAGCTGCACAGTTGAAGCTCGGGCCAGGCTCTAATAAGAACAGGTTACGTTCCTGATGTTTTGCCTGGTTTTCTCTTCCAATGAAGCCCATCCATAATTCCCTCACACCCTTCTGGACCCCTGCAACCACTGCAGGGTACAACAAAACAGCCTTTGTAGCGGCCAGAGCGCATTTGCAGCACGATGGACGTACGCGAAGACTGCGTAGAGCATCGGGGCTCATGCTGAAAGCTAGAAAGCCTCCGCCGCAATATTTGATCCTCCTCCTGCAAATCTACTTTGTGACGTATGCACACGCACTCCGCTATGCAGGCAACCATGCAGACTTCACACCTGGTGAGCGTCTACCTGTATTGCGGTGTTGGTATTGGTTTTTTGAGGGATCTGCCTGATCTAACCCGATTTTATATATGACCCGAGGTACAGCCGGGCGGGGGCAGCCGAGCGGGAGTAGACTTTCGCGCTTAAGGTACCTCTCGAGGTGGGACGCTTAGACGAACACACTACCACAACCGCTACCACAACATGCAGACTTCACAACAGAGACATCACAGGCGGTTAGTACGACCCGCAATTTTGAGGTGTAGAAGTTGTCTCGGACGCGTTACGACCGAGTCTACATTGGAAGTCGCAAATTCCGTGCGCATCGGGTAAAATGTGTGTGCCTCAAGAAGGATCGTGCAGCTCAGCTGAGACGCAAAGGATCCGGTGTGCATCGGACGTTGCTGAAAGCGTCGATGCAAACTGTTCTTGCAGGATTCATCCTACGCAAAGCCCGGACACTCGCGCTTGTAGTGCTTGCCAGGCGCTCACTCTGGCTTTGATTCGTATGACGTCCTAATAAGGCGTCGGAGCTAGCTTACTAGTAGCTTTGCAATTAAGGCATCGGAGCTAGTTTAGAGGCAACCGGAACCACCTAACAGCCACATCCCAGTCTGCAGTAACACCTTTCCAGCCCTCAGCATGTCTCCACAGGAAAGGCCGGTAGACAGCTTCCGCTTCAGCATGCGAACCAGCTTGCAGCCCGCTAGACAGTCTTGCATGTGAGACACAGGCGGTACGAAACTTGATGTTTTAATGCTTGATCATGGTACAGGCGAAGCAAATGGACAAGGATCAAGGAAAGTAACTATCAGGCACGTGCCCTAGAAAACCCTAATCGTTGACATGAATGTCATTGCGAACATGAATTTGGTCCAGCGGAATCCCCCTTTCAGGATCTTTTGCCTTTGGGTCTCTATCGTGATGATTTGGGTACGCTGTGGTGTAATGCATGGCTCCATTTGTACCATCAAAAAGCCTCTCATTCGAGCTTTCAGCATCGCTTCTGCCGTTCTGCAGTTGGACGAAGCCCTTATGTCTGTTCTCTTCGATCGGATTTCCAAGGGGACCGATGTGAGAACCTCCAGGTCCCTGCAATGGGCTGGAACGCCTCAGATTGACCATCAAGTTTGGTACGTATTTCTGGATGCCATGCTTCGCTAAATTGAAGATACTAGGGAGGCAGCTGCTGATCAAGGCTACCGACAGCTCGACCGTGATCAATATCTGGGGATATGCCAGATTCCCTACCCAGTCATTCAGTGAGTTACTCGCGTTCCGGCATCAGTAGGTTCGTTTCAGAAGGGATAGAGAACTTACAGGGCAGATCCTTTTGAAGTTTGGCACCGATACCCACGACTGACGTTAACCGTATAGTGGAAAGTATGAGCACGCTGGACTAATTAGATTTTGAATTTTAGAGCCTACCGTAGGCGCTTACCAGTATCCTGCCGCGAACACTCCCACCAGCGCAACTTTATGCGAGCTTTTGATGTGCAGTCTCCAGAGCATTGGCATGGGCAACACGAGAAGTAGAAAGTCGATCAGAATGTTAGGTATAGTGGCCCCGAGAAAAGTCTTGCTCTGAGGAAGGCAATGGCCTGGCGTTTCCGGGTTCCAAGATTTGTGGACAGGGGTACAGGTAAAGAGAGCCAGAAAATTGATCGCAATGCACCAGCCAAGGATGAGGCAAGCGGTAATCCAGAACATGAGCTTATAAGTCTTGACAGTTTTAAAGATGCGGACATAGAACAACAGGACTGACATCTTGACAATAGTAAGTCCTGTGTTGTAGAGCAGGTTGTCGACGAAGAGCAACTTTGCCAGCTCCGGATCATGTGATTTTGGAATCTGGTTGATATGTTTGCCGAATCCAATGGATACCCAATAAAGCGAAAGTCCGCATATTGCCCACACGAATGGCTAAAGACCTAGAGTTAGAATGCCCCAAGCACGATGGATAGAGATACTGACCAGAGCTGCTAGCGAAAGCCAATCATCCCACCAAAATCCGGCTTTGTGGGCAACGTACCGGCCGTTGAATCTCAATGCCACCGCCACCGTTGACAGCACGAGAAAGGCATAATTGGCAGCATTGACCTGAGGACCTTTATCTGCAGCAGTGGACGAATTCATGGTTTGATCAACACTGTGTGAGGAAGGAGTAGCAAACGCATATAGAGCAGGAAACACTTGACTAAAGATAAAAAATCATAAAAAATTCCTCTTAGAAAGGACAATGATACAAAGAAAACTGAAACCAAGAATAGCGTTGCGCAACCCCGTAAGATTACACCGGCAAGAGGGTCCAGGGCTTTGTCGGAGCCCTGAACGATCGAGATTGTAACAATTGGTCCTTGCCTCAAGTTTTCTAAAACCCTAGCGATGATCCGCTCATTGCGGAGATCGTCCCGCAAATCAGGAGATTGATGCATGCATGTGAATTCTCCTGTTGGGAGCGGAGCCATGTCAGCTTCATCCCAAAGGCTGCGGCGTTAGTGACTTGGAATGGTGGGCGTGGTGCATGAAGGGGTTCCCGATCTCATGCACAGCATGTTGCCTTCCCCAACTGTATCCTAGCAAGGGCTTCGAACGACACCCGTCGATTATGATAGGATCGCTTGAGCTTCACCGAAGGTTGGCTGCAATCAGACGGATCCGCTGCGGCACGCAGGTGCAGCAGCTGGTGGTGGTGGTGGTGTATTCCATCTAGCGACCGGCCCGCAGGCATGCGCGTGAGTACCGGGGCGGCTACCAACACCGCCCCTAATTCTCGAGACTAGATACATTGGGTAACTGGAGCAGCAGGTGCGTCCCTTACCACAAGTGCTATACAGCCTAGTAGCACGGCTCCGATTGCTCCGTCTCATGTGGCACGGTGGTTGATCTGCGCTGGCACTAGACTTGTAGTCTGCACCTTGTAAAGCGTAGCTGCCGACTAATCCCGGCTAGGGCCGTCCAATGACTGTTCCCTTGGATTTTGCGCGTCGCAAAACTTGCACGAGGACAAAGAGATGATTTAACCACGCTCTCTAACTAGAAGGCAAAAGGCCGCGTTGACTGGTAGGTCTTTCCTTAAGGGACGACCAACAGAGGAGTATGTGCAAACGAAGACACTGTATCGCAGACACAGATCGATCTAGCTCCAACGAGTGCCACCAGGTGCCGGCGTATTTCAATGCCGCTTGCTGTTCCGCTTAGTCCCCCAATCAAGCAAGCAGGAAGCGGCAACGACTTTCGCCGGCACCTAGTAGTGCCTTCGCCGGGATTCCCATCCACCTTCACTGGTGAAGCTTAGTATTGCCTGCGCTCCCCAAGAAACCCTGCAAGGCTCCGAAAAGTGCCTCGAATGTAGGGTTCTCATATATCGTCTCTATTGAGACGATCTCGACATCGAATGCTATTTTGGGTAAGAACTCGTTGATCTCTTTGACAAGTGCGCCAATTTGCAAGGAATCAAGCCCACAGTCGAAAAAATTTGCTTCATCATTTAGACCATGCAGGTATGTACTATTTTCAATAGCTTGACGAAGGCTGCTCTGCAAATCTTGTCTGTTGTGGCTTATGGTTGCCGTATCTTCGTGGCTGCATGTAGCCTTGCGATCATGCTTGTCGGTACCATCTGAGGTAGAGGTACTGGGGGTCATATAGCCAGTTTGGCCTACCCCATTGAGCTTTACCTCACTGACCTGGCTGGTCACATTTTGAAGAGCTGCAACAGGATGAAGTAAGTCGGTGAGCATACGAGCAAAGGCTGGTCCTAGATGCTGTAGAAGTATATCAGGTAGCAGGCGATTCAAAGCCTTCTCGATGTGCGTCTCGATCGCAGACGCAAGCTCAGGGGAATTAGCAAGATACGCACTGATCGGGGGGTGTTGTGTTGCTGGCTTTATCTCCTCCAAACCGCTGGAAATAGACGCTGCTTCATTTGCTGATGTCGATGGGTCAGTAGATGAAATGGTCTGGTGCCCACTTCTCCCTTTCGACAAGCTATAGAAATCTTTGAACTCTTGGGAGTAGAGTTTTAGCGCTGCGTACCGTTGCACGGTCCCTTTTGCTGCTTGAGGCAAAGGCTTGCCAGGGCTTGTGACCAGAATGTGATCTTTCATGATTCGACCGTGGGCCGGACAGCTACGATTCGCCTCCATCACAGTTGGCCATATAGCTTGACGTAACTTGGCCTCTTCTTGTGGATCATAAATCTCAACCTTGGGTTCGATGAGCAGAGCCGCTTGAAATTCTCCATGCCCACCAATGAGAGCTGCGTTCACTGCGGGGTGTGATGCTATCAGAGCCTCCATTGTCACAGGATTCAGCTTTTCAGCGTTGCTAAGCGCTATGATGTCATCATTCCTTGCTCGAAAAACCCAGGAATTTGAGGTTGCAGGAGCGCTAGGGTCGGGTTCGTAGAGATCGCTTGTGGCATACTCATCAAGGGTCGGAAAGATGGAGAAAACGCCTTGAAAAATCTCGTGCTTCGGATTCCGAACAATGACCAGCTCGCTATAGCCATCGCGGGAAGGACGATATACGTGACCTAGATGTGGACTGATGGGGATGTGATGCCAAGCTGTGCTTTCATCCACAATCTCTATCGGCAGATATCCCAGTTCACTTGCTCCCATAAGAGTGATCAGCTTTATCTTCGATGAGATAGGGTCGCCAACTTCTTTCGCTAATGTCCCCCCTACATAGGCGACAAATTGCAATCTCTGAGTCATATTGAAGTAATACTCAGACGTGTTGTAGATGTCAACGATCGTAGACGGGGGCAACACACTGCCATCCAGGTTGCCGTGAACGTGAATCATGTTGACAACGTCCGCGGTAGTTGGTCCAGGGGGTGGAAGTACGCAAGTCATGCCGGAGAAGATCTGGTAACCGATCGTAAAGTAGAGATTGGCAGCATGAAAGGGAGGAAAGGCTACAAAAAACCTTTTGCCCTTGAAAAAGTCAATCAGGGTGGGTCCGCCTCCGAGTGACGGAATGCGCTGGTGAGCATCGTTGCTGGCGAGAGTTCCGTGTGCAACATACACTGGTTTGGGGATACCCGTAGAACCCGAAGTGTGGAGAATCATGAATGTTTTCTCCTTCATTTCGTCGAAGGACCCTTTCCATGGATATACCTGTACCTCTTCGCTGGTCTCCATGAGAGAATCAATTTCCGGCACGTTGAGAACCTGCATAGGTCGTTTTGCAAGGATCTCTTGAGATACAGCCGGTGCACCCTTTGCAAGCAGCATTGTGTGGCAGTGCGTCGTATCCAGAAGAGATATGTGAGCTTCCAGACTATTGCGGTGTGAGCTTTGAAACGCCTATATCAGTTTCCCATTAGCATCCAATGCGCTGAACCTTATGAATAGAGCACTTGCCACATGACCTGTTTTAGCGGCCGCAATAATTACAATGAAATATCGAAAATCCAAAGGCCCAAAGTGAACCAATGTCTTTGACGTCCTGCTTCGACCCAGTTTATTGTCCATCCACCACGCCAAGCGATTGATGGCCTTGGAGAATTGTTGGTAGCTGATGTCCACAAACCCATCTTCTACGCGGGAGGACTTAGGTATCGCGACAAAAGTTCGCTGGGGATCTGTATGTGCAATGTCATCCACGAGCTCTGGAATGAGTCTGTAACCACAATTTGGAGGGCCAGTGAAGTGGGCAGAATTCATCGTGCTGGGGAAAGGGACTTGAAATTTCTTAGTATTGACTGGAGCAGGCAGTCTTGAGATAGGCAGGGAGAAATATTGAGAATAGAGATTTCGAACCCACTGAAGATGAATGATTGGGGATTCCTAGAGCCTGTATGTGGCCTTTTCAATAACACCAAGCGTAGGATCCTATAAAGCAATCGTTGAACTCTTATGGGCACCAAGTCTAGTTTGTTGAACCTCTTACCCGCCAAGCTGCACTTTCCAGGGGTAATACTGGCTGTGAGTTTCGTCTGTGCTTTTACATGCTAGTCTGGGGAACAGCATTCCTACGCCTCTCAGAAACATGAAGTTTGCGAGATCCATAACAGCCAATGATGCTGCCAATGAGCAACACAGCTCATACGGCACCAGCAGGCTTGCTCCATAGGATTGGATAGGCCACTGTTTACTACGGTAACGACTGGTTTTCGTCGTACGCTAGTTGTGACAAGCCTGGGCCAGATAAGAGTGTTGTGTCCAAAATGCTGTGTGGAAAAGGTTCCAGCTCTTCATACAGGAGGGTGTGAGGCAGAGCTCAGCGCGTGACGGTTATCGGAAAGTGATTGCGTAGCCAAAAAGCCAAAAGAGCGTTCGTATGCACAGACTGCGCCATCTGACCTATAGAAGGAAGGCTGAAAATTCTCATGGGGAGGATGCCTAGGGCGCAAATGGTGTATGTCTCCAGACGAAGGGGTAGATGGCAGACAGGTACTGGGTCAACGGGAGATTCCGACTTTGCCTCACTTCGTCTATTCTTGCCATGCGGGGTGGTTGCTCAACAAAGTTAGACATATCCGAGTTCATTTGCCTACTTTAGACAATCCCTGTTGCACAAACAAATAACTGCATGAACTGGAAGTAAAGTACGTAGAAGGAGCAGCTGCACGTATTATGACGCTGTTTATGCTAGAAAGCGATCTTCTTGGTTTCCTATTGTTGTGTGAGCTGCGCGATAAGTGTAACACCGTCTTCCCCCTGGTCTGTATGTGTCTTCCACGCATCAGCCCCACTACGCATGCAGTCTACTATCATAGGCACTCATAGTCGGTCCAGTCCCTATGTAGTGATACACGAGTTCCATCTTCTAGACCCTGTGCAATCGAATTGAACTTTCTCTAGTGCGTGGTAACACCAGCAAGCTCAACGGTGACTGATCGTCCTCTAGTCCTCCGCCTTTCGCCCTTTCTTTCTCTTTGAATGCCTATCCCAGTACGTCACAATCCCCCTTTCCATAGTGGTTATCTTCCACTTGTCCTGGGATTGAAACTATCAGCTACTAATTTCTCGTTCTACATGCGCTACAGTTCCTTTTCTAAAGCTCGCCTCTCGAATCTAAGTATTGATTCTTCATGTCTGAAACAGAACAACCGTCTGTGCTGCAAACGCATGAGCAAACTATCAATCTTGCAAGAGACCAAGAAGATTTGGCGCCTGAAAGAAAGTCAACATCAAGCGGACCTCCGGATGGAGGGTTTCAAGCATGGCTCCAAGTAGCAGGTGCATTCTGCCTTTACTTCAACTCGTGGTTAGTTGTCAAAGCCGAGATGAGTAAGGAACACTGATCTTACGACCGAAACCAGGGGCGTGGTAAACATGTATGGAGTCTTCCAGACATTTTACGAGTCAGACATCCTCCGACATGAATCTGCCTCCAACATCTCTTGGGTTGGCTCTATTCAGGCCTTTCTAATCTTCTTGGGAGGCGCAATGGTGTCGCCATTCTTTGACCTTGGATATCTCGGAACACTTCTGTCTTTGGGAACCTTTTGTATCGTATTTGGTATGATGATGACCAGCCTGTGTACGACCTACTGGCAATTCATCCTTGCCCAAGGTATCACTGTCGGAATAGGTTTTGGATGCCTTTTCCTCCCTAGTGTGGCCATCGTGTCTCAATACTTCACGACGAAGAAAGCCATCGCCTTTGGTGTTGTTTCCACAGGAGGAAGCCTTGGTTCGTGTTGTCCCGTTTTCTGTTGCGATGCGATGGCTTACTTGGGTATTCTCAGGGGGAGTATTATATCCTATAATATTCAGACAGCTGCAGCCCCGTATCGGCTTTGGCTGGACGACTCGCACAATCGCCTTCATTGTACTTGCGACCCAAATCGTGCCGCTCGTTGGTATGAGGTTAAGGACACCATCGGCTACCAAAAGACATGACTTTCTTGACCTCGCCGCATTCAAGTCACCACCGTACTTGCTCTTCTGCATAGCCGTCTTCTTTGGCTTCATGGGTATCTACGTTACATTCTTCTACATTCAGCTCTACGCTCTGGAACAGACAGACGTCAATACTACTCTCGCGTCCTACCTCCTCTCGATTATCAATGCGGCCTCTACGATTGGGAGACTTGTACCGAACTTCTTTGCCGACAAGACGGGTCCCCTGAATATCCAAATCCCTTTTGCCCTGATCCTCACGATTATATGTTTTGCGTGGATTCGTATCACGACCACTGCTGGTACTGTTGTGTTCTGCCTTCTCTACGGGTTCTTTTGTGGATCTTTCGTCTCTCTTCCAGGTGTGACTGTCATAAGTCTTTCCCCAAATCTAGCTACTATCGGCATTCAGCTTGGCATGTCGTTTATCATCGCCGGGTGTGGATTGTTAGTGGGTGAGCCTATCGCTGGGGCTATCTTAAGAGGTCAGGGCGGGTGGGTCGGGTTACAAGCATTTTGCGGCGTGCTTCTCGCGTTGTCAGGCTTATTCTCGTTCGCTGCGAGAATTGCCAAAGTGGGGACGAAGTGGAGTGCGAAAGCCTAACGAGTCTGTCTATCACCTTTTTGTATTTAAAGTCAGCTGTGACGGTAGGATGAATACCGCGTCGAGCGCGTGTATCGCCAAACAGGCACAGTATCGTTGATTTCTACATTATAGACCGATCTTGACTCAATTCGAAGTAAATATAGATGATATTCGGCCTAAGTGGTACGTGCAAACCGCCAGTTTGTAGCGATTTAGACCCGGCTTTCGAGGTAGAACAGCGCCTTTTTAACTGCCGGTCTCAATCAGAGCAGCAACTTACAGAAATTGCATCAACTAAAATTTCAGCTTGTATTAGCGGGCCTCTTGCGTGACGTAAGAGACGGTCAACAGTGATATTAATCTGCATCGCCCCCTTGGCTGTGGCCCCCTGTCTCGGCAGCTAGTGATCTCGACCTGTTGACCGCAGTCTTGCTCGTTAAGGGTTTGTTCCGTCACCGATCCAGCTCCTGCGAGCATATGCAGGAAGTCCTTGCAGCTGGTTCGTTCTATAAAGGGACATCTTTCGTTCATGTTCTAAGTCTCGTTCCAGACTTTTGAAAAGCATCTCAAATTACAAGCCGGCAACAAGTCTTTTTCGAGCCCGATACCGAAGATCGCTCAAAGTGGGCGAACATTACAAGTTGCCATGGATACATTGTCACGAAGGGGACGCTCTAATGTGGCTATTACCTTGGAAAAACTTCCTAAAGCGATGCTAGATAACAGGGAAGCTAGCAATGGTGCTGAGGCTACCCGCGAAACAATTGATCTATCGATGGCGGAGAATTGGCTTATCAGGCAAGAAGTGCTCGATATATGCAAACCTGCTATTGTGAATGAGTTCGATGCTTGCGTGCGTCTCGAATTTCGGCCCTTTATCTTTCTCTCACTAACCTCGGCCAATCCGATAAGCATCTTTCCATGCCTACAGACTTTTGGGGCGATCCCACTCTTCTGAAACTTCTTGCAGACCTGTTCAACGGTTACTTCAACCCTAGGACGCCGGTCCAATCAACGCATATTGCTGTGGCGTCTGGAGCAGCTGCATGCTTAGATACCCTGCTCTGGAACATATGCGACGAGGGTGACGGTGTGTTGATACCGGGGCCCTATTGGAGTATGAAGTTGTTTTCAAGCATTGAGATAAAGCTGACGCATATAGATGGCTATGACGTTCATTGCCTTAATCGAGCTGCCGCCGTTCCTATTCTCGTCGACTTCCCACGACTCCATGACCCTTTCAGCAAATCTCTTGTTCCTGGCTTGGAAAATGCTCTTGTTAATGCTTGTCACCCAGTAAAGGCCGTGATACTTACAAATCCTCACAACCCCCTCGGGCAATGCTATCCTCGACATATACTTGAAGAGTGTCTTCGATTCTGCCAACGTCGAGGACTACATCTAATCTCGGAGGAAGTATTTGGTCTTAGTACATTCCATCCTGCAGATCGTCCTGAGTCTCATCCGTTTGTTTCAGCTCTGGTGCTTGATCCAATAGCCCTTGACTGCGACCCTGCTCGCCTTCATGTCGTATGGAGTATGAGCAAAGATTTCGCCTCGGCTGGTATTAAAGTGGTAAGGCTATGATATCCTATCATGTAACCATATAAAGATTGACACACACCAGGGTTGTACGGTCACCCAATGTAACCCACAATTGCGCAATGGACTCGCTCTTGCCGCCTTTATGAACGTGTCGACGCTCTCGAACGTTTTTGCAAAGTCTTTGCTTTCTTCAAATCATTTGCCGTGGCTAGTGAAGCTGAATTCGGCCCGCCTGGCAGAGGCTTATCGAACGTTGACGGGCTTTTTCGATCACAGTGGGATCTACTACCTTCCATGTAACGCTGGACATTTCATTCTAGCTAAGCTAGCCCCAAAGGCGAAGAGCTGGGATGATGAAGCTTTGATCGTTGACAAACTGAGTCAGGCAGGAGTGTTGGTCAGCCCCGGCCGAAGCTATCACGTGGCCGACAAAGGATGGGCACGTGTTAGCTTTGCAGTGAGTACTCCAAGACTGATTGAAGCAACGAGAAGAATGGCAATAGTCTTGGCACGCGCGTTAACCTAGTAAACCTGTTCCCTGTCGAAAGAATGGCAAGAAAAGACGGACCGACTCCATATAAGCTTTTGCGGCGCGAGAGAATCGACCATTTCTATGATTGCAGCATCCTTTCATAAGGCAACACGAGAGATCTGGGGTTCGTAACCAGCTTTTGAGAACCGGAACAAAGATAGATAACGGAGGCCACTTCGAGAAAGAAAGAGCTAGGCCATTCCCCAAGACACGGCTTAATGATAGGACAAGCTTAGATTCTGGCACCTTACCTGATGGTTCTTTGTGAAACAAGCATTGGATTGTTACATTCTTCGACCTATGTACGAAGTATGATTTGGGTGCAAATCTTGATAATATCGCCAGCGTGCAGGTAAGCTCGTGCAGTTTCGCGCTCAAGGACAGCTTCAAATCCTTTATTGTGAAAAAAAAAGCTTTTCTACTACCTCAGGTATACGCCGTTCAAGAAATTCAACAACATTGTATGGTATATTCCCACAAATTGTCTTTCGGCGGTTTTGAAAAAGTGAACGTCCGATCACTAAAATGCTCCTCCCGTCGCTAGAGTACGGAGACTAAATAACGGCGCTTACAGCAGGCTGCAGAGCTTCTCGGGCCATGTGCTCTTGTTCGAGTCGAGCGTTTGGCTCCCTCTCACTGCCATGGAGAAGGGAGTGGAAAGGACGGCTCGCGTTGACAAAAGATTTCAGGGACACCGATACAACTGGCGCCTTCTGCATTCGCTACACGAACATCATCAGTTTCCAGGAGTCGGAAGCGTAGAATAATATCTAGTACAGCTTCTTTAGTCTACACACGTCCCTTGGGTTGCCTAGCGTAGCTACTTGGAAAAACGACCAGCCCTGAGGCAGCGTACGGAGTACATGAAGGCTGGATTCATGCACCAGTTTTCCTTCCATTCAAGTGCAATCAGGTAATTTAGCGCTCATGGACTTTGTGTCTAATCTGTTCTTAAAAATGCCGTAATCGTATACAAGTGACTCTGGAAGCTAAGTGACTGTCAGGAAGAAGACAGATGTTTAGTGACATACTGGTTGATAATAACATTGCTTGTTCTCAGCTATCTAGGTAGTCTGGTGCAGATTGACTAGGAGAACCTCGCGAAGGCTCTAGGCCCGATTCGGCTAGTCAGGGTTTGACTCTTGCTTATTCCAACGCTAGCGCGCGTATCGAAACAATAGCATTCTTTTGTTGTTCTCGAAAGTGTTTCTCACTGGCCAGTAGTAGTTAAGGATGATCTCGGACACTTGCCATACCACGCATCAAATCTCATGAGCGACACCGAGTGTCCACTTCCCAACCTCAGGTTTCACATTCCCCCTGCTCCCAGATAAACACGCGCAGCATCTTCGCAACCTATCACATAAGCTCGATCTCGAAAAAAATTCCGCAGCCTTGACCAACTACACAAGACCATGCCGCCCACCAAAATCAACGTCCCTTATCTTCCACCGTCACCACTGCCGGCCTCCCTCCGCGAGAACATCACAAGCGCGCTGTTCTCGCAAACAGAGGCCATACCAACGCTTCAGAAGACGCTTCTCTCCGAATGTGAGAAGGGGGGTTGGCTGGATGCGGTGCGTGAGCGCTCGGTGCAGTTGTTGAGAGAAGATGACGGGAGGGCTTATATGGATGTGATGGTGATTTTGGTGGATGAAGCTAGAGGCCACGGAGAATCGGGGAAGAGCACAGGCGAGGCGGCAAAGAGTGGGAGAGTGAGGGGTGGCAGGCGAGAGGTGGATGTGAAGATGCCTGGGAGGGCAGTGAATGAAGGTGTGAGGGTTGTTGGAGAGGCTTTGGAGGGGATCGTCGCATTTGAGGAGCACCCGCGATGACGGTAAATTGGACAAGCGCCGTCGCTCAGCCTTGACGACTGCCACCAAGACGATAGGGGGGATGGCGAGAGACTTATGCCTGGAGTTCTAAGGAAATACGAATGGCCGGAATTTACACCGGCTAATCACAGCTTTCTCAACTTCCAGCAACGGTATCTATGGGCCGATAGGAGCGACAACAACATACGATCAAGACTACGAACCTCGAGATTGAGCCTCGTATCTAGTATCTCGGTGGCAATGCTGACTGTGGGTGGCTTGGGGCATTATCCCTACCTGCTTCGACCCAACGCCTCAAATCAAGGAAGGGGATGATGGATTCTGGGAAGGCTACCCAGGCTGCGCGCAGCCTACTACTGACTCTTTCGAAAATAGGATTCCACGGGATGCGTGATCGCTGCTACGTAGTTTGCGTGATCCGACTTCAAACACCAATTGCCGACGAATTAATACTTGGCCGGAAGTTGCGTATGAAGGGATTCAAACGGCCAGCAAGCTCGTCAATAGGGCTTCCCTTGAGCTCCCGGTGAATCTTCGCCTGCCGAATGCAAAAGAGCGAACGACACAGGATGGCCTTCCTTCCAACAAGGCAGGAGATATTCAGTCGCCAGGGCAAAGGGTTCTTCAAACGCTCGCTAGGCCGCGTGCAGACTCTTCATGATGTTAAACACCGTTCAAGGGTCCGAGATCATCTGAAAGATCCTTATTTTCAGCTCATTGTCACACAACGTCCAGAGGTCTCACTCAGCGCTTAGAACTGACTTCGTATGGTTCAGGCTTCAGTGATTCCTTCTGTCAATGAATGCAACAGTTACCCGAATGATTTGACTCTGATCACTATCACTGACTCCTTCCTCGTTGCGTATAAAGGGACTCTCGATGTTCTTCGAATTCTACTTCGCCAGCTAAAAATAATAATCTACGTCTTCAAACAACAGCAACCAGCCTCCCAGACAATCGTGTTTCAATCAAGCAGCCTCAACGCAAATATGAAGTCTACAGCCTTCGCCTTCATGGTCCCTTTCCTTGCCCTAGGCGCCACTGCGCTCCCTCAATCGACTGGCTCGGGGCTCACGGGCCAAGTCCCTCCGCCGCCGTGCCTGGTAAGTCTTGTTCCAACAGTATAGACGCAGTTGAATGACCAGGGGATTATCTCCTGTTCCTACCCTTCACTTTCACGAGATATCGCCTCCATCGCTTGCGGCGTTGTGCTAACGGAAGCATAGTATGCCTGCATCCAGAAGTACGGCAATTGCGCAATCTGTACTCCTTCCGGCGATGCTGCCATAACAGCATGCTATGAGGCCACGTGCGGTGGGCCGCCCACTGGATCGAGCCCTTGTGAGCACAACCTCTCTCCATCGTCCCTATGAAGCTTCACAGCTCCTTCCGAGAATCATCGCGCTGAAGCAATGACGGACGCGCTCAATTTGGCAAGCGCTAGCGCTTACATGGTCTTCTTTCGTGCACAGATGCCGGCGTCTACTACTCCTCCATCTGCCCCGACGGCGGGTACCAAGACTTCAGCACCACGCCGCCGCATTTTGTAACAATCCCACCAACGGACTGCTCTCATTAAGGTAGCGACAGGGCAGATTCAAGACGGGGCCCAGTTCGTGAGCACAGGCTGAAGACAGAAGAGATAACATGCTGAGTGGTTAGGCGCCTAACGCGGCTGCAACTATCAGTACAATCTTGCACCAGCCATATGCTGAAAATTTCACCATTTAGCCCCGTTCTCTCTATGTTCTCGTTGCCTTTGCGACGCATCTTTAGCCGGCTACTCCTGATAGCTCTTTGGTATTTGCATGTCGTTCAGGCTACGTTTCAAATTTGTTCTCGCATTGCTACGAAATTGTCGATCATGGATTTTCCCACGGTATTTAAGGGCGCTTGTTAGCACCTCACTCCAAGAGTTGAATGACATAGCCTTCGCAACGCTTCTCCGTTTCTCTTGCTACTTCGCACCAGGAATGAAGAAGTAGAGTACTTCCAACACACGGGTTACTTTATAGTAATCCACTACTCCACATCTGGGAACTCCTAGAGTCGCCGGCAGATCGACAATCCCCGCATACCCCGCGTGTCGGCCATGTGGCAGCGTGTGACGTCCCCTCGTACCATGACTGCCCAACTGCATTTAAGCATCGATGGCACTCTCTCGCTGCACATCCAAACCATCTGACGGCTTTCATCACTTGCCACTTTCACCCATTCGTACCTATGACGGATAGAAATAGCCGAAGTCGTCTTCAAATCGCAGGCGACAGGCTTTCTGCAATGGCTTCCACCGTCACCGGCCGTCCATCCCACCGCTTTCCCGCCTTCGATGACTTGCCCAAGGTTGAAGGTCAGCCTCAAGGCTGTCTGTGGGGTCACTTCGACAAAGGCCAGAAGAAGGATGAGGTCGGAAGTAAGCATTCACAAACTCCCGATGAACCTTGGCCATTATAGGGATGTCTGTTGACATTGCCAGCGGTGAATCTTCTGACGCCCGCTGTGGTGAAGGAAGCAAGCCGGGAGATTTCGACAGGAGAGCATGTCCAATTGGATTGGGCGCTTGAGAATGTTCAATTTGGAGGCTTTGGCCGGCAGGAGTTCGATCACAAGCTCATCGATTTGAACGCCAGTCTTGGCTTCAAGGCGTTCGACGATGAGGTCCATTTCAATACCCAGATTGGCTCGCAATGGGACAGCTTGAAACACGTGGGTGTTTGGCCGATGTTTGGCCGGTTGAAGGGTCAGCTAATGGAGGGATAGTTCGGTTCTCAAAGGACTGGCATGTACTACAATGGCCTCTCGCACGAGGAGGCTACAAAGTCTTCAACGAATGGACTACATAGTGAGCGAAGTCTGATGACGGTCGATGACTAAACCAGACTGAAAATCTCTAGATATGTGCGAGAGAGGCGGTATCGTAGGCCGCGGGATCCTCGTGGACTGGGTAAGCCCAACCCCCCATCAGCCTTGATCCTAACAAAAGTACTCACCTGTCATCCCACCACAGCTCCGCTGGTACGAGGCCACCCACGGCGACCCCCCCTCCCCCATCAGCCGCTACGAGATCCCCGTCTCCGAGATCGAAGCCACGCTCGCACACCAAAACACCACCACCCAGCCCGGCGACATTCTCCTCATCCGCACCGGCTACGTGCGCTGGCACAACTTCGCCCCCACCGACGAACGGCGACGCGGCACACAAGAGAACTCCCTGTGCATCGGGCTGCAAGCCAACGAAGCGACCGTGCGCTGGCTCTACGACCACCATTTCGCGGCCGTGGCGGGCGATAGCATGACGTTTGAGGCGTGGGCGCCGGATCTGGAGAGCGGATGGTGTCTGCATGAGTGGTTGCTGGTGCAGTGGGGGACGCCGATTGGGGAGATGTGGGATCTGGAGGCATTGGGGAAGAGGTGCGAGGAAGGAGGAAGGTGGAGCTTCTTTTTGACGAGTGCGCCGTTGCATGTTAAAGGCGGGGTGGGGAGTCCGCCGGGGGCGATTGCGATCTTTTAGTAAGTTCCAGGCTGCCTTGGCCAGGAACCACGATGGGATGTATGTATGAAAGGTGGGCGCCACGCAAAATCAGCGAGTTCTCAAGCGACCTCTTCTCATTCATCCCTGGGTCTTTTTTCCCCTTTCCCCCTTTCTTCACACAGCACTCGGGCACCATACCCTAAACCCACGGCCACCCCATCCCAATCCATCCCTTTCCCCAAAACACCACCCTCCTCAGCCCCTGGACACGAATCAATCATGGCGATTCATCACAAAAGCTTCACCACGACCATGTCCAACCCCCCCAACCCCCCTTCTTGCCCCTCCCTCCCCACACTCGCACTCACCAACACCCTACCACCCTCTACCAGCTCCAGACCAACCCAACCCCAACCCCGACCTCGAAACGTGAGATACAGTAGCCATTCCTCTATCCAGCTGATCCCAGGTCTCTTATCTCTTTTTTCTCGTGTTGTTTGTGTATCTTCGTTGCCCTTCATAGCGTCCATGATAGCACGTTTGATCTCTTGTGTTTGTTTTGAGCTCGATATCGCTGCTGGCCTCGGTTGTAGGTGTGCCCTCCAGCCCAACCAATATCTCTACGCCCACTTATAGGACTC
>JAABUS010003949.1_pt1 | contig 22612 bp, 22 predicted proteins | sample 5560161 | NCBI WGS metagenome assembly JAABUS01 (sample SAMN10711885, study PRJNA513376) | rock metagenome | isolation source: Antarctica rocks | place: Antarctica: Victoria Land, Trio Nunatak nord | collected 2016-01-04
CGCGCGTGCTCTCCATCGACGAGGCCCGCGCGATCGTGCTCGGCGCGACGCGGCCGCTCCCGCCCGAGTCCGTCGGGCTCGCCGAGGCGCTGGATCGCGTCCTCGCCGTGCCCGTGAGCGCCGCGGTCGACGTTCCCCGCTTTGTCAACTCGGCGATGGACGGCTTCGCGGTGCAGGCCGGGCCGGCGGCGCGCACCCTGCGCCTCGTCGGGGAGTCCCGCGCCGGGGCCCCGGCCGCCGTCGCGGTGGGACGCGGTGACGCGATCCGCATCTCGACGGGCGCCGCGGTCCCCGATGGGGCCGACGCGGTGATCATGGTCGAGAGCACGAGCGAGCAGGACGGCGAGGTCCGCGTCGAGGCCGAGACGGCGCCGGGCCAGAACCTCCGCCACCCTGGCGAGGACATGAAGGCGGGAACCCTCATCATCGAGGCCGGCACCCGCATGGGCCCGGCCGAGCTCGGCGTCGCCGCCAACGCCGGCCTCTCGACGGTGCGCTGCGTCCGCCGCCCGCGCATCGTCGTCCTGGCCACGGGCGACGAGCTCGTCCCCCCCGGCGGCGCGCTCGGCCCGGGCCAGATCCACGACTCCAACGCGCTGACGCTGGCCGCGCTGGCCCGCCGGGCGGGCGCCGAGGTCGTCCACGCCGGGGAGGTCCCCGACACGCCGCAGGCCACCGAGACCGCGGTCCGCGCCGCGCTGACCATCGGCGACGTCGTGCTCTGCTCCGGCGGCGTTTCCGTCGGCCCGCACGACCACGTCAAGCCGGCGCTGGCGGCCGCCGGGGTCGAGGAGCGCTTCTGGCGCGTCGCGCTGCGGCCGGGCAAGCCCACGTGGTTCGGCGTCCGCCAGCATCAGCTCGCCTTCGGCCTGCCGGGCAACCCGGTCAGCGCGATGGTCACCTTCCTGCTCTTCGCCCGCCCCGCGCTGCTGGCGCTCCAGGGCGCCGACCCGGGCACGCCGCGCGAGCGCAAGCGCCTCACCCGAGCGCTCCCCCGCCACGCCGCTCGCGACGAGTGCGTCCGGGTCTCCCTGGCCGGCGACGAGGCGACGCCGACCGGTCCGCAGGCCTCCCACGTCCTGACGAGCATGCTCGGCGCCGACGCGCTCGCCCTCGTCCCCCGCGGTGAGGGGGAGCTGCCGGCAGGCAGCGAGGTGGAGGTCGAGCGCCTGCCCTAGCGCGCCGCGGCCTCGAGGTAGGCGACCATCCGGTTGGTCAGTGCCGTGAGCGTCGGCACGGGCTCGTCGTAGGCCAGCGGCCGGTCGGCGAGCAGCTCCGTCAGGCGCTCGCCGAGCGCCGGATCGGCGAGGCCGGCCAGCCGCGCGGCGACCTGGGCGGCCTTGCGCGTCGCGCGCGGGTCGAGCGTCCAGATCGCCTCGAAGCGCCGGCTCATGTCGTCCGGGCCGCCGGCCTGCGTGGCTCCGGGCACCTCCCACGCCAGGAGGCAGGCGGCGTAGCCCGGCGCGTCGACGATCACCGCCCACTCGTTGCCGAGCCTGTCCTCGGGGGCGATCGGGATCTCGACGGGGCCGCCGGGCGGATACCCGATCTCCTCGAAGTCGGCGAAGGCCACCACCGCATCGGAGAACCGTGCGATGCGCCGGTAGCGCGACTCGACCTCGCGGTAGAAGGCCTCGTACTGAAAGGCACTGAAGAGCACGGGCGACGCCGCCTGCGCGAGCGTCTCGTCCTCGATCGCGCGTGAGAGCGCCACCAGCGTCGACTTCCTCAGGATCTGCGGGCGCCCGCCGTGGTCGGCCAGGGCGACGACCGCGTAGATCGAGGGATGGGGAACCGAGTCTCCCGCCTCCTGCGTCCGCTCGATCGCTGCGGGCACGGAGAGCCCGCGGCGACGGAGGGCCACGATGCGCCGCAGCGCCTCCACGTCGTCCTCGGCGTAGACGCGGTAGCCCGCGTCGGTGCGCGCCGGCTCGGGAAAGCCGTACCGCCGCTCCCACATGCGGATGGTGCCGGCCGCGATGCCGGAACTCTCCGCCACCTCCTTGATGCTCAGTCCACTCATGTTGCCCTCTCCACCGTGACGGCACCGTCATTCAACACGCTGTTGAAGGTTTCCTCCCGTCCTGGTGGGGTTACGACTCACCCGCCTCCCGGGGTCATCCCGCGAGGCGATCCGCGCCGTAGCTGTCACGTGACCACCCCCGTAAAGACGATCCTGCTCACCGGCGCTACGGGCTACGTCGGCGGCGCCCTGCTTCCCGCGCTGCTCGAGCACGGACATGCGGTACGCGCCCTCGCCCGCCGGCCCGAGCGTGCGCAGCTGCCCGCCGAGGTCGAGGTCGTCGGCGGCGACGTCATCAAGGGCCGCGGCCTCGACGCGGCGCTGGCCGGCGTCGACGTCGCCTACTACCTCGTGCACTCGATGGGCCGCGGCTCGGGCGGCACGGCGGATTTCGCCGCGAGCGACCGGCGCGGTGCCGCGAACTTCGGCCGGGCCGCGAAGGCCGCCGGCGTGCGCCGCGTCATCTACCTCGGTGGCCTCGACGCCGGCGACGAGCACACCTCCGAGCATCTCCAGTCGCGCCACGAGACGGCCGGAGTGCTGCGCGAGCACGTCTCAGAGCTCGTCTACGTGAGGGCGGCGATGATCCTCGGCCACGGCTCGGCGTCCTTCGAGATGCTCTCCCACCTCGTGCGCCGCCTGCCCGCCATGCTCACCCCGAAGTGGGTCGACACACGCTCGCAGCCCGTGGCCATCTCCGACGTCGTGGCCACGCTGCACACGCTCGCCGACCTCGAGGACGTCCCGCCCGACGTGGAGCTCGGCGGCGCCGACGTGCTGTCCTACCGGGAGATGATGCAGCGCTTCGCCACCGTGGCGGGCCGGCGGCCGCCGACGATCGTCAAGGTTCCCGTGCTCTCGCCCCGGCTGTCCTCCTATTGGGTGAGCCTCTTCACCCCCGTGGAGCGCGGACTCGTGCGCCCGCTCGTGGACGGGATGAGCGCCGAGACCATCGTGCGCACTCCCCCGCCGCCGGAGATCAACCCGCACCCGCTCGGCTTCGACGATGCCGTACGCGCGGCGCTGGACGGCGCGGCCGCTTGATGCGTGCCCGGCTGAACGCCGTCGCCGCGCTCACCGCCGCCCTGGCGATCGTGACCGGGCTCCTGCTCGGCGTCCGCAGGCTCCTGGCGGGCGCGCGCACGATCAACGGCGCGGTGCTCCACACCCCCACCGACGACACGGGCATCGATCCGAGGACGGGCGCGGTGCGCTCCGTCCAGGGCGCAGACATCATCGTGCCCGAGCACGCGCTGGAGGGGCTCTGGAATCCTGAGCACCTCGAGCGCCTCGCGCGCACGTACTGGAAGTCGCTGGCGCGCTTCTCGTTCGGCCTCTGCCAAGTGGGCTACTCCGAGACCGAGCGCTGGGTCTACCTGCTGCACCCGCGCATCCGGCTGCTGACGATGCAGAAGCCCGAGTACGAGATGAGCGACTGCCGCGCCATCGTGCGGTGGCGCATCGAGAAGGGCCTGCTCGTCGCGGCGAACGGGCGCGGCGGCGACGGCTACCTGGAGATCGACGTCCGCCGCTTCGACTACCCCGACTGGGACAGGGCCCGCGTCCACATCGAGATCGAGGTCGCGAACTTCTACCCGCAGATCGCATCGAAGCTCGGCACGTGGCTCTACGTCAACACGCAGTCGCGCATCCACGTGATCGCCTGCCACTTCTTCCTGCGCCAGCTCGTCAAGCGCGATCTCGACGTCTCCGAGGTGCAGCACTACGCCGGCCCGGCCACCGCGGAGGAGACGCCGGATCCCGTGCCGGCGCGCGAGAAGCCGCGAAGCGACGCGAACGCCCGCCCCGAGGCGGGCTCCCGCGCCTGAGCGGCCGGCCCGCCCGCCTCAGCTCAGTCCGAGACCTTCATCCGCTCCTGGTTGCGCGGAACGGGCTTGGGCGCGGCGGGAAGCGCCTTGTGGATCGCGCCGAGCTCCTTGACGACATTGTCGAGCTGCTGCTCGATCGCGTCGAGGCGCTGCTCGATGGCCGTGGAGCCGTTGAGCTTTGCCAACGTGTCGTCGAGGCGATCGACGCCGTCCTCGATGCCCTCCAGGCGCTGCGAGACCGAGCGGACGCGCCGGGTGAGGCGCTCGAGGTCCGCGGCCGAGGGGATGTTCAGCGCGCCGAAGGCGACCTCCTGGGCCTGGCTGGCTTTCTCCCGCGCCTCGAAGGCGCGCGAGAGGGCACCGTTGACGAGAGGATTGGCGAGCAGATCCTGGGCGAGCTTGCCCAGCGCCTCCTCGCCCTGCTTGGTGACGCGCTCGCGGAAATCGGGGTTCTCGGCCATGCGTCCAGGCTACCGACAGGCACGTCCGACCGCCGATCGAGCAGTCGGGAGTTGCCGAACAGTGTGCCTGACATATAGCGTGCACTGCGGGGTCCGTGGCCCGTGGTAGGGTCACGCCGGTTTCGGGCCCGTCCTGGGTCCGTGGGAGGGAGTCGTAGGTTTCATGCACAAGCGCAAGCTGCTCATCGGTCTGGCCACTGCCGGCGCCTTCTCGGCTGGCTTCGGGGCGACAGTGCTCCCTGCCTCCGCGGAGCTCCGGACGCTCAACGTGACCCTGCTCGGTGGTCAGACGCTTCAGGTGACCGTCGACGTGCCCCCCGGCACCCCGGTCGACCAGATCGCGATCCCGGGGGTCACGCTGCCGATCGTCTCCATCAGCGAGGTCGGCGGTCCGGCCCCCGCCCCGGCCCCCGCCCCCAGCGTCGGCCCCGCTCCCGCTCCCGGCGCCAGCCCGGACCCGTCAGGCGCCACGAGCCCCGCTCCGGAGGCCGGCGACGTGCCGCAGGTCGGTTCCGCCCCCGGCGAGCAGGCCATCACGGGCAACACCGAGCGCCGCCCGCGGGCCAAGAAGGACACGACCGAGGAGGAGGCCGAGGAGGAGGCCAAGCAGACCGCGGCGCTCGCCGAGAAGGCTGCCGCCGACGCCCTCAAGCGCGCGGGCGCCCCCGAGCGTCAGGCGGACGGCACCCCGACCTCGGTCAACCCGACTTACTCGTTCTCCATCCCGGGCGCCGCGCCGATCGGCGTCCCGAACTTCTTCATCGAGAAGTTCCGGATCCCGCCGTTCCTCCTGCCCATCTACCAGGCCGCCGGGATCCAGTACGGCATCCGCTGGGAGGTCCTCGCCGCGATCAACGAGATCGAGACCGACTACGGCCGCAACCTGAACGTGTCCTCCGCCGGGGCGATGGGCTGGATGCAGTTCATCCCGTCCACGTGGAAGCAGTACGGCGTCGACGCCAACGACGACGGCAAGAAGGACCCGTACAACCCGGTCGACGCCATCTTCGGCGCAGCGCGCTACCTCAAGGCGGCGGGCGCGGAGAAGGACGTCCGCAAGGCCGTCTTCGCCTACAACCACGCCGACTGGTACGTCGACTCCGTGCTCATGCGCGCCCGGCTGATCGGGGGCCTGCCCGCGGACCTCGTCGGGTCGCTCACCGGCCTGACGCAGGGCCACTTCCCGGTGCACGCCGTCGCGCGGTACGCCGACGACCTCTCCGAGAGCGACACGCAGCGCCGCATCGCACGCGGCAAGAACGCCGCGATCCCCGTCAACGCCCGTGCCCAGCGCAAGGGGATCGACATCTTCGCCAAGGCGGGCTCGCCCGTCATCGCGGTGCAGGACGCGACCGTCACGCGCATCGGCACGAACGCGCGCCTGGGCAAGTTCATCGAGATCCGCGACGTGTACGGCAACACGTACACCTACGGCGGCCTGAAGAAGGTCGCCTCGGCCTTCCCGGTGCCGAAGGAGAAGGCGGTCACGCGCGCTGAGGTGTCCAAGGAGCTCGACCTGCCGAAGGACCCCAAGCCCGCGGGGCCCGCGAGCGCCGGCGAGCAGGTCAACAAGAAGGCCAACGCCGTCAAGAAGGTCACCGACCCGGCGGCGGCCCCCGCGCTGGACGCCGCCAAGCCGAGGATCGGCAAGGAGCGCCTGTTCGCCAACCCGAAGGTGCCGACCGCGTACAAGAACGGCGGCCAGGAGCAGCTGCTCAACGCGGACACCTCCTCGACGACGTTCAAGAGCTACTTCACCGAGGTCTACGGGCTCAAGCGCTCCGACGTGACGATCAAGCCGCTGAAGAAGGGCTCGAAGCTCATCGCGGGCACGATCGTCGGCCGCATCGGCCAGACGTCGAGCGGCGCCGCTCCCCACGTGACCTTCGAGGTGCGACCGTCGGGCCGCGGGGCGCCGCGCATCGATCCGAAGCCGATCCTCGACGGCTGGAAGCTGCTCGAGTCGACCGCCGTGTACCGCGCGGCGGGTAAGAGCCCGTTCTTCGGGCCTGACGCGAAGAACCCATCGATCGGGCAGATCCTGCTGATGAGCAAGGAGGCGCTGCAGCGCCGCGTGCTGGCCGACTCCCGCGTCGAGGTCTACCAGGCGGGCCGCCAGGACATCCGCTCGGGCGCGATCGACCGCCGCGTCCTGGCCACGATCGAGTTCCTGACCGCCTCGGGCCTCAAGCCGACGGTCACCTCCCTGAAGTCCGGGCACTCGTTCCTGACCGCCGGCGGCAACGTCTCGGCGCACTCGTCCGGCTCGGCGGTCGACGTCGCGAAGGTCAACGGGATCCCGATCATCGGCCACCAGGGTGCCGGCTCGATCACCGATGTCTCCATCCGGCGCCTGCTGACGCTGCAGGGCACGATGAAGCCGGCCCAGATCATCTCGCTCATGCGCTTCGACGGCACGGACAACACGCTGTCGCTGCCTGACCACGACGATCACATCCACATCGGCTTCCAGCCGCTGTACGCGGCCGGCTCGAAGATGGGCAAGGAGCTCAACTCCGTGCTCAAGCCGAGCCAGTGGATCAAGCTCGTCGGCCGGCTCGGCGAGATCGAGAACCCGAGCGTGCTCACCAAGCCGTCGTCGGCCGCGATCCCGTCCACGTCGTCGTCGGACGGGACCCCCGACAAGCCGTCGTCGGCCGCGACCCCGGACAAGCCGTCCAAGCAGGCCAGCAAGGCGCACGCCGGCGAGTAGCCCGGGTCCGCCCGGGTGAGCACCGCCGCGGGCCCGCTGTTCGGCTTCGTCCAGGTCGAGAACCCCTGGGCGCTCGGTCCCGCCGACGGCCGCTACGTCCTGCGCGGGCACGCCGGAGTGCCGACCCACGTGCTGATGCTCACGACGCTCGGTACCGCCGAGCGTCGAGGCCCGCTCGGGCGGCGGCAGCGCAAACCGCGTGCCGCGCCGCCCGGGCCCGAGCCGTGCCCCGTCGTGATCGCCCGAGCCACCCTGGTGGCCGCCGAGCCGTTCGGCTCCCACGCCGACGCGGAGCGCTGGCGCGAGGAGGTCGACGGGGAGGCCGAGGCGGGCGACGCGCTCCGCGTGCTCAACCGGGTCCTTCACGTTCACCGGCTGGCGGCGGCCGACCCTCACGCCCGCGAGCTCGTGCGGAACACGGCCCTCGCCGCCCGCGTCGGCGTGGGCGAGGGCGAGGCGCTGGCCCACGGGCGCTGGTCGGCGGCCGTCGAGCTCCCGCCCCGGGAAGCCGCGCGCGCGCCGGCGTCCCGCTCGGCGGCGGTGCTGCGCCCGCAGGAGCGCCTCGCCGCGGTGCTCGGCGGCCACGACGTCACGCTGGCCTGCGAGGAGCTCACGCTGCGGGCCCGCTGCGACGTCGAGGCGGGCCGCCAGCGCGAGGCCGCCCTGCAGCTGCGCGTCGCGCTGGAGAGCGCGCTGGCCGAACTCGCGCCGTGGGCGGATCGCGAGGCGATCGCGCGCCGCACGGCGGAGCTGCGCGAGGAGCGCGCGACAGTCGCCGCAGCCGCCGACATGGCGATCGACGGCGGCCTCGACGCGGCGACCGCCGAGCAGGTGGTGCGCGTGCTGGGCCTGCTCGAGGCGGCGCTGCGCGCCCGAACCAGCGTGGCCCTCGAGTAGGAGATCTCCCGATGGCCGTGGGTGAATGCGTGCGGACGACGGGCGCCGTCGCAACTCCGCCCGGACGTCATGAGTTGAAGGAGCAGTCCTCATCCCAACTCACAGGAGGCATGGCCATGGGTCAAGCTGACGAGCAGCACGCAGGGCAGGAGCAGGGCAGCGAGGGTCGCATGAGGCGCGCATGGCGTCGGTGCGACGGATCGCCGCGCATGCGCTCCGTGGTCGTGGCCGCAGGCATCATCGGCGTCGTCGCCGCCCCGATGGGCGTCGCCGCCACCGGCCAGGGCCTGCGGGAGGGCGTCCGCAACGGCACGGCATCCAAGGAGACGCAGATCATCGGCAACTTCGGCGCGACGACCGGCCTGACCGGTGGCTACGTCACGCGCCAGTCCAACCTCTCCACCTCTGGCGGCGGCGCCGTCTACGGCTGCCGTTCCGGCGCGGGCGGCTCGACGGTGAACCCGCCGCAGAACCCGTGCATCCGCGCGAACAACCTCGCACGCGGCCTGGCCTTCGAGCTCAACGCGACGAGCGGCGACGTCGTCGGCACGATCACCTCGAGCTCCGGCGGCGACGCCAAGAAGCCGTTCACCACGAACGCCACGGGCGTCGCGACCGGCCTGAACGCCGACCGCGTCGACGGGCTGGACGCCGCGCAGATTGCCGCCACCGCCACGGCGGCAGCCGCGACGGACGCTCAGAATCGCGCGAACTCCGTCCGCAGCCGGTGGGTCGTCGTCAACGCCGCGGGCGACATCGAGTCGCAGTCCGGGGGCTTCCGCGTTATCTCGGCCTACGGCTCCAACGGCGCTCCCGCGGGCGCCGCCGGCAACGTCTACATCGACGCCGGTGAGGATCTGGCCAACCACGGCATTGCCGCCACGCTCGGCCTGAACAACGCGGTGGACGTGGACGGCGGAGGCATGGCCGGCCGCACCCCCGGTCCGGACGCCAACGCCGAGTTCTCCGGTGAGGTCGTGGCCTCGCGCTGCGCGATCACCGGCGTCGTCAACTGCGCGCCTCCCGGCGCCAACGAGCCCGACACGTTCGTCGTAAGCCCGCGCCTGAGCGACGGGCAGGTCACGACGGATGCGAACCACAAGCGGTTCCAAGTCGTGATCACCGGGTAATCCCGCCCATCGGTACCCGCAGCACACGAGGGGCGGCCGTATCGGCCGCCCCTCGTGCTTTCCGCCGGAGGAGAGCTTGGCGCCCTCCCTCAGCGCTTCGCGTCTACCTCCCAGCGACGCGGGATGAAGCGCAGTGAGCTGGACAGCACGATCGGGCAGCCGGCGCCGCCGAAGCTCGCACATTCCCCCGGACTTGAAGCCGTGCGGTTGATGGCGACGAGGATGACCGCTGCGCGCGATGATGGCGCTCGCCGAGAACATCCCGTCGCTGGCCGTAGCCAGCAGCGCGCCTTCGGTGCGACCGTCGCTCTCCCTGAGCAGGACGTTTGGCGTGGTCGGCGGTGTGCGGGCATTCAGCGAGGTGCGAACCCAGAGCGGAGATCCGTCTCCTGGGCCTGCGAGAGCGATGGCCGACGCATACACATGATACGGCGCATCCGCTCTCGCATCTCGATGCTAAGATGACTCGATGTCGAAGGTTCGCACGACGCTCACCGTCGATGATTCGGTTCTCAAGGCCGTCAAGCTGCGGGCGGCTCGCACTGGCCGCGGCGACAGCGAGATCATCGAGGAGGCGTTGCGCCACCATCTTGGCCTCGATCTGCTCGAGCGGCTGTGGCAGACGTCCGATCTCACGGAGGACCAGGCGACGCGACTGGCCGTCGAGGCCCAGCACAAGACCAGACGCCGCGCGCGTTGAGACGTGCGAGCGGTCCTTGATCCGAACGTCGTCATCTCTGCCCTGCTCTCGCCGAGCGGCGCGCCCGCCGCCGTGCTGCGCGCGTGGGAGAACGGCGAGTTCGAGGTGGTGATCTCATCCTCATTGCTCGACGAGCTCGCTCGGGCTCTCGCCTATCCCAAGCTGCGCCGCCGCATCATTGAGGAGGACGCTCGCAGGGTCTTGAGCTGGATGACGGCCTCGGGAACCATGGCGGCCGATCCCGAGACGGACCCACCGGTTCGATCACCGGATCCGGGAGACGACTACCTCGTCTCCCTCGCCGCAACAGCGACCGCCGTCCTGGTTTCGGGCGATCAACACCTGCTCAGCCTTCACGAGAGCATCCCCGTCCTCGCGCCACGGGACTTCCTCATCCTGTTGGGTTCCTAGCGCTCGCCTCGAGACCGTCGAGCGCCACGAGGAGCCCTTCGAGCTCGTCGACCACGTCGCCGGAGAGCTTCGCCACCGCCCGCGCGTCCCACGGCGTCGGGCCGGCGGTCACGAGCGCGACGGCCCCGCCGGCGGCCTGCGTGACGCCCGGCAGCTGCGCGATCGGGTGCACCTCGAGCGACGAGCCGACGCAGAGCAGGACGTCCGCCCCGCTCGCCAGGTCGTAGGCGCGCTGGAGCGCCTCCTCGGGAAGCAGCTCGCCGAAGAGCACCACGTCGGGCTTGAGCGGATGGCCGTCGTCGCAGCGCGGGATGCCGTCGCCGGCCGCGTGGAGGCGCTCGAGCACGTCGTCGAGGTCGTGGCGCGAACCGTCGACGAGGCAGACCGAGTGCTCGATGGTCCCGTGGACCTCCACGAGCTCCCGCGTTCCCGCCCTGCGGTGGAGCATGTCGATGTTCTGGGTGATGACCGCGTCGAGCAGGCCGCGGCGCTCCAGCGCGACGAGGGCGGCGTGCGCCCCGTTGGGCGCCTTGGTGCGCAGGCCGGCGAAGCGCTCGCCGTAGAACTCCCAGAAGCGCGCGGGATCCGCGCGCCACGCGTCGATGTGGGCGACCTGCATCGGGTCGACGTTCGCCCACAGCCCCGTGCCCGGCGAACGAAAGTCGGGAATCCCGGACGGCACCGAGATCCCCGCGCCGGTCAGCGCGACGACGGAGCGCGCCGCCCCCAGGCGACGCGCGAGCTCCACCACGCCGCGGCTCAGCGTCCCTGCCACTCCGGCTTGCGCTTGCCGAGGAAGGCGGAGATGCCCTCCTTGCCGTCCGCGCTGCCGAACGCGACGGCGAAGCCGGCCTTCTCGGCGGCGATGCCGTCGTCGAGGTCGCCGGCGCCCGAGACGCGCTTGATCTGCTCCAGCGCGATCGGCGCCTGCTCGGCGAGCCTCCGCGCCCAGGCCAGCGCGGTGTCGAGCAGCTCGTGGTCGACGACGACGCGGTTGACCAGGCCGTACTCGTGCGCCTCGGTGGCCGAGATCGCCTCGCCCGTGAGGTTCATCTCGAGGGCCTTGTTCGTGCCGACCAGGCGCGGCAGGCGCTGGGTGCCGCCGAAGCCCGGGATGATCCCGAGCTTGATCTCGGGCTGCCCGAAGAGCGCGGACTGCGCCGCGATGCGCACGTCGCAGGCCATCGCAAGCTCGCAGCCCCCGCCGAACGCGAGGCCGTTGACGGCCGCGATCGTCGCGATCGAGCCCTGCTCGAAGGAGCGCAGGAGCGCGTGGGCCTGGTCGAGCAGCGCGCGGCCGCCCGCCTCGTCCATCTGCGTGAAGGCCTTGATGTCGGCGCCGGCGGAGAACAGCAGCGGGTTACTCGAGGCGACGACCAGCGCCTTGACGCCCTTGCCCTTCGCGACCTCGTAGACCTTCCCGAGATCCTCGACGACCGCCGGGGCGATCGAGTTCATCTGGCCGTTGGCCAGCCAGGCGATCGCCACGTCGCCGCGCGTCTCGAGCTTGACGACCTCGCCGGGCTGCTCGTCGTCGAGCTGCGGCCAGGCGTAGAAGCCCTGGCCGCTCTTCTGTCCGAGGCGGCCCTGGGCGACGAGACGGCGCAGGATCGTCGGCGGCGCGAAGCGCTCGCCGTGCTGCTCCTCGGCGGCCTCGAGGCGCTCGAGCACCGCGTCGAGACCGTCCATGTCGGCCTTCATGAACGGCGGGAACAGGCCGCGGCGCGGGTCCATGCCCGCGCCGGCCATCATGCCGACGTCGATGTCGCGGTGGGTCGCGACGCCCTCCTCGAGCACGAGCGCCGCCTCGACGAACGTCTTGAGCACGAGCATCTCGACGAGCGCGGCGATGTCGGGCTCCGCCTCGCCCTCGAGGTTGGGCTTGCCCTGCGGATCGTAGAAGCCCTCGCCGCCGGTCTTGGCGCCGAGCTTGCCCTCGCTGACCAGCCGCGCCATCCCGTCGGGGACGTAGAAGCGGCCGACATCCCCTTCGAGGTCGTAGGACTCGTGGAGGTGCTCGGCGACGTGGAGCACGGTGTCCAGCCCGAGCAGGCTGACGAGGAAGTAGGGGCCCATGGGAGCGGCCTTCGCGGCGGCGATCCCCTCGTCGATCTGCGTGATCGAGAGGCCCTTGGCCTCCTGCTCGCGCCAGATCTCCGCGATCCCCGCGTTGAGGATGCGGTTGACGACGAAGCCCGGCACCTCGGCGCAGACGATCGGGTTCTTCTTGATCGCCTGCGCGAAGCCCACCGCGGCCTGCGTGGTCTCCCCCGAGGTCTCCTCCCCCTGCACGATCTCGATGAGCGGCATGACCGACGCGGGGTAGAAGTAGTGGAAGCCGACGACCTTCTCGGGGCGCAGGGTCGCGTCGGCGATCTCCGAGATCGACAGCGACGACGTGTTCGACGCGAGGATCGCGTGGCCCGGCGTCACCCCGTCCAGCTCGGCGAAGACGGCCTGCTTTACCTCCATCCGCTCCGGGACGGCCTCGACGACGAGGTCGACGTCGCCGAAGCCGGAGTAGTCGAGCGCGCCGGTGATGCGCCCCACGACCTCCTCGACCTGCGCGGCCGCCTGCTCCTCGCTGAGCTTGCCCTTCTCGACGAGCTTCTCGAGCGCCCCCGCGGTGGCCCTGCGCGCCTCCTCGAGGCCGAGGTCAACGAGCTCCTGCGCGATGTCCTTGAGAACGACGGGGATCCCGGCGGCGGCGATGGTCTGGGCGATCTGGCCGCCCATGGTCCCAGCGCCCACGACAGCGGCCTTGAAGACGAACATGACCGCAGCTTATGGAGCCTCGGCCGCCAGCGCCCGCTCGTCGTCGAGGTCGGCGAGGCGCTCGATGCGGTACTTGACGAGCGTCCGGCGCAGCGACTCCCCGAGCTTCCGGCGGACGAAGAGCCAGTCCGTCACGACGTTGCCCTCCTTGAGCTCCCAGTCGAAGCTCACGGTGACGCGGACCAGGCTCGGGGTGTCGCCGGCCGGCGCGAAGGTCGTCCTCTGGATGCCGCGAAGCTGCCCGTCCTCCACGTGGACGGTCTGCCCGGCGCGCGCCTCGAACGCGTCGACGGTCTCGACGACGCGGCCCCGGCCCTGCGGCGGCGCGTCCCACACCATGCGTGAGCCCGGCCCCGGCCAGTCGCGGTCCACCTTGACGACGTGGCCGAAGGCCTACACGAAGCTCGGGCGCCGGCGCAGGTCGTACCAGAGGTCCTCCGCGGCGCTGATCGGCCCGGGCAGCTCGGTGATGCGGGCGATGCGGGGCACTGCTCAGCCGTTGACGGACGGATCGAGGATCGTGAGATCGCCGAAGTAGGCGCGCGCGAAGCCACGATCGCGCGTGAGCAGGGCGTCGGCCTGCTCGTGCGCATGGGCTGCCACGAGGAAGTCAGCCATCAGCCGCTCGCGCGGACCACCAGCGCGGCGATAGGCCCGCCACAAGCGCGCCGGCCCGCTCAGCGGAGCCGATGGTGATGGGCGAGAACTCGACGCCGAACTCCTCGAGCGTCCGACGTCCATCTTCGGGCTGGCCGAACAGCGCGATCACCTCGCTCCATACGACCTCGCACGCGACGAGCGCCCCGCCGGTCGCCGCGTGCCCGAGTGCTTCGAGAGACCTGGGGCCGAAGCGCTCGTCCCCGCGCACGACGTCGATGACGATGTTCGCGTCGAGCGCCGTGATCAGGGCAGCTCCACCGTGCCCCGTGTCTCGTTGATGTACTCGTCAGTCGACTGCTCCAAGCTGAGGATGCCGTAGAACTTCTCGAACCGCGACGCCACGGCCACCTTCTCCAGCACGATGCGCCCGTCCTCCTCGCGAAACGTCACCTCCTCCCCTGGCCGGATGCCGAACCGCGAGCGCAGCTGCTTCGGGATGGTGACTTGCCCCTTCTCCGAGACGCGGCTGGTCATACCTCGAGCGTAGGAGGTCAAACCTTCATGGTCAAACCGGGAGTTCGAGCTCCGCGCGGATCGCGGCGACGCCCGCGGCGACGGCGTCCAGGCGCGGCGCGAGCTTCTCGACCAGGCGCTCCCGCTCCACGGCTCCCTCGGAGGTCACGCGGTAGAAGCGGCGCGAGCGGCGCTCGGGGTGCTCCCACTCCCCCGCCACGAAGCCGTCGGCCTCCAGGCGGCGCAGCAGCGGGTACATCGTGTTCGGGTTGACCGCCACGAGACCGTTCGTGGCGCCCCCCACGCGCTCGATCAGCGCGTTGCCGTAGCTCGGCTCGTCGCGGAGCAGGTGCAGGACGAGCAGCGGTAGGAGCCCCGCCCGGCGCAGCTCGGCGACGAGGGGATCGGCCGAGCCCGAGCCCCCGCCGGCGGCCGCCCGCGCGGCGGCCAGCGGCGCCGCCTGCGCGACGGCCTCCTCGGTGGCCTTCGGCGCCATGGGTCCATTGTGCCGGAGGCGTCGGACCATGGCGTCGGGCCATGGCGTCGAGTGCCGATGGGGGTCGGAGGGGTCGACGTCCATCGGCACTCGGCCGGTCCGCGCTCAGGTGGGCGTGGGAGGCACGCCGGGCTCGAGGTGGATGACCTTGACCACCGTCAGCTCGTCGAGCAGCTCCGGCCCGTAGCCGAGACCCTGGCCGCTCACGCCCCGCGGGTGCGCCGCGCCGCCCGGCGCCCCGCCCCACACGGCGTTGACGCGCACCGTGCCCGTCCGGAGGTCCGCGCAGGCGCGTGCCGCGTGCTCCTGCGAGCAGGTCAGGACGGTCGCGGCCAGGCCGTACTCCGTGGCGTCGGCCAGGGCGAGCGCCTCGTCGAAGGAGCCCACGACCCGGACGGGCGCGACGGGGCCGAAGGTCTCACAGCGCATCACCTCCATGTCGTCGGCGACGTCGACGAGCACCGTAGCGGGGTAGAAGCTCCCCGGGCGCTCGAGCGACGCGCCGCCGCAGAGCGCGCGGGCGCCGCCTTGGCGCGCCGCGGCGACCTGGGCGTCGACGGCCTCCACCGCCCGCGCGTCGACGAGCGGGCCGAGCTCCGTCGCCGGGTCCGTGGCGGGTCCGACCCGCAGGCCGCGTCCGCGCGCTGCGAGCGCGTCGAGGAACGGCTCGGCAATCGCCTCGTGAACGTAGACGCGCTCGGTCGCGACGCAGACCTGCCCCGCGTTGACCCACGCGCCCGAGGCCACCTGCCCGGCCGCCCACACGGGATCGACGTCGGCGTCGACGATCACGGCGTCGTTGCCGCCGAGCTCGAGGATCGCCTTAGCGCCCCGCTCGGCGCAGGCCCGGGCGATGTCGCGGCCGGCGGCGATCGAGCCCGTCATCAGCACGACGTCCACCCCGGGATGGGCGGCGAGCGGCCGGCCGGCGCGCGCGTCGCCCTGGACGAGCGTCACGACGCCCTCCGGGAGCTCGGCCGCGAAGAGCGCGAACAGGGCCGCAGCAGAACGGCGCGCGCTCGGAGGGCTTGAAGACCACGGCGTTCCCCGTCACGAGCGCCGCGGCGAGGCCCTGCGCGGCGATGGCGACGGGGTCGTTCCAGGGGACGATCACGGCCGCGACGCCGCGCGGCGCAAAGCGCATCGCGTCGTGGGCGAGCCAATCGCCCTGGAGCGTGCGTCCGCGGTGCAGCGGCCCGAGCTCGGCGTACTGCTCGATGGCGCCGGCGCCCGCCTCGACGCCGCCCCGCGCGTCGCCCACGAGCTTCCCACTCTCCTGCGCGTTGAGCGCGGCGAGCCGCTCGGCGTCCGCGCGGACGGCCGCGGCGATCCGCTTTAGCGCGGCGGCGCGGTCGCCGGCCGGCGTGGCCGCCCACGCGGGCGCCGCGGCACGCGCGGCCTGCACCGCCGCGTCGACGGTGGCCTCGTTTCCGGTGGGGATCGTGCCGACCTCCTCGCCGGTGGAGGGATCGAGGATCGTCAGGTGCTCGGGGGGCGCGACGGTGGTGGCCATGTGTGGTCCTTGCGGTCAGGGGAGCGTGGCGAGCTCGCCGATGACGTCGGCGGGCTCGATGGCGAGCAGCCCGGGATCGGGCTGGGCGGCGTGCGGGTTCCCCGTCCGGCCGGCCCAGAGCACGCGATGGCGTGGGGGGCCGGCGGGTGGGATGGGCGCGGTGGGGGAAGCCGGCGGGATCGGGGTGCCCCACCGGAGCGGAGAGGGCGCGGTGGAGGCCGGCGACGTTCGCGGGATCGGCCGCGTGGGCGGGATCGGCGGGCCCCACAGGAGCGGAGATGTCGGACCGAAGAGCAGGACGGACGGCGTGGCGAACGCGGTGGCGAGGTGCGCGACGCCCGTGTCGCCGCAGACGACGCGGCCCGCGCGCGCGACGACCGTCGCGAGCTGCGCGAGGTCGGTGCGGCCCGCGAGCACGGCGCCGGCGTCGAGGCCGGCGCGCCGCGCGACCTCCTCGGCCAGCGCCCGCTCCCCCGGGCTCCCGGTGATCACGACGCGGCGCCCCGCGCGCGCCTCCGCGGCGGCGACGTGGGCGAAGCGGGCGGCGGGCCAGCGGCGCGCGCCGCTCGCCGCGCCCGGGTGGACGACCGTCGCCCCCGGGAGGTCCACCCCCGGTGGCGGCGCGCCGGGGTCGGGGAGCGCCAGCCGCGTGGGGTCGGCAGGGACGCCGGACTCCTCGAGCAGCCGGCACCAGCGGCACGTCTCGTGCTCGTCGGCACGCCACGCCGGCATCTCGCGGCTCTCGGGCACGTCGGGATGGGCGAAGGCGATGAGGCGCTTCGGCCGCGCTGCGAGCGCGACGCGGTGCGACTGCGGCCCGCGGCCGTGGAGGTTCACGAGCAGGTCGGCGCCGTGGGCCTCGGGCGCCAGCGGCGCGAGCGGCGCGGCGGTGAGCGGCTTGCAGCCCGCGAGGCGCACGAGCGGCGCGAGCGCGGCCGGCGCGGCGACCACGACCCGGGTCGAGTGCCGGTGAGCGTCGACCCCTCCGACGTCCAACGGCACTCGACCGCCCGCGGCCCACTCGCGGAGCGCGCGGAGCGCCGGGACGGCGGTGAGCAGGTCGCCGAGGCCGAGCGCGCGCAGCGCCACGATCCTCACGGCCAGGACGGCTCCGTCGAGACGGAGACCATCATCTCGCGCACGTCGACCCCAGGCGGCCGCGTGAGCGCGAAGACGACCGCGGCGGCGACCTCGTCGGGCGGCGCGAGGACCGCGTCGGCACCGGGCTTGTACTGGTCGGGGCGATCGTCGAAGAAGTGCGTCTGCATGCCGCCGGGCAGCAGGAGCGTCACGCCGACCTTCTCCCCCACCTCGGCCATGAGCCCGCGGGTGAAGCCGACCACGCCGAACTTCGAGGCGCAGTAGGCCGTCGCGTCGGAGAGCGCGCGCCAGCCGAGCGTCGAGGCGACGGTCACGATGCGGCCGCGCGACTGCTCGAGGTGGGGCAGCGCCGCGCGCACGACCGCCGCGGTGCCGAGGAGGTTGACCATCACGACGCGCTCCCACCGCTCTCGCGGCACCTCGGCCAGCGCCCCGCACGCGTCGGTTCCCGCGGCGGTGACCACCCCGTGCAGGCCGCCGTGGCGCTCGGCCACGCGGTGGACCGCCGCCTCGGCGGCCGCCGTATCGGCGAGGTCGACGAGCTCGTGCTCCCCCCCGCCCTCGGGCGCGACCAGATCGAGCACGACGGGCGTCCCGCCGGCCGCGGCGACCGCCTCCGCGACGGCGCGCCCGAGCCCGGACGCGCCCCCGGTCACGACGACGGTTCCCAGGTCAGACGGCATGCAGGGCGGCCTCCTCGATGAGTCGGGTGGTGGAGCGTCCCTCGACGAAGGGCAGGATGACGGCGCGCCCGCCCCAGGCGGCCAGCACGGGCGCCTCGGGCAGGTCGGCGGCAACGTAGTCGCCGCCCTTGACCCACACGTCGGGGCGCAGGCGCTCGAGCGCGGCCACGGGCGTGTCCTCGGGGAAGACCTCGACGGCGTCGACGCAGCCCAAGGCGAGCAGCACCGCGGCGCGGTCGGCCTCGGTGACCAGTGGGCGGCGCGGACCCTTGAGGCGGCGGACGGACGCGTCGGCGTTGAGGCAGACCACGAGGCAGTCCCCGAGCGCCCGCGCCGCCTGGAGCGTCCAGACGTGACCCGCATGGAGCAGGTCGAAGCAGCCTCCGGTCGCGACGACGGCTCCCCCGGACGCGCGCACGCCCGCGACGACGTCGGCCGCGGAGCCGCCTCGGCCAGCGGCAGCGTCGCGTGCGGGCACCGCTGCGGCCGCCGCCACGTCCGTTGCGCCGTCATCCCGGCCCGGTACCACGCCGCGCGCAGGCCCGCCCCCCGAACCGCCCGTTGCTTGGCGCGGATTCCGCGTGAAGCGACGGTCGGTTCGCCCGGCCGCCGCCGGAGTCTGCTCCGTGGCCGCGAAGCACCCGGCGCTCCCGGTCTCGCCGGCGGCGGAGGCGGCGCCGCCCGCGGCGACGAACGCGGAGGCCGCGGCGACGGCGGAGCGCAGCGCGTCCGGCACCGAGGCTCCCGCGCCGAGCAGCTCCGCCGCGCGGGAGGCGAACCGGTCGCCCGCGCCGCACGGGTCTCCGACCGGGACGTGCGCCGCGGCGACCGCGACCGCCGGGCCGTCCGGACCGACGGCGACCGCGCCGTCCGCGCCGCGGGTGACGCAGACCCACGCCGCGCCCCACATCGACCGCAGGAGCTCCGCGCGCGCCACCGCGCCCTGCGGCCCCTCCGCCTCGGCCACTGCGACGGACGCGCGCGCCACCGCGCCGTGCGGCCCGTCCGCAGCGGCGACGGACACGCGCGCCACCGCGCCCTGCCGTCCCGCCGTCTCGGCGGCGGAGGCGAAGAGGCGCGCCTCCGCGTCGTTCGGCGTCACGAGCGTCACCCCGGCCACGGGGGCGGGCCCCCGCGGATGCGGATCCCAGACGACGGGCACCCCGTGGGCGATCGCGTGCTCGAGCGCGGCGCGCAGGCCGGGCTCGGCGGCGACCCCGCGGCCGTAGTCGGCCACGAGCACCGCGTCGGCGCGCGTGAGCGCCGCGTGCGCCGCGAGCGTCGCGCCGCCGACGCTGCCGGCGTCGCCCCCGCGGTCGAGCCGCAGGAGCGCGCGGCCCTGTGCGCGGACCCGGATCTTCTCCGGGGTGGCGCCGCCGAGGCCGACGTCGACCACCCGCACCCCGAGCCCTTGAAGGAGCGCGCCGAGCTCGCGGCCCGCGCTGTCGTCGGCGAGCGCGGTGACGAGCACGACGTCGTGACCATCGGCGGCCGCGAGCGCGGCGGCCAGGCCGGCGCCGCCCGGGCGCACGACCGTCCGGTCGTGGTCGACCACCGGCACGGGCGCGTCGGGCGCGAGGCGGCGGACGTCCCCCTCGACGTCGCGGTCGAGGAGCGCATCGCCGAGGACCGCGAGGCGGAGCGTCATGCGTGCAGCTGCTGGGCGCGCGGCGCCACGCCGGCCTCGAGCGCGGCGTCCACCGCGGCGCAGAGCACGTGGATCGCAACGAGGTGCAGCTCCTGGATCGTGCAGGTCCGCTCGGCGTCGACGGTGACCACGTCGTCGCAGAGGTCCGCGAGCGGGTTCGGCGCCGGACCGGTCAGGCCCCACACGGTCAGGCCGCACTCCCGCGCGGCGCGCGCGGCGGCCAGCACGTTGTCCGAGCGGCCGGAGGTGCTCAGGGCGACAAGGACGTCTCCCGGCCGGCCGTGAGCGTGCACCTGGCGGGCGAACGCCGCCTCGATCCCGTAGTCGTTGGCGATTGCCGTCAGCGCCGAGGTGTCCCCGTGCAGGCAGATCGCGCTGAGCGCGAGCCGCTCGGACTCGAAGCGCCCGACGAGCTCGGCGGTGAGATGCTGGGCCTCGGCAGCACTGCCGCCGTTGCCGACCGCCAGCAGCCGGCCGCCGTCCTGGAGGCGCCGCGCGAGCCGGTCGCCCCAGCTCTCCGCCCGGGCGAGCATGCCACTCCCCGAGTCGAGCGCCGCGCGCAGCTGCGCCACGTGGCTCGCCGCACCCGTGTCACGGTCGAAGCGCCCCGGGCGTCGCGCGGGCCGGCGCCGCGTGACGAGCGCCCCGTAGACGTCGAGCGTCGCGAGCGCGACGCGATCCCAGGTGTAGAGCTGACGCGTCCGCTGCACGCCCGCGCGACCCTGCGCGGCGCGGCGATCGGGGTCGGAGAGCACGTCGCGCAGCACCGCGGCGAGGCGCTCGGGGTCGCGCGGCGGGACGTGGCGACCCGTGAGGCCGTCCACGACGGTGTCGATCATGCCGCCGACGGCGCTTGCGACGACGGGCACGCCGCAGGCCATCGCCTCCAGCGGCGTGATGCCGAACGGCTCGTACCAGGGGACGCTGACGAGCGCGTCGGCGGAGCGCAGCAGCGCGGGCAGCTCGTCGTGGGGAACCCGGCCGCGGAGCTCGACGCGGTCGGCCACGCCGCACGCCTCGGCCAGCGCGCGCAGCCGCTGCGCCTCGGGGTCCTGCCCCAGCGCCGCGCGCGGAGACCCGCCGGCGACGACCAGCTCGGCGCCCGGGACGTCGGCGAGCGCGGTGATGGCGTTCCCGATGCCCTTGCGCTCGACGAGGCGCCCGGCGTAGAGCAGGCGATGGGGCAGGCCCCGCTCCTCCCGCGGCCCGTCGGGACGGAAGCGCTCGAGGTCCACACCGCAGGGCACCACCGTGACCTTCGAGCGGTCGGCGCCCATGCGCATGAGCTCGAACGCCTCGTCGGTGCAGGTCGCGACGATGCGGTCCACGCGGGCGACGACGTCGCGCTCGCGGTCCTGGCGCTCGGGCGGGCTGGGGTCGGCGTCGCCCTGGTAGCGCCGCTTGACCACCCCGAGCGCGTGGAACGTGTGCACGACGGGCAGCCGGAGACGCCCCGCCGCGCGAAGGGCGGCCAGGCCGGACATCCAGAAGTGGCTGTGCACGACGTCTGGGCGCTGCTGGCGCCACTGACGCTCGAGCTCGTCGGCGAACGCGTCCATGTGCGCCAGCAGGCCGTCCTTGAGAATGGGGATCGCCGGACCGGCGTCGACGTGGTCGACCTCCACCCCGGGGTAGAGCGGCACGCGCCGCGGCGTGGCGGGGTCGTCGCGCCGCGTGTGGACGACCACCTGCGCACCGCGGGCCGCGAGGCTTCGGGCCAGTGCGGCTACGTGGACGTTCTGCCCGCCGGCGTCGACGCCGCCGAGAACCGCCAGCGGGCTAGCGTGCTCCGATACGAGCGCGACACGCACGTGAGGCCACCTCCTCCAAGAGTTGGTGCCAGTCGGCCAGGAAGCGGTCCAGGCCGTAGCGCTCGAGGGCGTGCTCGCGCGCGGCCCGGCCGGTCGCGCGCGCGGCCTCCTGGTCCTCCAGGAAGGCCCGGGCGGCGTTCACGAGGACGTCCGGCCGGGTCGAGACGACGCCCGCGGCCGGCGGGACGGCCTCGGTCGCCTCCGTCGTGGCCAGCGCCACCACGGGCATGCCGAGGTGCATGGCCTCGACGAGCGAGAGCCCGAGCGACGTCCACCGCACGGGGTGGACGTAGACGCGCCGGCGGGCCATCTCGTCGTGGAGGCGCTCCTGAGGAAGGTCCTCGATGCCGCCGAGCGCGGCGGCGTCCATGCCAAAGAGGTCGAGCGGCACGCCGCCCTCCTCGAAGCGCTCGAGGAGGTCGGTGCCGGTGACCCGGGCGCGGCGGCGCGCCTCGTTGACGACGACCGCCCCGCGCGGGAGCGTGCCGCTGTACCGCGGGCCCGGGTCGACGACGCCGTGCTCGATGACCCGCGTGGCGGTCGTGCCGCAGTCCCAGAAGAGCGCGTTGAAGTGCGTGACGTGGCAGACGACGAGGTCGTCGCGATCGCTCGCGGGGTGCCGCATCTCGGCGATGCGGCCCTGCGGCGCGTTGTGCTCCACGTAGACCGCGGGCACGTCGCGGCCGGGGCGGCGGCCCGTCCACGCCTCGCAGAGCTCCTCGAGCTCGTGCGGGCGCTGGAGCAGGACGAGGTCGAAGTCCGCGTCGGTGAGCTTCTCGGGCGTCATCTCGGTGACCGACGCCGGCCAGTCCCACGTCCGCGCGCGCCCCCGTCCGTCGGGCCCGCGGTCGGCGAGCACCGGGACGAGGTACTCGTGGTCGCCCTGGACGAGCGCCGTCGTCCACGAGCCGTGCACGTGCCAGAGCAGGATCCTCACGCGAGCACCGCCTGTCTCGACGGCTCGGTGACGCGCGCGAGCGCCGCGAGGACGTCGTCGACCGTGACCCCGCTCAGGCAGGGATGCCCGGCGACGGGGCAGAGCCGCGCGCGGCAGCCCGCGCACGGCACCTCGACGTGCAGCAGCTCGTGGCGAACCGCCCAGGGCCGCCAGCGCACGGCGGGAACGGTCGGAGCGAAGAGCGAGACGACCGGCGTGCCGACGGCGGCGGCCAGATGGGCCGGGCCCGTGTTCCCGACCACCACCGCCTGCGCGCGGGCCAGGGCCCCGGCGAGGCCGGCGAGGCTCGTCCGGCCGCCGAGGTCGGTGACCTCCGGCCGGGCTGGGCCGGCGACGTGCGCGGTGAGCGC
>JAABUS010003950.1_pt1 | contig 22605 bp, 20 predicted proteins | sample 5560161 | NCBI WGS metagenome assembly JAABUS01 (sample SAMN10711885, study PRJNA513376) | rock metagenome | isolation source: Antarctica rocks | place: Antarctica: Victoria Land, Trio Nunatak nord | collected 2016-01-04
TCATCCTCGAACGCCAGGGGCACTCCCTTCGCGCGGTCGACCCCAAGACGGGCCTCATCACCACTCGGGCGGGCACCGGCTCGCCCGGATTCACCGGCGACGGCGGGCCCGCGGCCGCCGCGACCTTCTCCGGCCCCAAGGAAATGGCCCTCGACCGCGAGGGGAACATCCTGATCGTCGACACCGAGAACCACGCGATTCGTCGGATCGACGCCCTGACCGGCGAGATCACCACGATCGCCGGGGATGGACGACGAGGCGGGGGAGGCGACGGAGGCCCCGCCACCGCCGCGCGTCTCGATCGCCCCCACGGAGTTGCCGTCGGGTCTGACGGAACTCTCCTCATCGGCGACACCGGCAACCACCGCATCCGAAAGGTGACCCCGGTGCCCGGTCGGCCCTGAGTGCTCCCGAGCCGAACCTGGAGTGGGGGAGTGATAGCGCCAATGACGACACGCATGAACTTGTCGTCCGGGCCCCGGATTTGCTAACGTGATCGGCTCGAGTCGCACAGGACGATCCCCTTTCCACCGGATGCCCATGACGACTGCGGTCGAAACCTATGCTCGGTATCCAGTCGTGGAGCAGGTGCCGGAGTTCATCCCTCCGTCATGGCTGCGCAATGGACATGCACAAACGATCGTCGGCCGCTATCTGCCCGGGCCGCGCGTTCGGCTCCATTCGACCTATCACGAGATCGCCGCCGACGAACGTGACCGGCTTGTCGTGCTGGAATCGGTCCCGCCGGGCTGGTCGCGGGGCGACCCGGCGGCGATCCTCGTGCACGGGCTCGCCGGTTGTGCGCGGTCTCCGTATGTGGTCCGGGTCGCGGCCCGCCTGCGCCGACTGGGGGTGCGCGTCGTCCGCATGAACCTGCGGGGGGCCGGGGCCGGCTTCGGGCTGGCGCGCGGCATTTATCACGCCGGTCGGACCGAGGACCTCCGGACGGTGGCGCAATGGCTCGCGGGACGGGCCGCGGACTCGCCGATCGCGCTGGTCGGTTTCTCGCTCGGCGGGAATCTGGTCCTGAAGCTGGCGGCGGAGTCGGCGAGCCTGCCTGTCGAGGGGCTCGACTGCGTGCTTGCGGCCAATCCGCCCCTGGACCTCGCCGGTTGTTGCCGCCACATCCAGCAGGAGGAGAACCGCTTCTACGACCGGAATTTCCTCAAACTGCTCCGCTCCAACGTGGTCCGTCTCCACGCCACGTTCCCCGACCTGGGTGCCGCCGACCTGGCACGGGCCGTTTCGTTGTACGATTTCGACGACGTTTACACCGCCCCACTCCATGGTTTCGCCGACGCCGAGGATTATTACGCCCAGAGCAGCGCCGGCCCGCTCGTCCCTCGGATCGAAGTCCCCGGCCTGGTCGTCCATGCCGAGGACGATCCATTCATCCCGGTCGAAGTGTTTCGTCGCGTCCGATTTCCTGCGGCTTTGGCACTGGAATTGATTCCCTTCGGCGGTCACCTCGGCTATTTCAGTCGAACATCATGGCAAGGCGATCATCGGTGGCTCGACGCCAGGTTCGCCACCTGGCTCGCTCGACGTTGGCGGTTGAACTCCACGGGTCGGCCCGGTGTCCATCAGGATCGGGCGAACCCTAGTCGCGAACCTGGAGGGCACACCCTTGATGCCTGATCCCCTCTTCAATAAATATCGAACCGCCATCGAAATCCTCCTGCAGGGGCGCGACGTGCTGGTCGAGGGCCTGGCCGATGACATCCTCGAACACGAGGAGGATCTGGCCGAGGGGGGATTTCTGTTCAATGAGTTCCTGGAAGGACAGGGGACTCGCCTGCACTTCCTCTGCTTGTTGATCAGCCAACTCGAGCAATCGGCCGACAGCATGGACGAATCCCTGACTGCGCCTCCCCCCGCCCCCTCCCCTCCGCCCAAGGCCCCGGTCAAGCGGAAGTCGCGGTCGAAGAAGCTGGCGGGGCAAGCCCCCGCGGAAAAGCCGTCCGACGACCATTAACCATCTCGTTCTCCGAGCTTCCCCTCTTCCGGCGGGAGAGGGTGCCCGGCTTCGAGAAGCAAACCGCCCTGCCGCTCCCGCAAATCTCTGCTCGCAAATGGCGCCGACGCGGTATAAGATGGGTGCCATGAACGAGCACCGGAATGGCCGCGACGGTCGGATTCTCCCCGCCCGGGGGGCTCCCCTGACCCGAGGGGTTTTCATCCTCCTCTTGCTGGCGGGGTCGGGCCGGGCGGAGGATCGGACCGGTGTGACGTTCGAAGGCGAAGTACGCCCTCTGCTCGTCGGGCGCTGCCTCGACTGCCACTCGGGCGAGAAACCCGCCGGGGGCCTGGACCTGTCGACTCGCGAGGGGTTGTTCAAGGGCTCGGAGTCCGGCCCCGTCGTCGAGCCGGGCGACCCCGATGCCAGCACGCTGGTGGAAATGGTCGCCGAAGGCCTGATGCCTCCGAAGAAGGCCGACCGGCTCGGAGCCGGGGACCTGGCGATCCTGAAGGGCTGGATCAAGGAGGGGGCCCCTTGGTCGGGGGGGGCGCTGACACCTGGCAGCATCACCACCGACCGCCGCGCGGGGCTGGACTGGTGGTCGCTCCGACCGATCCAGAGGCCGGCCGTCCCCGAGGTCGTCCATGCCGGCCGGGTCGCGAACCCGATCGACGCATTTGTGCAGGCCGGGCTCGAGACCGAAGGGGTGGATCCGGCACCCGAGGCGGACCCTCGGACGCTCATCCGGAGGATGACGTTCGACCTGCACGGCCTCCCCCCCTCGCCCGAGGAAGTCGACGCCTTCCTCGCCGACGACACGCCCGGGGCGGTCGAACGGCTGGTAGACCGCCTGCTCACCTCGCCCCGCTTCGGCGAGCGTCAGGCAAGGCGCTGGCTGGACGTGGTCCGGTTCGCCGAGAGTCACGGCTACGAGCACGACTCGCCGCGCCCCAACGCCTGGCGCTATCGCGACTTCGTCATCAAGAGCCTGAATGACGACAAACCTTACGACCGCTTCGTCGCCGAGCAACTGGCCGGCGACGTGCTCACGCCCGAGGACCCCGACGCGGTCGCCGCCACGGGTTTCCTGGTGGCCGGACCCTTCGACGAGGTCGGGAGCAAGGTCGCCAGCCCTTTGATGCGGGCCAATGTCCGCCAGGACGAGCTGGAGGACATGATCGGCGTGACGGCGCAGGCGTTCCTGGGCCTGACCATCCAATGCGCCCGCTGCCACAACCACAAGTTCGACCCGATCCCCCAGGAAGATTACTACCGGCTGCAAGCGATGCTGGCGGGGGTCCGGCACGGCGGCCCCGACGCCGACAAGCTGAGGGCGTACATCCCCAAGAGCGAGACTCCGGGCCCCGTCCATCTCTTAAACCGGGGGAATGTTCAGTCACCCGGCCGGCCGGTCCCTCCGGGAGCCCCGAGCGCGGTCCGGACCGTCTCGGGGACGTTTGCCCTCTCCGAGACGGCCCCCGAAGGGGACCGGAGGCGTGCCCTGGCCGGCTGGATCACCGATCGCCGCAACCCACTAACGGCGCGTGTGATCGCCAACCGGATCTGGCAAGGGCACTTCGGCCGGGGGATCGTCGCGACGCCCAGCGACTTCGGCTTCAACGGCACGCGCCCCTCGCACCCGGAGCTGCTCGACTGGCTGGCCTCCGAGCTGATGGACGGCGGGTGGAGGCGGAAGCGCCTCCACCGGCTCATCCTGCTCTCGGCCGCGTACCGGCGGTCGAGCCGCTTCGACCCGGAGGCGGCCTCAATCGATGCCGACAACCGCCTGCTCTGGCGGATGTCGCCGCGTCGGCTGGAAGCCGAGGAAGTCCGCGACTCCGCGCTGGCCATCGGCGGGAGTCTCAACCCGACGATGGGGGGCTCGGGATTCGCGCTCTTCGAGGCGAAGACGAACGCCGGGACCCTCTACCGGGCGGTCGACCGGGACGGCCCGGAGTTCCGTCGCCGGAGCATCTACCGGACCGTGGTCCGGGGGACGGAAGACCCCTTGCTGACGACCCTGGACTGCCCCGACGCGTCCACGACCACCCCCACCCGCAGCGTCACCACGACCCCACTTCAAGCCCTGGCACTCTGGAACGACCGCTTCATCCACCGCCAGGCCCGCGCCTTCGCCGGTCGCCTGGAGCGCGAGATGCCCGAGCCGAGCCTTCGAGTCGATCGGGCCTACCGCCTGGCCTTCGGCCGTCCCGCCACGTCCGCCGAGCGGGATCGGACGCTCGAGTTCGTGACGAGGCACGGCCTGGCCAGCTTCTGCCATGTGCTCCTGAATGCCAACGAGTTCCTACTCATCGATTAGGGCGACGGGTCAGGCGTAGAGTAAGCGACCGCGCGGAACGGGGATCGGTCGCCCCAATTCCCTGGCCGTCTCGATCCACTCCGTGATGACGACCTCCACCGCGGCTAGAGCCTCACGGTACGAGGGGCCATCGGCGGCACACCCCGCCAGTTCGGGGACCTCCGCGATGAACGCCTGATCCGGCTCGCTCCAGTAAATGATAATTTCGAAGCGTGGGCTATTCAGCATCGTCTTCCCCCGCCAGCCTGTACCGGATGATCACGTCGCGGACCTGCTTGACCTGATACGCCTTGGACAGGGAGCCGCGCGGCTGCAGATTCAGTATCTCCTCGACGCCGTCGCGGGTGAAGATGTGATGGTCGCCACGGACCCGCTCCGCGAAACCAAGGCGATTCAATAACTGACACAACTCTTCAAATCGGATGTTCGCATCGGCGGTGCCGCGGAGGACTCGGGCGAGTGTCTTTGACCAACTCATGGCATCCCAGCCTCCGGGGCAACCTCTTGGCTTCCACGCCGCCTACGAGTTCGTGACGCGGCACGGCCTGGCCAGCTTCTGCCATGTGTTCTTGAATGCCAATGAGTTCCTACTCATCGATTAGATCGCGAATCCTGAATCACTCGACCAAGCTCGGCGGACCGGCCCGCCGAGAATAAGCTTCGATTGACCAGGAGCCGCCGCGGCGCCGGATCCGCTGTGGCGACGGGTTAGGCCAGGCCACGGCGAAGCAGACCGGGGTAAGAAGGCTGAGCCCCGGCCACCCGTCGGTCGCCCGAAGTCACCCCGTGGCCCCTCTCGTCCCCCCTGCGTCACACCGCCCGTTCGCGATGCCGACGGGCGTAGCCGATCAGGCCGGCGAGGCCGATGCCGAGCAGCGTGAGGCCGGCGGGCTCGGGGACGACGTTCGCGGCGGTGAGCCCGCGGAGCGACTGGCCACCGCCGATGGTGCCCACCATCGTGGCGCCGCCGGTGGCCAGGTTGATCGTATACAATTGCGAGCTGGAGGCGCCCGGTGCCGTGAGCGAAGAGAAGGCCACGCCGGAGAGTCCCGAGATATCGAAGCCGACGAGATCGGTCGTGACGTCGGCCCCCGCCATCGGTGGCCCCAGCGGTACCAATTCCCCGACCCTGACCAAGATCCCGTCGTTCGGGGGGGCCTGGATTACGAGCCGGTCGAAGTTGAAGTCGATGTTGTAGAGCGTGGTCGAGGTCGCGCCGGGGACGTTGTTGGAGTAGGCCGAGGCACCGATCGTCGGGTTCACCGAGCCCGGGGGCATGCCGGCCCTCAGCATGCTGTCCACGATCACCGCGCCGGTGTCGACGTTAATCCGCAGGTTCTGGTCGGCCTCACTGACCACGCGGAGCGAGGGCAACCCCGCCGAATCGGCCACCGGGTTGAAATCGACGCCGAACGAGCTCCCACTGAGGGTCGCGCCGCTCAGGAGGGCCGACGAGGTCGCCGCTCCCGTCGTCGCGCTGAGGACGTAGATGCGGTTGGTGCTCCCCAACCCGTAGAGCAACCCGTTGGTCGGCCGGAGGTCGATCCCGAGGATCGTCTCGCCGGGCTGGATGCCGGTGATGGCGACGTTGTTGACCAGGACGCCGGGGCTGGCGCTGTCGAAGCTCACCAGGCGGTTGTTCGTCGTCACCCCGATCAGGGGCTCGGCCCACGTCGCCCGAGGCGCACCGGCCATCAGGCCCAACACCGCCAGCCCCACGACAACGAGCCGCCGAGAGGCCGGCGCCTGGGGATGCAACCCGCTTTGCAAGTCGTCCATCTGAGTGCTCCTCCGAAAGTTCGGGGTAGTAGTCGCGTCGCAAGAGAGAAAGCCGCTACGGCGGGCCGGGTCCGCTGCCGCGTCGGGTCAGGCGGGGTTCGCTGCCCGGCGTTCCTGCCGCCCGCTCAGGTACTCGCGCAGCGCGGCGTTCACCGCGGCCTCGTCCGCGAACGCCTCCGACACGTCCGCCGCGAGCCGGACCACCCGCAACCGCTCCTGGTAACGCGCCGCGTACTTGCCGCGGACGACGCCCCGTAGCGAGCGGAAATCGTACTCCGGTTCGAGGTCGTCGGTCGGCTCCAGTTCGTCAGGGGAAGTTGCCATCCTCGTAGTCCCTTCGCTCTCGCCGAGTCGCCCCCCGGGCACTGATGATGCGAATCGAGTCGGCGCGATCCGTGTGCGAAACCACGATCAGGCGCCCGCCTAACGACGTGCCCATCGTCGGAAGCGGTCCTCGTCATCGGCATGCTGAGGAATGGAACCCGTGATTGACAGGGGATCGGCAAACACGGTCATGGCTTCGGAAAAGGTGATGCCGTGCTTCCGTTCGTTCGACTCGGCCTTGGCATCGTCCCACTCGAAATCCATCAGGCCACCTCCTGCATCCCCACACGCAGCATACCGTAACGACTGCCAAGCGGGAAGGACGAGCGGGGGCTTCTTCCGCCGCCTGACGGGGTCTGGTGGTTGCGGACCTGGAAACCTGCCCCTACGATGGATCGACGATTCCCTCGCATCGGACGTGGATCATCCGGGAGCTGCCATGAGCAATGACGGCCGTCCGCCGACCTCCGACCTGTCCTTGTTGCCACGTCGGCATTTCCTCCGCGAGGCGGCCGGAGGGCTGGGGGCCCTGGCCCTCGCCTATCTGCTCCAGCAGGACCAGCTTGCCACGGCCGCGGGAGGGCGGGCCGACGGACCGTCCGGCCTCCACGTCCCGCCCAAGGCCAAGCGGGTGCTCCAGGTCTTCCTCACCGGGGGGATCAGCCAGGTCGACTCCTTCGACTACAAGCCCGAGCTGATCCGACGCCACGGCGAGCCGATGCCAGGCGCCGAGGGGTTGGACACCTTCAATAGCAAGGTCGGCACGCTCATGAAGAGCCCCTGGGCGTTCCGCCGCCACGGGGAGTGCGGCCGGTACGTCTCCGACCTGTTGCCCCACCTGGCCGGGTGCGTCGACGACCTCGCGTTCATCCACTCGATGACCGCCATCTCGGCCAACCACGGCCCGGCGCAGCTCCAGATGAACACCGGGTTCGTCAGGAACGGGTTCCCCTCGATGGGCTCGTGGATCAGCTACGGGCTCGGGTCGATCGCGGACGACCTCCCGGTCTTCGTCGTGCTCCCCGATCCCCGAGGCATCCCGGCCGGGGGGGTCACCAACTGGTCATCAGCCTTCCTGCCGCCCCGCCACCAGGGGGTGGCCCTCCGGACCCAGGGCGACCCGATCCCCAACCTGTTCGGGCCGGACGACATCGACCCCGAGGCCGACCGCGACGCCCTCGACCTGCTGGGGCGGATGAACGGCGAACACGAGAGGGCGCGGCCGGGCAACGACCTGCTCGCCGCCCGGATCGGTGCCTACGAACTGGCCGCCCGGATGCAGACCAGCGTCCCCGATGTCGTCGAACTCGCGGGCGAGAGCCGGTCGACGAGGGAGCTTTATGGCCTGGACGACCCCAAGTGCGGCCCCTTCGCCCGCAACTGCCTGCTCGCCCGGCGCCTGCTGGAGCGGGGCGTGCGCTTCGTGCAGCTCTATCAAGGCGGGTCGGCCATGAAGCCCCGGATGAACTGGGACGCCCACGAGGACGTGGTGCAGAATCATACCCAGGAAGCGGCCGTCATGGACCGGCCGGTCGCCGCCCTCATCCGCGACCTCAAGGCTCGAGGGCTCCTCGACGACACGCTGGTGATCTGGACCTCGGAATTCGGCCGCACCCCGTTCACCGAGGCGAACAAGACGGCCAGGGGACGCGATCACAACCAGCTCGGCTTCACCAGCTGGCTCGCCGGCGCGGGCGTGAAGCCCGGGATCAGCTTCGGCGCCACCGACGAGTTCGGCCACCGGGCCGTCGAAGATCCGGTCACCCTCTACGACTTCCACGCCACCATCCTCCACCTACTTGGCCTCGACCACGAGCGCCTGAGCTTCTACCACAACGGCATCCGGCGCCGACTCACCGACGTACACGGCCGGGTGATCCGCGAGATATTGGCCTGACCCCCGGCCCTCGTCCCGCGCCCCGGTCTTCGCCGGCCGTCCTCCGGTCTTCAGGAACCTCTTCCAGTCCACGGGCACGTCGTTCCGCCGAGGGGTGCCCGGAGTGCTCCGGCCACGGTCGACGGTCCGTTCCATGAGCGCGGTGAGCTCGGCGACTATCTCCGGCCTGGAGGCGTGGAGGTTCCTGGACTCGGCGAGGTCGTCGGCCAGGTTGTAGAGCTGCGCCGGCGGCTGGTCAGGGCCCTTGCCCCCGCCGTCGGGGCCGAAAATCAGTTTCCACCGCCCCTTCCGGATGGCGAGCATCCCTTGCGACGACTGATTCACGGCGCTTTCGCGCACGAGAAGGTCGCCCCCCCGGAGCAATGGCAAGAGGCTCACACTGTCCTCGCCGGCGTCGTCCGGGAGCGTCGTACCGAGGACCTCCGCGAAGGTGGCCATGAGGTCGGCCTGCTGGACCAGCCCGTCGCAACGGGTGCCGCCTTTCACGACACCGGGCCAGCGCACGAGGAACGGCACGCGGTGCCCCCCCTCCCACACGTCGGCCTTGGCGCCTCGGAGGGGTCCGCTCGGGAAGTGGCCCTTCTTCTTCAGCTCGGCGATGCCGGCCTGGGCTGCGCATCCGTTGTCGCTCGTGAAGACGACCAGGGTGTCTGCCGCCGCACCGCTCCGCTCGAGCGCGTCGAGCACGCCCCCCACGACCGCGTCGGTCTCCATCACGAAGTCGCCGTAGGCGTTGAGCCCGCTCTTCCCCTTCCAGGGCCGGTTCACGGCGATCGGCGTGTGAGGGGCCGTGAGCGGCAAGTAGAGGAAGAAGGGCGCGGACTCCTTCGCGGCTCGCTCGATGAAGTCGCACGCGCGGCCGGCAATCGTGGGCAAGATCGGCTCCAGCATCCATCCCGGCAGGGCGGGCCCCTGCTGGCCCGCCTGGCTCTTCCCCATGAGCCCGGGGGCGAGGAACTCCGAGGGGATGCCGGCCGTGCGATCGTTTTCGATGAAGCAGTACGGCGGCCAGTTCGGCACGTCGGTGCCGAAATAGGCGTCGAACCCGCGCGACGTGGGTCCTCCGCCGATCGGGCGTGCGAACGTCTCCCGCCAGGCCGCCCGCTGCTCATCCCCGGGCGGTGCGCCGGGGGTCGTCGGTTTGGCCCGGAAGAGGGCTTCTTTCCCCGACGGGATGGGCCAATCCCAGCCCAGGTGCCACTTGCCGATGCACGCGGTCCGGTAGCCCTGCCCTTTGAGCAGGCCCGCGAGTGTCAGCCGGTCCGGGGCAATCAGCGGCGGGTCGAATACTCCGACGATCCCCGATTGCAGGCGCGTCCGCCAGTGGTAGCGCCCGGTGAGCAGCGTGTAACGCGTCGGCGAGCAGACCCCCGAGCTCGAGTGCGCATCGGTGAACCGCATCCCGTCGCGGGCGAGCCGGTCGATCTGCGGCGTGGCGATCTTTCCCCGATCCGGGTTGTTACACGCGACGTCGCCGTAGCCGAGGTCGTCGGCGAGGATGACCACGATGTTGGGCCGTCGCGGGGACTCGTCGGCGTCGGTGGAGACATCCGCCGCCAGGCACGGCGAGAGGGCGGCGAGCAGGAGGGCGTGCTTCATCAGGTCCCCGGGTTCGTGTGGACGAGGCGCGTGATTATCGGGCCGGCCTGGGCGTCTCGGCCGCTTTCCCGGCCTCGGATTCGCGCCGGGCGAGCGCGTAGAATTCGTCGCGGCGGCCTTCCCACCGACGGACCAGCTCGCGGAGCTTCTCGGGATGCGCCCCGGCGAGGTTGCGGGTCTCGGTGCGATCCTCCCCGAGGTCGTACAGCTCCCACGGGCCGTCCTCTCCCGCGGCGACGACTTTCCAGTCCCCCACGCGGAGGGCGCGGTTGCCCTCGTGCTCCCACCAGAGGTCGTCGTGCGTCACGGCGCCATCGCGGGCGAAGGCCGGCACGAGGCTCTTGCCGGGGGGGGCGGGTGCGGGATGATCTTCCCTGGTCCCGGGGCGAGGCGCACCGGCCACGTCCAGGATCGTCGGCGTGAGGTCGATCGCATGGCCGGGGTCCCGGCGCAGTTCCCCCCGGGCGGCGATCCCATTCGGCCAGTGAGCGATCAGGGGCGTGGCGATGCCCCCCTCGTGGACCCAGGTCTTGTGGAGGCGAAACGGCGTGTTGGCGACCGTCGACCAGCCCGGGCCCAGGCAGAGATGGGTGGCCGCCGACCCCGGGGCCGCCGAGGGATCGTGGCCGTCGCCGCGCACCATGATCTCGGCGCTCGCCCCGTTGTCGGAGAGGAAGAGGATCAGCGTCTCGTCGAGGGCCTTCATCGCGCGGAGCTTGTCCAGCACCCGCCCGACCTCGACGTCCATGCGGTCGACCATCGCCGCGTGGATCGCCATCTTCGTCGCCTGGAACGCGCGTTGCTCGGTGGTCAGATCGCCCCACGGGACGGGCCGGTTGACCTCGCCGGGGCCGAGCGTCCGCAAGGCGTCCGGGAAGTCGTAGGGCGGCCCGACCCCACGCTCGACCTCGGAGAGGCAGCCACCGACGAGACGGAGGCCCTGGATTTTCCCCCAGCGCTCCGCGCGAACCTCTCCCCACCCCCCTCGATAACGATCGTGATATCGGGCGATGTCCTCCGGCCTGGCATGCAACGGGAAATGTGGCGATGTGAATGCGAGATACAGGAAGAAGGGCTTGTCGGCGTATTTCTCCGCATGCTCGTCGAGGTATTTGATCCCGCGATCGGCAATGGCGGTCGTCGAGTAATACTCGGCCTTCGGGGCTACGGGGGGGAGCTTCTTGTCGTCTTCGGAGTGCGATCGCGGGCCGAAATATCTCCCTTGGTCCAGCAAGTTGTAGGAGTGGTCGAAGCCGCCGGCCAGGGGCGTCCCGTCGACGTGCCACTTGCCCGAGTGGTACAAGCGGTAGCCGAGCGGCTTGAGCCTTTCCGGCAGGAGCTTCGCCCACGCCGGCCGCGTCCCATTGTTGCCGCTGGGCACGCCGGGCACCTTGTCACGCCGGACCTGCTGGGCATAGTACCCCGTGAGGATCGCCGCGCGCGACGGCCAGCAACGCGCCGTGTTGTAGAACTGCGTGAACCGCAGCCCGCCGGCCGCGAGCCCGTCCAGGTTGGGCGTCCGGATCTCGCCCCCGTAGCAGCCCAGGTCCGAATAGCCCAGGTCGTCGGCGAGGATGACGACGACGTTCGGCCTCTCCGCCTCCCGGGCTCCGACGCCGCCCGGGAGGGCCACCAGGGAGATCGTCGTCAGGAAGCGCAACGTCCCCGTACTGAGCATGAGTCTCTCCGATCGGCGGGATCCCGCCCTGGTCCTGCCCCCGGCCTGTGAGCCAAACCACGAGGAGGCCGGTCGACGTCACGTGAATGTCGCCGATTTCCGAGGGCCGGCCAAGGGCCCAGTCCCCCGGGGGAAATCGTCGGGGCGCCGATGTGACTCCCTTCCATGCCGAAAAGGGGGGATGTATGTTCTACCGAACCGTCGGCGACCCCCTCGAACCCAGGGGGGTCGGCGACCCCTTGGAGACGGACATGGACTCGATGCCGCCCTCTCCGAGATACGCCTGGTTCCTGCTCGTCTTCCTCACGCTGCTGAATGTCTTCAACTTCGTCGACCGGCAGCTGATCCCGAGCCTGGCCGTCTTGATCATGGCGGACCTCGGCCTGGACAACAAGCAAATCGGGCTCCTGACCGGGCTCGTCTTCGCGCTCTTCTACACATCGGTGGGCATTTACCTGGGGACCCGCGCCGACAAGGGGAACCGGCCATTTTTGATCGCCTCGGGCCTGTTCCTCTGGAGCGCCCTGACGGCCGCCACGGGGCTGGCGGCCAACTTCTGGCAGATGGCGGCCGCGCGGGTCTTCGTCGGTGTCGGCGAGGCGACGCTGACGCCGACGTCGATCGCCATGCTCAGCGACGTCTTCCCCCCCAGGCGGCGCGCCCTGGCCGCCGGGGTCTATTACATGGGAATCCCCCTGGGGGCCGGGCTGAGCCTGGTCATCTCGGGCCTGATGGGCCCCGACCTGGGATGGCGGAACTGCTTCTTCATCCTGGGCGCGCTGGGCGTGGTGATGGTCGTCCCGGTCCTGATGCTCAAGGACCCCCGCCGGGGCCAGTTCGAACCGACCGCGGCCGTGGCCGATCCGCCGCCGCGGCCGCGCGGGGCCGGGGCGATGTTCCGCGAGGTGGCCCATCACTTGATCCGCATCCCCTCGCTGGGCATGACGATCCTCGGCGGCTCGATGGTCAACGTCGCCGTGGGTGCCAACTCCTTCGATGCGACCTGGCTGGTGAAGGAACGGGGCTTTACCCTCAAGCAGGCCGGGCTCTTCCTCGGGTTGTTCTTCTGCCTGGGAGGGGTGGTCGGCAACCTCGTCGGCGGCCTGCTCGGCGACCTCTTCCATAAGAGATGGCGGAACGGCCGCCTGCTCTTCCTAATCGGCGCCCAGCTGGTCCTCACGCCGCTGGCGATCTCGTTCCGGCTGGTCCCGGCCGATCCGATCTATCTGGCCTTGCCCTGCGTCTTCAACGCGATGCTGGTGACCTTCTACTATGGTTCGGTCTTCGCCACGGTCCAGGACCTGGTCCCCATCCACATCCGGTCGACGATGCTCGCCGTGCTCGTGTTCTCGCTGAACGTCTTCGGCGTGGCGCCCGGGGCCTTCATGGCGGGGGCCCTCGCCGACCATTTCCAGGCCGCCGGCTATTATCAACCCCTGACGCGGGCGCTGTTCATCGTGGGTTTGATGAACCTGCTGGCCCTCCCCCTCTTCTACGCGACGTCGAGGCGTTACGTCATCGACGTCGCCCGCGTGAAGCACGAGGGAGCCTAGCAGAGACTTCCGGTATGCTCCTCCCTTCTCCCCGCGGGAGAAGGTGGCCGGTACGGCCGGATGAGGGTCATCGGCCCCCACCTCGGCCATGTCTTCGGGCGGCAGGTCGATCCCGGAGCAAATCCCCTCATCCGCACCTGCGGGGCACCTTCTCACGGGGGGAGAAGGAGATCGAATCAGGCAGCACCCCGTCGAATCGAACCCGAACCGGAAAGACATTCTATGAGAATTGCGATCAGATGCCTTCATACGATCGTCTTCCTCTCGGCCCTCGCCTCGCTCGCGCCGGCCGAGCCCCCCTCGACGAAGACGGTGGAGATCGACAGCCCGGCGGTCGGGAGGAAGATGAAGTACACGATCGCCCTGCCCGCGAACTATGAGTCGTCGGGCGCGCGCTACCCCGTCCTGTACCTCCTCCACGGGTACACCAGCGACTACACCGCCTGGCCCCGCCTCGGCGCGGCGAAGGCGGCGGAACCGTACGACCTGATCGTCGTCTCGGCCGACGCCGGCAACTCGTGGTACGTCAACTGGGCGAAGAGCGAAGACGGCCGGAAAGACGACTGGGAAGACGCGATCGTCAAGGACCTGGTCGGCCACGTCGACTCCACCTACCGCACGATCGCCTCCCGCGAGGGGCGCGCCATCAACGGGCTCTCGATGGGCGGATATGGCGCGCTGACGATCGGGCTGAGGCACCCCGACATGTTCTGCTCGATCGGCAGCCACAGCGGCGCGATCGCGATCGCCCGGTCGCTCGGCGATCGGCTGAAGGCGAACCCGGGCGAGCCGCTCCCCAGGCGCGTGCCCCCCGAGAAGGTCAACCCCTTGATCGACCTGGAGGACTTCGACGGGCAAGCGGAGCGGACCCCCAAGGGCCGGATCTTCGAGACCGCCGAGCAGAGCGAGGCCCACGATCCCTTCAAGCTCGTCCTGAACGTCTCGCGCGAGAAGATGCCTCACATCAACATCGACTGCGGGTCCGAGGACCGCTTGATCGATGCCAGCCAGGAGTTCATGAAGCTCCTCATGGAGAAGAAAATCCCGTTCACCTACGCGCAGTCCGACGGGGGCCACAATCCCCCTTACTGGACTCGCGAGATCGGCCACTCGATGGCCATCCAGTACCACATCCTGCGACGGAACCTCGCCGAGAAGGATAAGGATGCGGCGGACTCGACGAAGGCGGAGAAGCCTTGAGCGTCGCTAACCGAGTCCGGGTGCTCAGGTGGCGAAACGGATCGAGAACAGATGGTCCGCACCTACGTCAGCTTCGAATCCGACTTCCACGATGATGGCGAGTGGGACGATGGAGGAAACGTCGTTTCTCCGCCTGGCCTCGCAATCACCAAGTTCGTTCGAGACTCGTTCAACTCGGAATCCATCAAGGCTGGGGAACCGGAGAATTACGAGGATTTCGGATGGGAGTTTGGCTGCTCCGTGGGGCGGGCTCGCGTTTGGGTCTTGCTACAGTTTGCCGAGCCCTGGTTGATCATCGTTCATCTACAATCCTGGATATTCAACCTCATGCGAGGTGGAAGCGGAACGGATGCATTGCAGCAGGTGTGCCGGACGATTGACCAGACGCTGAAGCATGACCCACGATGCCGAGATATTCAGTGGTTCACAGGCGATGAATACAACAGACAGCCTCGCCCCCGTGGTGAGAGTATTCCATGACGGCTCGGCGAGATGTCAGCGATATGTCAGCGATATGTCCTGACGTTCCTCGGACATCGGTCGGTCGGGCCAACATCAAGCGGCGGTCACACTCGATTGGAAGAGCGGGCTTGATGCCCGCCCGTACATGAAGCAATGGCCCACGCTCGGCGGATGAACCCGAGGTGACGGATCGGGCCGGCGACGAGTCAACCCTCCTGGAGGGATCGGCAGATGAGCGAGCTGGTCAGCCTGGGCCGAGATGGTGACGTCGCGATCATCACGATCGACAACCCGCCGGTGAATGCCTTGAGCCCGGGGGTCCCGGAAGGCATTCGCGCGTCCGTGGAGGCCGCCGAAAAGGACGATTCGGTCCGGGCGATCGTCCTGATCGGGGGGGGCCGGACGTTCATCGCCGGCGCGGACATCAAGGAATTCGCCAGGATGACCTCGGGTCGGGCGAGGCGCGAGGTGGGATTGAACCCGGTCCTCGGGGCGATCGAGGCATGCCCCAAGCCGGTGGTCGCCGCGATCCACGGGACGGCCTTCGGGGGCGGCCTGGAGGTGGCGATGGCATGTCACCATCGCGTGGCGGTCCCCTCCGCCCTGGTCGGACAGCCGGAGGTCAAGCTGGGACTCATCCCGGGCGCGGGCGGGACGCAGCGGCTCCCCCGGCTGGCGGGCGTGGCGAAGGCCGCCGAGATGTGCGCCTCGGGCGAGCCCGTTGCCGCGCCTCAGGCATTGGAGCTCGGCATCCTCGACCGGCTCATCGATGGTGACCTCTTGCAAGGGGCCGTGGCCTTCGCACGCGAGACCGCCGCGCGAGGTGGCCCCCGCCGGAGGACGTGCGACCTGACGGAGAAGCTCGGGGACCCTCGGACCAACGCACTGATCTTCGCTGCGGCCCGCGATGCCGTGAAGAAGCGGGGACGCGGCATGCTCGCCTCGCTCAAGGCCCTCGACGCCGTCGAGGCCGCCACGACGCTCCCCTTCGCCGATGGTCTCAAGCGTGAAGAAGAGCTCTTTTATGAATGCCTCGACTCGGACCAGTCGAAGGCACTCATTTACGTCTTCTTCGGCGAGCGTCAGGTTGCCAAGATTCCGGGGATCCCCGCCGACACTCCCAGGATCGCCATCAAGAGGGCGGCGGTCGTCGGGGCGGGGACCATGGGGAGCGGGATCGCCATGGCTTACCTCAACGCGGGCATCCCGGTCCTCCTCAAGGAGGTCGAGCCGCAGGCCCTCGACCGCGGCCTGGAGAACATCCGCAAGTCCTACGCCTCCGCGGTGAAGAAGGGGAAGATGGCCGGCGACGAGAGGGACCGTCGCCTGGCGCTCCTGAGTCCCACGCTCGACTACGGACGCTTCCAAGAGACGGACATCGTCGTCGAGGCGGTCTTCGAGAACATGGCGTTGAAGAAGGAGACATTCGCCCAGCTCGACAGGGTGACGCGGCCCGACGCGATCCTCGCGACCAACACGTCGACGCTCGACATCGACGAGATCGCCTCGGCGACCACGCGCCCCGACCGGGTGATCGGCCACCACTTCTTCAGCCCCGCGCACGTCATGCGCCTGCTCGAGATCGTCCGCGGCCAGGCCACGGGCAGCGACGTGATCGCGACCTCGATGGCCCTGGCGAAGGCCTTGAAGAAGGTCGGGGTGCTGGTCGGCAACTGCCGGGGATTCGTCGGCAACCGGATGTTCCTCCCCTATCAGCGCGAGGCCCAGTTCCTGCTGGAGGAAGGGGCAAAGGTCGAGGAAGTCGACGCCGCCCTCGTGGATTTCGGGATGGCCATGGGCCCCCACGCCGTCGCCGACCTGGCCGGCCTGGACGTCGGCTGGCGAATCCGTAAGGAATATCGGCACCTCGAACCGCCGGGGTTGCGCACCCCCCTGGTCTCGGACAGGCTCTGCGAGCTGGGCCGCTACGGCCAGAAGACCGGCGCGGGCTGGTATCGCTACGCGGAAGGGGACCGGACGCCCGTCCCCGACGCCGAAGTCGAGTCACTCATCGTGAAACTCGCGAGCGATGCCGGGATCGCCCAGCGGACGGTCGACCCGGGGGAGATCGTCGAGCGGGTCATCTACGCCCTCGTCAACGAAGGCGCGCGAATCCTGGAGGAAGGGATCGCCCTGCGGGCCGTGGACATCGACATCATCTATGTCAACGGCTACGGCTTCCCCGCCTACCGAGGCGGCCCCATGTGGTACGCCGACACGGTCGGCCTGCAAAAGGTCTGCGGCCGGATCCGCGACTTCGAACGCCAGCACGGCGAACTCTGGACCCCGGCGCCCCTGCTGGTGCAACTGGCCGATGCCGGGAAGACGTTCGCCGGATATGATCAGGATGAGTCCGCTCGTGGCTGATACCGGGAGGTCGAGAATCCGATCCATGGACTTGAATCCGTTGCCGATCACGTACCGGGCGTTCATCCCCGAGTCCTACCTCGATGAGATGGGCCACATGAATGTGATGTGGTACACCCACCTCTTCAGCCAGGCCATGGGGGGGATTTTCGGCGAGATCGGGCTGACGCACGCCTATTTCCGGGCGAACGGGGCGGGTTCGTTCGCCCTCGAGGCGCACATTCGATACCTCAGGGAAGTGCGTGCCGGGATGAATGTCACGGTCCGGACCCGCCTGGCGGGGCGGTCGGCGAAACGGTTCCACATCGTCCACTTCCTGGTCATCGACGAAGGGGACATCCTGGCCGCGACCGGAGAGTTCGTGGGCACCCACATCGACATGAACGTGCGCCGATCGTCGCCGTTTCCAGAGGCCATCACCCGGGTTTACGACCGTATCCTGGCCGAGCACTCCGCCCTCGGCTGGGAGCCACCGCTCTGCGGCGTGATGAAAGCATGAGAGGATCATTGAGATTTTCATACATATCAATCTAAATATTGCCTGTCAATTTGCTTGGGACAAATGTAGGGTGGGCACCGCCCACCGCCTTTCCGGGGATTTCGACGGGCTACGAAGACTTTGCGAGCTCATCACTCCGCCTTCGGTCGGCGCACGATGAATACGATCCACTTGTCGTCGGCCGAGAAGCTCGGCCCGAGCCCCCCCTCGTACTCGGGGTAGATCACCTGAGATTTCCCCGCTTCCCAGGACGGGCGAGTCACCATCCTGGACTGGCCTTTCTCATCGGGCCCGTTGGAGACCAACGTCTCACCGTTGGATGACCAGTTCGCTCGGAACCAGCCGTAACCGAGGAACCGTTGATCTCCCGACGCCAGGTCGATCACCCGGATCATCGGGGCGGCGAAGGCGGGGTCTTGCTGAATGCAGGCGATCCTCTTCCCGTCCGGCGACCAGGTCGGCGAGTCTCCATCGGCGATCTCCTTCCGATCCGACCCGTCGACGCGAGCCGTATAGATGCGGGCCATGATCCTCGATCCGCCCCATCGACCGCGCCTGCCCCCCAGAGAGAACACGATCGACTTGCCGTCGGGCGACCAGTCGGGCCACCGACCATCACCGATCCGTCGCTCGCCCGTGCCGTCGCGATTGATGAGGAAGATGCCGGACTCTCTCGTCGGGTCGTTGACCACGTCCCGCATGAATAATAATTGCTGACCATCGGGCGACCAGCGGGGTGTGGCCCCGATCGCCAACCGGGTCAGGTCCCGGCCGTTCCTTCGTGCAACCCAGCATTCGGAGGGGCTCTGATTATAACCCTCTTTGTATGCATCGAATGCGATCCAATCCCCGTCCTTCGAGAAACTCGGCGACCCCAATTCCCGGAAACCCGCCATGGTGACCCAGTGGCCTTGCTCGGGGTCCTCTACCGACTGGAGGCGAATCGTAGTCGCGCTGAGGTCGGATTTGGGCATGGCACGTGCCTTGTCGCGCCCAGCCGCGTCCTGTGCCGAGACATGAACATTAATGAATATTGAAATAATAATAACATCTGTTATCGTGCAAAGTCTCATGAAGATTCTCGCTTCGGGCGTTGACAGAGATCACAATGATCTTTCATTATCAGGAGGGGGTGGTAATTTCGCAACGAAAACTACGGAAACTTGACCACGGACCAGCCCACATTAATCCGAGGTCGTTGCCTCTCGAAGGAAGGCAGGCATGCAGTTCGAGCATTCCGCCAGGTCGCAGGAACTCCAGCAAGAGCTCACCGCCTTCATGGTCGAGCACGTCCTCCCCAACGAGAGGGTCGCCGAAGAGCAGATCGGCGCGGGCGACCGCTGGCAGCCCACGTCGATCGTGGAGGAGTTGAAGGCCAGGGCGAGGGCCGCGGGGCTCTGGAACCTCTTCCTGCCCGACAGTGAACTGGGCGCGGGCCTGACGAACCTGGAGTACGCGCCGCTCTGCGAGATCATGGGGAGGTCGCCCATCGCTCCCGAGGTCTTCAACTGCTCGGCCCCCGACACCGGCAACATGGAAGTCTTGATGCGGTACGGGACCACGGAGCAGAAGGACCTCTGGCTGGAGCCGCTGCTCGCCGGGGAGATCCGCTCCTGCTTCGCGATGACCGAGCCCGACGTCGCCTCTTCCGACGCGACCAACATCCGCGCGAGCATCGTCCGCCAGGGAGATGAGTACGTCCTCAACGGTCACAAATGGTGGACCTCCGGCGCGGGCGACCCGCGGTGCAAGGTCGCCATCTTCATGGGCAAGACCGACCCGGACGCCCCGCGGCATACGCAGCAGTCGATGATCCTCGTGCCGATGGACGCTCCGGGAGTCCATGTGGAGCGGATGCTGAACGTCTTCGGCTACGACCACGCCCCCCACGGCCACGCCGAGATCCTCTTCGAGGATGTCCGGGTGCCCGCGGGTTATCTGATCCTCGGCGAGGGGCGGGGCTTCGAGATCGCCCAGGGCCGCCTCGGGCCGGGGCGCATTCATCATTGTATGCGTCTGATCGGCCTGGCCGAGCGGTCCCTGGAAGCGATGTGCGCGCGGGTGAAGGCCCGCGTCGCCTTCGGCAAGCCGCTCGCCGAGCAGGGGACGATCCGGGCCGACATCGCCCACTCCCGCCTGGAGATCGAACAGGCGCGGCTGCTGACCCTCAAGGCCGCTTACATGATGGACACCGTCGGAAACAAGACGGCCCGCGCCGAGATCGCCATGATCAAGGCCGTCGCGCCGGCGATGGCCCTCCGGGTGATCGACCGCGCCATCCAGGCCCACGGCGGCGGCGGCGTCTGCGACGACTTCCCCCTCGCCGCGGCATGGGCCGGGGCTCGCATCCTCCGGCTGGCGGACGGGCCGGACGAAGTGCACCTGGAAACGATCGCCAGGATCGAGCTCGGCCTGAACCCGGGGAATCCCACTTGAGCACTCTGACGCTGGTCCGACACGGCCAGGCCTCGTTCTTCGCGGCCGACTACGACAGGCTCTCCGACGTCGGCGAGATCCAGGCACGCCTGCTCGGCTCGTACTGGTTCGGGCGCGGGGTCTCGTTCGATGAGATCTACACGGGCACCCGGAGCCGTCAGGTCGAGACCGCCGCCCTGGCCGGCGAGGCATTCGCCTGCGCGGGGGTCCCGTGGCCCGGGCCGGTGGTGCTCGAAGAGCTGGACGAGCATGCGGTGGACCGGCTGATCAAGGGCTCGCTCCCGGAGATTTCGCGGACCTTTCCCCACATCGTTCCCCTTGCCGAGGCGTACGCGAGGGCCGAGACGGACGCGGACAAGCATCGGGGCTTCCAGAAGCTCTTCGAGGCCGTCATGATCCTCTGGGCATCGGGCCAATGCGGGGCCGAGGGGGTCGAGACCTGGCGGGCATTCGGCGAGCGGGTCCGCTCGGGGCTCGCCCGCATCACCGGCCGCGAGGGGAGAGGACGGAAGGTGGTCGCGTTCACCTCGGTCGGGGTGATCACCGTCGCTCTCCAGGCCGCCCTCGGGCTCGGCGACCGCAAGGCCCTCGACCTGGGCTGGCGGCTCCGGAACGGTTCGATCAGTGATTTTGTGTTCACGACAGGAAAGTTGACGCTCGACGGCTTCAACGCCTTCCCGCACCTCGAAGACCCCGGCCTCTGGACGTACCGATGAACCGACATCTCGACCGGGCGCGGCCCGTCCGCGAGGGCGAAGGACTGGCCCTCGGGCCGCTGGATTTGTTCCTGCGGGAGAACATCGAGGGCTTCGAGGGGCCGCTCGCGGTGGAGCAGTTCCCCCACGGCCACTCCAACCTGACGTACCTGCTCCGCGCGGGGGGCCGTGAGATGGTCCTGCGCCGGCCCCCGTTCGGCAACCGGGTGAAGTCGGCGCACGACATGGAGCGGGAGTACCGCGTCCTCTCCAGGCTTTGCAAGGTCTACCCGCCCGCCCCGGCGCCCTTCGCGTATTGCGGCGAGGACTCGGTCCTGGGCGGGCCCTTCTACGTGATGGAACGCCGGCATGGGATCGTCCTCCGCCAGGCACCGTCTCCGGAACTCCCGCTCGAGCCAGGCACGATGCGACGGCTCTGCGAGACGCTCGTCGAGAACCTGGCCCTCCTCCACGGGATCGACTACCGGGCGGCCGGCCTCGGCGACCTGGGGAAGCCCGAGGGATACGTCGAGCGCCAGGTGACGGGCTGGACGAAGCGGTACCGCGATGCCCAGACGGACGAGGTCCCCGACATCGAACGGCTCGCGCTATGGCTGGCCGACCACATGCCCCGGGAGTCGTCCGCCGCGCTCATCCACAACGATTACAAGTTCGATAACCTCCTGCTCGATCCCGACGACCTCACGCGGATCGTCGCCGTCCTGGACTGGGAGATGACCACGATCGGCGACCCGCTGATGGACCTCGGCACGTCGCTGGGATACTGGGTGGAGGCGGGCGACCCGGAGGAATTCCGGTCCATCGCGTTCGGGCCGACGGCCTTCCCCGGGAGCATGACGCGCCTCGATATCGCCGAATGCTACGGCGAGCGGACCGGCCGCGACGTCTCCGGCGTCCTCTTCTACTACGCCTACGGGTTGTTCAAGATCGCGGTGATCGTCCAGCAGATTTACGCCCGCTTCCTCCGCGGCAACACCCACGACGAGCGTTTCCGCGGGATGGATCGGGTGGTCGCCCAGCTCGGTCGCCAGTCCGTCCGGGCCTTGGAGTCGGGACACCCTTGAGGGAGAAAGGGCCATAGTAATGAGCGCATCAATCTCGTTAGAAGGGAAGGTCGCCCTAGTCACCGGGGGTGGGAGGGGGATCGGCAAGGCGATCGCCGGGCGGCTGGCCGAGGCCGGTGCGGGGGTCGTGATCGCCAGCCGCAAGATGGAGAACCTCCAGGCCGCGGCCGATGAGCTCGCATCGCTGCCGGGAGAGGTGGTCCCGATCCAGTGCCACGTCGGCCGCAAGGATCAGCTCGAGAACCTGGTCCGCGAGACGGAGTCGCAACTGGGACCGATCGACATCCTCGTCAACAACAGCGCGACCAACATCGGCCAGGGCCCCTCGCTGGATGTCACCGATGAGATGCTCGACAAGATCGTCGAGGTCAACATCAAGGCGGCGCTGCGGCTGGTCAACCTCACGGTCCCGAAGATGATCGAGCGCGGCAAGGGAGGGTCGGTCATCAACATCGCCTCGATCGCGGGCCTCCAGCCGCAGCCCGGCGGGCTGCTCTATAGCTTCACCAAGGCCGGGCTGATCATGATGACCCGGGGCTGGGCGCGCGAGTTCGGGCCGCAGGGCATCCGGTTCAACGCCATCGCGCCGGGGCTGATCCAGACCGACTTCAGCGCGTACTTCTGGAAGGACAAAGCCCACCGCGCCGAGTTCGAGAAGGCCCAGCCGATCCGCCACCTCGGCCAGCCCGACGAGATCAGCTACGCCGCGCTCTACCTGGCCTCGGACGAAGCCTCGTTCGTCACCGGGCAG
>JAABUS010003951.1_pt1 | contig 22599 bp, 21 predicted proteins | sample 5560161 | NCBI WGS metagenome assembly JAABUS01 (sample SAMN10711885, study PRJNA513376) | rock metagenome | isolation source: Antarctica rocks | place: Antarctica: Victoria Land, Trio Nunatak nord | collected 2016-01-04
GAATAATGATCAATCAATCTATAAACAGATTCTTGAGACTAATGAAATCAACGAGAATTGTACGCTACTTCGCGAAGCAATAGCAAGAGACGAGACACAATATGAAGATATCAAATTGAAGAATTGTTCAATTCAGAATGAAATCTTGTATCATGATAGTCAGCTATGAGTCTCATTCAACAAGCTTCTACAAATGAATCTGATTCGTGAGATACATGATCAATTGTCAATTGATCATTCTGAAATTCTTAAAACAGTGAAGATCATAAAGCGAAATTACTATTGATCTTCTATGCGAAAAACGATAGATCAATATATTCAAAACTGTTATGTATATCAACGTTCAAAGACATCAAGAAATAAATCAAATGACTTGCTTCAATCTCTATCGATATCTGAACAGCGATGACAAGACATAGCAATGAACTTCATTATTAATCTATCTGATTCAAGCGAGTACAACGCTATTCTGATGATCATCTGCAGATTGTTAAAGAAAAGACATTATATTTCTTGCATCACTGACGATGAAGATATCACTGTCGAAAAGACAGCTGAAATTCTGATTCAATGAGTATATCAAACTTATGATCTATCAAGCTTCATAGTATCTGATCGAGATTCGCAATTCATCTCTATACTATGAAAGTTTCTTTGCAAACGACTGAGCATTTTCCTTCGATTGTTCATCGTCTATCATTCTCAGATTGATGATCAAAGCAAACGAGTCAATCAGAACATCAAGCGATATCTTCGATTCTTCTGTTTATATATGCAGAACGACTGATTCAAGTGATTACTCATGATCGAGTTTGTCAACAATAACATCTTGTCTTCAGTCATTTTCTTGATTCTCTTCTTCATGAACAAGAGCTTTCACTCTCGTATGAGCTTCGACTCTGACATCATCGAGTATGAAAGCATTCGCGAACGTCTGCAGATCAATCGAGTCAAGAATATATCTGAACAAATGAACAAGACATTAATCTTCGCTCGTGAAGCTCTGATCAAAACACGAAAACAAATGATGAATCAAGCTAACAAGCATAGAAAGAAAGTCAATTACAAGATTGAATCAAAGATGTTTCTGAACAAATGAAACATCATTACAGCGAGATCTTTCAAAAAATTGAATGACAAGATGCTCAACTCATTTCAGATCATTGAGTCTGTTGACTCATCTTATAAGTTGAAACTATCAGAGACTATGCGTATACACGACGTATTTCATTCAGAGCTTCTTCATTCTGTCGTCAATGATTCTCTGTCTGATCAAAAGAATGAATCTTCGAAATCAATAGTGATAAACGATGAAGACGAATGAAAAATCGACGATATATTGAACTTTCGACGATATCAAAGACAACTTCAATATCGAGTCAAATGAAAGAACTATGACAACGATCTCAACTGATATAACGCTGATGACAATGAATTTATGAACGCTCAAGAGATGATTGATGACTTTCATATCAAATATTCAAGAAAAGCGCACTAAGAAACAACATTCATGCGAACATGAATAGTCAAGAAAAGAGAGTAATGTTACGATTCTAGTCTTTGTCTATTCTTCGTCTAGTCTTCGCCTGATTTCATTCTAATTGAGTCTAGCAAGAATCTGATCTAGAGATAATATCATTGAGACTCTGCATCATATGTAATTGAGTTCTTTTCTGTAGATACTTTTCTTTCTTAGCATTTATCTATTAGTTAAATGACACTTCTATGACTCGCTCTAGATCGATCTCTAACAATACACAATAAGAACGATTTTATCATTGATTATGTCATAGTTTCTGTTGAACTGTTTATGAAAATGAAGAAGAATGATGATGAAGATAAATACAAATTCATCAGAATATTGCACATAAAATTTAAAGAATAAATAAAATGAGAGAAGAAGAATTCTGATCTGCTGATTGATGAGAAGATGATTATAATGAAGAAAACTTCGTTTTTGAATCATTTAAATGTGAAGAAATTTAAACATTTTTACGTATGTGATCAACATCAATTCAATGTAAATAAGTTTTAATGTTTATATAATGTCATGCTGATGAAGTGAAAGATGCAAATTGTGTATTGAATGAATCTTGAAACAATGCATATTAATGCATGAGTGCAAATGAAATTTAAAGAAAAGATCATTACTTTTGAATGATGATGATGAATATATATAATTTTTTGAAATCTAGATTAATACATGATTTCAGATCTCATCACTTTGCTTGCATGTTAAAGTTCATTTCAATTATTTGCTTCTTTGATACTTCTTTCTGTTCTTTTTATACTTGATGATGAGATGAATAAAGAATGAGCAATTCAGAAAGCAATGTTAAAGAAGATGAAAGATTTATCAACTTTTATCATAAGAAGCACATAGTTGTAATATTACTTTGATCATTAATTCAAATAAAATATTAAACTGTATAGATTGAAAATTGAAAAAATAAAAAAGTTTAAAATTGATGCATCAAGCATTCTTTTAAATGCTCTTGAATTGTTATGTTATAAGTAAGCATCAAGCGCAGCACTTATTCAATTTTTGCATCATCTTTCAATTGAAAGCGCGCAGTCAATTCAAATTCTTCAATGATTGTCAAAGAATTACATCAAAGTCAGTTGCAAGACATCGTTGTACAACTTCTTGATATCATTAATTCATGTGAAAATCGAGTTTTTTCTGACAGATTCAAAGAGCTTCTTAACGCAGCAAGTAAGAATCATATGTGATGTCTCATACATTCTAAGCTATTTCTTCATTCAAAGCTGAGTCTTTGAATATAGAAAGATCATAGATTTCTTCTTTCATTCTTAACTTAAGTTCAGTCTTGATATAATCATTTAAGATTTTACGTCTTCATTCATGCTCATCTTGTGAGATGACAAGATCTCTTTACGTGAAACTGCGTAGTAGAAGATAATAAGATAGCACTTTATTGATGATAGAACTAATTGCTAAGAAACGAAAGTGAAAGCTTGCAGAGTTTTCATCTTCTGTCAAGTTGCTATCTTTATTCACTTGTTAATTTCTTCGATCTAATCTCGCGAGCTAGTCTCGCAGACACGCATCATTCATAGTCAATGAGATGCGTTCTCACACATCTTCATTGCTTGAATTAAGTTTATTCAAAAATTTCAGTCTTGCAAACTATATGTTTAACGTCAGATTTTTATTTTTCTTATTGAAAGTGATTTTTAAACTATGTTACGAGCGTATCAAGATCAATAAGACTGAACAAGACTGAAGCTTTAATCAATTTGCAATGCACGCTAGCGAGTACTCTGTGTAATGATTAAAGCTAGTCAATGATCTGATCGAGATTTGATTCAGATTTGACTCAAATTTCACTCTACATCTTTTTTCTTTCTCAACATTCTTTTCTTTCATCAACATCTTGTTCATTTACATCATTTTCTTTTCATGTCACAAACACATTTCTTTCAAGTTTAGCGCAGTCTCTGAATATTACATAAATAGAAGCTTTTGTATCAATCTTTTTCTGTATTCTTAATATTCAGTTATAGTTATCTTTAAAGATCAAGCACTATCAATTCTGATTTTCATTGATTGTATCATCTAGACATGATTTTAACAAACTCTTAAAGATTGAGTTTAGAAAGATGAAAAGAATATTGAAGAATCAAAGAGAATAAAGATTCTTTCATATGTCAATCTGCAGAAGAATCAGACTAATTGAGTAGTAGTTATATCTTGACATATAAAATAATTTATCTTCAATATTTTCTCATTCTGCGTGATGCTAAGCTCAAAACTTTTTTAGAAGATAGTCAGAGTGCTGATGTAAAACGACGTTTCATTAATATTAAGTCAGACTTTTATTAACTGTGAAAGATCATGCAACATCTGCAATTTGTAAAGAGTGACAGAGACAGATTTTAGCACTTTTAGTGATCAATATCTCAAATATTCATTTAATTTCATGTTTCAAATTTGCGTCACTTTTAGCTGATGCATATTCATAAAAGCGTTAACATCTCTAGAACTTTTAAGAGCGCAGTATGTTTATTTATCATTTGATTCAACAAATATGATCTTGACATTTGTAGCAATTACAGTTGCAATGTTGAATAATATCATTGAAGCATGTAATTCACTGTTATCTCTGCATGATCTTTCTTCATTAGAATCATCATCAATGATCAAGCTGTCAACTGCGCAATTATCATACATTGAAAACATAGCTTTAATGTCACACAGACTGCTCAAAGTGTTCAGTATATCTTTTGTCTTTTAGTAATCAATGTCATCATAGACATCTTGATTATTCTTCTCAATATTGTCACTCTTTTCTTATTGTGCATTCACATCACTTTTAACACTATGTTCTCTCATGACAGCATCTGCAACATAAGCGCTTGCACATTCTTGAGCAAGATGTTCAAAGTATTTAATCAATGCATTTGCATCACTATCAATATCATGTTTTCTTATGTAAGCATATGCAACAGAAGTGCTTTTGCAGTATGAAGCAAAATATTCACTTTGTTTGAATCATTTGATTATAGTGATTACTGTGCTTGAGTTCTATTCTTTTCTAATTTCTTTCTTTTTATAAGTTACATTCATGATGCTTTTCTTTCTCATCTTGCACATGAAGCTTTCATATTTCTTCTCGTCACTTAGAATCTTGTCTATCTTGTCTGCTTTATATTACAAATGTTCGTTCTTCTTCATGTTTAAAGTATTTCACAAGTCATTAAACTTTTATTCTCAGCTGATTTTAACTATTATCAACTTGACATCATTCTGTTGCACTATTATGAGCTCATATTTGTCACTTTGCAATATGATACATGATTGATCTTTAGTTTGTGATGTAGAGTGAAATCTCTTGCTAAGAGTTTGCTTCTTGCTGACTCAAGCATCATCAGTCAATGATTTATTTTCTGTGTTCGATTCGATCAATCTCTTCTACATAGCATCAATGATTAAAGATTTAGTAATGAGTTGCAATACATACAGCTTTATTCAATAACAATGTAGAGTGAAATCTTTTGCTAAGAATTTGCTTCTTGCTGATTTGAACATCATCAATCGACGATTCATTCTCTGTGTTCAATTCAATTAATCTTTTCTACACAGCATTAGTGATTAAAGATTTAGTTACAAGTTGCAATATTTACAGCTTCATTTAATAACATTACATCAAAGACAAGTAATGTTAGTTTCAAAGATTGAAAGATGAAAAAGCTTTTTGAACTCAAGAATATTTTCTTATGACTTATGTTTGAATTGAGTTGCACATCATTTTCTAACTTGTATAATGAAAGATCATTGAGATAATCAACATATACATTGAATACAGCTTGAGTGTTTATAGTCACTTTGATATCGTCATTATCAATCTGTTGCTTAATACAACATAGCAAAATCTTCAATATTGATTGTTGATGCTTGCAAGCTTGTTGATTTCATGTTGCATTGATGCACATTCATGTCATTGCATGTTATCAAGTTCAGCTTCGCTTCAATCACTTTAGTCATTAATATATGCAAATGTTCACTTATTCTTCACATTCAATTTCTCAAACTTGTTTAATCTGTGCTCTTCTGATTCATATTTTCATATACAATGAGTGATTATTATCACTGCAATAAGAACGATATTAGTAAAAAGTGAATCAAAGAATATCTTCAAGTATTCTTAATATGCTATCTTATTTCTGACTTTGCAGTAAATCTTCTGAGTCAGTACATTTGCTATGATTCTTGCGCAGAATCTGTCTTGAGAAGTTTTTTCACATTAAACGATGTTGTAATCTTTGATTAGTACATATCTTTTCACATGCAAAATCATCATTATTTAGCAGACTTTTTATCAAATTCTTTCACTTTTTTCTTGTGAATTACTTCTGTCAATCATATTCACTTTCAACTATGATTTGTACTCGACTCAGTACACTAGATCATCATGCTTTAAAGATGTTGTACATTTATTTATTATGAGTCTTATTTGCAACGAAAGATCTGAGTGTATTATCTTTCAAGTTTCTCTCGTCGTTAAAATGTTCTTTACTTCAGAATGTTTGTGATCTGACTTTTTATTTAAATGATTTGTGATATTCTTTCATGCTTTTTTCATTTTCTCATTAAGTCATTTCTTTTTGAAGTTTGATCATGAACTGCTATTATTATTAACATGATCACTCAATATTCACGCAAGTAAATAATGAGTGCAAACTTCAACAATTAACTCATGATTGATGATGAAGTTGCATTTAGTTCAACGTGACATCTTTTCTCATAAATATGATGTTATTGATTCTCAGTTTGCATCGTTGATATCATCATCATCAAAATTAATTTTAATATGTCTGTTATTAATTGATTGAAAAGAATCAAGCTGTTTAATGTTGCATACGTTGAGTTTTTGAAATGTCGTGACGACTTCACGAAAGTACTTTCACTGAATGCTTTAACAGCATTCAATTTTGCCTTTTTTGAAATTAGTCATTTATTCTTTTGAATTCTTAAGTGAGTTATTACTTTGAGAGTGACACGTCTGTCTTCGTTGAAGACTCTTCTTACAGAATCGCTGTTGCTTGAGTCTGTTGCAATCTCATTGTCATCATGAGTCTTTGTATATTCAACTGCGCTGCGCTTTAATGATGATAATGTCTTAAAGTTGCTCATATGATGACATCTTTTCTGTAATATCACTTAGTATCTTGATAAATTCATCATCATCAAGATCAATGTATTCTCATGTTGCATTCAAGATGAAAGTCATTTAATGTGACTTAACAATGTATGATTGTCAAGAAAATCTATGCAACAAACGATTAAGAAGAAGAATAAAAGAGAATGTTGAATTGCGAACGATTTTTTCTCATGATAAGAAAGAAATTTATCTTATCTTGAACATTAAGAATGATTCATTTAACATTGACAAAAGTTCATTGAACTTTTGTTGAGATTGAATGAATCATAAGTTTTATCATTGAGTCTTAAGATTTCTCAATTATGACATGATCTTGCTATGTCATCTTATAATGAAAGTCTTGAGCGTGAACATATTCTCTACGAGCATTCTACATAATTTCTTCAGTGATCAGCTGCTTGAATTGAGTATCACAAGAAGTCTGAAACATACAATCGTTGTTCACAGCAGACTGAATTGTAAAAAGAAAGTGAATAAATTCTTCTGCATGCATTTCTTTCAATGCTGTTTTTCATTCACGCTCATTGCTGATATATATTCTTGCAAATTCAGTTTAATTGTATATCACTGTATTTGTGACACAGTCGTAATTCAGCTCATTCTCAATCAACTTTATAAATCTGTCATATTTCATATTATCAATGCAAATTAAATTCTTCACTGCTTCATGTTTAAAAAGATTTTGTGATTTGCAATATATGTTACAATTGAGATTGCAACTGATTTGTATTATGATATTTTTGACTGATCTGACTGATACTGATTGAGATCTCTTGCAATCTTTTTTGTTGCAAACAACATAACTCAAAAGATGTGAGTATGTCTTTAGTTGAAAAAATAATGAAGAATTGTACTTGAGATTGTTTTGTCATGTCTTTCTGACTCTGAGTTATCTTCTTACATTGTAATTTGATCGTTGTGTCATGAACATTAACATAGAATCACTTCTTGATCTTGTGACATCATTGAATATAATATGAAACTCATGATATATGATTTTAAATGTTGATCTGAGAATCTCTTTCAACTTGTTTATATTTAACTTTCATTCTATAAGCTGTAGAGATTTCATCTGATCTTGTATTTGCATCTTCAATTGCGTGTATTCAGACTCATCAATGTCAAGTTCTTCTTTCACTCTGTTTATTGATCATTTGTAGTGTACATACTTTTTACATGATATCTTTGACAATGCATTCATTATATTAAACAGAAGACTTGATGTTTGTTGAATCTTTTTTCATCTGTGACTAATGACTGCGCTTATCACAAAAAACTTTAGCATCAGTGATTCATAACTTCAGAATTTGATTGATGTCACACTTGCTACATTTTGTTCATGTGATAATTGATATCAGCTTTCAATGATTTACTTATTGCTTAAGCTCTCAACTAGATTTATGAAATACATATCAATTATCTAGAGTCTATTACTGAGTCACTCACATCTCTTTATAACACAATCACTCATGATCATCAAGTCAATTCGATTTTTCAAATCAATTCATTGATACAATTGACTTTGACTGACTGACTTCATGATATCAAATTTGTAGCTGATGATACTCTTGCAATGAGTAAAGTTTTATTTGCTATATATATTTCATAAGAACATAGTTCTTGTGAGATTAAACTCTGACTTTAGTTCTCATCAGTTCATAGTTGAGACTTCTGTTTGTCAAGAGAAATTTGATTGAACAAAGTCAAAAGATGATTATAATTCTTAATTAATTAATCATGTAGCATTGTTGACTTTAATGATTCTGTAAATGTTCTGAGACATAAACATAATACATATACATTGTTTGATTTTTGTCTGCAATGAGATTGAATCAGTTTCAAATATCTTCAGCTTTCACATTTGAAGTAGTATTTTGCTATTCTCATTTCTTTATGCAAGAAATTCTTCTTGTAGATCAAATTGTATGAATTTCAGTCATTGAAGTTATTAATGTAGAAGAACTTGTTTTTGTTTGACTCACTATGACTATCATTTACTGATACAACATGCACACTTCTTAGAATTGTATGCAAATGAAAAAATCGACTAGCTTCAAGCAAACAAAGATTTTTGACGTTATCTTTAAATCAATGCTTTATCTCAATCATTTCATGCATAGCATGTTGAGTTTTCTCATTGCAAGATTTGAGTAGTTTGACAAGAACATCATTGTGTCATAACTCATTATTCTTGTTGTCTTAATGCAACAAATTTATAATGAAAAGAATAAGTTGTAGTTAATCAGACAGTCAATCATTTAGCAGAGTTGATGTTTCAGTCATCTCTTTCAATCTCTTCTGAATCAGAACATAGTTACGTCTTCAAACTATCTTCTTTTTCTGTCAGTTCAATGAGCAGTATACTTTATCATTGACAAGATTCTTTAAGTCATTGATGTTTTTTTCGTCTCGTTTTCAGCATTGAAGTGATTCATGAACGCTTACATAATATAATTCAATTCAAATTGAGTCTTTTTTCTTTTTATTCAACTTTCTATTTGATACAACTTTTTCATCAACTATATTGTGATACTTATGCATGAAGACTGTTAACATGTCAAGAAACTTCTTCATGTTCAGAATTTTGACTAAGATCAATACATGACATCATAACTTTGAATTAAGTTCTATCTCTTGTATTTGATTGCATTGTTTGCAAATGAATGCATCTTGAATTTTATGAAAACTAAAGACATGATTGAATTGTGTTATCATAACAGTCAATGCATGCTTGTTAATCTTGCTTTGTCTTGTATCTCTGTAAAGAAGAATATCTTTCATTGCAAGAAGATTCAGATGTTGAGTATTATGATGCAATAACTGTGTTTGAAATGTGTCTCATTTGTTAATGCAATTGAAAAAGATCTTTATTAAATACTTATGTGCAATCTCACTCTGCTTTGTATTGAAATTATCAGCACTATCATATCTTTGAATCTGACTTGCATAATGTGTCATTGCATGTAGTTTTGAAATGTTGAAATGATCGATGTCTGTATCTGAATGCTCAAATCACAAATGATGAAAAACATTCTTTAGCTTGTTCAATTGAAAAAGTGCATGTTCAAAATATCAAAGAGTTTCTTCATCATGTAAATAATATTGAGCAAGTATCATGAAGTTTATCATTGTTTGAGCGAAGTGAACTGCTGCAGATGTTCTTGTGATCAGAAGCAATGCAATGATTGATATAAGCTGACATACAATCGACTTTTAATCTGCATCAATTCATTACTTAATTGTACTTAACTTGATAAATCTCTTCATGTTTTTAAATGATGAAATGACGTGAAATCTTTGATTCAGCTGAGCTGTTTCTGATGCATTGTTTAAAGCTAATCTGATTTCTTTTCTTCTTTGACTTGTACAAACACTTTCGTTGATGATCTGACTGAGTCATAACATCAGATATGAGATAATTTTCTTAAGTAATTAATGTAGCATGTTTATCATCATTATCTTGTGAATATTAATAAACATATGTGATCATGCAAAGTTTTTCACTGAATATATTCAAGCAAAGTCATTCTCAATCATATTGTTCTTTCTTTGTTGTCTTTGTTGATTTCTAATGAATGCATGCATTTGAATTAATCATGTCTTGTTTAAATTTTCGCGCTCATGAGATGATACTTAACAGATAGAACATTGTTGATTCATCTTAATGTCTGTGATTAATACTTGTTTCTTGTAGTTCATCATGAACTTGATGATTATTGAATAACATTATCTTATCTTATTGTCTGCATAAAGAACAGAAATGTCGTTTCTGATCATAGTTTCAATGACTGTTACATGTGAGATCATGTATTAATGCATGATGATACATGTTTCACGTACGCTTGAGTATGATTAATAACATTATGTGTCAAATCTTTGACTTGATATCATCATCATCGTTGTCAATTATGAAAAGAAATCTCAGAAGAATTAATCTCGATCGTTTTTGAGCATATCTTGTGCATCAACTTAGATTTTCTATCATTAGATATATAAATCATGCAGATAAATTATCTCGATGCTCAGTCAAGACTATCTTATTGATGAAAATTAACAGTGATATCATGATAGCATCATCAGAAAGCTTCTTCTGCGTTTCTCATCATCAATCAGCAGTATGCATCTCGTCATATACTTAAAAGTTGTTGACATTATAATGTTGAATGAGTGCATAAATCAGCTTGTCTTGAAATGATGAGTGATTTAACAAGAATTGAAGTGTCTTGATGATGTCGTGATACAAAATGCAATGCTGCTCTTCTTGAACTTCTTTGTAATTGAATTCAACTGTGAACATTCAAGAATGTCACTTGTCATTTTTAACATTATATGAAATCTGATGTAAAAGTGTTAATTACTTGTTTGCATCATGAAAGTTGACATATTGATGTAAGACTTGCAAGCGCAAGTTTTGAAAGAATCAATTAACACTGTCTTTGATAATTTTTGTTTAATAAAGTCAGTGAGCAAACGTGTAATCTGCTTCACATTGAAATGAATAATATTGATTGTTATTTATGTTCTTGATCATTTGAGAATTTGAGCTCAACGACTCTGATATTTTCTTTGACATGTTGACTGTTATCTCGACATCATGATCAGTTATCTTGACGAAGATTTCAACTTGCAGCGTTGATGATGTAAAGAAAAGTTTAATCTGAAGTTGTATTGTCTTGATTCTTGATGATATATGTTTCACATTCTGATTTAAATCAGCGCTATTCATCTCAATGTTCATGTGCTCTTCTGCAAAATCATTTATTAACATGTATTCTTAATTCTCGTCTTCAATGTTTATTTGAATGTTCTCATCATAAAAATCATTCAAGTTTGAATCTTATTCTGCAGTTTTATGATTGCGTCAGATGAGCTGCATTAAATTGCATGATGATGATTCTAATGATGATGATAACTTTCGTCAAAGAATCTTTTATGATTGATCATGCAAGCAAAATTGACAGTGATAGAGATGATGTTTGAGCTTGCTGATATTGTTTATATTCATCTTACATAAAGAGCATACACGCTGCATTATCTGTAAATCTTCGATTAGTGTTTTTATATAACTTGTATGAAGCAATGATGAATTGTAACAATTCTTTATGCTCAACTGCTTATCTGTGCATGAAATGTCAGTAACAAGATGAATTGAAAAATGTCAATTGCAAAGTTGATGAATCACGTTTGTTCAGAAGTTATTGACTTCAATTTAAGCTCAATAGTTAAGATACTATGTAAATCATATAAACTATATTAATCAAATCATAAAAAGAATGAAATCAATCACTCAAACAAATATCATCATTATTCTCATGATCTAGCTATTGTCACTCAAGATGCGATCATTTAAATCTCTTATGAGATGAGAGTAATGATTGCTAAAGTGCTATATATCTCAAGTTGAAGCAATTTTCAGAGTTTACAAACTTTATCTTGTTGTCATCATTTATCTCGCTCTTGTCATGACTTGATGAGCAACTCAAGAAATATATGATTATGCATTTATCTTCTTCATCTTTATTTGAAACTCTCTGATAGCATGTCAATTACGCTTAAACTCATCATCACTTCTTCTGAACTTATCATAAGTGCGAAGCTGCTTAAATTTTATAGTTGTCGCTATCTAATGTACAATGAAGATTGAGAAAGTTCAAGTATTGAAGACTAAAGACTCAAACTTAGACGAAGAAATTAGCTAATCAACAAACGTAGAAATGAACTCATCAGTCAAATAAGTGACAGTAACAAGCGAAGATGATTGTTGATGATGAGATGATATTAAAGATGATGTAGTTTTGTTTCAAAGAGTCTTTCATCTGATGATTCTTCATGTGACATTGACTGCTTGTTTAAGTGACAACAAGAATTTTAACACATCTGATAATACATCTTGATTGAACTCATTTATTGCTACTATCAATAGTTAAATTATGAGTTTGATTACAATGTGCATATTAATGAATCAGATGTTGTTGCATATATTGACTTTGATGAAAGCATAATTAATGATGTCATATTATAAACAGTGTCTGCAATGAACTGACTGCTTGATGAAGACTTTGATTTCATCAATGAATTTTCATTTCTTGAGAATGAATGAAGTTGTTTAATGATTAGATTGAATGAAGAGTTGTTGCAGTCAACTTCTTCGTCATCTCTTGTGATTGCTGTTACTTAATATTGTATCATCTTCAATTCTATCACTTCATGAAAATGATTTATATTTCAATGATAACAGATGCAAGTGAAGTTTTTACACTGCTCATGACAACATCATCAACGAGTAAGAAGATTGAGTATGTATGACTTATCTTTCTGCAAATGCTTCTTACGTTTGTTTTTTAAACACTTTGCATAAGTAATGTTGCTGATCTGAATAAAAGCAATCAGTTAGCTGATACACAGAAGAAGTAATTCAAAATGATAATTAAGATTTCATTTCTTAACACTTGTATCTTTCTGTCTTTTCTTGATACTTTAAGCTCGAAAGAAGTTTCATCATTTGTGATATAATTGCTGAAATCTTTGCAAGTTTATGAATTGATCAATTCAATGATGAATTCTCTCTTGTTGCTATTCTGCAAATGAAACAGTATATTCTTCAGATCTCTTCAATTTTTATATTTCTTCAACATCTTTGTCATCTTGATTGATTGATTGAAGCAATGAACAATAGTTTAATTGCAAAGCGAAAAATGCATGTAGTTTCAGTTAATACATCAGTTGAAGATCAAATGAGATTGATTGCTACATCAAAGCACAAAGTCAAACTCACTTGCATGATCAAATACTTTTGTATCTGAGTCGTGTAAAATCTTTCTATCATCAAGTATGATTGTTCAGTTTACAACATAAGACAAATCATATACATTTGAATCATCATCATGAAAGTTTACAAACTTCTTGATTATGTTCTCATTTGTCTCTTCATCATATATTTCAGAATCAATTCTGTTCTTTCAACTGTTATCATTGACACTCAAGATCTGCTTGAATTGATACTATGTATTGTGTTTGAGTCGTAAGTTCAGATCAGTAAATAAAACAGTATCTTTAAGAAGATACTTAATGTCTTTCAAATTAAACTGTTTGTTTCACGACTTTGTTTTATTTGTTTGCTTCAAAACATTCAATATTCTTTTTACAACTGCTTTTTTGACAGATTCAAAAGATGAATGAAGTTCAAAAGTAGTATTTCTTCATCTTTTAACATGTTAAGTAGTGAAAGCTTGTTTAGCACTAGTTGTGATGTTTTGTATGCATTCAGTCAACACTATTTTCATGATAGTGTTATTTGATGTTTATTAAGTCACAAGTAATGCAAAGAATAATTGAGAAGAAAGTGAAATTATGTAATACATTTGAAAAATTGAAGTGCATAAGATTCAATGAATCTGAATGATGATTCTTTGAATCTACTTTAATTTGAGAATGTCGTTCTTTAACATCTTGACTTGAAGAAAATTTCTTGACTTTCTTTGCTGCTGAATCAACAATGACATCACATTTCAGTGATTTTATGATGATCATCATTTCATTTTTCAATCATGTGAACTATAATTTGCATCATCAAACGCTTGAATGTAATCTTCACAACAAAATGTTAAAGCTACGCTACTCATGAAAGACTTCAAACAGAATGCTTATCTTCGCAACTGTATTCAGAAAGTGATTGATAATAATGTGAAAGTTATGCAATCATCAAATGAATAGATGCAACATGTCTTGATTGAACTACATGATTGATTTGCTCACTGACAATAAATGAATTGCTGTGATTCGCGATGCTCTTATGAAAGTGTTAGAGATCTGCCTAAAGCGAGTCAGATAGAAATGTCATTTAACTAGAAGATAAATGCTAAGAAAGAAAGATAGCTACAGAAAAGAAGCTGACTACATATGTGTGTTTCTCAGTTTATGCTAGACTCAATAGAAACTAGTTAAGATGATGAAGTGAGAATAAATCTGACAAGACTAGAAGACTGAGTCTGACAAGACTAGAATCATGACATTATCTTCTTTCTTCAACAATTCATGTTTGCATGAATGTATTTTCTGCTCGACTTGATTGATTGTTTAATCATGATTTCACAGATTCAGATCTGTTAAATCGTGATTGATTGAATTGTTGATTAGCGTGATTTGTTCAAGTATCAAATATGAAAATCATCAATGATTTTCTGAATGTTCATAAATTCATCGTTATCAGCGTTGTATCAATTGAGATCATTGTCATAGTCATTTCATTTGACTTTATACTGAAGTCATCTTCAATATCAACGAAAATTCAATATATCATCAATTTTTCACTTGTCTTCGTCGTTTATTACTATTGAATCTGAGAATTCATTCTTTTGATCAGACAAGAGATCATCAACGACAGAATGAAGCAGATCAGAATGAAATACATCATAAACATGCATAGACTTTGATAATTTCAGTTTATATAAAGAGTCGACAAGATTTAAATTGATGAAAGAATTGAGCATTTTGTCATTTAGCTTCTTGAAAAATCTCACTGTAATGATGTTTCTTTCATTCAGAAACATTTTTGATTCAATCTCATAATCAACTTCTTTTCTATGCTTATTGACTTGTTTCATCATTTGTTCTTGTGTTTTGACTAGCGACTTGCGAGCAAACTTCAGTATTTTGTTCATATGTTCAGATATATTCTCAACTTTAGTCGTCTGCAAGCGTTCATGAGAACTTTCATATTTGATGACATTGAATTCAAAACTCATATGAGAATGAAAGTCTTTGTTTAGAAAGAAAGAAATCGAGAAGATGATTGAGAACAGAGCATTATTGTTAATGAACTCAATCATGAGTAGTAGCTTAGCTCAGTCATTCTGCATGTATGAACAGAAGAATCAAAGATATTTTTCAACATTCTGATTGACTTGTTCACTTTGATCATTGATCTGAGAATGATAGACTGTGAAGAGTTGAAGATTAATGTTTAGTCTTTTGCAAAGCGACTTTCATAAAATGAAGATAAATTGAGAGTCTCGATTTGAAACAATGAAATCAAGTAAATCGTGTATTCGATATATTCACTGAAGCATTAGCTCAGCTGTTTTTTCTGCTGTGATTCTCTCATTATTAATGAAGCAAGAAATATAATGTTATTTCTTTGACAGTTTACATATCACTGTTAGTATAATGTTTTTGCCTTTCAAAAAAGATAAGTCGATGACGAAATTCATGACTATGTTCTTTCATTGCTGTTCAAGTAAGAATAGAGAATGTAGTAGTTCATTGAATTTATTTCAAGAAATTTTTGATTGCTGACAAATGTAACAGTTTTGAATATATTGATTTATTATCTTTCACATTGAAGATCAATAGTAGTATCTTCTTATGATCTTCATTGTTCTGAGAATTTCGAAATGATCAATAAAAGATTAATTGTGAACTTTCTAAATTAACTTCATTTGAAGATGCTCATCGAAGAAAACTCATAAAAGATCACTTTGATATAGTATTTCATTTTGAACTCAACAATTTCTTAATTTAATATCTTCGTATTGAGCTTCATCTTTTAATACAACTTCATGAAGTAGAATACAATTCTTGTTAATTATGTTAGCTTCTAGAATCAATCAATAAATTGATTCATCATTTTCTTTCTCTTTTAAATCAGCAATTTTCATTCAATTCAATGTGAGAATTGTAGTTCGCTGATAGCAACATCATTCATTCTCAAGATCTCTAGAAACTGAATCAACTTGACAAGTCAATGCATCGACTTTAATGTTTTATTTGTCTGAGCGATACATGATTTTGAAGTTGAAGTCAATGAGCTTTTGTACTCAACGCATTTAACGTCTACTTAGCTCTTTATCTTTCATTAATGACGTTAAAGCTTGATGATCAGTAAACATCTTGATGAATAGCTCAGTCAATTTCAGCTCAGATCATCAATGCTCAAAGACTTGAATGATTGCTAGTAGTTTCTTGTCATAGATCTCGTAATTGCATTCAGCGAGACTCAAATTCTTGCTGTAGTAGATCATTGAATGTAATGTTTCTTCGTCGTCATACTGAGAAAGTATATCATCGTTGACGTAGTTGAATGAGTTTGTTTCAAGAATAGTCTTTTTATTCTGATTAAAATGACGAAGAATAAAAACTTCAGTCATTCATTTCTTCATATGATTAAAGATTGTTTGACAAGCTTGATCTCATTCAAATATCATCTCTTTTTAAGTTAGTTGAATCAAAAGATGAACAATCTTCGAAAAGTTCTTTATAAAACGTTGATAGAAATTGCAGAAGTTGATGAAGAACTGCATCTGAGTGAGATTTGTAGAAGTAGATCATTCGACTACTGCTTATACTTTTCTGAAGTTCATTTTTAGTTCTTCAATGAATAGCAATAGTTTCAGAAAGAAAATCTTCTAAACATGAAACTTGCATTTGTTTATATTCATCTGAAGATCAGTCTCTTGTAATCTATGTAGAACTAATCGTACGTGTCGCTTATGTTTCTTCAGTGTTTTGCTGTAAATGATAATGTCATCTAGATAAATCTGACAAAACTGATGAAGATAGTCAAATAGCACGTCGTTCATATAATGTAAATAGAAAGTCAAATCGTTGATTAATTTGAAAGACATCACGTGATATTTGTAGAAATCAAAAGAGATGATAAAGATAGTCAAATCTTCGCTGCTTGAATGCATACGCAGTTTGTTGAAGACGACAATGATGTTCAATCGAGTCAGATACTTGCTATCTTGAATACGAGCGAGAGTTTCATCTATTAAGAGTAGAGAGTAGCGATCTCGTTTGATCAAAGCATTGAGCTTTCTATAATTGACGCAGAAACGCAGACTATCGTCTTTCTTTTCAACGAATAGTATAAGCGAAGTGTATGAGGTCGAGCTAAAAGATATAAAGCTCTTATTCAGATGTTCAATCAGATAATTCTTCATCTTTTGAAGCTTGTAGTCAGACATATGATAGAGACGACTTCGAGAAGATGTTCTCTCGTCAATCAACTCAATTTTATGATCATAGAAACGATGAGAAAATAGTTGATCAGTCATCGCTCGATCAAACACGTCTAGATAGTCATGATATTTCAAAGAAAGCTTAGCTTTGACTTCTTTCAAGATTTCTTCGTGTGAAAACTCTTGTATATTTACATCTTCGAGTTTATTTCTAGCTGTTTTTAGAAGTCGATCGATTTTCGTGATGATGATCGCGAAAGTAGTCATATTCAACCGTTTGACTAGTGATCTATATGCTGCAGTCTCTATCATTGCTATGTTCATTGAATTGAAAGACGAAGCGAAGTTGACTGAATTAAATGATTTCACGATTTTACTGAATGAAGATGACTTCTCGCTGAGTCGAGTAACGACAGAAGAGATAGATCTCTTTAGTATTTGAGTAGAAGTCGAACTTTTCTGTTCTATCGCGATTTTCTTGCTCGAAAGAACAGTTGAATGAGCTTTGATAGAAGCTTTGATATGAGCTTCGAAACTAGAAAATTGAAGACGATCATTTCTCATATCAATCATTACTTCAATCTTATTCATTCATGTTTTTTCAAGAATCATCTGATGCTGATTCAATTGAGTAATCAGCATAGAAACAAAACGTTTCATGTGATCTTGAACAGTTAGATTCGAATAAATCGCATGAGTAATGAGCTTTTTTGCATAATGATCATCGAATTCTCTTATTAGTTTGAGCTTGATTAAAGATAAAGATTCAATTTGCAAATGATCATAAACATTCTGCGCGATTAATTCATCAATGAACGAATAGTCAGCTGCTTCAGTGTCAATCAATGACTTTAATGAGTAACTAATTTCATTGCTAGATAGTACACATTCAGTAGTCAAAGATTTCGAAGCAAAGAGATCATTTAAGCTGCTCATTGTTGAAGAAATTAACACATTCGTCTTTGATGAAAGTCACTAGTTTTTTGCCTCATTCTTTAATTTCTCTGTAAATAATTTCTTCTCTTCTTTTGACATGATGATCTCATTGAGACAAGAAGTGAATGCACAAGATGTTGAAGTACTAGTCTTCAGCTGAGAGCAGTTCTTTGAAAGATGATTCGATACTTTGCAGTTGAAGCAGATGATTGACATTCTTGATCATTCAGATTCAAGAACGAAAAAAGTAGCAAGTTGAACAAAGCTAGTAGTTGAGGCTGAAGCTGATGTCAACGAAGAAATAAAACGTTTTTTCGAAGCTGCTATCGATTTGACTGTTCATTGCTCGTCACGTAGCTGATAATTGACTCGTTGTTTGTTATTCATATCTTGAAGAAAGATCTTGAGCTTATCAAGCGAGCTAAACTCTATGAGGCAAACTGACAACGCGTTCTGAAGATGATTGTTGATTTTATTCTGAATGTTGTTCATCAGAATGATATTGTCGTAGTTCAGAAAGCTGAATATTCTAGTGAATTCTGAATAGAAAGAGCTGAAGAACTTGTTGAGCTGCTTCAGAGCGACGTATTTGCAACGACACTTTCAAATCAAATTCTGATCTTCGTAAATTTCTTTCAGATGTTTCAGTAGCTTTGATAGTGACTGATAGAATGAAAGCATCAACACGATGCTTTGCATAAATTTGCTGATCAGCATTGTCTTCTAGTCTGAAAATTACATAGACAATATGAATCTTTTCAGTAGAATAATGATTCGCGTTGACATCGAGCTTGTCAGCTATTTTAATGTTTCACGTCTTTCAGATAGAGTCATTTATTTCGATGAAAATGAGTGAATTTGAAAGCTTGATGAACTTGTAATGATCATTTTCGTTTTCAGATAGAGTAGAAGATTCTCGTTGAGAGTGAGCTTCGAAAGTTGAGCTTCATTCAACTTCAGAGCAACGAATCAAAGCTGAGATCGTAGAAGCTTCTTTCTGATTGACTCGTTGTTCAGCTGACTGAGTATCTTGACGAGACATAGATCGATCGACTTGACGTTGTTTCGCTCTGAAGTTCAATCACTCGTCTTGTAGCTGACTGATCTTTTTCTCTAGCTCATCATTTTTATCAAAAGCAACTTCTAGTTGTTTCGCTCTTTTTTTGTGATCATCTTGTATGAGAAGTCAGTGTTAATTGAGTTGTAGAGTCAAGTCTCGCTGACTTCGAAACTCGTTCAGCATATTGATGACTTCGTTGAGTTGATTGCTGACTCAATGAAACAGTTGTTCTTTGATGTTTATGTTTCATGCGATGACAGCTTTCTCAGCTTCGACTGAAGCATCAATAAGTAGAAGTGAAACTCTTCTACTGACAGTGCTTCTAAGCAGACGAGTTGTTTGAGACTCAACTGACTTGACGTCGTGTGTCATGATGAGAGAAGATAGAAGTTGTTGAGATAAAAGTAAATGAAAGATTAATGTTTTGAATTGATGTTTTTAATGAGTGAAAATTCAAAGAATCTCTTGTGAATTTCAGATAATAATTGAGTGCTTTATTTGAAGAATTTCTTGCGAATAGAATGATGAAAATGAGTGTAGAATCGAAGAATTTCTTGCGATTTAAAATGATGATGCAAATTTGAAGAATTTCTTGCAAATTTTCTTACTGAATAGATTGTTTCATATCATCTATTCGTCGATAGCAGAGTAGATGATGAGCATTTATCTAATGTTAGAAATCAGCATAGAGCGAGTCAATATGAATGTCATTTAACTAGAAGATAAATGCTAAGAAAGAAAGATAGCTACAGAAAAGAAGCTGACTATATATATGTGTTTCTCAGTCAACGCTAGACTCAATAGAGACTAGTCAAGATGACGAAGTGAGAATAAATCTGACAAGGCTAGAAGATTGAGTCTGACAAGACTAGAATCGTGACAATAGAGTTCATGCAAAGATCTTGTTTAAATACTATGATCTCTAAGAAGACTGTTTCTTCTACGTTGAATTCGTACTTTCGAATATCTATCTGCAGATCAGCGTCTCGTAGATGATCTAGTATCATCTTGATATGTTGTCTATGCTTCTTTTGAGTCTTGCTGTATATGAGAATGTCGTCTAAATAAGCTTGACAGAAATCATTTAGAAAGTTTCATAGAACATCATTCATATATTGCTGAAACGAGATTGAATCATTTGTTAATTCGAATGATAGAATCTTTGATTTGTACGCTTCTAGAGCAATAATGAAGGTTGTATAGTTCTCACTATCGAGATGCATACGAAGATTGTTGAAAGCGAAAATTATATTCAGTCGAGTCAGATGCTTGCAGTCAACGATTTTGTCATTCACCTCATCTATGAGCGATAGAGAGTAGCGATTTCTTTTGATAATGACATTGAGCTTTCGATAGTCAACGCAGAAGCGAAGATTATCATTGATCTTCAGAGCGAATAGAACAAATGAGAAATATGAGATCTTGCTAGAAGTAATAAAATTCTTTGACAGATTTTCGTTTAGATATTCTTTGATCTTCTGAAGCTTGTAGAGTGACATTCAATAAGCTCGACATCTAGAAGAAGTGACATCGTTAGTGAGCTCTATCTTATGATCATATAAACGATGAGATGATAGCTTATTGACTTGAGCTCGATCAAACACGTCGAGAAAATTCTGATATTTCAAAGATAGCTTGACTTTGATGTCTTCTAGATTTTGAGCTGATGCATCGATGAAAGCGATGTCTAGAACGTTCAGTTCGCATTGAGTGTTGTAGACTATTTCTCTATTAATATCTTCAATCAACATAGCAAAAATCTTGATACAATTCTTCTTTGATCATTTAATCAGTGCATGAAAAGATGCAGTTCTCACACTGAACATAGAAAAGTTCTTTTTCGAAGCAGTAGAAGCTGATCGTTGAAGCACTTTGAGAGCTGAACTGATAGAAGAATTTGATGATCATGATTATTTTGAGTGTGAAGCTCTGACTGACATCGAAAAAACAGAAATGAAAGCTTCTAATTGATTTGAAAAAACGATAACATCGTTTTGCATATCTAGTAGTATTTCATTTTTGTTCATTCAGAACTTTTCTAATATGACGTCATGATGATCTATATCAGCTATTAACATTGAAACAGTCAATTTCTTATGACTTTCGACTATGAGATTGAGTAGAATTTTATGAGTAATGATCTTCTTTGTCAGCTTTTCGTCATATTCTCTTATTAACTTCTCTTTAGCTAGTTGTATGAGTTGAATTTCGAGCTTCTGACATATTTGATCAACTAGCTTTGTATGAATCAAGATGTAGATCGTCAAGTCACTATCTATCAGAGATCGTAGCTTGAAGAATTCGTCTTGCGAGAATAGAGTGACATTGACTAGAAATGACTTTTCGAAGTAGTTCTTTTCGATAGATGAAATTTCGTCGATTAGATTGCACAAAGAAATGATCTCTATCTCTTTGATGACTCTGAAAGAAATGATTAGTTTTTTGAATCAGACTCTGAATCGAAGTTCAAAGAATGATCAAACTCGTCATTTAATGCATTAATTTTGAAAGATTTATTCAAACACTCTTTAGAAGTATGATCAGACTTATGACATAGAAAGCAGTTTTCAATTAGTAAGTCATTTTCTTTGACGTTAGTCAAAACAGCGTCGCGTGATTTTGACTGATCAGTCATCTTCATTTCTATAATTCTACGAGTAGCTTTGACTGATTCTTCAACGAAGATGATCTGTTTAGTTGTTCAAGCTTTGATCATTGCTTCTCTATTCTTGATCTCTTGAATAGCTCGTTGATCGTTATTCAATTGAATGAGATAGAAACGAATTTCTTTCAGAGTACTGAATTGAATCAATTGAGTTATTCAAGCGAATCGAAGTCGAGAGTTTATTTTATTCTTTAGATCAACGATCAGCTGTTTTTCTTGATAGTCTAGATAGAAGAATAATCGTTGAAATTGAGTATAAAACTCGCTGAATTTCTTCTGTTCTTGAATCAAGTT
>JAABUS010003952.1_pt1 | contig 22595 bp, 22 predicted proteins | sample 5560161 | NCBI WGS metagenome assembly JAABUS01 (sample SAMN10711885, study PRJNA513376) | rock metagenome | isolation source: Antarctica rocks | place: Antarctica: Victoria Land, Trio Nunatak nord | collected 2016-01-04
AGCTCCCCGGACCCGACCTCCCCGCCGACCCCGGCGAACGGCGGGCGTGGGAGCACACCGCCGAGGCCGCGGCGCCGCTGGGGCCCGAGGGCCCGGCGACCGTCGACCTGCCAGACCTCGGTCCCGAGCTCGACCTCGACTAGCCGCGGCCGCCCTCAGGCTTTAGGCTTCCCTTGATGAGCCGCCGGTTGACGATCGACCTCGACGACGATGACGGCGCCGCGCTCGATCGCTTGGCCGAGGGTCAGCGCACCGACGCCGAGGGCTTCGCGCGGGGCCTGCTGATCGAGCTGTTGCGCAACCAGCGCCATGACTCGCGCATCGCAACGGAGGTCCTCGACGGGATCCCGGGGGCATGGGAGCGCGCTCTGGAGGGCCGGGCGCAGATCGCCGCCGGCCGCGGCGTCTCGCTTCAGGACCTGTAGCCGTCCTGGCGGGCGCGGCGTACACGCTCCAGATCAGCCCGAGGGCTTTGAGCGAGCTCGACCGGATGATCGAGACGCACTCGCTTCCCGCCGACACTCGGGCGCGCCTGCGCGAGCGCTTGGAGCAGATCCGCCAGTTCCCCTTCTCGGGCCAGAACCTCGAAGGGCGCTGGGCGGGCCACCAACGGGTGCTGGGCCCGTTCGCGTGGCTCGCGTCGATCTATGTCGTCGAGGACGACATCGTCAAGGTCCTCACGATCGAAGACTGCCGCCAGAGCACCGCGGCGAGATCTCGCTAGCTGCCTGCGCGGCCGCGCAGGTCGCGGCTCTTCCAGAACGGTTCGAGCTTGACCGTGGCGGGGGGAAGGGAGCCCGATACGAGCAGGGCGCGGTCGTCGCCGAGCTGCTGCAGGGCCTGGGCGGGCGCTTTGGGGCGCCAGGAGTGGTGGTCGTCGTGCTCGGCGAGTTCTTGGCCGAGGAGCTGCTCGACGTAGGAGCGGGTCGTGTTGTCGGTGATCGGGCCCATGAACAGCTTGGCGGTGGAGTTGGCGAGGATCGAGTCGGCGGCGTCGTGGTAGCGCTCGCGGGCTTGGGCGAGGGACTGCCACACCGTCGCGAAGCGCACGCCGTATCCGGCGGCCTGGGATAGGTGCTCGGGCAGCTCTGACAGCGGCGCGATGTTCGCGGCCTCGTCGAGCAGGATCCGCAGCGTGGGGGAGAGCGGCGCGCCCTGGGCGGCGGCCTTGTAGGCCGCGCATTCCAGCAGCGAGGAGAGCATCGCCACGACAAGCGGGGCGAGCTCCTTTTGGCGGCGGGCGGGTGAGCAGATGTAGAGGGTGTGCGCCCCACCGTCCAGGAACGCGGCGGGGTCGAAGCCGCTGCGGGCGGTGGCGAGCACGTCGGGGTGGCGGTAGGCGGCCAGCAGCGCCCCCGCTGACATGTACATCGTGCCGCGGTTGCGGTCGTCCAGGGAGGCGATCCCCTGCAGCTGGCGCTTGGCGGGCGCGGCGCCAGCGGCGGCGAGGAGCGTGGCGGGCTCGTCGATCTCGCGGTCGTCGAGCCAGCCGATCACCGTCTCCATGTGGGCGGGCCCGAGCGCCGCGGCGTGCAGCAGCGGGGCGAGCAGCTTCGCGGCCTCGGCGTTCCAGAAGCGCGCCGCCTGGTGGTCGCCGTGACCGACAGCGTCGGCCAGCCACAGCCCCTGGCGCAGCGCATAGCCCCACTGATCGCAGCGGTCGAGCGGGGTCCAGCACGCCGAGTCCGGCGCGCCCGGATCCCACACGTGGACCTCCCCGATCTCTGCCCGCCAGCGGCCCGTGGCCTGCACCAGGTCGCGCTTCGTCGACGTCACCACGGCAGGCCCGTCGTGCTCCAGCAGCCACGGGATGATACAGCGCGTCGTCTTGCCCGACCGAGTCGGGGCGATCACCGCGGCGTGCGCATCCGGATCTGTCGCGAGCAGGCGCCGATCGAGCCGGCCGACCGTGAACCGGCCCGGGGTGCGGGCCTTCACGACCAGGGCGCGAAGGTCGCGCGGGCGGGCCCACTCCCGCGGGTCGGAGCCGCGCGGGTCATAGTCGCGCCGGCCCAGCAGCGCCTGGGCGCGCAACGGCTCGAACCGACGCCCGGCGACCAGGCCGCCCGCTGCGAGCAGCGCCCACGGCGCCAGCGCGGCCAGCCACCACGACCCGCCCTCGGGCATCCCGGCGCGGGCGCGGCGCGGGTAGGCCCGGCGCGGATCGCCGAAGCGGCCCTTCGCCGCGATCTTGACTGTCCCCACGACCGCCTCCGCGGGATTCAGAGCCGGCAGGCTGCGCGAATGGACTGCCGCCGCGCCCAGCGGCAGCAGCCACGCGAGGGCGACCATCACCGCCGCGACGGCCAGCAGCGGTGCCACCTCGCCGGGCTCGAGCCCGAGATCGGAGGTGCGGTGGTTGCGCTGCGCGGTGGTGGCCATCACTTATAGAGGGACAGTTACGGGCATTCCTACCCCCCTCAAGTTGCCGCGGGCGCCGCCCCGGGCGTCCGTTGTGCGCGCCGCGGGGGCGTACAGTGGGCCGCCTGTCTCGGGATGCAGCGACAGCGCGACGTAGCCGCCCCGCCGTCACCTTGGGCAACTTGAGGGGGGGAGAATCCTTCGCTGGGCGCCCTTTAAGGAGTAGAGGCATGTGCCAGCGAGACGACACCCACCGAGCGCTGCCGGGCCACCAGGACCCCGAGGGGCTGTGGGCGACCACCCTCGCCCGCGGCGAGCGCGACGAGCTCGCCGCGGCGTTCGCGGCCGATCTCGACCTGCGCGGCGAGCTCGAGGCGCTGATGCGCGGACTCGAGCAGAGCCTGCGCACGGTGTTCGTGCGCGAGTTCGCGCGGGCGCTGATCGGCGCGCCCACCCCTGCCGTCGCGGCCGGAGCCGTGCTGGTCGCCCTGGGCGCGACCGTCACCCACCCCGGCGACGCCGAGCGGCCCCAACGATGACCACCGCCGCGGCCATCCGCGCCGAGGCCCGGGCCTATGAAGACCACCGCGACGCTGTTCTCGCGATGCTCGACAAGCGCTTCCCGCGCCTCGACGACAGCAACCAGCTCGACCTCTACCACGACGCCTTCGAGCGAATGCTCGTAAAGCAGCGCGCCGGCGAGACGATCGCCTCGCCCCGCGCCTACCTGATCGAGAACGCCTACGGCGACGCCCTCCACAACGTCAGCCGCAACCGCGCCAGCCCCGTCGAGCCCGACGACCCCGCCCTCATCGAGGTCGCCGACCCGGGCTACCTGCCCGAGGAACGGGTCGAGATCGCCGACCAGGTCCGGATCGCGCGCGAGCTGATCGCCGCCCTCGACCCACGCCAGCAAGCCGTGTTCAAGCTGCGGTGGGACCTCCAGCTGCCCGCCGAGGAGGTGCGGGCGGCACTCGGGTTGTCCTCGAAGCAGTACCTGCGCCTCGCCGAGGAGGGCGCCAAGGCGATCGCCGAACGCATCACAGAGCTCAACGACGGGCGCTGGTCGGCGCGCCAACGCTCCCTGCTGACCGCCTCGCTGCTGCGCGTCACCGTCGACGGCGAGCAGCGCCCCTTCGCCAGCCCCAAGCGCCAGGCCGAGGCCAGCCGCCTGCTCGCCACCGACCCGCACGTCGCCGCGCTCTACCTCGAAGTGGAGCGGGCTGTCGGGCGCGCAGCGGCGCTGCTGCCCCTGCCCGCGTTCGGCGCCGAGCGCTCGGGAGCGCTCGCGCGGCTCACCGACGCCGGCGCGGGCGCCCGCGACCAGGTCGGCGACTGGCTCACGACCGCCAAGCAGCACGGGACCGCGGCCTACGTCCGCGCCAGCGACCCGACGCCGCTCGCCGGCGCGCGGCCCGGCGCGGCCGTGGCCGCGATCGCCGGCTGCCTCGCCGTCGGCGGGACAACCTACTGCGCGGTGCAGGGCGTGCCCGAGAGCCTGCGCGGCCCGCTCGGCCTCGAGCGCACACAGCAAGCCGACAGCGACGAGCCCAAGCGCCCCAAGTCGCGGGCCGCCCAAGCGCCCGCCGCCCCGGTCGTCCCCCAGACACCTCCGCCGGCTTCCCCGCAGCCGCCGCCCACTCCCCCGCCCGAACCGCCCTCCGCGCCCGTGCCCCCGCCGGCTCCCGAGCCCGCGGCGCCGCCGCCCGCGCCCGCGGAGCAGAGCTTCGGGATCGAGCAGGCCGCGCCCAGCAGCCCCCCCGCGCCGGCGCCGGCTCCCGCGCCGCCCTCTGGCGGCGGCGGCGGCGAATTCGGGTTCGAGAGGTAGGGGACGCTAACGTGACACCACTCACCGACCAGGGAATAGGGGCAACCGGCACGCGCGCCGCCGGTCGCCACGCCCCGCCAAGGGGCGTACAGAGACCACGGACAGCGAACCAGGCTGGCGCACCACCAACACCCCGGAGGACGCGCGTTATGCCCACCACCCTGACCGCCCGCCGCCGGCAGCTGACCGCCGCGGCCATCATGATCTGCGGCGTCCTCGGCGCCGCGCCCCCGGCCGGCGCGAGCGCCGAACGGTCGCTCACCTCCCGTCTCGCCGCAGCCGCGGCGCCGGCCGCCGCGGGCGCGCACCAGTACACGATCTACAGCTGCGACGCCGACGCGCCCGCCGGCGTTCCGGCACCCTCCGACCCGTTCGCGAGCGCCTTCCCGACCAGCCCGCCGCTGTCGCTTCAGACCCGGGGGATGCTCTCCGACCGCGCCGGGCGTCGCTGCACCGACGACGCCGGCCTGCGCGGCCTGGTGACGATGAACGCCTACCGCCGCGGCGGCACCGTGCCGAAGGGCACACGCGGCTACTACGTCGCCCAGGCGCCCGCAGGGGCGCACTTCACCAAGGTCCGCTGGGACGGGAGTCGCAAGCGCCGCGACTGTCGCTGGACGCTGCAGGCCTACACGACCGGCCCCGGCGGGGCCGGCACCAAGGCGATGGTCAACAAGCGCGGCGTCGCCGGCGACTGCCGCGGGCCGGCTCGCGGGCAGGCGTCCGGCACCGGGCGCCGCCCGCGGACCTACACCGATGCCGTGGCCGGCGCGACGCGCTTCGTGCAGAAGGTCAGCTGCTCGGGCGACCGGCGCAGCAAGCGCTGCTCGAACCGGGCCCCCGCCTATGTCCAGACGCGGCTGCTCGAGATCACCGTCGCCGACCAGACCCCACCAAGCGTGCAGATCGCAGCCGACAACCCCTACACCCAAGGCGCCTGGGTCAACGGCCACCAGTCCGTCAACTACACCGCCGACGACAACACCGGCGTCAAGAACGTCCAGGCCTACGTCGACGCCGCTCGTGTCGGCGCCCACAGCCGCGACTGCAGCTACCGCGGCCTCGGCGGCCTCATCCCCTGCCCCAACGGCCCCGGGAGCATCTCACCACCTCCCGCCGATCAGCTACCGGAGGGTACCCACACGCTCGGGCTGGCCGCGATCGACAGCGCCAACAACCTCGCCATCTCGAACCTGCTCACCGTGCGCATAGACAAGACAGCGCCCGGCGCGGTCCCGATCGGCGTCGCCGGGGGGGAGGGGTGGCGGTCGGGCAACGACTTCGACCTCTCGTGGACCAACACCGCCGAGGGCGACCGCGCCCCGATCGTCGGCGCCAACTATCGCCTCTGCCAGGCGGGCGGGCAGTGCGTCGACGCCAGCCGCGGCGGCGAGGCCATCGCCGCGCTCGAGAACGTGGCCGTACCGGCGGAGGGCGAGTGGCAGCTACGCATGTGGCGCACCGACGCCGCGGGCAACAGCCAGCCCGACAACGCCTCCCCACCCGCCACGCTGCGCCTCGACGCGACCGCCCCCGAGCTCGGGTTCGAGGCCACCTCGGCCGCCGACCCGACGCTGCTCGCCGTGCAGGTCAACGACCAGGTCTCGGGGCTCGCCGGCGGCCAGATCGAGATCAGCCCCACCGGGTCGGGAAACTGGCAGCAGCTAGCAACGACCGTCCAAGGCTCACGGCTGGTCGCCCGCGTCGACGACTCGCGACTCGCGGCGGGCAGCTACCAGGTGCGCGCCTTCGCGCGCGACCAGGCCAACAACCAGGCCACCAGCGACCGCCGCCTCGACGGCCAGCCGATGACAATCCAGGCCCCGCTGCGCATCCAGACCCGGATGCGCGCCGGCCTCGAACGGCGCAAGACCGTCACCCGGCGCGTCAAGCGACACGGCAAGAAGCGCCGGGTCCGCCGGCGCGTGACCGTACTCGCCGAGCGCGCCCGGGTGCGCTTCGGACGCCAGGTCGACATCGACGGGCAGCTGACCAACAGCGACGGCCAGCCCGTGCCCGGCGCCCAGATCCAGGTCTACTCGCGCACCGAGACCACCCCAGAGGCCCTGATCGCAACGCTCACCACCGGCCAGCGCGGCCGCTACCGCTACCGCGCGCGGGGCAGCTCCACGAGGACGCTGCGCTTCGCCTACCCCGGCTCGCCACAGATCCTGCCCACCCAACGCGAGGTCAAGCTGCTCGTGCCCGCCGCATCGGGGATCCGGGTGACCCCAAAGCGGACCGTCAACGGGCGCACCGTCCGCTTCCGCGGGCGGCTGCGGGCCCCGTTCGCCGGCAAGCTGATCGAGCTCCAAGCGAGACTCCCCGGCCGCTGGCAGACCTTCAAGACGATCCGGACCGGGGCGAAGGGAATCTGGAAGGCCCGCTATCGCTTCGGAGACACCTGTGGCCAGCAGCACTACCGCTTCCGCGCCCGGCTGCCCAGACAGGCCGGCTACCCCTACGAGACCGGGAGCACACGCACCGTCACGGTCCGCGTGCAGGGCAGGCCCGACCCCGACGGGGACGGGCGCTGCTGAACATGCTCCGCGACCCCGACGACAACAGGGCGCGCGCCCACCGCGGGCGCCCGCACCGCAAAGGAGGAACCATGCCCGCCCGGCTCCGATCGAAGCTCACCTACGCCAACGTGATGGCCACGATGGCGATGTTCGTCGCGCTCGGCGGCACCTCCTACGCCGTGATCACGATCACCGGCAAGAACGTCAAAAACGGGTCGCTCACCGCCAAGGACATCAAGCGCAACAGCATCGGCGGCAAAGCCGTCAAAGAGTCACGCCTCGGCGCCGTACCCAACGCCCAACGCCTCAACGGCGTCACCGCCGCCAGGCTGCTGATCAAATGCCCCGGGGGGACCTTCCCCGCCGGCGGGACCTGCATCGAGTCGGAACCGCGCCCAGCGCTCTCGTATGGCAGCGCGATCCGCACTTGCGGTGACGCCGATGGCGACAGGACGCCCGGCCGACGGTTGCCGACCTATGGCGAGCTGATCAACGCCTTCAGCCGGGTCGACACGGCTTTCGGCGGCGAGCTGACCGACCACGTCTATGCAAACGGCAACGGCGTCGGCCGACAGGTGCTCATCGTGACCAGCAAAGGGGGAGACACAGCAGTCGTCCCCGATGACGCGGCCGCACCACGCGCATTCCGGTGCGCAATCGACCCGCTCAACTAAAGGAGGCTCTGAATGGCAGCGCTGTCAACACATCTCACGATCGGCGTCACCATCGGCGCCGACCACAGCCGACTCGAGTTTCGCGACGACTGCCCCTTCTGCCAGGAGCAGCGGCTTGCCGGGCCGGTGACTGCGCGTGCGCTCGTCTCGCCGCGAGTCACGGCATCGCTCGCGGCGGCGCTGCTCGTGCTCAGCTCGGCGTCGCCCGCGACGCGCGCGATCGCGGCGGCGCCCCCCGCCGCCGATGAGGAGGGCACCGTCGACCCGAACGCGCCGGTCCAGCCCGGTGAGGACCCCGACATCGACCCCGGCGGCGAAGAGCCCCTCGACGTCGAAGGACCGGCACCGGCGCCGAGCGACGGCGGCGGCGACGGCGACGACGGCAACGGCGCGCCGATCGAATCCGAGCCCGATGACGGCCTCACCGTCGAGCCAAGCCCCGCGCCACTGCCGCAGCCTGCCCCGTCACCGGCCCCCGAGCAGCAGGCGCCGGCACCGGACCCGCCCGCACCGCCGTCGCCGCCGTCTGGCTCTGAGCCGGCGCCGGCGCCCCGCCAGGACAATGTGACTCCCGACGCGGGCGCCAAGCCGCCGCGGCTTACAGACCGCCTACCGCGCGGCCGGTCCAAGGCCAACCGTCAGCCGCGGAGCGGTTCGCCGGCCCCCGGCGCGCCAGCGGCCCCCGGCGCCCCTGCCTCCCCAGCCGGCGCTCGCGCGGGGAGCGCTCTCTCGCGCGCCGCGGCTCCCGCACCGACAGCCGTTACGGCGGCCGCGGCCCCGGCAACGGCCGGGGCTGACCGTCGGTCGAATAGCGGGGTGCGGATCGTGCGCCCCGGCGACTCGCTGTGGTCGATCGCCACCGACCTGGCGGGACCTCGCGCAAGCGACGCGGACATCGCCCGGCTCGTAGAAGGGTTGTGGCAGCTCAACCACAAGCAGATCGCCACCGGGGACCCCGACGTGCTGCTGGTCGGCACCCGCCTCGTGCTGCCGTGACCTCCGTCCTGTCGACGGCCGCGATCGTCGCGCAGGTCGCGCTCGCCGGCTGGATGCTCGGCAGCTTCGTGCTGCGCTGAGGCGGAGCGTTCCTCGGCCTCATGTCGCTCGCCGCGCTCGCCACCAACGGCGACCCGATCGTGCTCTGGGTGCTCGTTCCCGCCGCCCTCTGTTGGATTGCGGGGCACTGGCTCTACGAGCGACGCCACGGCGGCTAAAAGTCGATGCTCGCCGCCACGCTGCTCGAGCGCCTCGCCGGGCGCGGACGCCCGCACGCTTTGTAGCTCGAGCTCGGCCCTCAAGAAACTGGGGGGGGTAGAAAACCCGCCAACTGTCCCTCTACCCCTAGAGGGACATGAGTTTTCGCAAGACACAGTTCGAATTCGGCGACGAGGAGCTCCCCGACGACCCCTTCACCGGGGACACGCCACCCCCGGCCGAGCCACCTTTCGACCTCGCACCGCCTCCCGCGCAGCTGGCCGGCGCCTCGATCCTCGCCACAGCCCCGATCGAGCCCGCTGGGCCCGCCGATGAGACAACCCCACCGCCGGTGTGGAGCGACCCCGCCGACAGCGCGGCCACGCTCTCCTGGGATCCGGTCACTCCACCCGCCGCCGAACCGGCCGTTGCCGCGCGCGCTTCGCGAGCACCCGCGCGTACGTCGCGCAAGCGAGCCCTAGCCGCCGGGCTCGCCCTGGGCGCCGCGGCCGTCGCAGTCGCGATCGTGATCGCTTCCGGCGGCGCGACCGACCCGCGACCCAGCCGCGGCGCGGACCGACCGCTCGCCGCGGCATCCCCCAACGTGTCCGCCAGCCCCCCGGCGCGGCCTGCCCCACCCATTCGGCACACGCCCCGGCGGCCACGGCCACAGCCCCGGCCCCGGCCCCGGCCCCGGCCAGCCCAACACCAGCCCCCAGCCCCACCCGCTAGCGAGGCCGTCTCTGCGCCGGCTGGCCCGGCCCCGCCGCAGCCTGCCGTGGCGCCGGCGCCCACGCCGCCGGCGCCGCCAGTCTCACCGCCGCCCACCGCCGCGCCCACGCCGCGCGCCGCGGCCGACGACGAGTTCGGGTTCGAACGATGAGCGGCGCGCCGGACAAGCCGCCTGGCGCCGGCGCCGGCGGGCGAGTGGAGGTCCTCGCGCGCCCCTCGTGGCGGGTCGCGCTGTCGGCGAGGGCGCCCCGCGCTATCGCCGGGCTGGTCGCGGCGGTGGTGATGCTCGCCGGGGTCCGCGCGATCGTCACCGGCCCCGCCGCCGCGCCGTCGCCACCACCGCCGCCGCCGGCGCCCGACACGGGCGCGCAGGCGTTCGCGGAAGGGTTCGTGCGCGCCTACCTGACCTGGGACGCCGAGCATCCCGAGGGCCGCGAGGCGCGGCTGGCCGCCTACTCGTCGTCAGAGCTCGACGCCGGCGCCGGGCTAGAACCGCCCGACAGAGCCGCTCAGGCGGTCGAGTGGACCGCCGCCGTCGGCTCCCAGGCCACCGGGCCCGGGCGCCAGGTGATCACCGTGGCGGCCCGCGCCGGCGGGCGCGACTGGCACCTCGCCGTCCCGGTCACCCGCGACGCGCGCGGCTACATGGCCGTCGCCTCCTACCCCGCCCTCGTGGGCGCCCCGCCGGTGGCAGGCGACGCCCGGGCGCTCGAGGAGGACGACGTCGCCGACGGCCAGCTCCTCAAGGTCGCCGGGCGGGCGGTGCGCAACTACCTCGCCGGCGCCGCCGACAACCTCGCGGCCGACCTCGACCCGGCGGCAGTCGTGTCGCTGCCGGCCAACGAGGCGCGCGTGACGGCGATCAACGACATCACCCGCGCAGGGGCCGGTCGGGTCGCGGTCGCGGTCACGGCCGCGGTCGACGGCGCCGAGCTGGAGCTGCGCTACGAGCTCGAGGTGATCAAGCGCGACCGCTGGTACGTGCACTCGATCGCGACCGATCCCCGCGCCCGCCCGCCGGGAGCCGCGCAGTGAACGGCCGCGGTCCACAGCTTTCAGTCGTCGGGGCGCTTGTGCCCTGCCGGGCTCCGGGAGGCCGCTGTGGCCGCCGGGCCTTCCATCCAACCGACCAGGAGGTCGACATGAGAACAACGCAACCCGGCGGACACCGGGTCCTGGCGCCGGCCGCGATCGCCGCGGCCATCGCCGGCGCCCTGCTCGTAGCGGGCGCGCTCACCCCCGACGCCGCGATGGCGGCGTCGAACGTGGGCAAGAACATCGGCAAGGAGATCGAGACGTGGGGCAAGGCGATCCTGCTCGGCGTCGTCGGGCTCGTCGCGATCCCCGTGCTGCTCAAGCGAGACGTCGCCGGCGGTGCCGTCATCACCGCGCTCGCCGTGCTCGTGGGCGGGTTCGTGTTCGCGCCCGGTGCCGTGAAGGGCGTCATCTCGAGTATCTGGCGTTCGATCGGGGGCTGACGGTGGACCGGGAGCCGCTTCAGATCCGCTCCTACCGGGTCTGCTTTGACCTCGAGAAGCGGATATACCGCCTCGAGCAGTGGCGGCTCCCGGTCGCCTGGGGGATCCCGCTGCGCGGCGTCGGCTACGCCGCGCTCGTGCTCGTCGCGATCCTGCTCGCGGCCGGGCTGCCGCTGATCGGCCCCGCGCTCGGGGCGCTGCCGGCGCCGGTGCGGCTGCTGATCGTCCCCGTCGGGGTCGCCTACGCGCTCACCGCCGCCACGGTCGACGGGCGGCCGCTGCACGCCGCCGCCGGGTCGCTCGCGCGGCATGCGCTCGCCCCGACCTGGGTGTCGGGCTTCGAGCGCTGCCAGGCGCCCGGGAGCGTCGTGCGCCTCGGCGACGTCACGATCGCGCCCGACCACAGCGGGCCGGCGCTGCGCCGCGCCCGGATCGAGGGGCCGTGCCGGGTGCTGTTGCGCTACCCCGCCCGCGCCTCCCAGCGCCGCGGACGGATCACCGTCACCCAGACCTCCAGCGAGGCGATGTGGCGCGGCAAGACGCTCGCGCTCGACGCCACCCAGACGCTCGAGCTGCGCTCATGAGCGCCCCCCGAATCCGCCAGGGCGTCGAGGTCCTGCACCAGCACCAGGAGCCCGGCGGATCGGTCGTGCTGGAGCGCTACACCGTCGCGCGCACCCACGCCGGGACGGCGGTGCTGGCCCGCAAGGGCCAGCGCGCGCTGACGCAGGTGCAGATCGACACGCTGCTGACCTCGCCGGCGTGGGCGTGGTGATCGCCCAACCGATCACCTTCGCCTACCGCAACCTCGTGTTCGGGGCCGACGCGCGCGACGCCTGGGCGCTGTACCGCGTCCAGACCTCTTCCTATGACGGGCTCAACGTCGCCGGCAAGAAGGACCTGCTCGGCACCCTCGCCGCCTTTTGCTACCAGGCCGAGGCCGACTTCCAGCTGCTGCGCGTCACCCGCGCGTGGTCAATCGCCGACTACCTCGACGGCGCCGGCGGACTGCTGGACCCCCGCCACGGCCACCCGCCCCTGTGGCGGGACTACCTAGCCTCCCACCAGCACGCGCTCGCCGGGCGCGACACCGCCCGCCCGGAGGTCTTCCTCGCCGTGCGCCTCGCGGCGCCCGACCCGCCGCTGTCGCGCCAGGTCGCGACCGCGGCGGGGGAGGGGATCTCCTCCATGGTGGCGCTCGCGCGCCAGGCGCTCGGGTCGCGCGACGCCAGGGGGCTCACCCAGCGCCAGCTGTCGGTGCTGCTCGCCGACGAGCACAAGACCTTCCAGCGCGCGACCGACTACCTCGACTGCGACCGCGCCAGCACCAGCGAGCTGGAGTGGCTCGTGCGCAGAGCGTTCTGCCGCGCGCTGGGGGAGCCCGACACCGACGAGGGCTTCGCGGCGCAGGCCCTGGTGATCGCCGACGAGGCCGACGAGGCCCGCTACGTCCCGCTCGAGCGCGACGTGCTGCGCTTCATGGACTGCCCGATCGAGCGCGGCGCCAGAGAGCTGACGATCCACTCCGAGCTCGGCGAATCCCACCAGGCGCTGCTGTGCCTCGGCGCGCTGCCCGAGGCGGCCCCGTTTCCGGGCCGCCAGACCGAGCTGCTGTTCTCCCCGCTCGAGGCGCTCGAGTTCCCCGTCGACGCCGCCCTCACTTGCCGGTATGTGTCCAACGAGGCGGCGGTGTCGCTGATCAGAAAGAGGATCGTCGACGCCGACAACGCCTACGTCGAAGAGTCCCACGGCGACCACGGCCCCTCCTCCGCGTCGGCCTACCGGCCCCAGGCCGCCCGCGAGCTCGAAGAGTACTTGACCACCGGCGCGCGGCCGCCGCTGTTGCGCTCCGCGATCTCGCTCGCCGTCGCAGGCCGCAGCCGGGCCGAGCTCGAGGAGCGCGTCGAGCGGGTACGGCGCGAGTACGCGCCGGTGAAGCTGCACCGCCCGCTCGGCGACCAGCTCGAGCTGTTCTGCCAGCACCTGCCCGCCCAGCGGACGAGGGTGAGGGCCTATGACGACTACCTGAGCGTGGAGCAGGTCGGGGCGATGGTCCCCACCGCCGCTCACCAGGTCGGCTCTACGAGCGGCCCCTACATCGGCTACACCCTCTCCGGGTCGCGCCAACCCGTCCTGTTCGACCTGACCGAGGCGTCGCGGACGTCGCGGCCACCGTCGATCCTGATGGCCGGCACCCTCGGAAGCGGGAAGACGCTCGCGATGGAGCTGATGCTCTACCAGGCCTTCCTCCAAGGGAGCCTGATCGTCGACGTCGACCCCAAAGGGGCCGGGGACCACAAGCTCGCCGCGCTGCCCGGCGTCGCCGGCCACGTCGAGCAGATCGAGCTGTCCTCCGAGCGCCGCTTCGCGGGGATGCTCGACCCGCTGCGGATCGCCCCGCCCGAGCTGCGCGAGGACCTCGCCGTGTCGTGGCTGATCGGGGTGCTCCCCGAACCGGTCCCGCCCGGCTGGCGACGCGAGGTGATCGCCGCCGTCAGGAAGGTGTGCGAGCTCGCCGCCCAACACGCCGCCGAGGCGACCTGCGGCGACGTGATCGCGCTGCTGCTCGCAGGCGACCCCGACGCCAAAGAGGCCGGGCGCACGCTCGAGGTCTACGCCGACACCGGGCTCGCGCGGCTCGGGTTCGCCGACACCGCCGCGCCGCCGCCGATCGCCGGTGAGAAGCAGGTGACGATGCTCGGGATCCGCAACCTCGCGCGGCCGCTGCCGGGCACCCCGAAGTCCGACTACACCGAGGAGGAGCGCATCGGCCAGGCCACCCTGCGCCTGCTCGCCGCCTACGCGATGCGCCTCGTATCCCACGACCCCGCCCGCCACGCCGTGCTCGGCTTCGACGAGGCCTGGGTGCTGCTCTCAGACTCGACCGGGCGGCGGCTGATCGAGGTGCTCAACCGGATGGGCCGCTCGTTGAACGTCACCCCGATCCTCGCCTCGCAGACGATCGCCGAGTCCGCCGAGCTCGACAACCTGCTCGGCGCCCGGTTCGTGTTCGGGATGGAATCCGAGAAGGAAGCCGAACGGGGCCTCGAGCTGCTCGGTCTCGACCCCGACAGCCGCGAGCACGTCGACCAGCTGCTGCGCTTCCGCGCCGGGCGCTGCTTCATCCGCGACTACCAAGGGCGCGTAGCGCGCGCCCAGGTCGACTTCGTCGACGCCCAGCTGCTCGCGGCGCTCGACACCACCCCCAACCAGGCCCCGCAGCCGCACGGCCCGGGGGAGAGCCACCACGACCGGGAGACCAGCGCCGATGGGCGCGCGATCCAGACCGCTTAGCCTGGCCGGCCAGCTCGCAGCCGCGGTCATCGCCGCGGCGGTCGCGATCGCCCTGTCGGTCGACTACTCCAGCGCCCAGCTGATCAGCCAGCCGCCCGCGCTGCCCGACGGCCCCCCGCCGAAGGCCAAGCCCCAAGACAGCGCACCCGGTTCCCCGGGGCGCCCCACGCGCCCCGGACGCCGGCCGGGCAAGCCCAACAAGGCGCCCGCCAAACCGCCGCCCGCGGCGCCGGCCCCGGCCCCGGCGGACGGGGCCGGGGACGAGAACGAGCGCCTCGGGCGCGACCCGTTCGCGGCGATGGGCGGCAACTCGCCGTTCTGCGCCCAGCGCGGCCTCGGGGCGCGCGAGCGGGCCAACTGCAAGGCCTCCGGGGCGCTCTCTCACCCCCAGCGCATCGACCACTACGCCTTCGACATCCACATCGACACCGGGGTCGACAACATCGGCGGGAACATCTCCGCCGCCTTGCAGGCGCTCGTGCAGCTCGGCTGGATGGGGCTGCTGTACGTCGTCAAGGGCGTCACGCTGCTGTTGGAGTGGTCGTTCAGCCTCGACCTGCTCGGCGAGGCGATGTCGGGCGTCAGGCAGGCGCTCGGGCGCCTGCACAACAACGTCTTCGGCCAGGTGTGGTTCCTGGCGGCGATCTCCGCGGCCGGGCTGTGGGCGATCTGGCGCGGGTTCGTGCAGCGAAAGACGATCCAGACCGCCACCGGACTCGCCGCCACCGTCGCGCTGATGGTGATCGCGCTGCTGATCATCAACAGCCCCGCCGCGACCGTCGGCCGCGCGAACCGGCTCGCCAACCAGGCCTCGCTCGGGATCGTCTCCGGCGCCACCACAGGCTCGGTCTCGGGCTCCGCGCGCGGCTTCGGGCAGGCGATGACCCGCGTGTTCGACCAGGCCGTGCTGCGCCCGTGGTGCGCGCTTGAGTTCTCCGACGTGGCGTTCTGCCTCGCCAACCCGCGCAAGGTCGTCCCCGAAGACGACCTGCCCGACGACCCCGACGTGGCCGAGGCCTGGGCGAGCGCGAACACCGTCGCCGAGATGTTCCTCGCCTTCGAGGCCAACGGCGAAGACGACGTCGACCAGCGCAACGCGATCTACGAGGACTGGAAGGACAACGACGGCGGCCGGCTGCAGGCCGTCGTGCGGATGCAAAAGGAGGGGTCGACCGGCTCCCGGATCGCCCTGTTCTGCCTGATCGCGATCGGCCTGCTCGGGATGGTCTGCCTATTCGGCTGGGTCGGGCTGCGCCTGCTCGGCTACGGCGTGCTGGCGCTGGTGCTGGTGCTCTTCGCGCCGATCGCGCTGCTGATGGCCGCGCTCGGCGACTCCGGACGCCAGTCGTTCATCGCGTGGGCCAAGCGCCTGCTCGGGGCGCTGGTCGCGAAGGCCGTCTACGCGATCTTCCTCGCGCTCGTGCTCGTCGCATCGGCGGCGCTCGCCGAACTCGACTCGCTCGGGTTCATCGCCGTGTGGCTGTTGCAGACCGTGTTCTGGTGGACGCTGTTCCTCAAGCGCGACGACATCATCCAGTTCGCCTCCGCGCCCGGCCTCGGCCCCGCCGAAGCCCAGAGCAGCGGGTCGCTGATGCAGCGCCTCTACCACGCCGGGCAAGTCGCGACGATGGCCAAGCGCGGCGGCAACGCTCTGCGCGACAAGGGCGGCCAGGCGGCCGCGCTCGCCGGCCGGCCCGCGACCGCCGGCCTCGACAAGCTCCACCGCTCCCGCGCCACCACCAGCAAAGCGACCAGCGACGCCGCCCAGAGCGAGCTGGCGCAGCAGGCGCGCGCCCGCCTCGCCGAGCGCCACCAGCAGGCCGGCGCCACTGTCGAGCGCGACGAGCACGCCCGCGGCGCGCTCACCCACGTCGACCGCGGCCTGCGCAACTACGACGAGCGCGCCACGCTCGCCCACGCCAACGGCGCCGCGGCCCCGGCACCAACGGAATCCGAGCAGGTCCTGCTGGCCCGCCGCGCCGAGCTGGCCGCCCAGCGCCCCCCGGCGCCGGCCGTCGCGGCCGCCCGCGAACAGGTCCGCCACGCCCAGGTCAACCGCGCCCGCACCGGCTCGCCCGTCTCCCCGCAGGACGAGCGCGCCCACATCGCCCAGCGCCGCCGCGAGCTCGCGACGCTGCCCGCCAACCATCCCCGCAACCTGCAGGCGTCCGGGATCGACCCCGCCGCCTACCGCCAAGCCGCCGGGCCCGAGCGCGAGCAGCTCGACCACCAGGCCGCCCGGGCGCTCGAGCGCGAATCAGCCCTGCTCGCCGCGGCCCCCGACCCCCGCCCCCCGGCCGGCGACGGCACCCCTCCCGCCGCGGCGGCGCCGTCGCGCGGCCAGCTGCGCGAGGCCAAACGCGTACTCGACCCCGAGCAGATCCGCGACCAGCGCGCCCGCGAGATCGAGGCCCGCCGCGCCGCGCGGCGCGCCGCCAAGCAGCGCGAGCGCCTCGAGCGCAACCGCAGCGCCCGGGCCCCCGACCGCCAGCGCACCCCCCGATGAGCACGCGCGCCCGCGAGCGCGCCTTCGCGCTGACCTGCCTCCTCGTAGGCGCCGTGGTCGCGCTGCTCGTGCTCACCCGCCCAGACGACCCCCAGCCGCCCCCGCCGGCACCCGTCGAGCGCGCCGTCGCCGACCGTCCCGAGGTCGCCGCACCCCCAGCCGCAGCGGACCAACCCCCACCTGAGATGCCGTCTCCCGCCCCGCGCCCGGGCGCCCGGGCGCCGGGGCCGCGGGAGGTCGACCGTGCCGCGCGGACGTTCGCGGGGGACTGGCTCGAGTACCTCGACGGGACCCGGCCGGTGTCCGCGGTGCGCCACATCGCACCCAAGCTGACGCTCGGGTTCGCCGGCGGCGACGCGCCCCGGGTCGGGCCTGGGCGCGCCGGCCTACGCCGCGTCTCCTGTCGCGCCCACGCGGCCGAGCGCTACCGCTGCTCGGCGTCGATCGACGGGCTCGAGGCGTTGCGGTTTGTCATGTCCACCGACCTCCCCGGCGGCCGGGTGCAGGTCTCGACGCTCGCGCTCGACTGAGATGGCGCTGCCAGCGCTCGCCCCGCTGCTCCACCGCGCCGCCGCGCGGGGCCTACTCAAACACCTCGGCCGCCTCGCCCCGGCCCCGCCCGGCAAGGGACCACTGATCGCCGCCGGCGCCGCGATCATCGCCGTCCCGCTGCTGGTGCTCGTCGTGCTGCTCGGCGGCGGGGTCGTCTCGCCGGGCTGCGCCCAAGCGGACGGCCTGTCGGGTCCGGCGGCGCTGTCCGAGCACGCCAAGCGCGCGATCCCGCCGAAGTTCATCCCGATCTACGTCGCCGCCGCGCAGCGATACCGGCTGGGGGCACAGGGGTGGGCCTACCTCGCGTCGATCGGCTACACCGAGAACAAGTTCGCCGACTCCGGCGGCTCGCCCACCTCGACCGCCGGGGCGCTCGGCCCGATGCAGTTCCTCCCCTCCACCTGGGCCATCTACGGCGCCGACGGCAACGGCGACGGCAAAAAGGACCCCCAGAACCTCCACGACGCGATCTTCGGCGCCGCCAACTACCTCCGCGCATCCGGAGCGCCGGGCGACTGGCAGCGCGCCCTGTTTGCCTACAACCACGCCCAGTGGTACGTCGACCGCGTCCAGGCCCTGGCGCTGGACTACCTCGGCGACGGGCCCGCGACCCAGTACGCCTCCGAGACCTCCAGCGGCTGCACCTGCGCCCCGGGCGCCGGCGAGACGATCCCCGCCGTCGACGGCGGTGCGACAGGGCCGCTGCCCGGCGGCGTCCCCGAGCTGCGCTGGCCGAGCTCTGAGCGGTCGATCTCCTCCCCCTACGGGCTGCGGTGGGGGCGCCTGCACGCCGGGATCGACATCCCGATGGCGATCGGCACGCCGCTGCACGCCGCCGCCGCCGGCCGCGTCACCGAGGCCTCCTACTTCTCGGGCTATGGCAACTACACCTGCATCCAGCACGCGACCGCGTTCACCACCTGCTACGCCCACCAAGACCAGCTGCAAGTCCGCCCCGGCCAGACCGTCGCGGCCGGGCAGGTGATCGGGCGCTCCGGGAACACCGGCGGCTCGACCGGGCCGCACCTGCACTTCGAGGTCCGCCGCGGCGCCGGGTTCGCCGGCACCCCCGTCGACCCCGCCCCATACCTCCAGGGCGCCCCCGGCCCAGGGCCCGGCGCGACGACCCCGGCCGGCGCCGGGGCGGGGTGCTCTCCAGACACCCAGCTCGCCGCGCTCGAGGGCGGGTCGCTGCTGTGGCCGACCACGCGCCGCGGGGAGGTGATCGGGCGGCCCTACACGGGCACCCACACGCTCGGCAACTGGCAGTCCGACAACGCGATCGACATCGCCGTCCCCGCCCGCACCCCGATCGTCGCCGTCGACTCCGGCCGGATCTGCAGCGGCTGCGGCTTCGGCGGGCCCGCCGGCACCGGAAGCGGGCGCTTTGACGGGGCGCGCCTCACCTTGAACACCGCCTCGGGCAACCAGGTCTTCTACGCCCACCTCAAGCGCCTCGCCCGCGGCGTGCGCCCCGGCGCCCGCGTCGAACGCGGCCAGGTGATCGCGTGGTCGTGGATGGCCAACGGCGTCCCGCACCTGCACATCGGCGTCCGCGACGGCAACCCGCTGCAGCTCTTCGGCGTCGACACCGCCACCCCGGCGAGGGCCGCCTGATGTAGCCCGCCGCGGAGACACCGCACCGGCACCGCCGGCCACCTCGCACCAGAACGCCCACCACCCGGCGGGCGATCCAGTCACACAGACAAGGGAGACCACACACCATGAACACGATCTCACTCACCGGCGGGCTCACCAGAGACCCCGAGCTGCGCTCCACACCGGGCGGCAAGTCGGTCTGCGACATGCGCCTCGCCGTGACCCGGGCGCGCAGCCGCGACAAGTCCGACTACTTCGACGTCGTCGCCTGGGAAGGCCTCGGCGAGACCTGCGCGGCCCACCTCGAGAAGGGCCGCCAGATCGCCGTCGCCGGGCGCGTGGAGTACCGCGAATGGGAGGCCGACGACGGCACCCGGCGGTCGGCCTACTCGGTGGTCGCCGACCAGGTCGACTTCCTCGACCGCCCCCGCGAGTCCGACGACCCCGATCCCAAGCCGGACCCGACCGAGGAGCCGGTGGCCTTCTAGCCCGGCCCGTCCGTTCGTGGCCGGCCAGCGAGAACCCCCGTCCGGGCCCCACAGCCCGGGCGGGCCTCGCGCCCCATCTTCGCGCCCCAACAGGGGCGCATGGGGGAGCGCCACGGCACCGCACCGGGCGCGCCCAACCGAAACGGAGACCTTGCGATGACCCGACTCGCCTACTTCACACCGCACTCCACCCCGAGCCGCGTGGCGGCACAGGTAGTGGCCAGCGCGGCGTCCTACCTGCCACCGGCGGTCCTCAGGCGGCTCGTACGGCCGCTGCCGCGCTCCTCGCGCGGCGCAGGTCCCGGTCGCCGCCGGCGGGCCGCTGACCGCGCGATCTCGCTGATTGTCGGCGACGGCGTCGCCCAGCGCCTACGGCGCCAGCACCGCCGCGCGGGAGGTCCGCGATGAGCGCCCGCGCGACCCGGCTGCCGAGGGTTCCGGGCACCGCGGCGGCGCGGGTGCGGGCGCTGGCTCGGATGAGCGCCGACGGCCAGGTCGCCGGACTGCGCCGCGGCGACTACAGCTTCGCGGAGTGGTCGCGGGCGTGGCCGGTCGCTGGCCGCGCGCCGCAGCGCCTCGAGCTCCTCGCCCAGCTCGACGAGGGCGAGCAGCTCGACGCGCTCCGCGGCGGGCGCTTCACCCTCGCCGAGTGGTGCGCGTTCGCACGGCGCGACCCCTACCGGTGTCTGCGGATCGGCAACGAGTTCGCGTTCATCGTCGTGACGACGCCCGAGTGGGCCGACTGATGCCCGCCTTCCCCGGCCTTCAGGGCCTCGTCTCCCACTTGGCCGCGCTCGCCGGCGGCGCGCCCGGAGGCGAGCTGCTCGAGTTGCGCTACCGCCACTCCAGGGGCGGGATGGGCCAGCGCTTCTTCCCCGTCGGGCGCCCCGACGCCGCCGCGACCGCGGCGTTGACGTTGGGGCGGCGCACCGACGTCTACGTCGGCGCGTGCCCGCGCACCCGCCGCGAGGGGACCCGCGCCGCGGTCGCGGGCGGGTGGGTGCTGTGGGCCGACTGCGACGGCCCGGGCGCCGTCGAGGCGCTGGAGCGCTTCACGCCGCAGCCGGCGATCGTCGTGCGCTCGGGCACCGACGGCAACCGGCACACCTACTGGCCACTCACCGAGCCGCTCGCGCCCGACGCGCTCGAGCACGCCAACCGCCGGATCGCGCTCGCGCTCGGCGCCGACCTCGCCTCGATCGACGCCGCGCGGGTGCTCAGGCCCCCCGGGGGCCTGAACTTCAAGACAGACCCGCCCGGCCTCGTGCGCCTCGAGACCTTCACCGGCGAACGCTTCGACACCAGTGCGCTGCTCGCCGCGCTCCCGCACGAGCCGGTCAAGGGCGGGCGCTCCGCACCCCGGCCGCCGCGGCCGGCGCCGCGGCGCGTCGAGGACCCGCTGCGTTCGATCGACCCCGACGTCTACGTGGCGGCGCTGACCGGCCGGAAGCCCGGCCGCGACCGCAAGTTCTCGTGTCCGTTTCACCGCGACCGGACCCCGTCGCTGCACGCCTACGAAACCCCCGAAGACGGCTGGTTTTGCTTCGGCTGCCGGCGCGGCGGCAGCGTCTATGACCTCGGAGCGGGCGTGATGGGCCTCACGACCCGCGGGCGCGAGTTCGTCGAGCTGCGCCGGCGCCTGTACGAGCTGCTGCTGCCCGGCCACGAGCCGCCGCCGGCGCCGCGGCGCAGCCGCGGCGACCGGGTGCCGGCATGAACGCCGGGCGCGCGGTGGCCGGATCGGTCGGCTGCGAGCAAGGCCCGGTGGGGTGGGGGGGCGAGCTGGAGCGTTCGGCGTGCGCCTGGGTCCTGGGTGCTGGGTGTGTCTTCGCCCACGATGGCACGCGCGCGTGCTTTTGGGGCTGCGTCAACCGCACCAGAACCAAGGAGGACGCAATGAACACCATCCAGCTGATCGGCCGCCTCACCGCCGACCCCGAGCTGCGCTCGCTGGCCGAGGACAAGTCCGTGGCCAACATGCGCCTCGCCGTCGCACGCCGAGACCGCAAGGCCGGCCCCGTCTACGTCGACGTGGTCGCCTGGGGCAAGCTCGCGGAGCTGTGCGCGCAGCACCTCGAGAAGGGCCGCCAGGTCGCGATCTCGGGGCGCCTCGAGTACTCCGAGTGGGAGGCCCAGGACGGCTCCAAGCGCTCCAAGCACGAGGTCGTCGCCGGCGAGGTCGAGTTCCTCGCCAAGGCCAAGGCCAGCGGCGAGGAGCCCGCAACCGCCGCGCAGGGCGACTCCTAGCCCGCCGGCCGGACACAAGAGCCCGGCCCCCGAGGGGGCCGGGCTCCTTCTTGTGCTGTTCTCGCGGTTCTTGGCGTCCGGGTCGAGCGGGTACCGTGCCACGACGATGGACCGCAGTCGACTGCCCGACCCCGACATCCGCATCGACGGCGCCCGAGTGCGGGCATCGAGCTACCTCGCCTACGCCGGCGCCTACCAGCTGACGCTCTCCACGACCGTCTCCGCGCTGGCGCTGGAGTTGCACTCGAGCTACCTCGGCCACCCCGCCGGCGACGCCGCGGTCTCGCACCTCTCACTCGCGCCCGGCACCGACCCCTATACCCACAGCGGGCTGCGCCCCGGGACCGACCTGTTGGTCGCTGAGCGCCGCGGCTGTCTCTATGACCACCTCGCCCGGCTGCAGGAGCTACTCGGTCGCGGTGGGGGAGAGGTCACGATCGAGATCGCCGACGGCGCGCTCGAGCTCGTAGAAACCGCCTGAGCGGCCGCCTGAGGGCGCCTGAGCGGGCCGCAGAGCGCCCGTCGACGAGCTGGCGCGCCACGAACGGCCGCTGGCCGGCCGTGTGAGGCCCCTTCTGGTGCCGCCTGGCTCTGATCGGGGTGCTGGGAGCGCCCCTAACGCCCTCCCGGGTCCGGGCGCGAGGTATGGGTCGCCCGGGTTCGGGGGGTCGCGGCTGGCCCGGTGCGGGTCCCTGGTGCCGCCTATCTTCGCACCCTTGCGGGTGCGGACGGCGGGCACACAGGGCCCCGCACCGGGCGGGGCCCGTCTCGTTTAAAGGGAGGCACACCGTGCCCAGCACCACACAGCCCGTCCAGCGCACCGTCGCGCTATCAGCCATCCACGTCGACGAGGGCTTTAACCCCCGCGACGACGCCCAGCGGGCCGAGATCACCGGCCTCGCGGACTCGATCAAGACGCACGGCCTCATCGCGCCGCTGGTCATCACGCCGCTCGACGCAAACGGCGAGTACCGGCTGATCGACGGCGAGCGCCGCTACCGCGCCTGCGTCGAAGCCGGCGTTGTGGAGGTGCCTGTGATCGTCCGCGGCGCCGACGAGGCCACCGCGGCGCTCGACGTCGCGCTGGTCGCGAACATGGCCCGCGTCGACCTGTCCCCGC
>JAABUS010003953.1_pt1 | contig 22594 bp, 1 predicted proteins | sample 5560161 | NCBI WGS metagenome assembly JAABUS01 (sample SAMN10711885, study PRJNA513376) | rock metagenome | isolation source: Antarctica rocks | place: Antarctica: Victoria Land, Trio Nunatak nord | collected 2016-01-04
TAGGAGATTTAGATTTAATATATTAACTAGAAGAGTTAACCTATTCGTAATATAAATAATTTAAAATTATAATATTACTATTTAGTTTAAATATTCTTAATATTATATAGTTTTATTATATCTAGTTAAATCGACTAGAAATTAACTATTTAAGTACTATATATAATAAAGTACTATATAGGCTAGTTATTTTTATATTATATCTTTTATCCTATTTATAAAGAAACCTAGCGGAGGTTTATATTTTTATATTAATTACCGAGGGCTAATTATTTTTATCGTAAAGAATAAATACTCTTTACTTTTAATTTTAGAAATCTTAAATTAATTAAATTATATTAAGGTATTTTTGAAATTAAATATTATATTTATTTTTAATCGCCTCCGCGTTAAAGAGGATAATAAAGAATTTAGTTTATTTAAATACTTTATTATATTATTTAAATTATATAATAACCCTATCTCGTTCTAATACTATATTAATAATATTCTTTATAAATTTCTCGACGAGACCTATACTACTTATCTCGACGATATTCTAATTTATAGCGATATTAAGGAAGAGTATAAAATCTATATTAAATATATTCTTTAAAAACTCCGCGAGGCGGGGCTCTAAATAAATATTATTAAATATAATTTTTATATTACGGAAATTATATATTTAGGACTAATTATTATTATTAAAGAGATTAAAATAAATTTAAAGAAAATCGATACTATACTAAATTAATTATAACTAGTTAATATTAAAGAAATTTAAAATTTCCTAAAATTTATTAACTTCTATCGGCGCTTTATTTATAGGTTTAATAAATTTACTATATTATTTATAACCCTCATTAAAAAAGATACTATCTTCGAGTAGAGTATTTAATATTAAATAACTTTTGATATCTTAAAGAAGACTTTTATCTCTAATATTATTTTAATTTATTTCGACCCCGACCGTAAAATTATAGTAGAAATAGATATATTTAATTATATATCTAAAGGATTCTTATCCTAGTATAATAATTAAAATATTCTTCGTCCTATAATTTATTTCTGAAAATAGTATAACCCTATAGAATATAATTATAAAATTTATAATAAAGAGTTTTTAGTAATTATCCGCGTATTTAAGGAATAGTATTTTAAATTAAAAGGATCTACCCTCTCTAGCGAGGTAATATCCGATTATAAAGTTTTTAAAAATTTCATTTTATTTAAGATATTATCTCGCCGTTAAATAAAATAGAGCGAGTTTTTATCCCGTTTTAATTATAAGATTATTTACTAGTCTAGTAAAGAAAGTAGTAAATTTAATATATTAATATATCGGTTAAGAGACCTCCTTAAAAAGAGAGATAAATTAGATCCTAGATATTTATATTAAAAAGAAAAAATCTTACCCTAGAAGTCCTTAAGAATTATATTTATAATATATCGCTAAATATAATAATTTTAGCCTTAGTCCTAGTTACTTTAACTATATTAATAATAAATTAAAAAATTCTCGTCTAGCTCTTTTATTTATATTTTATACTAATTTATATAACCGCGATAAACTTTAATATAGATATTAATCCGGAATTATAGACCCCGCCTATATTTTATAAACCCGAGTTAGATAGAGATTAATTTATTAATTTAAACGAAGACTTGTATAATACCCCGATTTATTAGTTATAGAATATAGTTAGTTAAATCTATTAATTTATCTTTAAAGTCCTAGAAATATTATATTTTAGAATATATTATTATAGCGGAAGTCCCCTCGCTAAATATAAAGATAAGAATAGAATTCCTTAGTTTTAAAGAAAAAAATATATTTTAAATTTTAATAAAATATACCTTCGTTTAATTTAGTTAGTTTATAATAGTATCGCGGGTAATTCCCTAGGTTATATTAAATATTATAAATTAGTTAGTCGGGCCTATTAGTAGCTTAATATCTATATTATTATCTAGCGATTCGTTAGGAATTATTATATATATTAAAGAATTAAGCCTTCCCGTTAATATATTTAAAAATACTAATATTCATTACCGCCTCTATAATAATATTAGAGAGATATCTCGATAGATTATATAAGTCCCCTATTATTTTATACATTTATAGGAATTATTTATTAATATATCGTAGTTATTATAGACCGCTTAATTAAGATACGGTATTTAATATTAATTATATTAATAGAAGTAAATAAAGCTTACGACGCTTTCTATTAAAATATATATAAAAACTTTATAGGTTACTAGATATTTTTATTTTAAATAAAGAGTTCTAGTTTATATCGAAGTTCTAAAAAGCCTTATATAAATATTTTAGGATTAATTAATATATATTTATAAAATACTATCTTTATATACTATCTTTAGACGGATAATTAAACCGACTAATTTAATACTATAATAGAATACTACTTTTATATATATATTAATTATATATAGAATAATTAGGTGAAATAGCTCCTTAGAGCGGAGTTTTCTAATAATAATATTAATTCTTCTAGTACTCTAGCCTCGCCCTGCCCTTTTAAATTAATTATAGTTAGTATTTATATATCGGCTTCGAGTTTACCGAGTTTTAATTCTAAGATTTTACTACCTAAGCCCGGACCTATTTAATTAATATTAATAAATTCGCGATATAAATAGAAGTCTTGAATAATTACCTCCGCGATAAAATATTTATTATTAAAGTTATTTTTGAATCCTCGGTTAATTAACGAAGGCGCCTATATCCGATATATTTAATAGATAATTAGATATAATTAAATATTAAGAATTTAAATATTATACACTTTTTAATTAAGCTCGATAATTATAATATCGGTTTTTTCTAAATCTTTAAGATTTTCGATAATCCTTTTATAATCTAGTTAGATTTTTTATACTTTATAAAAATTTACCCCGTCTTTTATACTAGTTTATTATAATTAATAACTAATAATTCTTTATCTAGATAAATCTAGTTTATCCGAGAATTTATAATTCTTGAAAATAGTTAATATAAATAGTATATTAACGATATTTTAAATTCTAAATATAATCGCCGTTATAGTTTACCTTTATTAAAATACTATATTAATTAAAAAGACTACGTCGTTATATAGGAACTCTTTTAGTATTTTATCCGTTATTAATAATTTATTAATAAATATTATATCTCGAATCCTAGCGCCGCTGGCCTTTATAAATTACTATATATTATTTAAAAGTATTAGTATAAAGAACCTCTATTATTTTTATCCTAGTTCGATTTTTAAAAAGTTAACTCCCGTTTATATTTTAATTTATTCCTTATTTATTATTATCCCCTCGGTTATTCTTCTATATCGGCTTCGACCGATACTTTATATAATTATATAAATAAATAATATCCTATAGCCTAGCCCCGCCGTTATTATTTATAGATAATAATATTAACGTCTAGCTTTATTTATATACCGCCGTCGTCCTTTATTTTATTCTTTACCCGTTATTATCGTTGTAACTAAATATTCTATATTAGTCTTAATTAATAAAAAAAGTAACTATATTAATAAATAGTATATTTAGTCCTAACTCGCTATTTATCTTATAGGAGCTGGATTTTAAAAAGGGGGTTATTATTATAATATAATCTTATTTAACCTAGCCTAGTTTAATTTATTTTAGATTTAATTTAAATTTAAACTAGTTTCTCTATTTTTATTCTAATATAGTCGAGATAGGAAATAAATAAATATTTTATATATTAACTATTATTTAGATAGTAGCTAGCTTTATTCTAGTTTTTATTCTTTATTTTTTATCTTAACCTACTCCTATACTATAGTTAGGTTATAATTTAATAAACTTAATTTTAAATTTAATAAATATCTTAATATTAATCCCGTCCCTTAATATTTAGTATAAACGCGGATTTAGTACTAAATTATAAATATACTCTTATTTAGTAATATCTATAACCTACTTTATTACTATAAATAATAAGTTTTTATATATTATAATTATATTATTTATAACTCTTTACTTTAATCTTCGTTATTTTTTACTTCCTAATTTTATTATTTTCTAGATTTATTTTACTTTTATAATTAGAGAATTTCCTCGTATTTATAATATTTTTTTTATAATAAATATAATTAGAGCTCTTTTTATTTTTATTATTATAATTAATAATAATAATAAACTCCTAGTTAAAAGCCTAATCTTATAAATAATTCTATATTTAATTTAAAATATCGAAGGTCTCGGTCTTTATAAAGGATGAGAATTTCTATAAAAATATCTAGTCTATTACTATTTAAACTCTTAATATATTTTCGAGATCGAGATCGAGATAAAGTATTTATAAAAGTATAACGGGGCGCGCTAACGATAATAGGATAAAAGTAATAATAAAGACGATAGTAAACGCGATAGTAAAGGCGAAAGTAAGATATAGGAAAGATAAAGATAGGAGGTTAAAAACGAGTATATATATAGAGTAATTAGCGATTAATAATAATAATAATAATAAAATATAAATAGTTATTTAGTTTTTAGTATAAGCCCTATATAATCTAAATACCGAATTATATATTTTTATCTAAGCGAATTATATACTCTTTCTAAATATATACTTTTAGGATATTTCGATACTATAACTATAATGTAAAATCTTTAAGAATAATATATAATATAGATTAAAATTAGTAATTAATCTAGTACTTTATATTTAATCTAAATAAATTTATATTTAGGATTTAATAATAGGGCCTAGAATAAAGAAGGTTAATAATAAATAATAATAGAGATATTAGAATTTATTAAATACTAAGACTAGTTATTATAAATATTGAGAGTATTGACTATACGCCTGAGATTCTATAAATTCATAAAAGTTTATATAGCGATAATTATAGACGAGTTATTAAAGATAGTAGTCTTTATTAATTAAGAGTTAGTAAGGTAAATAACTATATAAAAGCGCTAATAGAAGAAGAGGAGGAGATAGAGCGCCCGAGTATCGTATAATATAGGACCTTTTATCCTCTAGTAGTACTACTATTATAACTAGTACTAGATTACCTTTATCTATTTATTTTAGCCTTCTAGTACTATTCTATATTAATAGATTTTAGAGACGCGAGGAGTAAATAAATAAATTAATATATAAAGTTTTAAACGAAAACGAAATCTCGCGACGGTCGCTTCTTATCGATTTATATATATTTCTACCGCGCTACTCTTTTACAATTTCTTCCCTAAATAAGTAATTATATATAATCTCGTATATAAGTTATTAATTACGTATATAATTATTACTTTTATAATATTTATTATTTCGTTTCTCTATTATCCTTATTTATATAAATTTATTATTATAAGTTAATACTTTATTTAATATTAATTAAGATTAGTTTAGAGAGTAAATATTTAATCTTAATTATAATTTCCGTTTAAAATTTTATTTTATATTAATATTTTTATTTTTTAGATATATACCTCTTTATATATTATTAATTAATTATATATATTAAATATTTTATTATTGACTCCGTTTTTACCCCGTCTTTTTATATATAGTAGATTATATATATTCCTACTTTATTAATAATAGATAGCGAGTTTAATAAGTTTTTTTTAAAATAAAATAAATCCTTTCTAAATCCTCTACCTATTAATTAATAATTATAAGTTAATAATAAATAAACTTAGGTACTATAAAAAGAAAGTAGTTAAATAGATTTTTAAATATATTAATTTTATTACTAGTATTTATAGTCCTTAAATTCTAAAATAAATTATATTAATAATATTTCTAATTAATTATTAGGAGACCTAGGTTTAGTAGTATTATAAATAAAATAATCTAGAATAAATTTTATAGAATTTTAAATATAGAATTTTATAATTAAATCTAGTTTATAAATAACTCTAATATTAATTTATTATATTAATTATAAATTATATATAACGAGATAAATATTAATTTTATTATTATATTAATTTTATATATAATATTTATAATATAATATAAACCCGATACTTTAAAGATATTTAATATCGAGGAGCCTATAGAGTTAATAATTAATAATAATTAAATTTTCGATTTTAGTAACGAGTCTCTCTTTAATTTCTATTTTATATAGGAATATTTATACTTTAAATCTCTACTTTAAAGTTATTTATTATTATTAACTACTTTTAATAATTTATAATTATATATAACTCTACTTCTTTTATAAACTCTATTATTACTATTAATTTATACGAGTCGATTTATTTATAATAATAATTATAATTATTATTATTATTTTTCTCCCTCTCGCTACTTCTTTCTCTTTTATTATTCTAGTATTTTTACTAGCTCTCCTTCTCCTCTTTATAAATTTCGTCTAATAAATAAATAATCTTTAGTAAATAAATAAAGGTAATTACTATTAAAAGTTTATTTAAAAATATAGAAATTTAATAACCCTACTACTAGCGGTTAAAATATAATTTATAAAAATCGCGATTCTAAGAATTATATTAATAAGAGAGTATCGAAGGAGAATAATAATAAAAATATAATTTAAAATAGTAATTATAATACCTCGAGGACTATATATAAATATAAAGGTATTAATTATATTAATAAATACTAAAGTATATTAAAGGAGTTAGTTAATATTATTATTAAATCTTTATTAGGTATTCCTCCGTTATAATTTTAATTAAAATCTAGGTAAATTAATAAGGTATAAATTATTAAAACTATTAATAATCCCTTTATTATTATTATTATTAATAATTTTTAATTTATATTATCGCGTAGAATCGCCTCGCTTTTTAAATAATTCTTAAAGGAGTTAAAATTAATTTATAATTAATTAATACCGCGGCCGATTCTAGTTTTATCTCGCTTTATTTTATTTTTAATTAAGGTCGTAATATAATTAAAACTTTTTTTTACCGCGGTAGAATCTCTCTCGATTTATTTATATATCCCGTTTATATATCTAGAAATATCTCTAATACTACTCTTTATCGGCCGCGATATATCGAGTAAATTTGAAATAAAAATAATTATTATTATTTAAATTCTCGTTATTTCTTTATTATTTATTTTATATTTATATAACGCCCTTCCCTTTTTCCTCGACTATAATTATTATTATTAATTTTTTATTTTTATTTTGAATATAGTTATTACTTCGCCCGCGATAAAATCTTTATTTATCTCCTCGATATTTATCCCGGCCTATAGCGGACGTAGACTTTTTTATATAAAAAGATATATAAAATTATTACTTAATTAGATTTAATCGCCTTTATTTAAGATTTTCTATCTTTATACCTTATTTATTTATTTATTTATATATTAAATTAACTCTTTTAAAACTTCGAATATATTAAAGAATTAAATTATATCTTCCGCGTTAAATCTAGTTATAGGATTAACGAATATTTATAATTTATATATAATTAGATTTATTAAACCGGTATTTTTAAACCTATTTAAATAGGCCCGATATAATATCTTTTCTTATATATTTACCCCGTCTCGAATAGTTTTATATATATTTATTATAACGAACCTCTTTATAAATATACGGCGGATCCGGTTAATACGAAGAATATAAGAGTTTAGTTCTTTATAAGTTTTTATAATACTCTTTTTTTCTTTTTTAATTTTAAGATATTTTTTATAATTTATAAAATCTCTATTTAAATATAATCTAGCCCGTTATATAATAAAGTTAATTTCGATTAATAAATATACCTAGACTAAATAAATATATAATTATAATAAATAAACTAGTAAGAAATATTTAGAAATCGATATTATTATTAAATTCCTTAAAGTAGTTATTTCTTTATAATTATTATAGGGATCGTCCTCTTCGATTAAAATTTTATATATATTTAAATTACCGAGAAGAATATATAAAACTAATTAATTTTAATAGATATTTATTTAGAGGAGATTTATTATATAGCGACTACGTAATTCCCTATCCTATTTATAGTAGTTATAGATATAATTATATATACCTCCTACTAAACCCGCGCGAAATTTATAATCTTTTATATATAGGTTTTATATACTCGAGTATTTAAGCGCCTATAACGGATCGTTTCTAAAAAGTATTATATAAAGTTATAAATACGATTTTTAATCTAGATACTTCGAGTTTTATAATTTATAAAAAAGGTATAATACGAGTAATAAAAAATTAATTTACCCGCCTATATATAGGCCGCCGTAGATCGCTTATATATTTAAGTAAAAATTTTAATATATAAGGAAGCCTCTAATAAGGATATATAATTTTTTAAATTCGTTATTTATATTCTTTATTAAGAAGATTAAGTATAACGGGGGTTTTTTTTTTTTTTTTATAATTTTAATTACCCTAGTTAAGTATAAACGGAATATAAAAAAATATCCTATTATTTATTTCGCCGGTATTTTTATTTTAATTAACTCTAGAACTCTCTTTTATACCCGTAATTATATTAACTACCTAGTAATTTTAATTTAGATAAATTAGGTTTTATTTTTATATTACTAGCTCCTTTATATATTTAACCCGTATTATATAATATTAGATTTATTTAAGATTAATAGAAGCTGTATAAATTAAAGTAAAATAAAGATAAATAAAGATAAGATAATTCCTAATTTACTTTCCTCCCTTTAAACTAATTTAAAGATTTTAAAATCTATAAAAAATAATTTAAATAAAAAAGAGGCGGAGAAATACCTAAATAAGAAAAAAGGAATAAATAACTAAAGTATAAATAACGATATATAATAGTATAGAATATTTCGCCTAGTATCTAGTAATTCCTCTATTATAAATAATAGTATAAATAAATATAGAATATTTCGCCTAGAATTTAATAACTCCTTTATTATAAATATAAAATTAAAGTTTTTAAATATTTTATTAAAGATTAATAAAGATAATAAAAGGCCTAATATATTTTATATATTTTTTCTTAAAGTAGAAAATAAATAGTTCGTCGACTAAGGCGCCCTTTTTATACGGAAATAAAAATAGTACTTTTTATTTTATTTTAATTACTCTTTCTCGGAGCTAGTTTTATTTTTAAACCTAGGTCTTTATATAAAAAAGTAATAATAAAACTAGTTAATAATATATTAATTCGATAATTAATAAATACTATAGTTTAATCGTAAAGATAATATATTTAATTTTAATTAATTCCGCGTATTCGCCTAATCGGCTTTAAATAAAGTTATATAATCTCTAAATAATTTACTCCTAAAAATATAAAATTATATAAACTTAAATAAGTTATAAAATTAATTTATAATTAATTAATATAACTTTTCGACCGTTTCTAGCCTTAAAAAGAATTATTTAATAGAAATCTATATCGCTTACTTTAGAAAATATAAAGACGATAATTCTAATAATTTATTTATAACTATAAAGAGATTTTAATTTATTACTTTTTATTATAAGAAAGTAGTTCGGTTTTTAGGTTACTAAAATAAATATCGAAATTTTATATTAATTAATTATTCCTCTAACGTATATATTAATATTTAAGATTTATATCTATAACTCGGTTTAAGGGATCTTTAATTATATTAAATAAATAATCCGAAAAGAATTTTTATATTAATATATTTATTAAATAAAGTTTTTTATATTTAATTTATAATTTCTTAATTTACCTCTTTAAATAGGATATTATATATAAAATCTTCTTTTCGTTTATTCGAAAGTTTACGGGTATTAAACGGAACGTAGTCTTTATATTATAAATTTATTCTTAATAATTTTATAGATTCTTTATATAGAAATCTTATAGTTTTAATATTCGTAAATTACTTTAATTTATATTAAGACCGATTTAATTATAATTTACCGTCGGGCCGCTTTTATCTTCTACGTTTAATTTTTAAAAATTATTTTCGATTTCTTTATCTCCTTTACCTATAATAGTACGTCGTAGATTTTTAATATTTTTTTAAATTATAATAATAGAGACCTCTTTCTTAAGAGGTTTTAATTATATATTAATTTTATAAATTATTAATTTATCGTTAAATTAATATTCTTTAATAAATCTTTTATATTTCCGTCTAGAGTATTAGTCTTATATATCTCGCCTTCGGGATAATTATTTCTAAAGAGGTTTTTTATACTTTTAACGGATTATTATTTAAAAAGATTAAAAAAGATTAAAACTATTAAATTATAATACCTAAAATATTTATAATAATATAAAAATAAATATAAAGCCTTAATAGTAGAATATTCCTTATATTTAAATAATAGAATTAATTTTTAAAGAGTTAGAGTAAGGGCTTTAAACCTTTTATTTCTAAAAAAAACTCCGGAGTACCGGAAACTATAATATAATACTATAATATAAATAGCGTAACTACGCCGTATACTCTATTTATAGGATCTATATATTATATTTAATAACTATTATAAAACTAGTTTTAGTATAATATAATAGAAATATATTAATAAAAAATTAATGAATATTTTAACTAAAATCGTCCGTAAATATAAAATCGAGTATCGAATTTTTATTATTATAAGCGATAATACTAGTAATATATAAATAATATTCAATAGTATTATTTTTATAGTTTTATAGAGGAATAAAAAGTGTAAATAAATAGTTATTAAATAATCGTCTAAATATATATTGTATTTTATATATATAATTTAATTTATTATTAAGATATTATTAAATACGATTTATCTTTCGTCTATTAACGAATAATTTTAAAGAAGTTAGAATAATTGATAAAACTTTTACAATTTCTAGATTAATATATAAAAAAATTTACTATTAATACTAGCTAAAGTAAAAGAATTTTAATAATCTTTATAATAATTTAATTTTATTAGATATAGAAAACTACGGTATTTATTAATATAAATAACTAGCGTAGAACCTAGTTTTAAAATATTTAATAAAAGAGACTCGATATTATAAAGAAAAATATATCGAATAAATTTAATTAAACTAAAATAGGTAAAACTTATTCAAGATATTAAAATATAATAAGACTCGATATATTATATAATAGTCCGCGTATTTAAATTATATTATAATATTAAATATTATTTTATATAAATTAAGATTTCTTACTTTAAACTAGAAATAGAAGAATAAAATTATATTATTTATCTAATTAATATTATAAAGGAGTTCGCGAAAATAACGAGTATTATTAATATAACGAAGATTATTACTAACTACCGTACTTTTATAATTTATAATAAACTCTTTAATTATTTAAAAAAAACTATAAAGTAACTTTATTTAAAACGAGTATTATAAAAGCCTGAAATAAAGATTATATAATATTCAGCGACCGAAAAGTTAAATTAGTACTACGCTAAAACTAAAAGTAGTTTAGGGTATTTTTATAATAAAGCGGCCTTATTAAACCTTATAGAAAATAAGAAAATATTCGAGACCTCGGAGTAAAAGATTAATATTAAGTAATTATTATAATTATTAATTTATTAATCCGCTTCTAAAGAAGAGTATAAAGACTATTAAACGAATATATTAACTTCGAGTAAGTTATTTAATTTCGTACGAAATTATAAATATAATTTAAACGATAAATTTACTTAAATATTAAATATAAATTCTAATAATAATAAAAGAGAAGATAACGAGTTCTAAAGATATAGGAATATTAATAAATTCTAATAATCGTTTCAATAATTAATTCCGTTAATCTCTTTAATATTATTCTCTAATTAATCTACGGAGTAGAATATTTTAATATTATAAAGATATCTCTCTTCTCGGTTTCTACTTCTTAATATAATTACTCGTAATATATTAACCGTACCGATTACGAGTATTAATATAGAGTATTTATTCTCTATTACTACGAGATTATATAATATTTAGAAATTATAAATACTAGTAACTTTCTAAACTATAATTATTTTATATATATATAATAGAAGAATAAAAGAAGATCGGCCTTAAGAGATTTTATTCTATTTATTTAATAATTAAATAGAGAATCTTTCTTAAGAAGATATAAAATAAGAAGAAGTTATTTATAAAGAGAATTTAAAGGAAAAGCGATAATATAATAATAAATAAAAAGTATTTAATAATAATAACGAAGACGAGCCTACCTATATAAGTTTTAATTAAAATTAAAATTATAATAATTATATTAATAATTAATCTCTAGTTATTAGAAATATAGAAGAAATATTCGTATTAATAATAGAACTCTATAATCGATATTTAAAACCTAACTCGGAAAAAGAGTAATTATAAAAAAATTAGTTCGGAGGTAGATAAATATAATAAAGATAATAAAAAATCTAAATCTAATTTATCTAGTTATTTAGTTGAGTATTTATAATAATTAATAACCTACGAGCCTAGCTTCTTAATTAGAATTAAAAAAGAATAATTATAAAATAAAAATATTATTATCTAGTACGAATTAAAGTCTTATTATAAATTATCTATTAAAATCCTATTATATCGAGTATATTCCTAAAGTTAACTAATTATATATTTATTATTAGAGATCTTTTAATAAATCTCTACTCTATTCTATCCTAGCTTAGAGTAGAGATCGAACCGCGATCTTTACTCTATACTCTATTTTATTTTACTCTACCCTAGTATTCCCTCTAAAGATTTCTACGTTAATCCGAAGCGTAATAAAAATAGAGTTAAATATATATTTAAAATTAGAAATATTATAAAGAGGAAGACCTTTAAAAAATTATTAATAATTAAAATAAAAAAGATTATTCCTAGTACCTTAACTCTATTTAATATAACTAGATAAATATATAATTATAAAGTATAAAAGAAGAGTAGTAAATTAAATTCTAATAGTAATTATAATAATTAAAAATAATTTAAATAATTTAGCCGTCGCTCTATACGAAATTAAATATTACTAGAAAATTACCGAATTATTTATTCCTAAACTCTCGTTTTAATAATTTATATATAAATTAATAATCTCAATTATATTGAAATAATTAATTCTATACTAGTAATCGTTTATAATTATAATTATATAAGAAGTAACGGAAGCGATATTAATAATATTATTTAAAAATAACTTCTATCCTAATCTTTCGTTATTTATATTAATAATATAAGATATTAACCTCGATGTAATTTATATTAAATATATAATTATCTAAAATAAAATAATTATTTATTATAGATAATTAGGGGCTATGAATTTATTCTATAAAGAGATATTAATTAATACTAATATATCTAATATTTAGTATCGTAATATTTAGTATCGTAATATTTAATAAAAGTAGAATATAATAAAGAAGGGAGTAACCGGTAAATATAACTTTTATATTATTTTATCTTTTAATACCTTTTATTATTATCGAAGAATAAAATCTTCTTTTATTAATATTTTATAATTTTATTATTAAAACGGTTATTATAATAATTATTAGAAATCTAGTTTAGCGTAGTAATAATTCTTTAAAAAAAATTCACTTTATTTTATTTTATTTTTAACTCTATATTAATAGATCCCCCCGTTAAATTAGAGTAGAGATTATATTTTAATCTTTACTCTACTCTATATTAATCCGAAGCGTAATCTCTTATAAAAATATTCGAAAAATATTTGAGATTAGTAATATTTTAAATTTAATCTTCTTTCTTTTTATATTTAAATTAATTTATAAATTAAATAAATAAATAACTTATACTAGGTTTAATCCCTAATCTCTATTATTTATATTCGAATATATTATCTTCTATTCCTAGATATTTTTTAAAATATAATCTTTATATTAAAATTTATTTTTTATATATTCTAGATTATTTTTATTACTAGAATATAATTTGAATTTTATTTTTTTTAAATTTTCCGTTATATAGTTATTTAATTAAATTAGTATCGCGAAGAGATAAAAAAGTAATAGAATTATATATAATAAAACGAAGGAGTTTACGATAGAATAATAATTCTCTTTACTTTAAATTTTTTTTAATATATATTTTAATCTCTAAAAAAAAGATTCGAATATATAATTATAGGATTTTACGAAACTATTAAATTTACGCGTTAAATAAATAACTCGTATATTACTTTTAAATAAAGTAACTATTAAAATTAAATAAATATCTATATAATAAATTATTCGTATAATAGGCCTACGCCGCGGAATAAGGAAGGGAAGAGATAAAACTAACCCCTATTCCCTTCCCTAGAGTAGGGAAGGGAATGAATAAGGAAGGGAAGAGAATATTAAGAGAAAATAAAAAAGGGAAGGGATTCCTTATTATTCCCTATCTCTACCCTCTCTATAAAATTAATAATTATAGCCGACCAACGCGCTCTTTTAACGCGTATTTTAATTATATTAATCTTTATCTTAACTTTAGGTTATACTAGTTATTCTAGTATATTCTTAATTTCTTTTACTAAATATATATTCACGATTTATTATAAAGAAAGTAAACGTAATATATTAAGATTTTATTATATTAAATATTATAGAATATTAATATTTCCTTTATATACCCCCGTTAGATTTTTTAATAATCTAATATCCTTCGCCTAAATAGTTATACGTTTAGTGTATATAGTAGTAAAATTCGCTACTATAAATTCTAAAAATTAGTATATTTAGTAATATAATAGGTTTAAAATTTACTAGAAAATAATATAATTATATAGTACTCCGTCGTCTTTTATAGTACCCCTAGAGTAGTTAATTATTATCGGAAATTATAGCCTAATTATATATCTTATATAATCTCTCGAACTAGATATTAAAATGGCGCTTTAGGAATAAAAAACTTAGTAGTTTTCTAATAACGTCGAATTTAGCGAAGTATAGATATTAGTAATAAATTAGTATATTGATTAAAATAAAACTAAGTAAAAAGACGAAATATTTACGTCCTTAATTTATACGGCGTCGACGGGTTATAGGAATAACTCTTATCCTCCGTCCCCGCTTCTTAACCTACCGTCGTAGGGTTTTTATTATAGTTAAGGCTTTTCGAGTTATTAGAGGGCGTATACTAGTGTCTTTATTATTATTTTAAACTAGGTTCTAGCCCGATAATTAAATTAAATCTTTATTTATATCCTTTACTTTCTCTATATTAATAGATTAGTATAATAATTACGATAAATCTGGAATAAAAAGTAAGATATTTACGGTTTATAAATCTTTTTAGGGTCTAAGATTTCTCCCCTTTTTAAATTTAAAATTTCTTGGCCTTAGGGGCTATAAATAATAATAAATTAATATATTAATTACGATAAAGTTAAGATATAAATTAAGTATTTCTTACCTCGAGCTTTCGCTACTATTTTAGCTAAAGTAATATATTAATATAATAATTAAAATAATATTAGGAGAAAGGGTTAAGAAAATTACTATTTAAAACTTTACTTTAAATTAGACCTACGGCCTTCTTTTTCTCCTTTATCTCTTTATCTTTATAAACTTTTTAATTTATAGATATTTTATCCTAAGTAGTTAGACGCGTAGACTTTCTTTTATCGAGTAATTTTAGATCTTCGAGCTCTAATTAATTAATTTATAATAAGGCTCTTAAATTATATTTAATATTAATTAGTATCTCGGTAGAATCCGGCTCTTCTTATCTAATAACCGGCTCTTAATATTTAATTACGTACTAGGTATCCGTAATAAAGTATTATTTATATAGTAAATTACGAGGTCTCCCTTTATAATACGAATAAAATTAATTTAGGTCCAAGTAAAGAAGATAAAATAAATAATTAGTAAACGGATTATATTAGTATTAATAGTTATTATTATTTAGATTATATTTACTAGGTATAAGCGAATTTATATATAGAGTTATATTTAGAGCCGTTATAACTAAAGTAACTAATAGCGGTTTACTCGTATAGTTATATATATTAATTCCAGGTTTTTCCGGATTATAGTATATTATAGATTTCTTATTATATATAAACTCGTCGAATTCGAACTTATTTAAGAGAACGTCTAAGCGATATTATAATTTATAAAAATAATTAATACTTTTATTCTAATCTTTATACTAATAACTTTATTTATTTAGTATCTTTATATATATTTATTTAGGAGCTACTAAATTCGATAATTTATAAAGAAGGCGTTTTCTATATTTTATAACTTTAATTAATATTATTTATCTTGGACTTTACCCTAGTAACTTTATTATAATATTATTTTACGATTAAGTAACTTCGGTTTAAATAGGTAGTAGAGGAGTTATTAACTATAATTCATATATAATATTAGTACTATTTATCCTAATCTTTATCCTAGTAATTTTACTAGGTTAAAATTAAGTGATTTTTTAAGAGAAGACCTTACGTATAATAATAAAAGATATAACGATAGTGAGTACTACGATAGCTAGGCGTTTTATTAGTAAGTTTTTTAATTATATTTAATTTTACTTTATTTATAACGACGAAAGAATTAGGGGATATAGAGAAGAAAGTATTTATATAAGTCGTTAGAAGTTAATTATATTAATCTATATATTAATAAATATACTACGTCTTATTTTCGATTAATTAAAGATTCCTAGAGTAGTATCGTTAATATAGTTTAGATATTAGAGTAAGGTTAAGGTATAAAGTAAATAGGATAATAAAATCTATAATACTAAAAGCGGGATTCGGAATTAGCGCCGCTATTATTTATTTCTAGTTAATTAATAAAATATTATATACTAAGATATAGACTTCTATCCTAATCTAGTAAATTATAGAAATTAATAAAACTATTTATTAATTTCATAATTACTAAATTTGAATAATTTAATTTATAAGTAAATCGGAAATTAAAAATTTATAACTCGAAGAAAGACTCTATTAAATTATTAAATATAAAGATTAAGATAAAGATAATAAGTTCTTAAACTATATATATATTTTATAATATATTTTTAGTTAATAGATATACTCTTTAACCGCCGTATAAAATATATATTCTTTAAGGCTAGAGTAACCCGTTTATTATAAATCGCGTAAAGATTAGACACTATAATCGAAGTTAATTATTATATCGGTAGAGATAATTTATAATTTATTTATAAACTTCTTAATTAATATCGCCTCTACGGTTTCTTATAACGCGTTTAACGCCGTAGATTAAATCCGAAAATAGCGTTTATACGACGTATATATAATTTCGTGGATAAGGCGCGTAAAAGATAGTTTCGGGATTAAAAAGTCGGTTATTTTTTAAAGAAACTTAATTTCTCGTAGAGTAACGACTAGTAAATTTAGCGAATTCGAGTTTAATATAAAGAGATCCTATTTACTACCGTTTTTTAGTCGTTTATTTTATACCGCGACTTTCTTTACTCGAGCTTTTTTAAAAGGAACTTTATATATATTAAGTATTTTTCTTACTATCTTTAAACTCCGCCGGTTAATAAGGGATTAAGAGCCCCGGCTAGTTATTATTATATTATATAAACTATTAAAGAGTTTAAAATTAATATTAACCGCACTTTCTATAATAATTAAAGATATAATTATTAATATTAGTTAATAAGGATTTAATTAAGTTTCGGTAGGAATTTACGAAAGAGGGTACGGATATCGGATAATTACGTATTTATAGTTATTATAGCGGGTAGTCTAATTTATTATATATAAAAGAGCCGTAGATTTACTTTATTATTATATTTTATTAAATATTTTTATCGTAAAGTATTCCTCGGTTATAAAACGTAGTTTATTTAGATAAATTATATAATTATAATATAATTATTAAATCCTCTTACTTTCCTACTCTTTTTATTTATTTATATAATTTATACCTAGAATATCTTAAAGTAGTAGTTTCGCCCTAAAGAACTTTATATATAATTAGTATTCTTCTCCTCCCGGTATAGTACCCCGGGATATCTTATTTATAGTAAGGGTTTTTACCGAATATTTTATAATTAAAGATAGCGACTACTGTTATTATATATATAGGCTAGAAATAGTTATCGACTTCCTTATATAATTTTATTTATAGTAATAGTATCGTAACTAAAAGAGGAAATATAAAATTAATAAAGTAAAGAGTTATATATTTAATTTCTTATAAACCTCGTAAAAGTTGACTCTAGAGTAGGAGTATTTCGACTACGGTATTATAATAGGTACTAGGGAGCCGAGGAATATTTATAAAAAATATAATTATACGGTATTAAGGATTAATACTATAAATAATATAAAAACGTACCTCGAATTAAGGAAATATAAGAGGAAAACTTTAATATATAGAATAAAGCCGATTTAATATATACTCTCGTTTAAAGACTAAGTATATTATTATCCTTTTAAATAATAAGTATAAAGATTAATATAAATTCTTAATTATATAATTTAAAGGACTAAAAAAAAAGTTAATATATTAAAATTTAACGACCGGGAGGTAACCTAAGAGGACTTTCTTAAATTATTTATATAAATAATTATCGGGCTTAAACTCTCTTTACGATTTATTAATAATATTAATATATAACGAGTATTTAAATATATTAATACTTAATTTACTCTCCCTTCTACGTTAATAATTAAAAACTATATAATAAAGAAGTATTAAGAGATTTAATCTCTTCTCCTTTAAGATTTACCTAACGACGGTATTAAAATTACTTTTATACTAGATTTATAATCTTCTAGAAACTAGTAGAGTTATATAATTATAAATATATACTTTATCGATTAGCGATAATAGTATTACGAGGTACTTTTAACTTTTAAATTTATAAAAAGTAAATATAATAATAGAAGTCTAGCCGGGCACCTAAATATTATTATCCGTCGTTATAATTTAAAGGACTATATTATATCGATTATTATAAATAACGCCTTTAATAATATTATAATATATTAATTACTTAAGACGATATCCGCGGAGGAGAGTATATAATTTATAGTTATAAAAAAGGAGTTTAAATACGAGTTTCGCGAAGTTTATAACGAATTAAACTTTTTTACGAATACTAGAATTTATCGCGTCCCGTATTTTTCTTATATTATTTAATTAGGTTTAAAGGAACTTCTTAATATTATTAAGATCTCGTTAACGAATAAAGACTTTTAAAAGGATTAAGACGAAAAAGTAAATAAATAAAAACTTTTTAATATAAGAAAAAAACCCGGGATCCTATTTACTTTTATAAAGATACGTATTTTTAATTTTATATTAATCTTTATACCTACCTTTATTTATTTATTGAATTTAGGGTATATAAATTCGTAAAGCCTCTACCTACTTTAATAAAAATAATTAACGGCGCGAGCGCTTTTAAGATATCTAAAAGAGGTTTAATAATAAGAAATATTAATTAGCTAGGCTAACTCAGGGATAAAGAATATATAATAAAAAATACCCGAACGAATTTACTATACTAAAACTCTTCTAGGATATAGTAACTAGGTGGAATTTAATATACTATATATTAATCCGGGCCCGAAGACTAAGGCCGGTATTAAAAGAGTTCTTTCGCGAGTAAAGGGAGTAATTATAAATAAATAATAATAAATAAAATTAAATAAACTACCTTATCGAGTTTAATAAACCATTCTATTAGTATATATAAACGATTAGTATTTTATATACGCCGATTATTTATATAGCCTTTTCAGTCTATAATACTTTATTTAATTATTTTAAGAATAAAGAGAAAAAGTTTAAAATTAAAAGTATAAATTAAAAGAGGTTTATATTAATAAGTTTAAAGAACGTTTAAGTTAAATTAAAATAATATTATTCTTAAACCTAGTTAACCTTAGGCGGCCTATATAGTATAGTAACTCTTTTAAACCCTACTAGAAAGACGATTATATTCTAGGGTTAAGGTTAGAATAAAGAGATTAATAAAAAGTAAAAGAATTACTACTAGGAATAATTTAAAGAGTAGTTTAATCGACGTATACCTATTACTAGTTAAGAGAAAGTATACGTTAAGAGAGATATCGGTATAAATACTTTTAAACGTTTTATTAAGGGTAAAAAGAAGACGTCGATTCCGAAGAATCGGAGTAATAAGTTTTAAAGCTACCGCGAAACGAGTAAATCTATTATTTATATTAATCTTTATACTAATAATTATATCGGTTAATTTAATATAGGATTTAATAATAAAAATAAATCTATATTTAATAAAATAGAAGGAACTTTCGTTATATTATAATTATCTCTTTTATACCGCCCGTGATATTCTAGTTATACCTTCTACGGGGGTTAAATACGAGCGAGTATTTAATATTATTAATTAATTATACTTAGCTTAAAAATCTTATAGTCCGGAAACCTTCTCGGCTTTGATAGTCCTTAATCGCTTCTAATTTAAAGAGAACGAAATAATAATATTATAATAGGACCTAGACTAGGAAGAGATAATAATATTTAAAGAATACGAAATAAAAGTAAAGAGGCGGGAAGAGGATACGATAAAGAGCGAGGACGAAGATTTAATTAATAATATAAATAAAGGCTAGTCTAATAACCTTATAGAAAAAGAATTTAGAGAATCTTCTAGGACTCTTACTACTAGTTTAATTTATAAAAAAGGAAGAGTTAAAGAACGTAGTTCTAGCCCTTAAATAAAACGTCCTATAATAATACTATAAATAGAATATTAATATTATAAATAAACTCGAGAAGGCGTAAAAGATAAATATATAAATTTATAAACTAGACTTTCTAAATATACGATAAATTAAAACTCTTCGAAATATATTATAGTATAACTTTACTAACCTAGTCTAGCCTAATCTATCTTAGATTTAATTTAAGTTTAAATTAGTTTCCTTATTTCTATTTTAATATAGCCGGGATAAGAAATAAATAAATACTCTATATATTAGTTTTTATTTAGATAATAGTTAACTCTATTTTAATTTTCGTCCTTTATCTTTTATCTTAACTTACTTTTATACTATAGTTAAGTTATAATTTAATAAACCTAACCGTTAATTTAATAAATATCTAGATATTAATCCCGTTTTTTAATATTATAAAAAATTAATTACTTAGTTAGTACTCTTTAATATTAAGATAATTATTATAAAGGATTAACCCCCTAACCCCGAAGACCGTATATAATAATTTCTCGCCGAAGTTTAGAATAACTTTATTAGTTTCTTAAATACCTTTAATTATTTATATATTTAGGTCGAGAGTAATTCTTTATTTAATACCTTATCTTTATTTACGCCTCTTTCTTTTTTTATATTAAATACGTAATCTCTAGTTTATATTATTATTTAGGTAATAATTTAAATTATATTTATTATAATTTAAATTATACCTTAGCCCCCGCTTTAGGTATTCGATAAGAATACTTTTAATAATATTATTATTATAGGCCTACGCTCGTTTTCTTTTTTAAATATTTAATAACCTACCCCCTCCCGATTTTAAACGCCTCTTAAATCCGAAAAACTCCTAAATATCTCGGAATATAAAGGGGATTAAAATAAATTAGATATTTAAGAGTAAACGTTAATATAATAAATATATATTAATTATAACCGTTACCCTATTAATAGTAATAAAATTATTTATATAAAGTTTAAATTAATTATTAATAAAAAGACCTCTAATTTAATAAACCGTTACTAAAAGAAAGATCTTTATATTTTAACTAACTTTATTAATTAATAAAAGAAATTATAGAAAATATATAATAACCCGTTTAAATAAAAGGATACTCGGAATTATATCCGGGAATTTAAATAAGGCTTTATATCTTTTAATAAATATTTTAACCTCGTTATTTAAAAAAAGGAATATTCTCGAATAAAGGACGAATTCTTAATTAACGTTATAAAATATAATATTAATTATACTACCTAATAGGCCTTTATCTCTTAAAGGAAAATTAATAATTAATAGTTATATACCTTCGATAAATACGTCCGTATATACTCCGAAATCGATTAAGAACTCCGGTAAATTAAGTACTATTTACCTCGTTAAAATACTACTCTTATTAAATTAAAATAAACCTTGAGGAGGTTTATTATACTTTTATTAACTTCTACCTTTATAGCCCGCTTTATTATAACGAGTACTTTTATTTTTATTACCGTAACTTTAATTTTTTTATTTAAGAAATTAATAAACTTTAATTCTACCTAAATTATTATTAAAGGTAAATTAACGAGAACCCTAATTATTAAAGTTATTTACGAGAAATAAAGGTTTTATTTTTATTATAAATCGCCTAGGTATAATATAAGAGTTTATTTAATTAAATTAACTAATCTTTAATCTAGTATTATAATTATCGGCGATAACGACGAGAGTATTATAAAAGAAATTACTTTAGACGTAGGAAAAGAATAATCCCGGTATAAAATCGCGTATTAAAATTATAAATACCTAGAACTTTATATATACCTTTTTATTTATCGGCTATATCGTTTAATTTATCTTTATTATTAATTAAGTTTTCGTTTAAATTTATTATATAACTTTTTAAAACCGACCCTACTTTTCGTAATAAATATATAGTTATTTTTTATTAACTACGGAATAACTAGTCCCGAATTTAAATTAAAGTTTTAATTAATACTAGTATATCCGGCTATCTTTTTATCGATTATAATTTTATATATATT